>RCUM01000483.1_pt1 | contig 23442 bp, 25 predicted proteins | sample 2166141 | NCBI WGS metagenome assembly RCUM01 (sample SAMN09932756, study PRJNA488358) | compost metagenome | isolation source: compost soil in crotonic acid-enriched | place: Germany: Experimental Botanical Garden
CTGGAAATTTACAAAATGGGGCATGCTTCCGGTCAACCCGTTCATCGTCTCGAAAAAACGACGACTCGCACATCGACACAGGCGGCCGCGGCCACTATGCACATGTTGGCTTGTGAGCTGTTCCCTCAGTGGCAATCAAACTTTGATGCGCTACTGGCAGGGAAATCGGAGGTGCAGCCATGAACCAGACAATAGCCAATATCCCTTATTCCGCCGATGCTGAGCAGGCCGTTCTCGGTGGTTTGATGCTCGATAACGAGCGGTGGGATGACGTTCTCCCATTGGTTGGAGAGCGTGATTTTCATCTGGCGGCCCATCGCCGAATTTTCCAGGCAATGGCTCTCCTGATGGCTGTTCAACAGCCCATTGATCTGATTACGCTCCATGAATCTCTCGAACAAAACGGTGCACTCGAGCAGGTGGGTGGTTTTGCCTATCTGGCTGAGTTGTCTAAAAACACCCCCAGCGCAGCCAATATCGTCGCCTATGCCGAGATTGTGGCTGAACGTAGTCGTCTGCGCAGCCTGTTGCAACTCGGTCGTGAATTAAGTGCGGATGCCGCTAATCCCCGCGCAGAGTCTGCGGCCCTGACCGAACGTGCCGAACAGCAATTGTTCCAGCTCTCTGAGCAAACTCAGTCAGAGCAGAATGTCAGCCTGACTGATGGGTTGAATGCCGTCGTGACCTATCTGGAGGCGGTGAATGGCGGCAATGGTATCACCGGTACCCCGACCGGCTTCTCACAACTTGATGAGATGACGTGTGGTTTGCAGCCCGGAGATTTGGTTTTGCTTGCCGCTCGGCCGTCGATGGGTAAAACCGCCTTTGCGTTGAGCGCTTACACCGGGGCGCTCCGCGGCATGGAAAAATCTGCATTCTTCTTCAGCCTGGAAATGCCGCGCGAGCAGCTTCTCCAGCGCCTAATTGCTGTAGACGGACGGGTTGAACTTTCACGACTGCGCAGTGGCCAGTTGGATGATGAAGATTGGGCCCGAATTTCCAAAGCTATGGAGCGGTTGTTGCCATTGGAAAACCGCCTGATTATTGACGATGAGTCATTTTTGACACCCGCTCTGTTGCGTTCTAGGGCACGGCGCTACACCCGGTTGTACGGTAATCCTGGCTTAATCATGGTCGATTACCTGCAACTGATGCGCTGCCCAGGGCAGGAAAATCGCACTCAGGAAATTGCGGAAATCTCCCGCAGCCTGAAAGCGTTGGCCAAAGAACTTGATTGTCCCGTCGTGGCTCTATCTCAGTTGAACCGTCAGTTGGAAAGCCGTGCTGACAAACGGCCCTTTAATGGTGATCTGCGTGATTCCGGTGCACTGGAGCAGGATGCTGATGTGATCGCGTTCATCTACCGTGATGAGGTTTATTACGCTGATTCTGATGATGCCGGCACGGCAGAAATTATCATTGGTAAACAGCGGCAGGGGGCAACGGGCACCGTTCGCGTCAAGTTTGAAGGGCAATTCACCGCATTCAGCGACCTCCACGACGGTCAGTATGACCAATACTCGGGGAGGGCGTAAACATGGCGCGTCCTAAAACCAAGATCCTCGATCTGAACAGTGCTTTGCTCCAGCAGGGCAAGACTGCAGCAGGCACACAGCCTTTAGCCCCCGTGGTGGCGGAGACTCCCGTCAGTGAAATGCCATTGGTGCTGACACTGGATGAGGTCAACCCTAACCCGGATAACCCACGAACCACCCGTAACCCAAAATATGAAGATATTAAAGCGTCAATTCGGGCGCGCGGGTTGGACACGGTGCCGAAAGTAACTCGTGATCCGGAGCGCCCTGAGCTGGGGTACTTCTTCAGTGATGGGGGTAATACGCGTTATACCATTCTTTCCGAGCTTTGGCAGGAAACGGGAGACGAACGATTTTACCGCTTCTCTTGTGTGTTCAAGCCCTGGCCAGGGCGATTATCTTGCGTGATAGGTCACCTCGCCGAGAATGAGGTTCGCGGTGACCTGAGCTTCATTGAAAAAGCCTTTGGCATTCGCCAGGCCCGAGAATTATATGAAGCGCAGTTGGGTAAGCCTGTCTCATTACGAGAGCTTTCAACACTCCTTACCGCAGAAGGTTACCCCGTCCATAATTCCAGTATCAGTCGGATGGAAGATGCGGTGCAGTACCTATATCCCTATATGCCTCATTTGTTGGAGACAGGCCTGGGGCGTCCGCAAATTCTGCAATTACTGGCAATGCGGTCTCATGCCGAAACCACATGGCAGAAGTACTGTATTACCCAAGACTCGGATCAGCCATTTGATACCGTTTTCGGTGATGTGTGCCGCCATTTTGATTCGCCTGAAGTCTATTCGCTTGATATGTTTCGCGATGAGTTGATTGGGGCACTCATCAAAGCATTGCCACACCCTTTGCTCAATTATGATCGCTGGTTACTTGAGCTCGATCCGAAAGAGCAAAACCGGCGCAAGCACCTCGGTGAACCGACGTCAACGCCTGAGTTGCCAGATAAGGCGAGTACTGTCGTGTTGGTGCCTGAGCTGCAGCAGGAAGAAAACGGTGGTTTACCCTCAACGGAATCTGAAGTGCCGGGTGATGGCTCTTCTTTGGTGCTGGACGGTGCTTTGCTTGAGTCGGCCGGTGATTCTGATAATGAATCACAGGGTGTTCAGTACGAGGAAATTCCTTCAACCCAAACTGAACCACGTGTTGAAACTCAACCTGATTTATACGGTGCTCCTTCGGTGTTATCAGGTGACATTGAAACGGTTTTAGACGGTGAAAATACCACCGTCAATGCTCCCCCCCTGCCTGGCACTCATGACTCGACAGCCCCTCACAGCAATACCGAGACACAGCCAAAGCAAGCTGTAGCCCCTGCGGCAGAGGTGCCCTTTGCCGAGGTGGGACTTGAGCCGGTCTCCTCTATTTGGGCTATTTCTGCCCTGCAGGACGATATTGAGCACCTGCAGGTGATCACCTTCCGGTTGGCATTTGAACTTGCTGAAGTAGCGGGTTGCGAAACTGAAATCAAAGCCGATAGAGCCGACTTGCAGGTTGCCGGTTACACGTTGTCTGCCGATCGCCCATCCCGTTTTACAGCGTTACTCCTTACCCTTGCAGGCAACAATCCGGACGATGCCGGATCCAGCTCGCTCAATGAGGCTCTCATTGGTTCGGAAAATCCTGCGGACTGGCCGCTGCTTGACGATATTCATGCCGTGAAATTGATGCGCCTTATTCGCGTTTTGCGACGTCTGCGTGAACTTCAGCGTGACATATCTGCAACAGAGGAGACAGCTTAATGAGCCATTCACAACGACAAACGCGCCTGGTGAAACTTGTGCGCAAACTCCTCGAGCTGGCCCGCAGCAACAGCAATGCGCATGAGGCCGGGCTGGCGTTAGCCCGCGCGCAAAAACTGATGGCGAAATACGGTATCTGCGAGCTGGAAGCAAATCTGTCCTCTATCCAGACAGCGCCGAGCCAGGGGGCACCGTCGGAGGCGCATAAATTACCGGAATGGATGATCACTCTGGTCTGGGCCGTCAGTCGAGCCTTTGGCTGCCGACCATATTTTTCCTGGCGAGATACCCCTTCCGGTCAGCGTCGTAACGTGACGTTCTACGGCTTCAGTGAGCGGCCAGCCGTTGCTGCCTATGCGTTTGATGTGCTGAGCCGGCAACTGAAAGAGAGTACTGCAGACTACCTGAAGACCCAGAATAGCCGCCTGAAACTGAGCACGCGCCGTGCACGCGCTGAGCAGTTTCGGGCCGGTTGGGTGCGTGGTGTACAGCGGGTCATTTCCAGTTTCCCGGTACCAGACAACGAGCAGCAATTGATGACGACCTGGATTGCTAATCAGGACATGGTGGATGCCAAGACACGTGCGTTGAAAGGATGCCGTGGTGGTGATCTTGCACGCAGCCAGGGGTTTGAAGCAGGGCAGAACGCCAGGTTGCACCAGGGAGTTCAGGGTGATGGGCCAGTGGCAATCGCACATAGCATTGGGGGGGAATAGGACAATGAGTAATAGCTTATCGCAGGCAACGAACAGCCTGCTCACGCAGTTGGTGATGGAGTTGAAATCAGGCTATATCCGCCGTTGCGAGTCCCTGGGGCTGACAACGGAAGAGATGCAGCTGCTGCATGGTTTGACCATTGAAGATCTGCATTACCTGATGAACAGCTCCGTATCGGTGCTGACCTTTCAAATCCATCACGAGAATTTCTCACTGATGTTGCAACACGCACGCCGGGAACAGCAGCGTATGCAGCGGATTGACCGTGCACTGGCGTTGGGGGGCTCTATCGAAATGATGCAGCACTACTTTGGCCTCTCCACCGTTGAAGTCGCCGCCCGCCGGCGCATGACCGGTATCAACATTCGCCAGGGGCGGTGTGCGGCGCTCAGCGACGACGAGAATGCGGCATTGTGGCGTCAGTGGCAAAAAGCGGACGTCGATGACGTCTCCAGTTCGGATGGACTGGACGTCATGATGCTGGCCGCCGAGCAGATGGATGTTTCTCTGACAGCTGTCTGGCATGCCGTTCGCAGCTTTGATGCCCCTCAGACTGCTACTGCCAGAAAAGCCATTCAGGCCGTGCGTACGCCACGCGGTACGCCGGGAGGAAATGCAAGGAGGCTGGCATGAAGCCGGTGATATTAATGCCGGGGTTGCAGGTCCCCCGTTCGGCGCCACCGTCCTGTCAAAAAAAGGCGAAGGAGCAGGTCAGGCGCTTCCGCCGCGGGGAGCGTAACTACAAGAATCTTCATGTCAAAGGCAAGCACGCCCCCGGGCGTGCCTGGATGAAGATTGATATAGGCACCAGCTGGCGTCTGCTGAGTCGCAACAGTGGTGATGACTGGGAGTTGTTGACCCACGAACGCTACAACAACGAGTTGTGGAAGTGATGACATTCACCCTGTACCTGATTGTCGGGTACAGGCCTGAGTGCCGTTAGGTCGGATGCAGCCAAGTTTGCACGTTAACCGCTTGATGTCTTAGCCCTGTGGGCGAGGACAGCGTAAAAGGATGCGCAAAATCGATGAGCATAAACAGAACACATGATGACAGCCTGATCACCTTTACGCTCGATCAAATGAATGCCCGCCTGGCGGAACGAATAGGTGCCGAAAAGCACGCGGGGACTACCGATGTCACGAATCTGCGTAGCGGTCTGTTATTCATGGGCAATGTGCATGATTCCATCCCCCGCCGGTTGCTCCTGGACACCCGCTTGTCTCCGCTGGATAAAACCGCGTGGATAATGATCCGCTTGTACGCACAACAGAACCAGGGGGCTGTGTTCCCGACGTATGACGAGCTGCAGCTGCAGCTCGCCTCGCCGTTTAACGGTAAGGCTTCCCGCGAGACCGTCAGCCGCGTGCTGCTGATGTTACGCCTGACCGGCTGGCTCAGTTTGTGCCGGCGTGTGCGGGACAACAAGGGGAGGGTGAAGGGCAACATTTATGCACAACACGATGAACCGCTCTCGGCCCGTGATGCGGAGACGTTGGATCCGACCTGGCTTGATACGGTCGCCATGGGCTGCGTGCACAAGAACCGCACCGTCAGCCAGACGGCCTGGTCGGTACTGTCCGATATTCAAAATGACCCTACAATGCGTCATCAGCATTCCCAGATGGCGGCGATTGCTGAACGGCTGGGTTCACCACAAACCCCGCAACAGATGGCCGCCAGAGTTTCTCAACGGCAGGAAAACTCCCTCAGTTCGGACGCCGAACTCAGTAAATATACGCCCGGTTCGGATACCGAACTCAGTGTAAAACAGGGGAGCAACACTCAGAGTTCGCTTTCCGAACTCATTCTGGAATCAGCCACTTACGGTGCCTCAACGAAACCGAACTGTAACGTACGTTCTTTCACACAGAGTGTGAATAAAACAACGTACGTACCCGAGTTGCCTGCCGAACTGCAGCACAGTATGGCGGCGGATGATTTGCGGCAGATAGCTGCCCAGCTTCAGGCATTGCCTGCAGATGCAGCTCGCCAGGTGCTGGAGGGCCTTGAGCAGGCGATGGCACGAGGCAGCCTGAATAACCCCACTGGCTGGCTGCTGGCAGTGATCAAGCGTGCAAGAAATGGGGAGCTGTATGCGACAGCCAAATCCCCAGAGCCTGCCAGACCAGCTCCGTCACGCCAAACACCTTGTCCTGCGGTGCCAGTAAAACCAACAGGTCTAGCTCGCCAGCACCTGGCGTCGCGGGATCGTGTAAGCGGGGTTGTGGCCAAATTGCGCCAACAAATGATGCGAGCAAAAAATCAGTCGTGAGAGCAGACAATCAGACTTGTTCAATAAATGCACACTGCTGCCAGTGGCAGCAGTGGTTAAAAAGTGAACGATGTTGCCTTTTGAGTTTTTGTTCGTCGCGCAGAAAGAGTTTTGGATTGTTGTCAAGACAGGCTGGCGCAACTATTTCAAGCCACACATAATCTCAAAAGGTGCTTTAAATGGTTGATTCAGCAAACAGTAAAGAAAATAAGCCCTCTCAAGCCCGCGCAGGTGCTCTCAAATCGACGTTAACCGTTCAGTTACATACCCAATATGCAATTTTGTTGTGGGAAGGGCGCCAGCGAGAGAAAGAGTCAAATAAACCACAAATAGTCAGCATGCCTCAGGTCATCGCCCGCGCAGGGAAAATTAATGCAGATTCAAATACTGACAATCCTTATGCCGATAGCGCGATGTTGTCATTGGAGCAGGCTATTGAACGTGGCACCGCGCGATTGCAGGGCGCAGTAGCAGGACTTGATGCCGTTTTATCCAGCTTGCCAGGCCAGGTTTCGATGTCAGAAGTTTCATCAGTATCTCCGCTGAATATAGGTGTATTTAGTCGTACCCCGCTCGGGTATCGCTGTGTCTGGTTACTCGTTGGCTTTGATCAACTGGCGATGAAAGCGTTCCAGGCATGGCACTACGGGCTGATCTCCCGTCAAAAGCGGGATGACTTACTGAGTCAGGGAGGGCATTGGGTGCGTCAGGTCTATGGGGTGGTACAACAGTATCGATCTGTAGCCGTTACGCGTGATGATATTCGCCTTCAAACTCAGGTTGGTATTGATGCGGTAAAACGTCTGGGTGAACCTGACGCAGACATTATGTCTGGCACATCGCGTTCCGCTTTTTCACCGCCCCTCAATAAGACTTCTGTGTTAACGGCCTCCACTTCTTCTAAAAAAGGAGCCAAAGCATGAGCATGAATCGACAGGTAAAGTCTGTTTTGATGCCGACTGTTCTCTGCACCGCGTTGTTGTTAACGGGGTGTGCAGGTACCGAGTTGGGCGAGTGGAATCAAAAAATCAGTGATGCTGCACATTCGTTGGCAAGCGGAGGCAGCGGTGGCTCTAGCGAAGGTAACATGCCTTGGATGAACCGGGCCGGTATTTCCGGACCCCGGCAGGATGTACATCATACGTATGCGCTCCCGGTGGATGTTGATACCGCGGCGGCGCGGCTGAAAAGCCATTATCAGTTTATCTCCTCCGAAGAACTCGAAAGTCTGCGTCAGCGTGATCAGCACGGCGACTGGAGCGCGAGCTCTATTGATGAAGCGCGCCCGGTCTGGTCAGCAAACCGGGGCAGCTATTACAAGATGGGGCAGGAATGGAAAGGTAATGATCGCCTTGAGCTCGAAGTGGTCAAGTCTGGCACCGGCAGTCGCCTGAAAGTGACGTACAGCTCACCGGATGCGTCGCACCTGACCGATGCTTACCTCGACCGTTTGATGACGCAGTTGCAGCAGGTCGCTAAAGGTCAGCTGGGCTGACGGGAGGTTATCTGATGCAACTCTACCTGTGCGAAAAACCCAGCCAGGGTAAAGATATCGGCGCCATTCTTGGGGCGACGCAGCGAAAGCAGGGTTACCTGGCGGGCGCTGGCGTCATTGTCACCTGGGCTATCGGGCACCTGCTGGAACAGGCCCAGCCGGAGACCTACGGTGAGCAGTTCGGCAGTCCCTGGCGGGAGTCCGTTCTTCCTATTGTCCCTACTCAGTGGAAAATGGCGGTAAAAAAAGACACTGCCGAACAGTTCGCTGTCATCCGCGGGTTGCTCAAACAGGTTGATTCTGTGGTGATTGCGACCGATGCGGATCGCGAGGGGGAAGTGATCGCGCGGGAATTACTGGAGCATTGCCACTTTACCGGCCCGGTCCAGCGGCTCTGGTTGTCAGCGCTGGACGAGGCCAGTATTCGGCATGCCCTGGCGAACAAGCTCCCTGGCGAGAAGACCGCGCCCCTGTATGAAGCCGGCCTGGCGCGATCACGGGCTGACTGGATGACGGGGATGAATTTAACCCGGCTTTATACGCTTAAAGCCCGCGAACAGGGATATGGCGAAGTGTTGTCGATCGGGCGGGTGCAGACTCCCACGCTGGCGTTGGTCGTGAACCGTGACCGCGACATTACCAACTTCATCTCCAAACCGTACTGGCAAGTCAGGGCCACGCTGCAAAAAGGCGGGATCACTTTCCCGGCAAACTGGGTACCAGCCGCCAACTACTGTGATGAAGAGAAGCGCTGTATTCAACAGAATGTGGCGCAGGCCGTCGTGCAGCGGTGTCAGCAAACGGCTCATGCCGTTGTGCTTGAGGTGGGGACCGAGCGCAAGAAAGAGTCCGCGCCGTTGGCATTTGATCTGGGCACCCTGCAGCAGGCTTGCTCCCGCAAGTGGGGGATGAGCGCCAACCAGGTCTTGAGTATCGCGCAGTCACTGTATGAGACGCACAAGGCCACCACATATCCCCGGACGGATTGCGGCTATCTGCCGACATCGATGCGGGAAGAGGTTGCCGATGTGCTGAGCGCTGTTACCCGCACGGACCCAACGCTCAACGAAAGAGTGTCCAGGCTCGACAGGGCTTTTGTTTCCCGTATCTGGAATGACAAAAAAATTACGGCGCACCACGGGATTATCCCAACCAAACAGCCGTTCGACCTGAGCAAGTTGTCAGCCGATGAGCTCAAGGTCTATCAGCTGATCCGTCAGCATTACCTGGCACAGTTCCTGCCGTTACATGAAGTGGATGTCACGGAAGCGACCTTCAATATCGGCGGGCAACTGTTCCGCACCCGCGGCAAGGTCGAGGCTGTAGCTGGATGGAAAGCGTTGTTCCAGCATGACCTGAGCGAGGCGAAAGAGGAACCGGCTGACACGGATGATGTCCGGCTGCCGGCGCTGGTTAAAGGGGAAAACGTCGCAGTTGCCGGCGCTGAGCTTAAAACGCTGCAGACGAAGCCCCCGGGGCATTTCACCGACGGGACACTGATCGCCGCCATGAAAAATGCAGCGGCGTTCGTCAGTGACCCGCAACTGAAGAAAGTGTTGAAAGAGAACGCAGGGCTGGGTACTGAAGCGACGCGCGCCGGTATCCTGGAGACGTTGTTTAAACGCGGGTACCTGGAGAAAAAGGGCAAATACCTGCTCTCCACGCCAATCGCCGGCGAACTGATTGATGCGTTACCGACCGCACTGACCAACCCAGGGATGACGGCGTTGTGGGAGCAGGCGCTGGACGAGATTGCCGAGGGCCAGATGACACTCGATACGTTCATGAGCCGCCAGGCACAGTGGACGGGGCACCTGGTGGAGAAAGGGAAGACGCAAGCCGTGAAGTTTACCGCGCCACCTTCGCCACCGTGTCCGACATGCAGTGGGACGATGCGCCGCCGTGCTGGCAAGAAAGGCGGTGGCGCCTTCTGGGGCTGTAGTAATTACCCCACTTGCCAGGGCATCATTAACATCGATGCAAAAGGTGGGCGCAAGGCTAAGCGCTATAAAGCAAAATCACCGGCTAAAAATAAAGCAACCGGATCGGAGTAAGAGATTGTCTGATGTACATAGCAGAAAGTTTTGCTAAGGTGAGCTAGCTTTGATGCAGGGTACCCCGTAACTGCGGTGGTGGGAAAATTCTTCCATGGTTTTTTTCTGCTTCAGTTCGGTCAGCGGCCTCCACACTCAGGTTGGCTGTCTAGACGCATGCAACTCCGTGAAAAACGCGTCGGGAGACTAGGTTCCTCCCCGGAGTTAGGCAGAATTCACAGAAGGCTAAGGTACCGGCCGTGCGGCGTTGATTTTCGGATCAACGCCGTTTTTATTTTATAGCTCTCAAAACAGAATATTACGGTTGACACTCTCGGTGCTTGCATTAAAAATGAACAGGCTTACTCGTTGTCTTCGGACAACCAGCCAATGCTTCAGCACTCTGTGAGAAGCGCTTTCGGGTGAGTGCCAACCAAAGTTTCAGCGGTCTGTGAGAAACGCCTTCGGGTGACTGCAAATAACCTCGTAGCCTGAAAGAGGAAGCCCATGTGGCGGTAACTCCGTTTAGCCTTTGAGAACGGGGATCACTTAGCGGTGATGAAGGTTCATTTCACAATCAAGACAGTCTGCATTGCCGTACGACTTTGCAGACTCCTGACGGGAAACATTTTCCCGTCCGGGAAGGTGTATTTCTCCGTCACCGAATCTATACGCCTGGAGAAAACATCATGTCTAGCCAAACTCAACAAGCATCCACCAAAACTGAATACTTCAACCTGACCATCAAGGGCATGGGGTACCTCAGCAACATTCGTCAAGTCAATGGCCCGAATGGCACCTTTATCAGCTGTGTCGTCAATGGACTCTCAGGTCCTACCGATAACGCCAGTTACACGCGTTTCGATGTGACGGTCGCCGGTAAAGAAGCCAGCAGCCTGATCAACCGCTGTCAAAAGTCGGTTGATGAAGACAAGAAGGTCCTGATTGGTTTTGTGCTCAGCAATCTCAAACCGGACATCTTCACGCTCAACAGCGGCGAACATGCCGGTGAACAGCGCGTCAGCCTCAAAGCCCGCCTTATCAAGGTCGATTGGATTAAGATCGCTCAGGAGAAGGTCTTCCAGGCTGAGAAATCCGACTCTACGCCGCCTCAGCAAGGTTCCGCGCAGCAACAATACGCGGAAAACTCTTTCTGATAACGCCCTCTACGCCTCGATTTTTCGGGGCGTTTTTCCCTTTCTAATTCTATTCCCTATGAGGATTCGATTATGGCGTCTCGCGGCGTAAACAAAGTCATACTTGTCGGTCATCTCGGCCAAGATCCGGAAGTCCGTTACATGCCAAATGGTGGTGCTGTTGCTAACATTACCCTGGCGACCTCTGAGAGCTGGCGCGATAAGGCGACCGGTGAGCAGAAAGAAAAAACTGAATGGCACCGTGTCGTGCTGTTTGGCAAGCTTGCCGAAATTGCCGGTGAATATTTGCGTAAGGGCTCGCAGGTTTACATTGAAGGCTCCCTGCAGACACGCAAATGGACCGATCAGGCCGGTGTGGAAAAATACACCACTGAAATCGTCGTCAACATTGGCGGTACTCTGCAGATGTTGGGCGGGCGTTCGCAACCTGCCAACATTGGGCAATCAGGCCAGGACAGTTGGGGGAAACCTCAGCAACCTTCGCACAGCGGTACGCCGGCTCAGCAACCCCAGCCAGCTCAATCGGGTGGGAATGCACCGCCGATGGATTTTGACGATGATATACCGTTCTGAAGGGTAATTTTTTCAGAGTTGTGAACTGAGAACAATAAACCCTGCTCCGGCAGGGTTTATTATAGATAGAGCAGTGGTGCTATTTTTTTATTGGTAGTAAAGTAACCCTCTGTCTATAGACATTTTTATAATTGGAGAGCGTATGGATAAGCCAACCATTTTCTTTAGTCACGCATCTATTGATCGAGAGTATATTTCTGAGTTAAAGGGAATGATAACTGGTCGCACGTCTGGAACTGTTAATGTTTTTCAATCCAGTGATGGTGAAAGTATTCCGTTCGGTAATAATTGGGTTCATAAGATTGAAGAAAATTTGCATAAAGCAAAAATAATGTTTGTTTTTGTTTCTCCAAAATCAATATCATCTAGTTGGATATATTTTGAGTCGGGGTTTGCATATTCAAAAGGAGTGCGTGTTATTCCAGTGGGCATTAAGGGTGTTGATGTCGGTGCACTCAAACCGCCACTTAACTTGTTGCAAGGTTTCAATGTCTCATCGTCAGAAGGGATGAATAATATAATTAGTGTGCTAAATAAAGAGTTTGCATGTAGTTTTGATGCTTCTTTCTCTAATGTTGACTTTGAACGAATTTCTCAGTTTGATGATGGTGTCGTTGGTAAAAATAATGAAGCGCTAGAGTTAGTCGACTATGTGCATTTTAATCTCTCTGCACTAGTAGGTAGTGTGACAACACAGGATGAAAATAATATATTTGAAGACGCGATAGAGAGGCTTGAAGGAAAACTCCAAAGATTGAATGTACAGACTGCGCACAGCTATGAAGGTGATCTCCATGCTCATGGTTTATACGCAGTTTCGCACGGTCATTCTTCTGGATCGCGAAAATCACTATCCATTAAGATAGATCCATATATGTTGGTTGTGTATGAGCCTTTAATTTCTGATTTGTTCTTGAATATGTATGAGAATAATGAGCCAGTGAAGGGATGGTTTAAGGTCTATTTTAAAAGTGCTGTGGAGTTAGAAACGGAGGGGTTCAAAGTATCATCGCGACTATCAAAGGTGGATGTTGGTTTTTCGTCTCGCGGTGGTGATGGTTATAATTATATGGAGTTGGATTTTGCCTTAGATAGGGCGTCCTCTAATCTTGGTAAAAAAGCGGGGTTGAGAGTTATTTATAATCAAGGTGATTTTAGACTGAATACATTCTTAGAGTTGCTTACTACTCTAAGGAAAGTAGGGGTTATCCGTTGATTGATTGTTTCTTGGTGGGGTTAGGGACCTCACCAATCAGTTCAAAGGACAAGTTATTTTTTCGTTTGCAATAAAGAGTTGTTAATTGAGCGTCCCGGGCGGTAACCGCACAGTGACACCTGTCAATTGTCACTGAACAGGAAACCTTCCGGATGAAAAAAACAATTCTCGTCTCTTCCCTGGCAGCACTCATGCTGACCGGGTGCGTTACTCAACAACCTCTGCAGCAGCGTGATATTTCCCCCGCTACACCGCCTGTCACCGTCAACCGCAATGTTCAGTCGGTTATCCCGGATGCCTACGGGCAGGCGCCGGAGGTGGTGCGCTATGACCGTTATTTGCTGGTCAGCACTGACCCGGCGGCCGTTCAGCGTGATCCGCTCTCGCAAATCATCGATATCCGTATTCCGGCGTCAGTAAAACCGACGGTTGCTGATGCGTTGCGCTATGCGCTGCGACAGTCGGGCTATTCCCTGTGTGCGACCGGACCGGCAAACGGCGTGCTGTACCGCCAGGCGTTGCCGGCGGTGCAGTACCAACTTGGGCCGATGCGTTTGCGTACTGCCCTGCAAGTGCTGGCAGGTCCGGCGTGGCAGCTCGAAGTAGATGACGTGCAACGTATTGTCTGCCACAGCCTGCGTGACGGGTATCAGTTACCGGCCACACAGTTGCCGCCGGTGACGGTGGTGCCGGGCAAGGCGGTTTCAGTACGTCCTGCTGCAACTGTCATTGCACCTCAAGCCGTTAATGCGGTGCCAGCAACCGGCGGGTGGTTGAAAAAATGACAGAGCATAATGAAGAAATGGTGCCGATGACACCGGCTAAAAAAGGGTTGCTGCGCAGTAAGGCTTTTTGGGGAGTAACTGCCGGCTTCGTCGTCGTCCTGGTTGCTGGCCTCGTCGGTACAGGGGCTATCAAACATGTCGATCAGCGTATTGCCCAGCTTGAGCAGGCACAGAAAGCACTGGCACCGCAGGATGGCATGAACTCTATGGCCGATGTGGTGCAGAGGCATGCAAAACAGCTCAAAAGCCTGGCTGAACGCCAGGCCTCGCTCACGCGACAGATTGGGGCGCTGACGCTAACCAATGGGTTACCGGAAAAACTTGAGCAGCAGCTGCAGGCTCAACAGGTTGAGTTGAATGCGCTGAAAGACAGTATCGAGTCCGTGAAAAAGTCAGCAACTGAAAAGCCGGCACCGACTGTGGCGCCATCAACGTCCGTACCCGCAGCCCCTTCAGCGACAGCCAAAATCACCCCAAAGCACAAACCTACGCCGATTAAATCCTCCCCGCGTAATGCGGTACGCCGCGTGGCGCGCAAGGCGCCATTCGTGCTGACCGAGGTGGAGCAGCGTGGGACGTCGGCCTTTGCGGCTGTGGCGCCGCAGGGGTTCAGTGATTTATCGCAGGTGCGGTTAATCGGGGAAGGGGAGTCAGTCGCTGGCTGGACCCTGGTCAGTGCTGGCTACGGGCAGGCGACGTTTCGTGTGAACGGCCGTCTGCAGACCGTCAGCGCCCAATAAGGAGAGCGTGATGAAACTGAAATACAACGTGGTCGCGTTGATGCTACTGAGCCCGTTATCACAGGCGGCGCAGCAGACGGCCATCGAAAATAGCCAGTCTACCCTGAGCCAGCTTCAGCAGAGCCAGGCCAACAAGACGGCTGAACAGGGCAAGCAGTGGGGCATCAGTGGGGAAGAGTACCATCGATACCAGCAGTTGATGGATGGTCACCGCGGGACCCAATCCCCCGGGCTTGATCCATTAACCGCCCTTGGCATTGAAGCTCAGAGCGACGCCGAACGTAAAAAGTACGCCGAGCAGTGGGTGAAGCAGGAGTTTGTCCGCACTGAGAAAGAACTCAAGTTCCAGCGTGAGGTGGATGCGGCCTGGCAGCGCCTCGGTGTGTTGCCGGTCAATATGGGGAATGCTGCGGGGATCGCGCATGACACCGGCGGGCGACTGGCGCTGTTCGTGAAAGCGAAGGACTGCGGTCAGTGTGATGCTCGACTGGCGGCGGTGCTGGCAGATTACCGGCCGGTCGACATTTACCTGGTCGACAGCAAGGGCAATGACAGCCTGCTGCGTGACTGGGCCCGGGCGCATCACATTCCCATCGACAAGGTACGCGCACGTCAAATCACGCTGAATCATGACGGTGGCCGCTGGATGAAGTTCGGCAACGGCTTGATGCCGGTGGTGCTGCAACAAGGGGAAAATGGATGGACACTCGCCGCGTTCTGACCCAGGGGCTATTTCACCTGTTTGCCTGCCTCACCTCTGTGGGCGCGGGAGCGGTTCATGCTGCCACCCAGCAGGTACCTTCCGGTTATCGGGAGGTAGCGTTGCGTCATGGGGTTCCTCCGGAGTCCCTGTATTCGGTGGCGTTGGCCGAGACATCGATGGCGCGAAAAGCATCGTCTCGGTAACCCGCGGCGCCGGTCTGGCCCCGGATGTGGAGCGCCCCTGGCCCTGGACCATCAATGTTGCCGGCAAAGGGTATCGCTATGCCCGCCGACTGCAGGCCTGGGAAGCCTTACAGCGTTTTTTGAAAACACATCCCAGAAAACGCATCGATGTTGGAATTGCCCAGGTCAATCTGGGCTGGAACGGCCATCACTTTACGTCGACATGGGAGGCGTTTGAGCCGTACACCAACCTCAACGCGGCGGCGGCCATCCTGCGGGAGTGCTATGACCGTAATCCTGGGAGTTGGCTGACAGCCGCCGGTTGCTATCACCACCCCGCTGGCGGCGCGCCTGCTGCCCGTTATAAATCCATTGTGAGCGGCAAGTTGGCACGCCTAAACAGCAGGACATCCGCCCCGACCCGGGTGGCGAATACAACCCTTACGCCCATGGTGTTACCGGCACAAACGGCGGCACTGACTTGGATTGAACCACGGAGCCAATAATCATGAAAAAAGTGAATTTCCTGCTGTTCGGCCTGAGTCTGGTGACCACCACTGCGCTGGCCAATCTGAATGTGATCGCTGATGTCGGTGGTGAAGATGCTTCGCCGTATTTTGAAGGTATTAACCGTCAGGAGGGGGCGCAATCGTCTCCGGTTGTGCCGCCGGCGCCAGCATCGTCCGCTGATCTCGAGGCGGCAGTGTTGCCCGTGGCAACGCCAGAACTGACACCCGGTGATGTGTCTGACAGACATCTGCAGTTACCTGGCATTGGCGCGCTGTTTATTGTGGGTGATGATGAAGCCAGCCGCGGCTGGCTGCAGGCAAATGCGGAAGGGCTCAAGTCGCGACATGCTGCCGGCCTTGTTGTGAATGTCAGCAACCTGCTGGCCCTTCAGTCTCTGCAGGCACTGGTTCCAGATGTGCCGATGGCGCCGGCCTCCGGCAGTGAACTGGCGCGCCGACTGCAGCTGTCTAACTACCCGGTACTCATCACCGACACCGGTTTGTCCCAGAAGGTCACGCCATGATGTCCCCGCAGCATTTCGGTATCGCGCTGATGGCGAGTCCGATGCTGGTCGTCCTGTTGATAGGGCTGTTTATTGCGGTGATGGCCAGGTTGAATCTGCGTGGCCACGAGTCGGCCTCCGCACGGCGCCACCGCCGTTATCAGGCGATGGCCGCACGGGTGCTTGAGCGATTACCACAATTGGCCGGTGACGCGCAGCGCCTGACTTACCTGCGCAAAATCAATCCCTACGTATTTGAAGAGCTGTTGTTGCTGGCCTGTGAACGCCAGGGACATCCGGTCAAACGCAATGCCTCATACAGCGGTGATGGTGGTCTGGACGGTCAGATCATTATCGCGGGCAGGACCTACTTCATCCAAGCCAAACGCTATGGCCGAACCATCGCCCCCTCACACATCCATGACTTTGGCACGCTGCTGCTGAAATCTCGGTGCGAGGGTTTTTTTATTCATACCGGTCGTACTGGCCACCTCAGCCGGGCATTGCTGCAAAACCATCCCCACGTTCACCTGGTCAGTGGTCAGCACCTGCTGGATTTATTGGCCGGTAAACCCTGCTGGAACGAAAAAGGAATCAATCGATCATGAGTAACCGCCACGTGATGGAAGCATTGCTGCGTCCAGCAGTCGAGTTGAATACAGCGATTGTGGCCGGTGCCGCAGCCGCTATTTGTTTTGTTGCCCCTTGGTCAGTGGCCTTGGCACCGTCGGTGAGTTATGTCACTGCCAGCGGGTTTGCGGTGTTATCTGCTATACGAGCCCGTCAGGGCATGCAGGTGATCCGCTATCGCCGTAATCTGCGCCGGCTGCCGCGCTACGTCATGACCAGCGCACAGATCCCGGTTAGCCGGCAGCGGTTGTTCCTGGGGCGGGGTTTTCGCTGGCAGCAAAAGCACACCCAGCGCCTGATGGATACCCGTCGTCCAGAGGTTGAGAAGTGTGTTCAGCCGCCAAAAATGTATCAGATGGCGCGTCGCCTGGAGCTTAAAACCGAATACACCCTGCCGTGGTTATCCCAGTTGCTGCGCACCGACTCCCTGCTGAATCCGGTCAGGCCGTTGCCGCCGGTCGGTGGGAACCCGGCGATTCATGGTATTGAACCCGATGAACTGGATGTTTCGATGGATTTGCGTGAACGCGTGGGCCACAGTCTGGTACTGGGTACCACTCGTGTTGGCAAAACGCGTCTCGCCGAGTTGCTGATCACCCAGGATATTCGGCGTGGTGACATCACCATCGTGTTTGATCCGAAAGGCGATGCAGACCTGCTGCGGCGTGTCTGGGCCGAAGCCCACCGTGCCGGCCGCGGGGATGAGCTGTTCATCTTTCATCTGGGTTGGCCAGATATCTCGGCACGCTATAACGCCGTCGGGCGTTTTGAGCGTGTGTCGGAAGTGGCCGGGCGTATCTCCGGTCAGTTGAGTGGGGAGGGCAACAGTGCGGCATTCCGCGAGTTTGCCTGGCGATTCGTCAACATCGTTGCGCGTGCCCTGGTCGCGTTGGGGCAGCGACCGGACTACACCCTGATCACCCGTTATGTGAACAACATCAGTGAACTGTATGAGACCTACGCGAAAAAGGTGATTGAAACGCGTATGCCGGCACTGCAGCAGCAGATAGATAACAACCTAAAGGTGCTGACGGAGGAGGACGTGCCGCGCAATATGCAGGGACAACCGAACGCGGTCAAAATATTCGCAGTTGAAATGGCCCTGAGCTCAGAAGCAGGCAAGCAGCTGTATGATCCTATCCTGGATGGACTGCGCTCAGCCGTGCGCTATGACCGCACCTATTTCGATAAAATTGTCGCTTCCCTGCTGCCGTTGCTGGAAAAACTCACCACCGGCAAGACCGCAGAGCTGCTGGCACCGAACTACATGGACATGAACGACCCCCGGCCGATATTTGATTGGGAGCAGGTCATCCGAAAGCAGGGCATTGTCTACGTAGGGCTGGATGCGTTGTCAGACGGTGTGGTTGCCTCTGCCGTTGGCAACAGCATGTTTGCTGATCTGGTGTCAGTGGCCGGCCATATCTATAAACACGGCATGCATGGCGGGTTGCCGACCCGTGCCGACGGCAAACTGCCGATCAACCTGCACTGCGATGAGTTTAACGAACTGATGGGCGACGAATTTATTCCTCTCATCAACAAAGGCGGTGGCGCCGGCATGCAGGTGACGGCTTACACGCAAACCGAGTCGGACATCGAGGCTCGCATAGGCAGTACCGCCAAGGCTGCCCAGGTGACGGGTAACTTTAATACCCTGATCATGCTGCGCGTGCGAGAGAACCGGACCGCACAGCTACTGACAACACAGCTCCCGGAGGTCGATGTCTACACCAAAACTCTGGTATCGGGGCATGCTGATACGGCCGACGTCGAGAAAGGGCAGGACTTCACGTCCAGCACCCAGGATCGCGTCGGTACGGTGAAAACGCCGCTGCTGATGCCGGCGGATGTGATCAACCTGCCAAAAGGCCAGGCGTTTGCGCTGCTGGAAGGCGGGCAGTTGTGGAAAATTCGGATGCCTTTACCCAGTGGGGATGGCGATGATGCGATGATGCCGCCCAACCTGCAGAAGATTGCCGAGGAGATGCAACGTAACTATCGCACCAGTGAGTCATGGTGGTCAGCCAGCACGGTAATGCCTGATGCGGTCATAAAAGGGGGGCTGAATGTCACAAGCGGTGAATAATCAGCCTCAGCAGCCCGTACAACCTCGCAAGCATGGGCCATTTTACAACGTACTGTGGGGCTGGCCATGGATGCTGATCGGGATGTTCTTCGCCTCGTTGTTAGTGAGCCTGGTGATTGAATATGTCGGGATGGCATTCTTCTGGCCAGAACTTGGTGCGTCGCACAGTGAAGCGGTGATGCATACCGAAATGGGGTATTTGTCATCGGAGTTTACCCGCAGTCTGATGTTGTCTGAGCCGTCAGTCACCGTCACGCGGTGGATTGGTCAGGCATACCAGTGGGCCTTCGTGGACAGCGGCTTTTTGGACTGGATCCAACGTGCCTATGACTCGCAGATGAACAGCCAGAATGCGGTTGCCCGAGAGCTGAACAGTTGGAGTGGCTGGCGAGCCGGTATGCTCAAAGAGTACATGGTGGCGACGGTATATGTCACCGTCATCACCTTGGTGCGAGTGACTATTCTGGTGTTGTCCATCCCGCTGTTTATCCTGGTGCTCCTGGTTGCGCTGACAGAAGGGCTGGGGCGGCGTGATATCCGTCGTTATGGCGCTGGCTATGAGTCCAGCTTTGTTTACCATCATGCAAAGCGGATGGTGAAGCCGGCTATCTATATTCCCTGCATGCTGTATCTGTCTTGGCCAACCACGGTATATCCGAACCTGCTACTGTTGCCGGCTGCTATCTTGCTCGGTATTGCGGTGACCGTGACCACTGCCTCCTTTAAAAAATATCTTTAGTGATTAATGAATTAATCACTCCAGGCTGGACGGTGGCGTACAAAACTTGGTTTTGTGCGCCACCGTCAGCAGACAAGCCGCACTGTGGCGCGTCAGCAACTCAATTATATAAAGCTTTGTAAAATCTCCTGGCCTGTTGATATGGAAAGTGCGTACACGATGGCTTTATCCCAACGGCACGTTTTCTTCCCCGTGGGGGCATACACAACTTTCAACATGAAGCGCTTACCCATTTCAGTTGGTATTAGTCCTTCATCAGTTCTGAGCTGATAGCCTGTTTCTATGAGCCATTTATTTATTACATGTGGCGTCTCGCCAAAATGACAACCAATGTCTGAGGCTGAAAAATAATCTTTACGTTGAAGGTATTGTTCCAAGTTGAATTTGTATTCCCTGGCCCAATCATCTTCCTGGGCTTGGTATAGTTCGGCCTCTATTGATTCTATTTCTTTAGCGATTTGTATCAACGCTTCACACATACCTACGATTTCGTAATCGAGAAGGGTTATTGCCATTGGTTTGATTTTTTTTGCGAATTTTTCAGATTGACTCCAAAAGTAGCTTTCTTGAGAAACGTTATCACCTGGAGTTCTATCGTCAACATAATCACTGTCTATGGTATGTAAGTAAGTTTTGGCCTCATTTTTATGATAGGTAATAAGTTTGGTAAGCTCGCTTATTATGTGTTTTCTATAGTCCATTAGATACTCAATTGTGATTGGTTTTATCCTGAGATTGAGATTATCCCAGCCGTATTCCTTTTGTCATTTCACAATAGTGAACGGAAATTATCAAAATTCCATAAAGAGTTAACCACTGACCTCCCGCCACATCTATCGCACCCTGACAGCACCCTAAATCGTTAAGGAGTGCTTGTGTATGCCCATCCCTGTTATTCGCGGTCTCGGCGCAGGTTGTTTGCTGGGACTGACTCTGCTGACTGCACTGCCTGCCTGTGCTGCCGAAAAAGATGAGTTGGCGTCTGCTCAACGCATGTTGATTCAGGTGCAGGCAGCGCTTGAACGTGCGCGCGTTGCCGCCGTTCAGGCCGACCCGTCCGAGCGTGGCCGATTCTTTTTTGACTATGCCCGCGCCACTGCCGACCTCAAGACCATCAATGCCGGTATCGACCGTTACCTCGAACCTTCACGCGCGCAACCCCGTGATGGCAGCGCCGTGGCCGGCAACTACCGGCGGGAGCGTCCCTGATGGCCATGACCGGTGCACAGGAACAGGCCTTCAATGCGGCGAGCGGTGGGGTTGAAGTCAATATCCTGTCGCTGGTTTGCATCGGCGGCTTGCTGGCTACGCTGTTTGTTTGGGCGGCCTGGGCACTGATCGATGTGTACCAGGGGTGGAGTAACGAAAAAGTACGGAATGGGGCGCTGGTTCACTTCGTCATCAAAACCGTTCTTTTGTTGGTTGTCTCGATTTGGATGTTTGCCAGCTGACCTGAGCGCGACGCAGGACAGTTTTACACGTTGTTATTTTCACACTGCAAAAAGGAAAGTTTTATGAATGCTGTAGTTAGTTATTTCCGTCATTTATCTGCCCGAGTCGCGGTGGCGACTTCCCTGGCCTATGCCACCAGTCAGCCAGCACAAGCGGCCTTACCCTCTGTTGAACCCCCGTCCTCCGGTGGTGGCGGTGGTCTGATGGATACCATCAAAGGCTATTTCCAGGATGGGATCATCATTATTGGTTTGGTCGCTGCTGCGGTGGCCTTCCTGATTGTCGCCAATGCCGCCATTCACACCTTTGCTGAAGTACGTGATGGCAAAGCAACCTGGGCCAAGTTTGGCGCCATTGTGTTGGTCGGTGTGGTGCTGTTAGTGACTGTTATTTGGCTGGTTGGCAAGTCTGCCGAAATCCTGTTCTAAGGGGGCCTGCGATGCAGACTATCCGTTTTTTGCCTGACCGTCTTAACGCCGAACCTGTCGTCTTCCGGGGCTTTACCACCCCGGAGATGGGGTTGGCGGCGTTGGCGGGTGTGGGACTGGGTCTGCTCGTGTCGTTGCCTTTTTTCCCCCTTGCCGGCTGGGTTGTGATACCCACCGGCATGCTGGTGACACCCCTCCTCGTCATCTGGTTTGGTGGCAGCCGGCTGACGCGCCTCAAGCGCGGTAAACCGGAGAATTATATCTGGCAGCGCCTCGAGGCGCGTAAACGTCGCATGGGGTGGGGTGATCCCACCCTGATTATCGACAAACAGGGCTGGTCGTTGCGCCGTAGCCGCGTTGTTAAGAGGTCAATATGAGTCATTTTAGACATGCGGTTAAAAACCGCGACCAGCACATTCTCACATTACGTGTTGCCTGCGGTGTGCTGGTTGTTTTTCTCCTGGTGGCCAGCATCGGCTGGATGCGGGCTCCGGAGAACCTGACTATTCATAACCCCCCTGACCTGCGTAGCGGCTCTACCCGCGCCTGGTGGGAGGTTCCGCCGTCAACAGTCTACAGCTTCGGCTTTTATATCTTCCAGCAACTCAATGCCTGGCCAAAAAACGGTGAGGTAGATTACCCGGCCAAAATCAACGGCCTGTCGCCGTACCTGACACCATCGTGTGAGCGCTTTCTGAAGGCGGATGCCAAAAAGCGCAGCGAAAGCGGCGAGCTCGCCGGTAGGACGCGTGTGGTGTTTGAAATCCCTGAGCATGGCTACAACGGCCGTTATAACCAAAGCCCGGTGACGGTGAAAGGCCGTGATAACTGGGGGGTGCGCCTTGATCTGGTGGCAGATGAGTCCTTTGCCGGCGAACCGGTGAAGCGCGCCCTGACACGCTACCCACTGAAAGTGGTTCGCGCAGAGGGCGACCCGGAACGTAATGAGTTCGGTCTGGCCCTGGATTGTTACGACAGCATGCCACAGCGTCTGGCTGCGGCGCCGGCGGAACCCGCACCTGAGAAGAAAGGAGTATTCCAATGATGAAAGCACGTGTTCTGGCGCTTTCCCTGAGTGTGCTTCCCCTAGCGGCAACGTTCACGGTGCCGGTTACGCAGGCGGAGGAGCTGATGAAATGGGAGCGCATCCCGTTACAAATCCCGTTGACCGTCGGCAAGGAGCGGGTGCTGTTTGCCGATAAAAATGTTCGCGTCGGTTTCCCGCCGGCGCTGAACGGCAAGCTGCGGGTGCAAAGCAGTGGCGGCGCGGTTTACCTGAAAGCCGATGCCGCATTCCCGTCAACGCGTCTGCAACTGCAGGACGTCGAAAACGGGGAGGTCATCCTCCTCGACGTGACGGCATCCGATAAAGGTTCCGCCGAACCGGTGCGCATTGTCTACAGCGGTGATGTGTCGTCGGTCAGCAGCAGTAATGATACCCCGTCCCCATCAAACGCGAGTAGTTCGGCAGCGCCTGGAACGGAGGATGGCCCCCAGGCGAAGCGCAAAAAAGTCAGATACAACGCGCCGTTGCCGGTGGTGTTGACACGCTACGCGGCACAAAGCCTGTACGGCCCGGTGCGCACGGTTGAAGCGGTGCCGGGCATTCACCCGGTCAACCCGCACCTGCCGAAACGCATCACCACCTTGTACCTGTCAGAGTCGGTGGCCATCACGCCGCTGGGCGGCTGGGGTATTGGAAGTCGCAATGTGGTGGCGCTAAAAGTGCAGAACACCGCCAGCCGTAAAATCACGCTGGACCCTCGGGTGCTGCAGGGGCAGTTCGTGACGGCCACCTTCCAGCACCGTTATCTGGGGCCGGTGGGGACCCCGGAAGACACTACCACGCTGTACCTGGTCACGGCCGGTCGCCCGGACGGGGCGTTTGTCGCGGAGCCGTCGGTGGTTCGCAAAGCGGTGAAGGCAGCGAAGA
>RCUM01000484.1_pt1 | contig 23369 bp, 27 predicted proteins | sample 2166141 | NCBI WGS metagenome assembly RCUM01 (sample SAMN09932756, study PRJNA488358) | compost metagenome | isolation source: compost soil in crotonic acid-enriched | place: Germany: Experimental Botanical Garden
TCAACCAGTAAAAATCCACACAAGTTGTTCTTCATAATCTCTTAATGATCTTCTTGCTGATTCGTCATCAGCAAGCTAGGTCGGCTATACTACTCTCTTTCCAGAGAAAGTCAACAGGTTTTGCTAAATTATTTTCCGACAAACCTAAGTTTAAATCCAATCTTAAAATCTCATTCGAAATCTTAACAACCCAACCAACTTATTGATTTATCAGAGGTTTTATTTAACATCACCGCCGATGGATGTGCATTCTACAGCATTTCACATCTCACACAACCCCTTTTTTAAGCTTTTTTTAACGAGTGGTTGTTTATTCGACAAAATATGACATTTTTCTTATTTTTTGCATGCAAAAGGTACAGAATTGGCAAATTCATCACGCATTTTTTCTTGTTTATTTTTTTCTTGCCATGTTAATGAGCGACAATCGATATATTCACAGTAGCCACTTTCACCTATTTCTTCATGATGATTAATTTTAAGTTGATATTTAAAGCTCCCAACATAACCAGCAGCTAAACCAAATTTAAAATCTCCACGACTTTGTGCTTGCACAGAAATACATGTGCCATCTTTACCCTCATACCCCCACTCAAATTCACGGGGCAGATACATAACTTGTCCATTCGGTGTTTTCACTTTTGGATAAACACGATGTACTTTAAAGCGGACATTTTCATCAAACATTTGTGCAATGCCAGTCTTACCATCTCGTAAATATAAACGAGACTGCAAAATACCATTAAAAGAATCTCGAACTTGCGCCAATAACAACTGACGATTATTTTTCAGATTGATCACTTGATAGGTAAAAAACGCCAAAGGCAAATATGAAAAGTTAATTGAGCGTGCATATTCAAAACAACCCATTTGCCGAATTGCCATTTTTTGTTCTTTATAAATGATCTCGCCTTCACATTGACACAATAAAGACCAATGCTCTGCTAGCCCCATACGCAACTTGGTAAAATAAGAAATGATATTGCTGGTGGTAATAGATAAATCAAAACTCAGCTCTTTATCTTTGCGCTGAATACGAAAATGAGGGAAATTCCCTGAAATCATTTCCCGATCTGCAAATTGAAAGTATTCTTTTTTAAAATGACATTCTTGTTTAATTGAATACGAGTTCAATTGCCCAACCATATGCGGGCTGACACTGGCAATAATGGTCGCGGTATCTAAAGCAGTGGAATGAATTGCACTTTCATTGCGAAGCATTGGGGCATTGGGCTGACCAATAATGCTCAGAAAATTTAAATAATGTAAGGGTGCGGGAAGGTTCGGAATAATCAACCCTTGATGAATCGTTTTATATCGACCTTTTTGCGCATGGTAAGCCAACTGCGCCTGAAACGGAGCTTGATTGAGTTGTTTAGACTGATCCAATAAATCGTGAAACAACTGCATATCATGCTCCTTTTTATTTTCAGGATTGCTATCTCATTTTTATGTTGGGGTATTTTTTCTGGCCATAAATGTGGTCACAAAGCCAGACAGTGCGTAAATAATCGAAATCACTAAAATACCTACAGGGATATTATAAGTCATCGCAGCAAAGATAAATACGGCAATAGGTAACACCGCAAAAGGCACACGTTTACGATCAAATGTTTTAAATGAATAATATTTAATATTGGAAATCATTAACAAACCAACAGCAACAATCAGTACTGCATTGGTAATTTGTACACTGACTTCACGTAAATCAAAAATATCTGGGAAGTCGCGTCCCACCCAAACGATGGTAATCATTAAAATGGCAGCCAACGGACTGGCAACACCAATAAAATAGCGCTTATCGACCACACCTATTTGCACATTAAAACGCGCTAAACGAAATGCAGCACAAGCGGTATATACAAAGCAACATGCCAAACCGATACGGCCTAAATCATGCAAACTCCAGCTATACATTAAAATAGCAGGCGCTACACCAAAAGCCAGCAAGTCGGATAACGAGTCATATTGTTCGCCAAAAGCACTTTGCGCACCAATCGCACGCGCCACACGACCATCTAAACCGTCAAGTAATGCTGCCAAAAAAATGGCATAAATGGCATGGGTAAAATCACCATTCATACTGGCAATAATGGAGTAAAAGCCCGACAGCAATGCTGCCGTGGTAATGAGATTCGGCCACAGATAGATTCCACGACGTTTCACCTTTTGTCCCTCTTGGGTATGCTCTTCTTCTTCCACTTCAAAAGTGATGCCATCAAATGCATGCTCATCACGGGCAGAAGATTCACTTTCAGGTTTGTTTATACTTGTCATTCTTATCGATCCTAACTGTAACCTATCTCTCTTAAACGTCTATCTTATTCGCCAACCAACCAACGTACAGCAGCATGTCCACCATTTTCACTCATGCGTAAATGTGGGAACAACCATTGCAATGCCTCATCAGCATCTTGTGAGAATTTCCAAGGTGGATTAATCACCAGCAACCCACAACCGTTTAAACCAACTGGCGTATCATCTGGCCATACACAAATTTCACATACCAATTGACGACGAATACCCGTTTTCATCATTTTCTTTTCAAAACGATCAATCATGGCGCGATCTTTAATTGGATACCATACAGCAAAAACACCTGTCGGCCATTTTTTGTGCGCAGTCGCCAACAATTCGACTAATTGCGGGAAATCTTTACGTTCCAACTCATAAGGTGGATCAATCATGACTAAACCGCGCTTTTCTTTTGGCGGAATCACCCCTAACAAACCTTCATACGCATCACGCTCATGCAAGCCTGCACGGCGGTCACGAATATTGAAATACAACTCTTGAAAAACTTCTTTTTGCATTTCAAAAATAGTGGCTTTATCAATATCACGCATACCTTCTAGCGCAAACCATGGCGAACCAGGATAAGCACCTTTGCCTGAACCAGCACGCATATCTTCAACAATTTTAAGATATTGCTTCACAGCTTCAGGTGCATTACGGGTAATTGAATCGTCAAGTTTGACTAAACGATGAATACCATTTAAAAACTCACCTGATTTTTGTGCTGCAGAGGTCGATAAATCATATTTACCCGCACCACCATGCGTATCGATATAGCGATAAGGTTTATCTTTGGCATTTAAACGTGTTAAAAGTTGCAGTAATAACACATGCTTCATGACATCGGCAAAGTTGCCTGCATGGAAATGGTGACGGTAATTCATGTTTCTTTAATTCCTATAATCAACAGACATTTTAGCATGAAAAAATGTTTCGTTCCGCAGGATATCTTGCTCTAGAATACGCCACCCTTTTCTATATCATTTTTGAGTATATGTGTATGGATGCAATTCAACTCCCAAAGTCTTGGAATGTTGATCAAATTATTGAAGATTTAGATCAACATGGTTTTACCGTCATTGACAATGCTTACCCTCCAGACTATGTACATGCTTTAGTTGAAGAATGCACAGCCAACCTCAACCTTTTCCGTGATGCCGCGATTCAAAGTGGAGTTGTCAGCAAAATCCGTAGTGACCATATTCTTTGGATTAGCGATGAATTAGAAATAGCACAACAACACATCGAAACCCTGACAGCGCTTTCTCAATGCTTAAATCAAAATTTTTATTTAGGCATCAAAGAAGTCGAAGCACATTTTGCCTGCTATAACGCAGGAGAATATTATGCTTTGCACCGTGACAACCCACAAAAGAAAAATGATCGGGTCATTTCTACGGTTTATTATTTACATGAAGATTGGCAGGATGACTGGGGTGGAGAGTTACATCTGCAAGATAAAAATGAGCAATGGCACACCATTCAACCAAAACCAAACCGTATTGCGATGTTTCAAAGTGATTTATTACATGAAGTGATTCAAGCTAAACATCAACGCTTATCCATTACCGCATGGTTACGTAGCGGTCAGAACTTGTTCTAAGTATTGATCCTAAGCAAAACAGAATACGAGATTTGCTTTAAATTCGTGCTATTGCCCCGATATACTGAGCATTCATCAAAGAGGTATGGACTAATGTTTGAAAATACAAAACAAGTTATCGAGCGTATCGGTGAGACAGACCAATTGTATTTAGAAAACAATACACCTGCCCTCGCTTTAGAACGTGCCGATTTACGTTTACAACTGGTGGTTTTTAGCAATTTGCGTCAAGAGCAGATTCATTTCTTGCAAGAAGCCGTGGTGCTGTTAGAACAAGCACGGATTGAACATGAAGAAATGCCGATGTCTTTGTATTTAAATCTGTCCTTGCATCTCGCAAAAGCTTATATGTTGTATTTCGAAATTACCAAGGAACAGCGTTTTGCTTTAATTACGCAGCAAATTTTAAAACCGCTGAGCCAACATGAACATAGTGATATTTACTTTTTCCTTGCCTATGCATCCATTTCTAGAAATGAACCTGCACTAACGCGTTACTGGCTCAGTAAATATCATAAAACGGCTGACTTTAATTTAGAGCTATTACAACAGCATCATTCATTTAAACAAATACGTGAAGAACTTTGGTTTATGAAGCTAATCCAAAGTAAATTGCATTAAGCTCAGCCATAAAAAAACTCCTTCAATCAGGAGTTTTTTTATGTCTTTAATTTAAAATTTCAATCCCTTACAAAGTACTCACGCCGCCATACACAAGCAAAAAACAAGTTCTACATCTATAGCGATTAGACCATCTGTAATTTATATGCATCCAAATGTAATTGTTGATTTAATTCATCAATCCACATCGCCCAGTCATCATCCTGAACCAAATGACTAATCAGAAAATCTCGCTGAGATTTATTCCAAAAAGAGGCATCATGTAAATTTTGACGTGCGGGTAATTGATGGGTACGCACATATAACTCAATGGCTGCTGGGCTATTCGCCAACCCCAATTGTGAAAACAATAATTCTAAGGATGGTTTATTTTGATTGAGCATCTCGCCCTCCTTATCAACTAATCTGTCATTTATTATTCAATTAACTTATAAGATATTGCTAAAAAAACCTAGTCATAAAACTAGGTTTGTTGTTTCAATTTGTATTCACAGTTCGCATGACCCTAAAAGTTGATTTTCGACATGTAATTGTTCATTTAAGATGTCAATCACCATTGCCCAATCATCATCTTTTTTCCAATGGCTTATAATAAAATCATGCTGTGAGGGTGTCCAAAATGAGGCTTTATGTAGCGGTACATCCATTGTCAATTGATGGGTGTCGATAAACTGCTCAATTGCTTCTGCACTCGCGTCGAGTCCCAATTGTTCAAAAAAAAGTTCTAATGTCGGCTGCTGATCAAACATAGGGTTCTCCTCAAGTCTTGCTGACTTTCTTCTACGTTAGACCTAAGCCTCTGCAAGTTCAGTTGTCACTGCATCACAGCATGTTATTTTTTGTTCAACTTGAATTTTCAGGCATAAAAAAGCACCCCAAATGGAGTGCCTTTTTCTAATTTCAAATCTGCCTAAGCAGAAATCAATTAGTTGAACAAGTGAGCAATTGCAGCACGTTCGCCTTCTAACTCTTCAAGCGTCACGTCCATACGTTCACGGCTGAATGCATCAATTTCTAAGCCTTCAACACGTGTGTATTGACCGTTTGCACATGTTACTGGAACACCGTACATAACGCCTTCTGGAATGCCATAAGAACCGTCAGAAGGAATACCCATCGTTACCCATTCGCCGTTTGTGCCAAGAGCCCAATCGCGCATATGGTCGATTGCAGCATTTGCAGCAGAAGCAGCAGAAGATAAACCACGTGCTTCAATGATTGCAGCGCCACGCTTACCAACGGTAGGAAGGAATACGTTTGCATTCCATTCTTGGTCGTTGATCATGTCTTTTACGCTTTCGCCATTGATCGTCGCGAAACGGTAGTCAGCATACATTGTTGGAGAGTGGTTACCCCAAACTGTAAGATTTTTGATGTCTTTAACTGCTTTACCTGTTTTAGCCGCAACTTGGCTAAGCGCACGGTTGTGGTCAAGACGAAGCATAGCAGTGAATTGACCTGGGTTTAGATCTGGAGCAGATTTCATAGCAATGTAAGCATTCGTGTTTGCAGGGTTACCTACAACAAGAACTTTAACGTCACGGCTTGCGTGATCGTTAATTGATTTACCTTGAACAGTAAAGATTTTAGCATTTTCTTGTAAAAGCTCAGCACGTTCCATACCAGGACCACGTGGACGAGAACCTACAAGTAAGCAGTAGTCAGCATCTTTGAATGCAACATCTGGATTATCAGTACCAATCATACCTTCTAAAAGAGGGAATGCGCAGTCTTCAAGCTCCATCATTACGCCTTTAAGCGCAGCTTGAGGCTTCTCAAAAGGAACTTCGAGCAATTGCAAAATAACTGGTTGATCTTTACCTAACATTTCGCCGCTTGCGATACGGAATAATAGGCTGTAACCAATTTGACCTGCTGCGCCAGTTACGGCAACACGAACTGCTTGCTTCATCTAATTATCTCCAATAGAGGATATTCAATGCGATTAAATAGTTAGTCCATTTAATCTAATCATCATAAACGCGAAAGATTGTACTCCAATCTTTTGGCAGTTGCATGTAAAAGAGAATGGATTTCAACAAAAGTATAATGGGAAATATGAATAAAATTGCGAAAAAACGCTTAGTAAGAACCTTTTATTATGAATGACACGGGACAATTGTTTTCAACTGTCGCTGGACATTGTTTGTACTGACCATTGTTTTTGTAGCACAGCTTTACTTCAGTCAGAATGGGCGTTCCATGCGAAACTGAGCAATTAAATTTAATCGCATTGACTGGCAAAGTCGGATTCAAGCGTAAAAAGCGTAAGCGAAGATTCGCTATATGCATGGGACGTGTTTCAGGACTGGTCAATTCAGCAGGGACTTTAAGCCGTTCAGCATAATTAATCACGGTACGGAAATATTGACTGGCATTCATGGGGACACAGCCCCCAATTGCATGCCAAAGCTGAACCCGCGCATTTTCATCGGGCATAACACGTGCCACAACTTTTGCTTGCAATGGTGATAAAGCTGCGGAAGATGCCGTTTTGCATTCTGACTCTGAAGTTTCAGGGAACAAACCGGCAATATTTAGAGAATAACCCTCTAAACATTTTCGTTTTTTTGATTTTTGAGTGTCCAACAGACACACAGCCGGTGTCATTTGTACCAGCATCACATAGCCCTGCACAGGCGCTGCAAAAACATGAGATGTAAACAGACTCAACCCAACACTGCTCAATGCCAACAGTGCGAACCGTGTTAAAACTGCTCTGTACTCAAAAAATATCATTAACAAGTCAGACCCATCAACAAAATTAAAATGATTAAGGATTATTCTTTAATGGAATAATATTCATACGTTTTTCAATGGATTGTGCACCTTGCCCAAGCAACACCCCATAATGCGTTGCGTTGGTCATTACATGTTTCACATAATCACGAGTTTCAATCAGTGGAATCGTTTCAGTATATTGATCTGCCGCTATAGGTTGTACATCGGGTTGCCAACGACGTGCTCGGTTTGGCCCTGCGTTATAACCTGCGGTGGCTAAAACAGGACTATTACTCAACTGGCTCTGAATCATGGACAAATAAAAAGTGCCATAACGAATATTGGTGTTCATATCGGTTAATGCCGCAGGATTATAGGTTTCGCCCATCTGACGTGCCACGAGTTTTGCGGTATCTGGCATAATTTGCATCAGACCACCCGCTCCAACATGGGAGCGTGCATGTGAAACAAAACGACTTTCTTGACGCATCAAACCATATGCCCATGCAGGATCAATACCGGCATTGCGGCTGTGGCTCACCACATAACTTTGGTGCGGCATGGCATAGCGATAAGCATAATTATGTTTATTTTCAGTACGATCTGCCGCATATATCGCACGGTCATACCATCCCATATCTGTGGCACGTTTCGCTGCCGCAAGCAGCAAGCCATCATCATGTTTTAAATAAGCCTGACGTACCGCCCAATTCCACTCACGATTAATATAATTATCAGGTGCATTGACACGGCGTAAAGCAAAAGCACGGCTAAAATGAATATCTTGGTTTAAGCGCTGTATGTCACTGTTTGACGGTTGCACATTATTTGGAATGTTATTGTAACTTTGCCCCAAGTGATCTTTGGCCAATAAATTATGATAATCATCACCCTGTGCCAATCTTTTAAAGATTTCTTGTGCAGTGCGTTTAGAACCGGCATCTCCACGCTGTTCAGAAGCACGTGCCAACCAATATTGCCAACGGTCTTCTTGTTTTTGCGACACACTCATGGCATCAATGGCACGAATTAAACTTTCCCAGCTGCTGAAACGAATGGCTTGACGGGCATAAATTTCGGCTTCTTCAGCGCTAAATGGCAATCCATAACTGGCATCTAAATAATCCAATACTTCACGATTGAAATTATTTTTCATCACCGTGGTGCCGCCAATATAACCCACAACACGATATAAGGCTTTTTGCACTTGCACAGGTGTTCCTTGTGCCGCACGTTGTACAGATGAGATAGCGGTATTTAAATCACTGTCGGCTAAACGTCCCAGCGCAAAGACTAAATAGGCATGATCAGTAGCGGATACTTTCGGTGCAGACCATAAATAATTTAACGGATTGGCTTGAATTTGATTGAGTTGGGATAAAGATAAGCTCATTCCCAAGGTTTGTGCAGTCGCCAAAGCCTGACCTGATTGCCCTGCTCGGAGCTGTCCCCATAAGCGTTGTTGTCGGTCTTGCTCTGTCATTAAAGGGCTAGATAACATCATGCGCCCCAACCCCATACAAGGTTCAGGTTGTGAATTGGTGTTGAGCCAAACATCCTTATATTCAGCAAAAACCAGAGAATCACCCGACTTTGCGCGTACCTGAGCCACCGCACAGCTTTCTGCTTGGTCTGCATTGCTTACATACTGCAAAACAGGTTGTGCTGTTGTGAAATCGGCTTGTTTGACTTTTTCTTCGACATAGTCCGCTGCTAATTTTTCAGCCATAGCCGATTGCGGGTAACGCTGGGCAAAATTAACAATATTGCTCGCAGGTTGAATCGCTAAATTCGCATTCAGTGACCAATATTCAGGATAGTAACCCAAAACATCATTTTGCATCGATGTTTGAAATTGTTGCAACAATCCAATATTTCCAGCGTTAGCTGCTTGTAAAGCATCATTAAATTGCTCATCTGCTGCATGTGTTACCGACACATATCCTGCTGATGCCAAACCCAAAGCAAGCACTTTATAATATTTTTTATTGATTAACTGATTGAACATATGCCTGCCTTCCGTCATTTAGTGTTGCCTTGATCGCACCTAATCATTTTTAAATAGTGTAATTATTATTAAACTACTCTACTGTTCTGTTGTGTAACCTTCTGATTAGACAATATTAATTTTCAAGCATTTTTACCTCATAAATCAATCTTCTTGTCTGCTTATTTATAACTATAAGTTTATCTTCAATTCCTGCTAAAATGTGCGCCTTTCTTCTATTCAAATCGTAATTTTTAATCATTCTGGCTAGCCCCCTTTTTCCGAATTCAGTTTCAAACATGCGTTGAAATAAAATGAAACAGGCAGCTCACTAGAACCCTTTGCATCAAGGTCATGGGGATATTTAATTGCGATTTCTTCGATTTATCTTTTAGGAGCCTACATGACGGTTCAAACCTTCATTCCCAATAGTGCCCAAGCTGCTTCAGAAAACACTGTTACCCAGCCACAGCACACCCCAGCCGACGGATCAGTGAAAAAACTGTATATCGAAACGCAAGGGTGTCAGATGAATGAGTATGACAGTCATCGTATGGCAGACCTACTAGGCGACTCACACGGTTATGTGCTGACCAAAGATCCGAAAGAAGCCGATATTCTACTGATGAATACCTGCTCTATTCGTGAAAAAGCCCAAGAGAAAGTGTTCTCTGAACTGGGTCGCTGGCGCAAACTGAAAGAAAAAAATCCAGATTTGGTGATTGGTGTTGGTGGTTGTGTGGCTTCGCAAGAAGGTGACAACATTCAAAAACGTGCACCTTATGTCGACATGGTTTTTGGCCCACAGACCTTGCACCGTTTGCCACAAATGCTTGATCAACATAGCGATCAAATCGAAAAGCCCAAAAAAGATAAAATCAAATTGGTGGATATTTCTTTCCCAGATATTGAAAAATTCGACTTTTTACCTGAACCACGAGTTGAAGGTTATAAAGCCTTTGTTTCGATTATGGAAGGTTGTTCAAAATACTGTTCTTTCTGTGTGGTTCCCTATACCCGCGGTGAAGAAGTTTCACGTCCACTGGATGATGTATTGGCTGAAATTGCAGGTTTGGCTGAAAAAGGTGTGCGTGAAATTTCGCTCCTAGGTCAAAACGTGAATGGTTATCGTGGTGAAACTTTCGAAGGCAATATCTGTACCTTCGCAGATTTACTACGTTTAGTGGCTGAAATTCCGGGTATTGGCCGTTTACGCTATACCACGTCACATCCGCTTGAATTTAACGATGATTTAATTGAATGTTACCGCGATCTTCCGCAAATGGTTTCACATCTGCATTTGCCTGTACAAAGTGGCTCAAACGATGTTCTGCAAGCCATGAAGCGTAACCACACCATTGATGTTTACATCGATAAAATTGCGAAGCTGCGTCAAGTTCGTCCAGATATGCATTTATCTTCAGATTTCATTATTGGCTTCCCAGGTGAAACTGATGAAAACTTCGAAGAAACCTATCAATTTATTCAAGATCTAGATTTTGATCATTCCTATAGTTTTATCTATTCCAAACGTCCGGGTACGCCTGCTTCAGAACTTGCAGACAACACCCCTGAAGATGTGAAAAAAGAACGCCTTGGCAAAGTTCAAAAATGGATTAAGCGTTCAAGTATTGATAAAACAGATGCCATGCTTGGTACGATTCAACGTGTCCTGATTGAAAATATCTCTGATAAAGATCCAAACTTGTTGGTGGGTACTGCCGATAACACACGTTATGTCTCATTTATTGGTGATGCAGCATGGGTCGGCCGCTTTGCAGAAATCGAAATTACCGAAATTAAAACTTTGAATTTTGTTTACGGTGAGCTATTGAATCTTGAGCCTGACGTGGCGTAATGTAAGCAGATAGATTTAACTTCCCAAAAGGATATCTCTTGACTGCAGCGATTCGACGTACAGTGGCTTTTCCGGGTATTTCAGTAGATCGTTTAAAAAGCATGCTTGGTGCTTATAACGGTCATCTGAAACAAATCGAACAACGTTTAGATGTAAAAATTTCTCACCGTGGTGATAGTTTTTTTATCGATGGTGATATTGATGCGGTTGAAAGAGCTGAGGTTTTATTGCAGCGCTTACATGAAGAAGCCGAAGTCTCTGAACAAATCAGTGCCGATACACTGCATTTGATGATTCAAGGCAGTCAGACCGATCGTGAGTTACTCATCGATCCTGATCAGGAACATACGGGTCTAGACGAGGTTTGGTTACAAACTCGTAAAGGTCGAATTAACCCACGTGGTGCAAACCAAAAGCGTTATGTACAACGTATTCTGCAAAGTGATATCTCTTTTGGTATTGGCCCGGCAGGGACAGGTAAAACTTACCTTGCCGTTGCCGCTGCTGTCGATATGCTGGAACGCAATGAAATTCAGCGTATCCTACTGGTTCGCCCCGCCGTTGAAGCTGGTGAAAAACTCGGCTTTTTACCCGGTGATTTAAGCCAGAAAATTGACCCCTATTTGCGCCCACTTTACGATGCCCTATACGAAATGCTGGGTTTTGAAAAAGTCGCTAAACTGATTGAACGTCAAGTGATTGAAGTAGCCCCACTGGCTTATATGCGTGGTCGTACCCTCAACCATGCTTTCATCATTTTAGATGAAGCGCAAAATACCACGCCTGAACAGATGAAAATGTTTTTGACCCGTTTAGGTTTTGGTTCTCGCGCCGTGATTACGGGTGACATCACGCAAGTCGATTTACCACGTGGCCAACAATCCGGCTTATCTCATGCATTACGTGTAATCGAGAACGTCAAAGAAATTCATATTACCCGTTTCCATTCTCGTGACGTGGTACGTCATCAGCTGGTACAAAAAATTGTCGAAGCTTATGAAGGATGGGACAGTGAACAACACCGTCTAAGTGCAGAAGCGCGGGCAGAACGCAAAGCACTTCAAGAAGCGCTGATTGCTGAAAATAATGCTGCCGCCGATGCTCAGGACTGACTTAAATATTCGATGAATTAAGGATTCACGTTGAAACTTAGCCTCTCTCTACAGCAAAATTTTCAAGCCCCTGAATTGGTGCTGAAACGTGCTTACCTCAAAAAAGTTGTAGAAACCTCGTTACGTCATATTGCGACACAAAGTAACTGCGAAATTGGCATTGCCTGTGTCGACAATACTGAAAGCCATCAACTGAATTTGGAATATCGTGGTAAAGACAAACCGACCAATGTGTTGTCCTTCCCAAGCGACCTTCCCGACGAAATGGCGGCAATTTTAGATTCATTCCCGATTGGTGATTTGGTGATTTGTATTCCTGTGGTTTTACAAGAAGCAATCGATCAGCAAAAAACACCCATTGAACATTTCACCCATATGTTGGTCCATGGCACATTACATTTAATGGGTTATGACCATGAAACGTCTGAGCAAGATGCCGAGGAAATGGAAGCTTTAGAAATTGAAATCCTGAAAAAACTCGGTTTTGATAACCCTTATACTGAGCAAGACTAGAATCTGACAGTTTAAAAGCGAGCGTAATGCTCGCTTTTTTATACTCCATATTGGGGCTTCACCTCACCCTAACCCTCTCCTTAAAGGAGAGGGAACTTTCAATCTTAATTTAACATCGGTAGTCCCTCCTCCCTGTGGGAGGAGGTTAGGTGGAGGGTAAATCTAATAAAATTTTTATCATTCTCACCCAAATTTTTTTCTAAAAGCATAAAAAAACCCTCTTTTTATTCATACCTTTTAAATCAGATTCACTATTCTTTGCTTGAAAAGAAACATTACTTCTCTTATAAAAGATCAATCCAAGAAAATAAAAACACCTTTAAAGACACATTAAAATATAGAGGCACCTTCATGAAAAAAATGCTTACCGCACTCTTCTGCATTTCTTCTTTAGCTTTTAGTTCACAGCTCTATGCCAATGATGAAACCACCTGTAAGCAAGTAAAGTTTCAATCTACAGATAGCACGTGGGCAGGACATTATTATTTACAAGGTGTGATGGAGGTGGGTTCAGAACTTTTACTTGAACCCAATGGCAAATTTAAATGGTATCTTGCTGTCGGTGCATTAGATCAATATGCCGAAGGAACATGGTGGAAAAATGGCAACTGTATTGGTTTAAAAGCAGCATCCAAATATGCCAAAAACTTAGAAATATTCCCAACCCGTTTAGAAATTCATGACAAAGATTTAGCCGTGACTTGGCTCGGCGGACAGCAAGATGGTGTTTATCGTCTTGCTGAATAATTGGCATGCATCCATTTTTAAATTCGGCTTATTTCACTTCAAATTCTGCTTCGGCTGGATCAAAGCGCCAAGTTCGCACGATACGCAGCTCTGAAATCTCTTTCATCCCTTGATCAAAAGCGCCAAAAGGTGCGGCTTTACGCACCGATGCTTTGGCCGCCTCATCCAGTAAGCTATGCCCTGAACTATCAATTAAACGAATGGCACGAATTCCGCCACTCTTATTTAGAATCACCATTAAACGCACTTCCCCTGCCAATTGTTGCGCTTTGGCGGCATCGGGATAATAACGGTTGCCGTAAAATTCAACTTTTTGGCGGAATTTTTCTAAATAAGCCGCTGAAATATCTTGTTTTGCCTGAATCCCATCGACCGTTTTAATCTTTTGCTGACGACTAAAATTTTGCTGTCGTTGTAAATATTGTGCCTCTAAACTTGCCACCATCGCGGCTTTAGCTTGAAACTGACTATTCAGCTCTTGCATTGCTTTTTTACGTTGATTTTGTTCTGCTTCTTTTTTCCAGCTTAAGGTGGTCATTAAGACTTTTTCATCAAAGCTTAATTCACGCTTTTGTTGTAATTTTTCTAAACTTTCTAGCTGTTGCTCACCGGCACTTTGCTCAAGCATGGGTGCTGGCATATCACTCGACATCCGATGTGCTTCACGGAAGGTGCCTGAACCCTGCTGATCGGCCTGAGCCAGAAAATCAGCATTTTCAATTTTGTCTTTCGTTGGACGCAAAGTCACCGCAATTTCTTTCACTGCCGCATCACTTTCTTGTGGCATTGCAAATTGCAAAGTCAAAATAATTAAATGCAGCACGGCAGCTAAAATCACTGCGCCGCTAAAAATTGGATCTTTCCACCATGCATACATTAAAGGTGTAAAATTGATTTTCTTAAGCATCACATTAAACCGACAAAATGTCTGGTTCCCCAAACTGCATAAAAACAGCATAAAATAAATACAGCTTCCACTTTTGAATAAAAAACGAGAATTCAATCAACAAGCGAACTGCATACAATTAAAATCATGAAAATGGTGCAATTAATTTTGCTAAACTGCAAGACGGAATACTTGTATTTTTAATACTTTCGACAAAACCTATCGAAGTCCAAGAAGATTCACTTGCTAGGATGCTCTATATGCAAACGCTAATATCCAATATCTCTAAACGTATACGTCAAGTGTACCAAAAAGCAGAGGGATTTATTGAAGATGAGCGTGATTTCCCCTTATCCCAAGTTTTTCTGAATGCCACTTTTCAGCGTTTTGTCACCGACAATGTCTCTATGCTCAAAGACTTGCATGCAGACTTACATGATGACTGGTTGCGTTTATATGCAACACTCGATGTTAAAGGTTTATACATTACCCTTTCTGTCGATTTGAAATTAGTTCAAATGGAAATGAATAAAGATATCCAGCTCATTGTGTTTGAACAAATCAGTGACACGACCGTCATTGAAGCGAAATTTAAAAATATATTGCAAAAAATTGCGGTCAACTTTGCTTTATTTTTCTACCAAAAAGTCTTAAATAAAGACCCTTTAGGTATGATTCTTGAAAAGTTAAAGGTCATTAAAGTCAAAGATGATTTACTGCATTTGGACTTAAATCGCTGGTTAGGCAAAAACCGCTCGATTATCGACACTTTAGCCAAAGTTCATGTCAACCATGCGGTTTTACGCGAAGCTGAATTAGTAATCATTGGTAATGTCAATCTAACCGCTTTATTTAGAAAAATGTCGGAAGAACCGGTCGAAGATTGGGACATAGATAATGACCTAGCTGAAACCAAGGTCAGCCCAGTTAAGCAAAAATAAACTAAACTATTTCCCAAAATAGGAATCTGTATTTTTATCTCCAGAAAAACTACATAAAAATACAGATTGGACAAAATTTCGAATTTTATCTTCATAATCAAAGTGCATAATAGAAACCAAGCAAGAAATTTGCACTTTATTCAAACTTCATAGGAAGACTGTACTTATGGCTCACAATGTATTGAAAACAATTGCGATGGCCTCTGGTGTAACCGCTACACTGTTGTTTACTGGTTTTTCAAACCAAGCATTTGCCATAAGTCCATTCCAAGCAAGTTATCAATTTAGCTATAACGGCAAAAATATGGGCTCGGCAACACGTAATTTAATCAAGTCTGGCAATAACTGGACTTATGTTTTTACGGCAAAAGCGGGTGCTATCGCATCTGCCACGGAAACCAGCCGCTTTAGCTTTAATGGTAACCAAATTGTTTCAGATAGCTTTAGTCGCAGCAGTAAAATTTTAGTGCATAACAACACCATGAGCATAAAATTCAACCCAAGCACTAAAACCATTTCGACCAAAAAAGATGATAAAGCACGCTCTTTTGCGTGGAAAGCGGGTGTTTTAGATGAACTTAATGCAGAATTACAACTGCGTGAAGACTTAAAAGCATCAGGTTTAAAATCGAGTTATGCCATTGCGGATGCGAAAGAAGTTGAAGCACGTAAATTTGTCAAACAAGGTTCAGAGAGAGTGACAACCTCTTACGGAACTTTCGATACCATTAAAGTTGTCATGAAACACGATAAACCAAACCGCGATACCATTTTTTGGTTAGCACCTAAACTTGACTATGTACCGGTGAAAGTTTCTCACCAAGATGGCAAAACATCGTACGGTTTGCTATTAACTGGGTATAAAGGCTCCACGAATTAATCGATTTGATCAATTTTGCTTGCATTTTTTCAGCGCCTTTTTAAAATACGCCTTTGCTTGAAAAAGCATCCGCCCTTAGAGGATTCTCCCGTGCACGCACTAGAACAGAAAATCTTAAATGAAGGTATCGTTCTATCTGATCAAGTTCTGAAAGTTGATGCTTTCTTGAATCATCAAATTGACCCTGTATTGATGCAACAAATTGGTAAAGAATTTGCTGCTCGCTTTAGAGATGCAGGCATCACTAAGATTATTACCATTGAAGCTTCGGGTATTGCTCCAGCAGTAATGGCAGGTTTAGAACTAGGCGTGCCTGTCATTTTCGCTCGCAAATATCAATCTTTAACGCTAAAAGATGATTTATATCGCTCTAAAGTATTCTCTTTCACCAAGCAAACTGAAAGCACAATTGCGATTTCCAACAAGCACATTAACGCGAGTGACAAAGCATTAGTGATTGATGATTTCTTGGCAAATGGTCAAGCGGCTTTAGGTTTAATTGACCTGATTCACCAAGCCAATGCAGAAGTGATTGGTGTCGGTATTGTGATTGAAAAATCTTTCCAAACTGGTCGGGATCTACTTATTGAGAAAGGCTACCGTGTTGAGTCTTTGGCTCGTGTTAAATCTTTAAACAACGGTACTGTTGAATTTGTTCGTGACTGAGTTTTTATGTACATTTTAAAAGAGCGCTTAGGCGCTCTTTTTTTATTTTGGATTTTATATAAATATCATAATGGTAAATAGCTCATTGCAAAATACCCCTATAAAATCTTATAAATAACTCAATATATACTTCATCCAATTCCTCTCCACTTTTTAAAATTTTCATGCAGGATAAAAATGATCACTCCTTCTTTACAAAGTATTCTGATCTACGCTAAAGATATGCAAAAAACGGCATTTTTTTATACAAAATATTTTAATTTTCAAAGCAACAAAGAGGTTATCGATGAATTAATTGAATTAAATTCAGAAAATGGAACATTACAAATTTTAATTCACCAAGCAGCTAAAAGCTTAAAAACAGGACAAGCGAATATTAAATTGGTATTTTCAGTTCTGGATTTGAATGCTTTTAAACAACAAGCTTTAGAAAATGGGTTGATCTTTGGTGTAACACATCAAGCAAATGGCTATCAGTTTTCCAATACGAAAGATCCTGACGGGAATTCAATTTCAATTTCTAGTCGTTTATATAGATGAAACAACTCTCATTATATAAATTCGTTGCTGCAAACTGTTGATCCAATTTTATATAAATAGAAATTTTGGATTAAGCGAGGATATACAAAATATTCCTGACAACATGCGCAAGAAGATACATACTGTTATCCTTGCTTGTAATGATTAATTATCTTGGTGACGTATTTTTAAGTACTTCATCACAAGATAAAAAAAGATAAATAGTTGATGGAAAAATCTATGCTATGTCCTAAATGTGGCTCTGCTGAAGTTGAAAAACGAGATCACGAACAAAAGTTAAGAACCATTAGCGGCATTCTAATGACTTCTGCTGGTGCGACAGCAGGAACGGTTGGTGGTGCGGCAACTGGCGCATCAACTGGAGCGGCCATCGGAGCGGTCGCTGGTCCATTGGGTGTCATCTTTGGTGGAACAGTCGGGACTTTTGTTGGCGCAATTGCAGTCGGTATTACAGGTGGTGTTTTAGGTAATATCTTTGGCAAAAAAGCGGGTGTCATTATCGATAAAAATGTGTTCTTAGATTACAAATGCTTAAAATGCAATCATCGTTTTAAAGAAAAAGTTTAAACCGTAACGATTTAGTTTGATATTCAAGAGTCCAAAGCAATTCATTTTTCAATATGCTTTGGACTTATTTTTCGACAATTCAAAAATTTATAAAATTTAGAACCTGTGCTGATTAAACTCACTTTTTACGCGATCAATGATGCACCTGCCTGTAACTTTTGAGCCATCTTACCCAAACACTTACCCTGTTCGACACAGAGGACTTTTTCATCTTGGCTTAAACCCAAGTCATGACGTGGGCCACTGACATGACTTGCACCATACGGCGTACCGCCAGATTTGGTATTGGATAAAGCAGGATTGGCATTGGCTAAACCCATAATCATCATGCCATGATGAAACAGCGGTGGAAGCATGGTCAGTAAGGTGCTTTCCTGCCCACCATGCATAGAACCTGATGAGGTAAATACACAAGCCGGTTTATGATGCAATGCACCGTTTAACCAAAGACTTGTGGTCTGATCCCAAAAATACTTCATTTCACTGGCCATATTGCCAAAACGCGTCGGCGAACCCAAAGCCAAGCCTGAACAATGCGCCAAATCATCTAAAGTACAATAAATATCGCCATCCGCAGGAATACTTGGTTCCGCCTCTTGCACAACAGTCGATAAATTTGGCACAGTCCGAATTTTTACCGCCATACCTGTAGCTTCAACACCATTGGCAATTAAATGCGCCATGTCTTTCGTTGAACCATATTTGCTGTAATATAAAACAAGGATGTAAGGCTGCATAATTTTTATAAACGAAGCTAAAAAAGAAAACTATACGGTATTTTTCCCATTTTTTGGTTAAGCTTAGTCATGAAAATTCATAAAGATGATTAAAAAATTGAGACTTTATACTTATGTTAGAAAAGTATTTAAAAAAACTTCGCTTTTATGACGAGACATGGTTTCAGTTTGTTTTATTTGTCATACGACGTTTTGAAGCAGATCGTTGCCGTGAACAAGCAGGATCTTTAACCTATACCACCCTCTTTGCTGTTGTACCTATGCTGACTGTTTTTCTGGTCATCATTTCTTCCATTAAAGCGCTGGAGCCAGCCAGACAACAATTACAACAACTGATTTATAGCAATTTCCTACCTAAAACCACCATTGCTTTTGACAAGGCTTTTAATGCTTTCACCGATAAATCCAGCAACCTAACGGTCATTGGTATTTTATTTCTGTTTATTACCACAGTGATGATGCTGACCAGTATCGAAACGGTCTTTAACCGTATTTGGCGTGTTCGAGAAACGCGTGGCGGTATTATTGGCTTTATGCGTTATTGGACCATTATTTCACTTGGCCCAATTTTACTCGGCAGTGCATTTGTAATTTCATCTGCCGTGGCATCGCTAAATGTGCTGAGCAATAATTTCACTGGTTATGAGGTCGATGGTTCATTGATCTTTTGGTGCATTTCTTTTGCACTGACCATACTGGGTTTTTTCATTTTAAATTGGACCATTCCAAATCGCAGCGTTCCGATTAAAGCTGCATTAATTGCAGGGACTTTTAGTGCAGTGGTATTTGAATTATTAAAGCATTTATTTGGCTTTATTATGTCCAATTTCACCAGTTATGAAATTATTTATGGTGCTTTTGCCGCAGTGCCTATTTTTCTATTATGGATTTTTTTGTCGTGGAATATCGTGTTATTGGGTGTCGAAATCAGTTACGCGCTCACGGCTTTTCATTCCAGTAAACTACAAAAACGCCATCCCGTTATTCTGCTTTTGGACTTGTTAGAACTGTTTTATAAAAAGCAACAGGTCGGCGAAAGTCTGTCCGACGAGGAAGCACTGGAGGTCTTAGGACGGGGCGAAATTGGACGCTGGCCTTCTTATGTGTTGATGTTAGAACAACAGAACTTGGTCAAACGCACTGACAATAATGAATTCGTTTTAGTCCGTAATTTAACGCAAGTGGATTTCTGGCATTTCTATACGCAGTTACCTTATCCACTGCCACGACGTCAAGATGTAGGCAATATCCACCCTGACGATGAATGGATGCAAAAACTGGGACCTGCACTAATTGAAGCCGATGATTACCTTTCAGCAAAATTGGCGATTCCACTGTCTAAAATTTTGGAAGAAAAATAAAGTAGAATCATCTCATTAATGGATTAAACAGAAACATCTCTCACTAAAGCGATATCGATGTTAAATCAGGGAAAAACTGTAGAAAGTATTGCTTTAGATTTAGGTTATGCCAATGCCTCAGCGTTTATTAATATGTTTAAGCATTGGATGCAATGTACGCCCGATCAATTCAGGAAATCCCACCATTACTTATAAATAAAAATTAATTTAAAATCATTTTATTATTGACTAGTAAATTTGGTTTTGTATGATAAATTCACAACTCAAAAATTAGCCATTCTCATGAAAAACTATTATAAAAATACCATCCTTAGCCTGTGCATATCTCTCAGTTTATTAACTGCATGCAGCTCACCTGAACAACGTGCATTCAAAACTGCTTTAACCTCTGCAGAAAAAGGCGATGCTATTGCACAAATGAAAGTTGCTGACTTCTATTTTGCAGGAACAGGTACTGAAAAGAATGTTCAAGAAAGTGTCAACTGGTATAGCAAAGCTGCTCAACAGGCCAATACTCAAGCATTTTCTTGGCTTATGGGACAAGCCTACAATGGCAATGAAGCTCCTGCTGATTCTCAACATGAAGAATAATTGGGCATAAAAAAGGCTGCTCACAGGCAGCCTTTTCAGAAGTTAAAAAACTTATTTCACAAAAGTGGTCCAGACAAAATTTTGAGTTTGTCCTTGTAAAGTCATGCTCAGCTGATCGCCCGCCTTTAACGCAGCCACACCTGCCGGTGTACCCGTCATCACCACGTCACCCGGCTCTAGGGTAAAGACCCGACTAATATCAGCAAGCAAAGTGGCGATATCAAAAATCAGCAATGCCGTATCGCCTATCTGACGCAGCTCATCATTAACATGCAAAGTATAGTGTACATTCTTCCAGTCTTTAATTTCAGCAACATCCACCCAATCGGCCAATACACAGGAACCATCAAAAGCTTTGGCACGTTCCCAAGGCTGACCTTTCTTTTTCAAGTCATCTTGTAAATCACGTAAAGTTAAGTCCAACCCCAAAGTAACCGCACCCACCGCTGCTAAAGCTTTGGCTGGATCCGTTTCTGCCGTTAAGGTTTTATCAATCCGTAACGTCAATTCACACTCATGATGGCAATTGCCCCATGCAGGATTCCAACCAATCCCTTTCTCTAAACTTGATAGGCTACTCGGTGGCTTCATAAAGAGCACTGGATAATCAGGAATAGCATTGCCTAATTCTTCGGCATGGTCCGCATAGCTACGACCGACACAGACAATTTTAGATGGACGTGTACTCATAAGCTTCCCTTTTTATTTATCTATGACATTGTTTTAAACTTTACTTTTTAAATGTATTTTCAAATACGCTCTGATCCGCAGACTGCTCAAAAGCACGCTTAGGCACAATCACCACCGTACGATTTTTTAGTTCAATCATATAGGTCAACTTGCCTATGGCAAAGTTTTGCACTTCATTGTAGTTGAAAATTTGCTTGCGGCCATTGGCATAAATTTCCGCATGATCCTGAAATAATTCGATGCCCTGTTCACTTTTACCAAACTGATATTTCACAAATTGACGTTTAAACATCATGGGTAAAAACCAGTAACGCATCACCAGTTGCATCACCAGAAAAAAGATCCCGAGCGCAACATAGTAACGTCCAACCCCAGTAAAACCGAGCATAAAGCCCCAAATAATGACTCCGATACTTACCAATGGGGTAATAAAACGTGTAATTTGCTTTTTACCAAAGGTTGCAAGGGCAAAACCATCTTGTGATTCTTCTAGATTTAAAAAATAACGTACCGATACAGCAGGCTGGGTTTCAGACATAATTCATCATCAAATTATTACAACAATTGCGCTAGATATTACACCAGATTTGTCAGTTTCTTCATACTGGACGCAAAGTTTTCAAGGCAGCGTTGTAGACACACTTTGGAATTAATCATGAGATATTGTAGAAAATAACGAGACTATAAAGTGTGATTGAAAAGCATGAATTTTTAGATAACTTAAATTGAATTCTGAGCCATATGACAGACACAAAAAACCGCAACATGTGCGGTTTTTCAGTCTTGATCAAGTTGGTGCGCTCAGAGAGATTCGAACTCCCGACCCCTTAGTTCGTAGCCAAGTGCTCTATCCAGCTGAGCTATGAGCGCGACGTCTTGATGTGCTGCATTATACGCATTTTCATTGATCTGTTAAGTGCTTTTTAACAAATAGCGAACCAAGTGAACAGTTATTGGGCGAAATTCAATTTTTCAGCTATTTTTTAAACAAAAATAGGTAACTCATCCTCGCTACGCTGCATCTATGGTCAATACGATGTTCATGCTGATTCAAACCAACTACACATGCCTCTTGTCATGATTTAGCCACATCAAAACTCATTCCATCCAACCATGATTTAATCATTTACCAGTTTCCCTACCGTACCAGTTTTCACGTCTCCCACCCGCTTATAATAGGTAAATACCACACCACTTGAGGTGACTAAACTATCCGTCAATTCAAAAGCTCTGGGCATTGAACCCTCAGCAAATAAACGTTTACCTGTACCAAGGATAATAGGAAAAGTCATCAAACACAGTTCATCAACCAGATCATGTTTAAAAAGTGTCTGTGCCATATTGGCACTGCCATGAGCTTTGATATCACCACCTTCTGACGCTTTGAGCTTTTTCACAGCATCAACATTTTTTAAAAAGACAGAATTTTTCCAGTCCGAGTGATCTAAGCTATTGGACATGACATACTTAGTGACATCATTGATCCCCGTCCACATCTCAGCATGCTTTGACCAGAAAGACTCCCAAATCTTAAATGTGTTTTTTCCCAAAAGAATATCTGTGGACTGCATCCATCTTTGCATAATCTTATCGACCACGTCGTCTGCATCAGCAAAATAAGGAGCAATCCAGCCACCATACTTAAAGTCGCCTGATTGATCTTCCTCTGGTCCGCCTGGTGCTTGAATAACACCATCTAAAGTAATAAATTCCTGAACAATTATTTTTCTCATACCCTGTCTTCATTTTATTTATTCTGTAGCTGAGTGCTTATTTTTATCATTCAATTTCTTTCAATTCTATAAATTTCAGACACAAAAAAACCGCAACATGTGCGGTTTCTTCCGATTTTACATTTCTCGATGTGTTCAAGTTGGTGCGCTCAGAGAGATTCGAACTCCCGACCCCTTAGTTCGTAGCCAAGTGCTCTATCCAGCTGAGCTATGAGCGCGTACTTGAGTTGCTTTTCAGCATTCGTTACATTTACGTTTAACTTGATTGGTGCGCTCAGAGAGATTCGAACTCCCGACCCCTTAGTTCGTAGCCAAGTGCT
>RCUM01000495.1_pt1 | contig 22937 bp, 22 predicted proteins | sample 2166141 | NCBI WGS metagenome assembly RCUM01 (sample SAMN09932756, study PRJNA488358) | compost metagenome | isolation source: compost soil in crotonic acid-enriched | place: Germany: Experimental Botanical Garden
GAATGTACGACGTTGTTTAAGTGGGCGTCCCCCTCTCCCGAGGGAGAGGGCCGGGGTGAGGGGCTTTCGCGTTGGTATGTATCCCCTCACCCTGACCCTCTCCCAAAGGAGAGGGAACAATATCACCTTAACTTACAAGCATTACCTCTTCCGAGGCCGTTTTTATGGCGCTATTTCAACGTGCTCACCACCAGTTGATGGCGGGCATTGTAGAACTTACGGTAGGCCAGATAGCAGGCGATAATGGTCGACAGGCTGGCGGTAGAAAGCAGCATAAAGGTCACCATAATCTGGTACTTAATGGCCTTCACCGGGTCAATACCGGCGAAGATCAGACCGGACATCATGCCCGGCAGGCTGACCAGGCCGACGGTTTTGGCCGAGTCTACCGTCGGGATCAACGAAGCGCGGATGCTGTCGCGGATCAGCGCAGCCGAGGCAAACTTCGGTGATGCCCCCAGGCTGAGCATTTCCTGAATCTTCTGCTGATCGCTTTTGAAACGCTGCCCCAGGTTGTTGTAGCACAGTCCCACCGCCACCATCGCATTACCGGCCACCATGCCGGAAATCGGGATCACCTGCATCGGGGTAAATTCTATCGAGCCGGTCAGCACCAACACCACCAGCGTCAGTACCGCACCAGTGGTAATGGCGATAAATGATGTCATGAACGCATGACCGATATATTTACTGCGCTTTTGCGCGTTGTAAGCGGCGTTAAAGCAGATAAACAGCACCATCAGCACGGTCAGAATAGCGTTGTTCACATCAAAAATGTACTTCAGCACATAGCCGACGATAATCAGCTGCACCACCGCGCGGCAAATGCTCCAGATAATGTCTTTTTCCAACGCCAATTTTTCTTTATGGCTGATGAAAATAGCGATCATCACCAATACCATCGACAGCACCAGGGACTCATTGCTGATATTATGCTGGTTCATCGTTTGTCTCCTGTGCGCGAGCACCGTGCGCACTCAGGGTAATCACATCATCCGCATGTTTGATTTCATCTTTATCATGCGTGACCCACAGCACTGCCACGCCATGCTGCTCTACCAGTTGATGAATAATTTCGTTTACATTGCGCTTATTATCTTCATCCAACGCACTGGTAATCTCATCCAATAACAGCACTCTGGGCATAAATTGCAGATTACGGATCAAGGAAATGCGCTGTTTCTCCCCACCGGATAATTCATTCACGCTTTTCTTCAGCATATTTTCCGGCAGCCCAAAGCGCACCAGATCGGCCTGCATTTTTTTCTCGTCCGGTTTTTGCTTACGGATCTGGTAAGGCAACGCAATATTGTCATACACGCTGTCGCCAAACAGCGAGGGGGTTTGAAAACAGTAAGACACCTGCTGGCGATATTCTTCCGGAGGTATTTCGGTGATGGCCTTACCGGCAAAAATAACTTTTCCACGGGTCGGGTCGATCAGCGAGGAAACGATTTTAAGCAGCGTACTTTTCCCGCAGCCGGACGGCCCGGTAATCAGTTTAAATTCACCCTGATTCAGGCCGAAAGAGACAGAATCCAGAATAACCTGCTCACCTATTTGATAATGAATATCATCCAACAACAGTATTTCTTTGCTTTCCTTCATTATAAAACCGCATCCCTCATAAAAATATTGGCGCTCAGGCCACCAGTATAGAGCTTAAAAAAATGCACTGACAATGGTTGGTCATTAGCCGTAACAAAGGAGTCGGGCTGAGGGGCATTTCGCTCCGTCAGCCCTATAAATCTCTGCTGTGAAAGGTAGTCAAAACACAAAACGGGAAAGGAATTACGCTTTTTTAGGTGATGTGCAAATATACCAGCGCAACGAATTATTGATGCTGCGATGGGTACAACTCACTTTGCCCTCTTTTTCCAACGCCAATAGCAAGGTACGCGTAGTGTAAATATTCTCACCGCATTTATCCGCCAACTCCCTGGTTTTGGGCCAGTGTTCCGGCGCGGGTGGATGCTGTCCATCGGCTCCGGCCGCACGTTCCATACACAGTTTTCGTAACACGTTTAGCATATGTGACTTCCTGATTTCATATGTTATCGGCACCTTGGCCATCGCGTTCTCCTTGAGTTACTTTTGCCTGCTCCTGTCCTGCGGCAGCGCATCGGCCACGCGCAGGGTATAAATCATGGTGGCCCCAGGTGGTATGGCGGGTGGGCTTCCCTTATCGCCATAGGCCAGCGCCGCCGGCACCACCAGAGTCATCGAACCGTGTTTGTTCAGTTTGCCGATGGCTGCGCGGAACAGCGCCGGGTACTGTGCCAGGGGTTGTGAGATCACCGTGCCGGCCAACTCCATATCCTTGATCACTTGCCCGTCGGGCAGGCTTTCACGCACCACAATATCGACATTGTCGCCTGCGGCTATCTGCCCACTGCCGGCGTAATCCACGCGGTAATAGAAGCCGAGTTCATCCTTTTGTACCCCCGGCTGTTTGGCAAAATCGGCAAGATAGGCTTTGCCATCCTGCCGTATGTCCTGTTGCCGTTGCTGCCGGGCCTGCTGCAATACGGCGTCTGCAGCCTGCAGCGCACTGTCGATAGCGGCGTTGTCCAGCCGCGGCTTGCCCGCCAACGTATCGCCAATACCCGCCAGCAGGCGTGACCGATCGGCCTCAATCCCCAGCCGTTGGTTCTCTTCCTGCAGCCGCAGAATGTCGCGTCCGAGCGAAACCCCGGCGGCGTAAGCCTGTTTATCTGCCACACTGACCAGCTCCGGTGGCTGAAGCTGGCGGTTGAGCTGCTGCAATTGCCGCTCTTGCTCCGCGACCAACCGCTGCTGCCGTGCCAGTGCTGCCGCCATGGCAAGCAGATCCGGCGGTGTGGCAATGGCCCGGCGAACGCCTTTCAACGCCGCCACCAGCGGCCGGATATCCACAGGTGCAGCCTTGGGTAGCGGTACCGGCATCGTTGGTTGAGCCTGAGTTGCCAACTGCTGTTCCAACAGGCGGATAGTGTCGGCCTGCCGCTGTAACGCCTGATTCAACGCCGCTAGCCGAGCGTTATCCCCACGCGGAACGGGCGCAGGTTTTGGCTTGCTGGCCGCAGGCGGGGGCGTCGGCGGCACTTTTTCCACCACCGGCACGGCCTGCTGTTGCTCGGCAAATTTCAGCAATGCAGGGATGCCGTCATCCCCGCCAGACGCATTACCTGCCGCTAACGCGCTGCCTCCTGCAATCAACAGCAGTAAAGCCACGGCTCCTTCCGCGTACTTTTTCATGGCTACAGGCTCTCCACCCGGCTGGACAGACTGGACATCAGCTCATGTTCAACGTCGGCGCAGAACTTCTCGGTCTTGTATTTATAAAGTGCGTCTATAGCCTTACGGGTACTTTCATCGACATTACTGCGAATACCGGCATATCCGGAGGCGTTGGATAACAGTCCGTTAAAATAAGCTATCCTTTTCTGGTAGCTTTGCGGATTAATATCCTTGAGCGAATTGACCCGTTGCTGACAAAGCGCAATACGTTGCTCATCAGTGTTTTCCTTAGGATTATTCTGTGAAACTTTTTTCACGGCAACGTTACCCGTGCTATTTTTTCCAACACAGCCGGACAACAGTAAACATGTCATTATCAACGCGGCCATAACGGTAGCAGAACGGCGAGTTGAATCATCAGTTATTGTAATCATTCCGTTTATCATCCCTTAATTATCACTTAGGTCATTATTGTGTCGCGAAGCCCTGCCAGATCTCACTTCTTCTGATTAATCCTAACGAGTTAAATAACAAAATCGCACGGCAACAGGCGGATATTGGTAATAATCCGACAGCCAATCACATTGTTATAAATTTGTTAATTTCACGAGGAGAGTTAGCCGCGCCACAATGAATAAAGTCCGCATACAAGCCAGTATTTATGGCTAACACACCTTTCAAAACAACGAGTTAACTTTTAACTTATGATTAACAGCCAGAATTCATCATCTGCTGTCTGAGGGCGATATTATCAAAACAATATTGCTAATTGTAGTGTGAAGACTAATTCTGGCGATCTAATATCTCGCATATTGCTATTTATATAGTCATTTATTCTGGATAATAGTTGTATACGATCTATTGATTTTAAATCATATATATTTCTTTTTCCTTTTGGGTTTATATTCTGTATTTGACTCAACTTAATAAAAGCTATTTCCAATCAAGCCTATTATTTGCAAGAATAATCCCAGCAAAACGCTACGGCGATATACCTATTTTAATTCTATGGATTTCGCCTATTCGACTTACAAAACCTTTCGTTATTCACTCATGAATAACGGACGGTGGCGTATTGCCCAGAGCAAAAGGATCTGGCTCCAACTACCGCGTCGGTGACATGAAGTTGCTGCCGCTGTGGGGGATTTAGATGTGCTGTTCTTTTTATTTAAATACTCTCTACAGGAACTTGAGAAATGAAACTGAATAAATTAATGCTGGCAACCGTGATTGCTTTCGCTTCTGCATCTGTTGCTCACGCCGCATCTAACCAGGGCAGCGGTAAAGTCACTTTTACCGGTGAAATTATTGATGCGCCATGCAGCGTAGCACCGGAATCTGTTGACCAAACTGTGCCAATGGGCCAAATCAGCAGCCGTCTGTTGGCCAAAGAAGGTAAATCCAGCTCTGAGCCATTCAGCATTGAACTGAAAGACTGTTCCATCGCCACGATGAAGAACGTCCAGGTGACCTTCACCGGGACTCCGGATCCAGATAACAGCAAACTGCTGGCTCTGAGCGGCACCGCAACCGGCGCTGGCATCATGATCTATGACAACCTGCACTCCAAAGATGTTGAGCTGGGTACCGCGACCGATGGTCAGGGCCTGACCGAAGGCAATAACTCTCTGAAGTTTGCCGCCTATCTGCAAGGCAGCAGCGCTTCTGGCGCCGTGGTTCCAGGCGAGTTCACCAGCGTTGCAAACTTCACTCTGGCATACCTGTAATCCCTGGCTGGGGATACCTGTGCGGTATCCCCGCTTTACCTGCACGGATATTGGGTAACTAGACCAACGGCAACAGGGAGACGCCAGCATGACAACCCGGATTTGGAGCGCATTGCTTATCGCACTCAGCGTTTACAGCGCAGAGGCGGCTGCAAAAAATCAGGGCCACGGCACGCTCAGTCTGGGGGGCGAGATCGTCGAGACCCCTTGCGGAATTGCCGGCGAAAGCCTGGACCAAACCGTTGACTTCGGGCTGATATCCATGACCGATGCAGCCTTGGATGCACAGCCGGTACTGATCGGCAGCCGTCGCAACTTTGAGATCAAGCTGGTGAATTGTGAATTGGCCAGCACCCTAAAACCCGACTTTATCTACCGCGCCGCTACCGTCACCTTCGACGGCACGGCTGATAGCCGGGATCCCGAGTTATTGGGCGTTTATGGCGAAGCGCAAGGCGTGGCCATTGAGCTGCTGACCGCCGCCGGCACCCCGATCCCCTTGGGCAGCACCACGGCGGATTACCAAATCGTCGCCGGCGACAATACGCTGCGCTTTGGCGCTCAGCTACGTATCCACCCTGACAGGGCCCGAGCCGGAGGATTCAGCTCTCTGGCGAAATTCACCCTGTCTTATCTGTAACGCCTCGTTAGGCGGGTGCCTGCATAGGGCACTGAATGACATCACGTATTACGTATTCAGGTCGTACAGGATGACCTGCTATTGGGCGCGGATTTGCCATGAGTGATTATTCTATGACGTCATTACTGACACGGAAAAAAAGACCCCTTACCGTCATTCTATCTTTCCTCTGGGCGCATTCGGCTTTTTCCGCCACGGAATTCAATACTGACGTATTGGATATCGGCGATCGCAGCAAAGTGGATTTATCGCGTTTTTCCGACGCCGATTACGTCATGCCCGGCACCTATCTGCTGGATATCAAGATCAACCAGAAAACCCTGCCGCAGCGCCGCATCCAGTATTATCCGTCAGCGGATAAAAAGGACCGATCCCGCGCCTGTCTGCCGCCGGATCTGGTGGAAAAAATGGCGCTGAAAGAAGAAGCCGCCAAAAAAATCATCCTGTGGCACGACAACCAGTGCGCCGATATCAGCGGGATCAAAGGGGCGACCCTTTCCGATCGCATCGGCGGCGGAGTACTGACGATCACCATCCCGCAGGCATGGATGAAATATTCCGATCCGGACTGGACCCCGCCTGAACAATGGGACGACGGCATTCCCGGCCTGCTGCTGGATTACAGCCTCAGCGGCCAGGTCGGCAAGCAGAGTCACAATAACAACACGTCGGAAAATCTCAGCAGCTACGGCACCCTGGGTGCCAACCTGGGCGCCTGGCGCCTGCGCGCCGATTATCAGGCCAATTACAACCAGCAGGCCGGCCAACGCGACAGCGGCTTTGACTGGAACCAGATCTACGCCTATCGCGCGCTGCCAATGCAAGCAGCCAGACTGACGCTCGGCGAAATTTATCTCGACTCGAACGTGTTCGATTCCTATCGCTTTACCGGCATCAATCTGGCCAGCGACGAACGCATGCTGCCGCCGAACCTGCAGGGCTATGCTCCGGAAGTGCGCGGCATCGCCAAGAGCAACGCCAAAATCACCGTTTCCCAGGAAGGCCGCACGCTGTACGAAACCACGGTGCCCGCCGGGCCGTTCGCCATTCAGGATCTCAACAGTTCGGTACGTGGCCGGCTGGACGTGAAGATTGAAGAACAGGACGGCAGCGTCTCCACCTTCCAGGTCGATACCGCCACCATCCCTTATCTGACCCGCCCCGGCTATGTACGCTACAACGTCGCCCTGGGCAAACCCTCGGCTTACGATCACCGCACGCAAGGGCCGCTGTTCTCCGCCAGTGATTTCTCCTGGGGATTAACCAGCGCCTGGTCGCTGTACGGCGGCGCATTGCTCGGCGGCGATTACAACGCCTGGGCGCTCGGCCTGGGCCGCGATCTGAACGTGTTTGGCGCCATGTCGGTGGATGTGACGCAGTCTATCGCTCGCCTGCCCAACGAGCCGACCGCCAGCGGCATGTCGTTCAAGGTCAACTACGCCAAACGCTTCGATGAGCTGAACAGCCAAATCACCTTCGCCGGTTACCGCTTCTCGCAGCGCAAGTTCATGAACATGTCGCAGTATCTGCAAGAGCGTTACAACGACTACGACGAGCGCTACAACGGGCGGCAAAAAGAGCTGTACACCATTACCGCCAGCAAAACCTTTATGGCGGAAGACAGCGCCAAGGCGATCACCGCTTACCTGACCTATTCGCACCAAACCTATTGGGATGCCAGGGCGCAGGATCGTTACGGGTTGTCTGCCAGTAAACTGTTCAACGTCGGCAATGTCAGCAACATCACCGCCTCGTTGTCGGCCTATCGCACCACTTATCACGGCCGCACCGACGATAGCGTGATGGTGAATTTCAGCGTGCCGATTGGCGATCGCCGTCGGATCGGCTACTCGTTGCAAACCAGCAACAGCGACGTGACGCAGATGGCGTCCTACAACGACTACACCGATCCGAACAACACCTGGCAGGTCAGCGGTGGCTTTAACCAGTCAGGCAAATCACTGGCCCGTGGTTACTACAGCCATAACGCTTCGTTTGGTTCGCTCAACGCCAGCGCCTCTTATCAACAGGACAGTTATTCGTCGATCGGCGGTACCTTCCGCAGTGGCATTACCGCCACCCGACACGGCATAGCCGCACACCAGAACTCCAGCAACGGCGGCAGCCGGATGATGCTCGATACCGACGGCATTGCCGGGGTGCCAATCAACAACGGCCGCGCCTACAGCAACCGTTTCGGTCTGGCGGTGATCTCCGACATCACCAGCTACTACAACACCGACACCCGCATCGACGTCAATACGTTGGCGGACGACGTGGAGGCCACCCGCGCCGTAGTACAGGGCACGCTAACCGAAGGTGCCATCGGCTACCGCCACTTTGAGGTGGTGAAAGGCAGCAAGCTGCTGGCCACCATCAAGCTTGCCGATGGCAGCGAACCGCCGTTCGGCGCCACGGTGCTGAGCGAAAAAGGCCGTGAGGTAGCGGTCGTGAACGACGGCGGCTCGGTCTACCTGACCGGCGTGCAGCCGCAAGAGCAGCTGGACGTCGCCTGGGAAGGCCAACGCCAGTGCCGCATTGTTATACCGGGCGCCGCCAAGCCGCTGGATCAGCTGCTGCTGCCGTGCGCCAAACTGTAATCCGTAACGCAGAGAATTGATGATTATGAACAACTTTCCGTTAGCAAAAATGGCCGCGCTGGGCCTGGCGTTGACCGTTGCAGTACCGGCCGCCAACGCAGCGATATCGCTGGACCGTACCCGCGCCGTTTACCTCAGCGACGCGAAATCCATCAGCCTGAATATCGTCAACGAAAATAAGGAGCTGCCTTTCCTGGCGCAGTCCTGGCTGGAAAACGAGCAGCACCAGAAAATCACCTCGCCGCTGGTGGTGCTGCCGCCGTTGCAACGGGTAGAGGCCAACGAACGCAGCGTCGTGCGCATCACCAAAACGCCGGAGGCCGATCGTCTGCCGCAAGATCGCGAGTCGGTGTTCTATTTCAACCTGCGAGAGATCCCGCCGAAAAGCAGTAAAACCAACGTGATGCAGTTGGCGCTGCAAACCCAGATCAAACTGTTTTATCGGCCGAAAGCCATAGTCGCGCCGAAAGGCGAGGTGTGGCAGGAGAAGCTGGTGTTCCGCAAAAGCGCCGACGGTTTCACCGTTGAAAACCCTACGCCGTTTTACATCACTCTGACCGGCATGACCCGCCAGACGCAGAAACAGGGCGGCGGCGCACTGGGCGACTTCCAGCCGGTGATGCTGAAACCCAAATCCAGCGAAAACCTCAAGCTGCGCGACAGCGGCCTCAACAGCTTTGTCGTCACCTATATCAATGACTACGGCGGCCACCCGGAGCTGCGCTTCACCTGTAACGGCAACGTCTGCAACGCCGTGCCCGAGACCAAAAAATAAGGAGATTCCGCATGGCTGAATTCACCGGCGGCCGCCTGCGGCCCCTGCTGATCGCCGCGCTGCTGGTTAGCGGCAGCGCGACGGCGGCAACGCCACTGGGCGTGATCCAAGGCACCACCGGCACCGTCAGCTTTCATGGCGGCCTGCTCAGCTCCCCGTGCAGCCTGACGCCGGACAGCCAGGATCAGTCGATTGATTTGGGTGATGTTAACGCGCGCGATTTTCAAAACGCCGGCGATCAGAGTGCGCCGGTACGTTTTCGCCTCTCGTTCCGCAACTGCCTGCTGGGGGCCAAAGCCTTGGCGGATAACCCGGCAGGGCAACGTAACGGCGATGCCGGGCAGCTCTATTTGCAGGGTGAACAGGCCGCCACGCTGGTGTTTCTCGGCGAAAGCGATATCAACAACCCCGACCTGCTGAAACTGAACGGCGGCGTACAGGGCATCGGCCTGCGTTTGAAAGATCAGCAGGGCCATGCGCTATCGCTCAACCAGCAGAGCCGGCCTTACATTCTGCAGCCCGGCAGCAATACGCTGTGGTTCAGCGCCAGCGTGGAATCCACGCAGCGAGCGGTGATGGCGGCCGGCTTTTCCGGCGTGGCGCACATTCAGGTGATTTACCTGTGAGGTTCACAAACGTGATGAAAAAAACCTACCTTAACTACTGCCTGCCGCTGGCACTGGCGGCCCCGGCCGTCTGGGCCAACGGCTACGTCACACCGGACGGCGGAGCAAAGCCGTTTTATATCGACCTGAATGAAACCAACATCACCAATCAGGTGGGCTTCACCAAAGAATTTACCTATTCATTAGGCGGCCGATATACCGGCAAGGCCTATTGCGATACTCGTATTCCGACCAGCCCGCACTTTTATAAGTCGGATTCGGCACTGCCCCCCTCCGAGTACGGCAACGGTTATTTAAAACTTAATGATTACCTGGATTTAAAAGCCGAGGTTTGGATCGCCGGCAATAAAAAGGCCTATGTCACCGTGCCTTTTTACAATGTATCCAACGAGTTGAGCCAACATTCATGCAACCCGCCCTACGTGCAAATCAATAACTACGAAAGTGGATCCAAAGGCAAGGTCACCTTCCGGGTGCGCAAAAAAATCATCAACGGCGTACAGATTAACGACCGGCAAATCATCGAGATGTATGGCCGTTTGGGGTCAACCGACGCCGGTTTCGGCCCCAACCCTATGGCGCAGGTGTTTATTCAATCCGCCATTCTGTACGTGCCGGATAAATGCGTGGTGAATGAAGGCCAGCTGATCAACGTCGAATTCGGCGAAATCAGCGGCAGCAACCTGAACGGCGCAAGCTATCCGCAAAGCATCCCGGTGCGCTTCCAATGTGAAGGCGGCAGCTTCGAGGACGGCACGCTGAATATCAAACTGGCGGTCTCAGGCACCCCAGCCCCCTTCTCCAACAACGCGTTTAAAACCGATAAAACCGATCTCGGTATCGAGATCAAACATAACGGCCAGTTGATTGTCCCGAATGAATTTTACCCGGTGCCGAATATCGGTAACGGCGGCAGTTGGAACCTGGTTGCCGCCCCCTTGGCCAACGGTAGCAAGGAAATCGCAGAAGGGGAATTTAACGCCTCGGCCACCATTGTGGCGGCCTTCGAGTAATTCAGGGAGAAACAGACGATGCGTTTACGCGCTTTAGCGATGCTCAGTTGCACGCCCTTTTGGTTTACAACATTGCCGACTCTGGCGGATACCGAGTTGGTCGGGTCTCCGCTGCAGTTCCACGGCACCGTGGTGAGCCGGCCGTGCAACATTGAGCCGCAATCGGCCGATCAGGTGGTGGAAATGGACACGGTGATCGTCAAAACCCTGTACCGCTATGGGCATAGCAACCCGGTACCGTTCAACATCAAGCTGACCGACTGTAAAACGTCGGTATTCAAATCCGTCAACGTTACCTTCAGCGGTACCGAAGACAGTGAACTGCCGGGCAAGCTGGCGATCAATAACGGCACCAACGGCGCCGCTATCGCCCTGTTTGACAGCAAGGGGGCCGATATTGATTTGAACCAGGCCACCAGCGCGGTGGCATTGCAGGATGGCGCCAACATTCTGAACTTTACCGCCTATGTGCAGGGCCACCCCAGCGCGATACAGAATAAAACCATTACCGAGGGTGAATTCAGCTCGGTAGCCAATTTTGTGCTGGCTTACCAATAAGGCCGGGCGCTTCAGGAAGCAGTGATGATATCCAACAACAAAACGGCCGGGTTATTCGGGCTGGCGGCATGCTATTGCCTGATCGCCATGCATGTTTACTGGCCCAATCGCGGCGGCAGCGGTTTTTATTTGCCGTGGAATCTGGTCGGCGGCATATTTATCGCCCTGTTTATTCTCGGCGCGATGCTATTGAGCCGTCCGCCGTTGGCCGTATCCGGCTTTTTTAACCGGCTGGTGCCGGGCGCTCTGATTTTATTATTGCCGCTGCTGTGGACGAAAAACCCCTGGCTAGGAGAAGCTCTGCCGCGCCTGTTGGGGTTGACGCTGGGCGTCGCCGCCTATTTCGCGCTGTTGCAGATACCGCTCGACCGGCTGCGACGGCGCAGACTGCTGATTTTACTGCTGGCGGCGACGGTGCTCGAGGCGCTGCTGGGCCTGGTGCAGTACGGCCTGTTGGCGCCGGGTAACGCCATGGGCTACAACACCCTGAAAAACCGCCCTTACGGCATCTTCCAGCAGTGGAACCTGATGGCCAGCTTTATGGCTACCGGGCTGGCGCTGGCGCTGTATCTGCTGAGCAACCGGCACCCGCTGCACCGGGGCGTGCAATGGCTGACAAGCGGTATGCTGGTGCTGGCACCGCTGTTGTTGATCGTGATCGCCTCACGCGTTGGCCTGCTGGCGGCCGCTCTGCTGTCGCCGCTGCAACTGTTTATGTTGTATCGCCTTAATCGTCGCCGCGCTGCCGCCGCCCTGTTGCTGCTGTTCGCCGGGATAGCCGCCGGGCTGCTGCTGGTCATGCTCAACGGCGCAACGCGGGCGCTCACCGTGGCGGAGCCGATTTTCTACCGCCTGGCCTACTGGCAGGAAGCGCTGCGCATGATCGCCGAACGCCCGTGGCTCGGCTGGGGTTACGGCCACTTTCAGCACGACTTCCTGCATCACTTCTACACCACCCACAGCAGCGGTATGGAAAGCGTCAGCATCAGCCATCCGCACAACGAAATTCTGCTGTGGGGCATCGAAGGCGGCCTGCTGAGCCTGAGCGGCATCGCCTTGATTTTATGGGGGTTATTGCGCCTGTTGCGACGCACCCGCGCCCTGCCGCTGCGGCCTGCCCCCTGGCTGGCAGCGCTGCCGATCCTGCTGCACATGATGGTGGAGTACCCGCTTTATCTCTCCGCGGCACACGGCGTACTGCTGCTGGCGATTCTGCGCGCCGGCGATGTGCGTTGCCGCCTGCGCCTGTCACCGCGCCCGCAACTCACCCTGCGGCTGCTCGCCGCCGGTTTGGCCGCGCTGGCACTGCCGTACCTGCTTAACGGCCTGCACAGCGCCCTGATCGTGACCGCCGTGGAAAAAACCGGTCTGCAACAATTTGCCGCCATGAACCGGGTGATGACGCCGACGCCCTGGCAGGTGCGTTACGACTACGACGTCCAGTTGCAACGGCTGCTGCAATACCCGCACACCCGCGATCCGGCCGCGCTGCTGAGCTACCAGCGTTGGGCGGAAAATGAAATCCGCGTGCGGCCGGACGCCAATATCTACGTCAACCTGATGGTGACCAGCCGGTTGCTGCAACAGCCGCAGCGGGCGGAGGATCTGCACCGTCAGGCGCGCCGACTGTTCCCGCACGATGCGCGTTTTAAGGAGTAACTATGCTTAATATTCGGTTCACCCTGCTGGGCAGCGATAATTTTTATCAACAGGGGTTACGGCAACTGCTGCAAGAGTATCTGCATGACCTGAATCACAGCCGCCGCGGGCATCTGCACGAATTGCGCAACCTGGAGCCGATCGAGATCGTGTTCCACACGCTGGAAGACCAATGCGGCTGCGCCAGTTGCTACCAAAGTCCGTACCAGACGCCGCGCCATCGGCAAATGATCGTGCTGATCCTGGACGATCGCGACACCCGTTATCTGCACGCCCACCCGGCGTTGTTCAGCATTAACCGACGCGACGACGCCGCTACCGTCCGCAACACACTGCAGATGGCGCTGGAACGCTTTTGCCGGCAACCTTGGGTAGCGCTGCACGCCAGTGCCATCTGGAAATGCCGGCAGTGCCGCATCGCCGCCCTGAGCAGTTGCGAAAAGAAGGTGCTGAAACTGATGAGCACCGGCATGTCCGCCTGCACCATCGCCGGTATGCTGCACCGCAGCCAGAAGACCATCAGCGCCCATAAACGCTCGGCGATGCGCAAACTGAACGTGCATAAAAGCACCGAGCTGAACAAAATGCTGTTAAATCAGATGGGATTAAACTGACAGCGGTTTCTTTTGCAGGAAGATCTCCGCCAGCATGCAGCGTGCGCCACCACCGCCAAGATCTTCAATAATGTCGATCGATCCTAGCGCCAGCCGGGCATAATCGCCGATCAGCGCCTGCTGCTGCGGGGTGAAACTGGCCCAGGCGCGGGTCGACATGGCATAGACCGGGCTGCCGTCCCCGGCTCGCAGTTCCAATACGTTGCAGGCGAAAGCTTCCATCTGAGCGAAACTGACGTCAATAATGGTTTTTCCGCTGCGTTCCAGCGTGGCGATCAACCTGCTTTTTTGCGCCTCGTTGCGGATGCTTTCAAGGCAAATAATGGCGTATTGCACTCCGACACTCATCATCACATTGGTGTGATAGATCGGCTGATTATTAGCATCTACGGCGTCAAACCAGACAATCTGATAACCCGAATGGCGCTCAAATTCGCCACCTACCTCCGGCGAGCTGCGGGACGACTGGCAGCAGTAGGCCAGCTGGTGTTGACGATCCAGGATCAGCGAGCCGGTACCTTCCAGAAAGCGCCCGGCCAGTTCGTGGGCTGAAAGATCGACACATCGTTCAACCACAAAGTCATTGGCAAGCTGCGCGATAATGTCCTGTCGGCGTTCCCGTCGTCGGTTGACGGCTTCCATCGGAAAGGTGAACAGGGTGCCGTCCCCCAACAGGGCAATCCAGTTATTGGGAAATAACGCGTCCGGCGTTTCCTGCCCGTCAATCTCATCAATCACCCTGACGTCGACACCGGCCTGCCGTAATGCATCAACGTAGCCGTTAAAGGCAATGACGGCCCCAGCCTTGTGATCCTCATTCTTCTCGGTGATTTTCTGGAAAAAATTGCTGTGCCGGGTTTCCGGATTAGCGGTAAAGCCAGACGGCCTGATCATAAAAACGGACTGGGTGGTTTGCATGTTATTTTTCACCGGGTTCAGGATTAGCCAGGGGCTGGCGCGACACCATTATGGATAATCAATTTGAAACCAGTCAGTGTGAAAAATGATTAAATTGCTCTATATTTTGACAAATCGCCACAAACCAGTGACACATTGACAACATGAATGATACCGATCGCCAGATCCTCGCGCTGCTGCGCGAAAACGCCCGTGCCTCCATCACCGAGATCGCCAGCAAGGTGCGGGTTTCACGCGCTACTGTACAAAAAAGAATTGAGGCGCTGGAAGCACAGGGGATCATTACCGGCTATACCATCCGCATCAAACCGGGCGTGGAGCATAACCGCATCCGCGCCTGGATGTGTGTGGCGGTAGAAGGCACCAAGGCGCCCAGCGTGTTGCAGCAACTGCGTGGCGAACCTTCGGTCTTCACCCTGCACACCACCAACGGCAAGTGGGATATTCTGGTGGAGATCCGCACCGACAGCCTGGAGAGCTTCGATAAAATTTTGGGCCGCATCCGGCGTATTGCCGGCATTGCCGGCACCGAGACCAGCATCCTGCTGTCGACGCACAAGGCTTAGGAGTTTATGGCTCGCGACGGCGGAACATGGCCTCCAGCATCTCCACAATCAGCGCCGCGTAGCGACCGTCGGGATCCAAATCAGGCGACAGAAAATATCGCGGTCTCAATTAACATGGTTACCTGCGGTGATGCCACCGTCGATAAACAGGGTTTGCCCGGTCACGAAGCGGCTGCCTTCACCGGCCAACATATCTACCCAGGCAATAATGTCTGATATTTTGCCCAGTTTGCGTAGTGGATGCAGGTTAGCCAGCGCGCGGAACGCCTCTTTATCCATCAGGTCGTCGTACAACGGGGTTTCAATGACGCCCGGTGCGACAGTGTTAACCCGGATATTGTCTTTGGCAAACTCGATGGCCAGATGGCGGGTCAGGGTATGCATGCCCCCTTTGGCCACCTGCGAAGCGGAACTCGGTGTCGCTTCTAGCGGGTGCTCTACCCACATTGAACCGATATTGATAATGGAGCCACCACCCTGCTTGATCATGGTGGGGATCACCGCCTGTGACGCAAAGAACGGCCCCTTGACGCCACTGGCGTAATAGCGATCCAGATTTTCTTCGGTCTCGGCGAGAAAAGGCTTAGGGACAAAAATACCCGCATTGTTTATCAGCACATCCACGGAGCCGAATTTATCCAGCGCGGCCTGGGCCATACGATCACTGGTGGCTTTCAGGCCAATATCCCCGGCAACCAACGCAATGCGATCTTTATCGGCAAGGTGTTCTGCAAGAAATTTGTCTAACTTCGACGCGGTCAGGCCATTAATAACAATATTGGCGCCTTTAGCCAAAAAGTGTTCGGCCATCGCTTTTCCCAAACCGGAGGAAGCACCAGTGATCAATATCGTTTTTTCTGCAAACATAGTATTTCCTTACTCAAGAAACCGAACTTATTAAGCGATTTATCGCGGAATATCATCTCTAAAATATAAATAATGAAATGGGCCGCTGACTTTATGCGGCCCCGGTTAAATTCAAATTACGCGAATAACTCTGTTATACGCGCTGCGGTGCAACCTGCGGTTGACAGAAAGGAGGTGACATTGGGTAAGCCGAAGGCGCGCCATGCAAATGACGTGACAGCGGTAACCACATCGTCAGGATCGGCGTAGTGCGTTCAAATACTTTCTGCACGTTCAGCTCTAACGGCAGCAGCGGCTCTGCTGACGGAATTAACGCCAGACGATCGATAGAACGTGTCACAACCTCCAGCGGCTGGTCCCCCTCTACCTTGTCGGCAACGGACAAAATGGCTATTTGCTTTTCATCCGGCTGGTACATTAACCACACCGCCGCCAGCCCATGCTTTTCGGCTTGCTTACGCACGGTTGGCCAGATGCGAGTCAGCAGCAGCTCCGGGTTGTCGCCATTAAATGTCCAGCGCTCAAAGCGATTCACATGGTGAGTGGTCGCTAATGGCGTAAAGTCGTGGGCGCCGATCACTTTCCAGATATGACGATCCACCTGGCCAAAAATATCGCGATCCCAGAATTTAACGCCCGGTTCGAACTCCAGCTCTTCGCTGGTAAAACGCGCGTAGTCACAAACATTTTCCCAGGTATCAAACAGATATCGCCCGCCGTTGGTCTGAACGCCCGTGGCAGCATGGTAACCCAGCGGTGAATACTTACGGTTCATGCCAGGACGAATATCCATGCTGCGACGTTCTATTTCCATCTGATCAACCAGCACCTGGTTTGGAATATCACCCACTAATTCAAAATCGGAAGTCATTGCCGCTTTGGCGAGGATCTCGCCCGTTTCATAACCCAAAATAGTCATCAGTTCTCTCCGTTAAATATCCCGTGCTTCCTAAGAGAAAGCCACTGTACTTCCCGACGGTGGAATGATAAATAAGGTGGAGAACACATGGCTTATTACATGGAGTAATAGATTGCAGAGAAAATTTGACGATCTCCAATTAGGCACGCTGGAGCTATTTTGCCTGGTTGCAGAGGTGGGCAGTTTTTCGGCCGCCGCCGTCTCTTCGGGTATTACCCCCGCAGCGGTCAGCCGTTCCATCGCCCGGCTGGAGGATCGGTTAGGGGTTCGGCTGTTTGTCCGTTCCACTCGTCATATTCATCTGACTGATGCAGGTAAGAGCTATGCCGAGCAATGTCGGGAGGCGATCGCCCTCATTGATAATGCCGAGCGTCAAATACAAGGCCAGCAGTTGGAGCCAGCCGGGCTGCTGCGCATCAGCATTCCCACCCCCTACGCCCACTACCGCCTGTTGCCGGTCCTGGCCGCCTTCAGCCAACGCTATCCTAAAATTCAATTGGCGCTGAATCTCAATAACGCTAACGTTGACCTCACTGATGGGGGATACGATCTGGCCATTCGCGGTTACCACCCTGCAGACTCAAACTTGATTGCCCGCAAGCTGGAGGATGCCGAATTGGTGGTGGTTGCCGCACCGGATTACCTGGCGCGAGCGGGTACCCCCGTTCACCCGGAAGATTTGGCCCAGCATAACTGCATTCAGTTTGAGCTACCCAGCACCGGCAAAAGCGCCCCGTGGACGCTTAAGCACCATAACAAATCGATAGATGTCACCACGCGCGGCAACGTGAGCTGCAACGGGGATTTTTTGGGGGGGTTAACGCTGGCAAAACATGGCATGGGCGTCTTTCAAACTTATCGCTTTACCGTAGCGGACTTACTGGCGAGCGGTGAACTGGTGGAGGTCCTGACAGAATATGGCGGCACCACGCGGCCCTTTATTATGGTCTATCCGCATCAGCGGCATAAGTCACTGGCGCTGCGCAGCCTGATGGACTTTTTAGTCGCCACGCTGCAGCCGGCTGCGCCACAATAACCTTCGGCCGTGAAGCCGGCTCCCATGGCCGTTGAGGAGAGCCGGCACGCTGCCGAGAATAAAGCCTGACGTTAAAGAGTGAGCAATATTGAAACGATCCTCAGAGCGTTGTTCATACTCCATAGCCGGCAAGATAGCCTTCGTGCATGGCAGCCAGGCCGTTGCGCACCTGTTTGGCATCACCAATCACCTGGGTTAACAGCCCCGCCTCGCGCAGTGGAGTTTCCAGCAGGTTGATAGAGCGGGAGCCTGCCGCGACCACCAGGGTATCGACCTCATCGAGAGTGATCTGTTTACCGTTTTTCTCGATAATCACATGATCCTCACCAATACCCACCACTTTTGCGGACTTTATAACGTTCATACGGTAATGACGAATCGCCTCTTTGAGGCCGATTTTCGTTTCTCGCTCCAGGCCCGGTAGAATTTCATTTCTCATTTCCACCAGGGTAATAGAACTGCCGCAAAAGGCCATATACTCGGCCGTTTCTACACCTACAGATCCACCGCCGATAACCACAACGTTTTCCCCGAATGGCGCATCCTGCGTTAATATTTTATTGGCCTGCACGACAATTTTACTCTCAATCCCTTTAATCGGCGGTAAAATAGGTTGGCTGCCGGTAGCAATAATTACCTTATCCGGGCAAGACGCCACAATTTCCTCCACCGTAGGGGAGGAATTAACGCATAGATGAATATTCAGCCGTTTCATTTCACTGATTTGCCATTTAACCAGAGAAACCAATTCCCCTTTAGATAAAGGCAAGCTGGCTATTAACCAGGTGCCCCCCAGCCGATCTGATTTTTCGTGCAAGGTGACATTATGGCCTTTGCGTGCGGCGGCAATTGCGGCTTCACAACCGGCAATGCCTCCGCCAATAATGGTGACGTTCTTTTTCTCTACGGCGGGATTCAGATCCAGCAGATATTCGCGATTGATCTCCGGATTAACCATACAACGGCAAACCTCCCCGCGCATGTTGTTACCGATACATCCCTGATTACAGCCGATACAGTGCCGAATTTCATCCCAGCGCCCTGCCAACACTTTTTTCGGTAGATCAGGATCCGCAAGTGAGGCCCGCGCCATACCAATAAAATCACTTTTCCCTGCCAATAGGGTTGTTTCAGCAAGATCCGCATCGTTAATTCGCCCGGTCGTGATCACCGGGATGCTGACGATTTTCTTGATTTCCTCAGCAATATCCACAAAAGGCGCATTCCCCACCTGGAAGGGTTCAACGATATTATTGGAGACGGTGACAATGCCTTGAGAGCAATTAATGGCATCTATGCCGAGCTCTTCCATCCTTTTGACGATGACCCGGGTCTCTGCCAGCGATAGTCCCCCAGGCACGAACTCCTTGGTGGAGAGTCTCACCAATACGGGGAAATCGGCGCCCACTTTGCTCCTGACATCCTTAACGATCTCCTCCAGAAACCGCATGCGATCTCTCAAACTGCCGCCATATTCGTCAGTTCTATGGTTAGTATATTTCGATAAAAAATTTGAAATAAGGAAACCATGCGCCGCATAAATTTCCACCGCGTCAAAATTGGCCTTTTTAAGATTTTTGGCCGTATCGCCATACTGCGAGACGATTTTCTTGATTTCTGGCAGGGTTATTTCTCGCGGTCTGAACTCACCGTAGACGTCTTTCAGCGCCGAGGAACTGACGGCATTTTCTCTTGGGTGATCGCGATAAATCTCCCTGCCGGCATGGGATATCTGTGCGGCAATTTTCGCCCCGGCACTGTGTACTCGCCGAGTCAATTCACTATGATTTTTTATCAGATCATCATTCCAAATCCCTAACGCCCGGGGGAAAAAACCGACATGAGGCGCTATGGCGTAATATTCCGTAATGATCATTGCCCATCCACCCTGGGCTTTGCGCTCCAAATATGCCATCAGCTGCTCAGTCGCATAGCCTTCATCAGTCGCCGTCAAGGTAGAAATAGACGTCACAATCATCCTATTCTCTAACGTGAGCTTTCCAATACGCCCAGGTGTAAATAGTTTCTTGAACATAAGATATCTTCTTAATTTAATTATTCTTGCCGACATTTAACCATAATGGGTTATTTTTATTTTTGATTATCCGTGCCTGTTCTTAAATGTGTTATTTTGGCTTTTATTGGTTTTATTTTGTTAATGAACTGATGGAGATGGGTATTATTGAAAGGAATGACGAATATAATCTGTTATGACTCTTGTGAAATAATAGGCAGGCACCCTATAAACAGGGATAAATAGTTCCAAGAATAAATATAACCAGCATGAAATTATTTTAAACGCGCGCTAGTTGTCGCCATAGCGCGCTTGATGACAAAATCAGGCTGTCTTCACCGTGACCATATCGAACACGGTCAAAGCATAGAACGGATCCCAATACTCGCAAAAATGAGAAATTTTGCCGTGCGTTATTTCCACAAATGCGTGTATATCCTGATGATAAGGCTTGTTCCCCGGCACCGTAGTGGCATCCCCGGTATACTCGAAGAGATAGGTTTTTGTACCGCTCAAGGTGTAGCGACCCCAATCGCTCAGGGGGTTTATTTTGTAATCGCGCAAGGATAGCCCTAAGCTTTTGGCATAGGTTAAAATAGCGGCTCTCCCAGTCAATTTTTTAGGGAAACCTAACGCTTCTCCCGGGGCATAAGGAAACTCAACCACAGCATCCTCGGAAAACAGATCGATGATTTTTTCCGGATTATTAGCAAAATTGTCCAACATTTTTTTCATCAGCTCAGCAGCATGATTTAAATCTTGATGGTGCATGATTCGCTCTCTCTATGATTGAAAAGAAGAGTTATCTAAAAGTTTCCAGGCATGACTTTACGCTGCACACCGAGAAATTTCAGATACGTTCCCTGTAGTTCACAGCAGCAAAGCTATATTTTTAGAAAAAAGTTGTAAACGCCCTCCTGGTAAAATAAGAAATTACATCATGTAATCCATTCCATCAGAATCAATTTGCTGTTTTTTTTGCGGTATATCATATTGACATGGGTTATTGATTATCTCATCAGGGAATATGTGCATAATCACCGTATAGCATTGTTGATCCAACCCTATTTATAATATGAAGTATGTTTCCATTGATTAAGAAGGTTAACTATGGGATCTGATGGATTAGTCTATTCGGACGAAAAAGAATTGCAGCTATCTTCGTGTTGCTGGGACTATGGTCGGGTCGATCGCGTGCGAGTCAGCGGTCCCCATCAGGCGCGTCTGGTTCGTCCGGCGCACACGTTAATCGTATATGACGGTTACCACTCGGCCGATGGCAACACCACCATCAACGGGGATGTCTGGTTTGACCAAAAACGCACGCCGGCAACCCGAGTGATAGGCCAGGTTGCCGATATCATTCCATCCGGATGCGATTTTGACGCCATCAGCTATGCCGAAGGCACCCTGAGTTATACGGCAATCTCCATTTCCCCACGGCTGATTGAACAAATGCCGGGTGGGAAGGCCGGCCTGATTATCGAACCCGGAGCAAATCTGCGTAATCCGCTACTTAAACAACTGTGTCTTGGCCTGCAGGAAAGTGACAGCGAGTTGCATGCTTCATCACTGATGATGGCGATGCTGGCAGAGGCGGCGCGTTATCAGCACGCGGCAACGCCTGATGGGTTACACCGGGAAACGCTTTCCCGGCCAGTGCGCGAACGGTTGGCCAGTTATATCGAGGACAGTCTGGGGGAGAATATTACCTTGCAGGCGATGGCGCAGATTGCCGAACTGAGCATCTTTCATTTCTCGCGTGCTTTCCGGCAACACTTTGGTTTACCGCCCTATCAATACGTCTTATCGCGGCGCCTGGAACGGGCCAGGCAGCAAGTGACCCAAACGACGCTCACGCTGACCGCCATCGCGCTGCAATGCGGATTTAGTTCACCGGGGCAATTCAGTACCCAATTTCGTCGCTATTTTGGCCTGACGCCGTCCGCCATGCGGCTGACTCTCGGGAGATAGCGGCTTAGTCTTCGGCTGCCAGCGCCTGGGCACAGGCCCAGGCCGAGCTCCAGGCCCACTGGAAGTTATAGCCCCCCAGCCACCCTGTCACATCCACCACTTCGCCGATAAAGTACAGGCCCGACACCTTGGCGGCCTCCATGGTCTTGGAGGACAACTCTTTGGTGTCGACCCCGCCGAGCGTCACTTCCGCCGTGCGATAGCCTTCGGTGCCGTTCGGCTGTACCCGCCAATTTTGCAATGTTTCGACCAGCGCAGCCTGCTGTGTCGGGTTCAACTGCTTCAAGGTAACTTCTGGTAATTGCCCCAGCGTCTGTAAACATTCCACCAGACGCTTTGGCAGGTGCAGCGCCAGGGTGTTTTTCAGGCTTTGATTCGGATGAGCCTGGCGTTGCTCATTGAGGAAGCCCGCCAGATCGAGCGCAGGAAGTAAGTTAACGCTTACAAACTCACCGGGTTGCCAGTAGCTGGAAAGCTGCAATACCGCCGGGCCGGACAGGCCACGGTGGGTGAAAAGCAGGCTCTCACGGAAGCTAACGCCGTTTTCGGCAGTGATCACCGCCGGTACAGAGACTCCAGACAGGGTTTGCAGGTGTTCCAGCAACGGTTTATGCAGCGTGAAAGGCACCAGCGCGGCGCGCGTCGGCAGAACCTTCAGGCCAAACTGCTCCGCCAGCTTGTAGCCGAACGGGGAAGCGCCCAGCCCCGGCATTGACAGACCACCGCTGGCCACCACAAGTGAGCGAGCGCTCACTTTCTCGCCATTCAGCACCAGCTCGAAGCCTTCGTCCGTTTTTTCCACCGCCAGCACTTCGCTGCGCAGACGTGTCGTCACCTGGCCCAGCTCGCACTCTTTAACCAACAGTTCGACCACCTGCTGCGCCGAGTCGTCGCAAAACAGCTGCCCGAGCGTTTTCTCGTGATAGGCAATACCGTGGCGATTGATCAGATCGATAAAATCCCACTGGGTGTAACGCGCCAGTGCAGATTTACAAAAATGCGGGTTATTCGACAGGTAAGCGGCCGGTTCGGTGTACATATTGGTAAAGTTACAGCGTCCGCCGCCGGACATCAGGATTTTGCGGCCCGGTTTTTTGCCGTTGTCGAGCAGCAGCACCCGGCGACCGAGTTGCCCTGCCTGCGCCGCGCAAAACATACCCGCTGCGCCCGCACCTATTACCACGACATCAAACTGTTCCACCTGCGCCTCTC
>RCUM01000496.1_pt1 | contig 22925 bp, 19 predicted proteins | sample 2166141 | NCBI WGS metagenome assembly RCUM01 (sample SAMN09932756, study PRJNA488358) | compost metagenome | isolation source: compost soil in crotonic acid-enriched | place: Germany: Experimental Botanical Garden
CGTATAATTAACCGGGAGACAATTTCATGCATTTCGATACTTTCCTGCCGAACTTTATTTTTCACCATCTGAAAGGCCAGGTGAGCAATTTCGCTTATCGGTTGCGCGATGCTGGTGATCTTTTTTGTTTGCGCCAATAAGGTGTTGTCGAAACTGGCGATGGCAATATTCTGAGGTACCGCAACGCCTTTTTCTTTTAACCCATCAATAATATAACTGGCGGCGACATCGTTATAAACCAAAAGACAGGAACAGGTTTTATGCTGCTTCGTTAATTTTTCGATGATGACATCAAGTATATTTATATGGCCTGATATTTTTTCTCCCACGCCTTTGGTTATCCAGAACTGGTTCTCTTTGGCTAGAGCCAGACCATGGCTGCTGATTTTTTTACTGTAGGAAGACACTTTTCGATTATCGACACCTTCCTGAGCAACAAAACCCAATGAGGTATGCCCCATTTGCATAAAATGTTCCGCAATGCTTTCCGCGCCTTTACCTTGGTTAATTGATACGGAGTTAAAAAAACGGGAAACCTGCGTTACGACTGCCACCGGAATGTTGGTGATCGTTAACCACTCAGAGAGTTCAGCCTCCACTTCTGTCGGTACCCACAGCAGGCTGTCGATCCCCATGCCGACCAAGGTATGGATAATTTGCTTATCCTGCTGCGGTTGATTCTGATGCGTTTTAACGATAACCGACTTACCAATGTATCTGGCCTCTTCTTCAAATGTCGCCAGCAGCTCACAGAAGTGAGGGTTAACCAGATTAGGCAATACCACGCCAATCAACCCGGAACATTTGCCGCTAAGTTGGAAAGCACTCTTGCTTGGCACATAACAAAGATAATCCATCGCATCACGCACCGCCTTGCGTGTTTCCGCCACTACGCTGGGGTGGTTATTTAAAACCCGCGATACGGTGGCGGTAGAGACCCCGGCTTTTTTTGCTACGTCTTTAATGGATGCCATGATGATTACTGCGTCTCCCTAACAATGGAACTCACTATAAAGTGTGACGGGAGTTGAAAATGCAAGCCAGTTCACATGTCGTTGTGTTACATCAAACCACGGTTTGCGCTCTCATTTTTATCTACCGCGCTGCCGGACATATTCGCCCCGGCGCCGCACAGGCAGAACCGACGACGGTTCTGCTGCGTATGAGTGCGCTTATTTTGCGTTTAATAGCATGATGCGGCAGGACGAACCTGAAGATGCGAATAAGCAAAAGAGGTTGGCGGAGAGGGTGAACCATTCAACTTTTCCTCTTAATCTCCTCTCGAATCAAACGCGAAAAATCCTCATTGATCACGGCATTGTCCGGCCTGTCGATGAGGCATCGTTTTTTCAACCGTTCGAAAGACAGGCTATTATCCAATAAGCCAAGCTCATAGATATATTGATCGGCATAGCCGCTGACCAATACTTTCCAGTTATAACGAATGTCGGCAGAAACCGCAGTAGCATGATGCAAAATATTGCTCGTGCAGTTATTAAATAACGTGTGATAAAACTCGGGTCGGTGGCTCAGTTGATCGATACGTTGCAAATAGCTCAGAAAAATAGCCTGAGCCGTGTCTGGCGATATCTGAAGGGGATAAAGATAAACTTGCTCTTTGCGAACATCGGTTCTGACACCAATTAAGTCTCGCTCATCGGCAAGCACATAGGTCAACATGTAATGTTTAAAAAAGCCGCGCCAGGTCGAATATCGCTGGTCGCGGCTACGCCGAGTTTCTATCGAGACCGCCAAATGGCGGCCATCGTCGAAACCGAAGCTCAAAAACAAATGTGCAATAGCCTTGCCCGACCAATAGGAGGAGACCGCATCTACCGTTTTTAACTGGCCAATATCAATATCTGCATCGTACCAATCGGGCACATAGTCGTCGCGGGTAGGTTGATATCTGAAGTTGCGAATATTGCGCAGTACTATTTTTCCCCGCTCTCTCCATTCCACCTGCGGTAGCCTGGCGTATTCCAATATCCAGTCTTGTTCGTTGCTTGCCGTTGGTGAGGTCAACCACGAAAACATGGCCATAATGGCTACTTGCCTTTGTCATTTGAGGGTTCGCTGCTGGCGGTTGACGTTACCGTGCCCTGCGCTTTTTCATCGCGCCATTGCTTGCGCAAAGAAAACATTTTCTTTAGGGCACGGCGAATGGTGGTTATCCAGCCGACCGGCCGGGGATCCGCCAGCATGCTTAATGCACGTGCGTAGTCGAGCGTCAGCCCTGGTGTCCAGGCCATCGTTTTTGCGCGTTTGCGTATTTGCACCGCCACCCATAACTCCGGCGTCGTGAGAATTTTACTTAACGCCCACCAATGCCCACGCTGCCCCCATATCTTACCCACCACGCCTTCCAGTGCCGCCTCCAGCCCTCGCGCCACACTGCTTGAGCAGTTACGATGCGTAAGGTTATAGGTGTTGTCTGCCTGGTAAACCTCCCAGAATCGCTTCAAACGTTCGGCATCGTAGTTCCTGATCCGCACCCGTACGGTTGACGGACACCATTTACCGGATTCAGTCGCATAATCCGGTTGAAATTGCCCTTCGACATTATTGTCTGCCGTTGCCCGCAGCAAGCGGGTAAATTGATCGGGCGACCGATCAATATCGACTGCCGGATACAGGCTGATATAGACGCCCTCCGGAGATTCCAGCGCAGCATGGCCGGTGGAAATCACCCCATTTTTATCCACCGCAGCAATATAACGATCAATGACAGGATGAGGCACTACTGCACTCTTCGAGGATCCTACAGGTGTCCAGACATGTATGGTCAGTGCCGGTTCATCGGCAGCCGGAGGGCCGTCCCATTCAGTGACCAACGGCGCCGTTTCTGCACTGCTGGCTTCCTCGGCGGCCGTATTGCCCAACACCGCGGGGTTGACCTCCAGCTTTTTGACGCGCATCGCCAGCATAACCATATTCCACCCGCCGAATATCAACCCCAGACCTAAACAATAAGGTACGGTGCCAACATAATGGGTCGGATAGGGTTGAAAGAAGAAAATAGCCAACATGATTTCTATTACGCCGCCGGCCACCACAAACTTCCAGTTTTTATAGCGCACAACGCTGGCCGAGGCGATTTGCAATAACCCGTCGGTCAAAAACAGAATGCCAAAAATCATCGATAGAATAAAATGACCATGGTGATGCCCGCTCAAGATCAATAACGCGGCCAGTGAAAATGCCCCTCCTTTTACGTAACGCAAGGTACGTTGCCCGCCGATGCCGGTATGCGCAACCATCAACGTCGCCAGGCCTTCGACCAACAACAGGAAAGCAAAGGGATGCAAGGGGAAATAAATCGCGTTATCCAACGCATCGATGAAGACGATTAAGCCAGCCAACACACCTAACCAACCGGCAATCATCAACCCTCGCCAGCGGTTACGCAAATAATCCACCCCCAGTAAAATCATTACCAACTGCACCATGCCTATCACCTCTACCCATAGTTTTTAATTATAAGATAGCTAGCAACCTACCAACGAGCCCTGGAGTCAACAATCTCAACAGTCCCCTTGAGTTCGAGAGATCCGTGGAGGTTTTTAATTCCATTAAACCTAGCAGATGATTTATGAATGTGCTGTCGTATGCGTTCGCTTCAGATAAAACCGAGGATTGGATTGCATAACCAATTGAAAATCAATTACAAATCTCATCATGGATTGAACATCTAAATACAATACGCTTTTTTAAGGCTTCCGCAGGTAACGTCGGCCTGCAACCCGGCCCAGAATATGCTGCCGCCTTCCCTTTCGCCCTTTAATTTCCGATAGATTTATCCTCCCCCACCGCGTCGCAAGAAGAACCGGCTCGCTCATCACAAAAATAACATTTTAATGATAATTATCAATGCATTAAAAAACATCCACTTCAATTAACCAGCATAATCTATAATCATACTCATCTTTTATTAAGCCAGAGATATTCATATGAACAAAAGCGCATTGACATTAACCCTGTCATTATTTTTCATGGCGAAAATGGCAATATCCTCTCAAGATTGCGGGGCTTTAAAGAAAGACATCAATACCGAAAATATGGGCTTCTATCGAGAGTTGGTGCAAAAATCGCTCACCACAAAAATAAAAGCAAACACAATAGAAGTATCCCAGGTGTTGGCCGACGACGGATGGCTTGCCATTTATGCCGCAACAGAAATCTCCGATCCAGGCATATTTTTCTTTAAAAACAATAAATTTATCGATGTTTGGGGTGGCGATGTCTCGCCAGAAGAAAAAGGCACTGTATTAAAATGGACACGAGAAATTCATGTTCCCGATAAATTAACGCAATGTTTTTTCGATTCCATTGTTATTCGATAAATAATTGTTATTCGATAAACATAAGTACGTAGCACCGCCATCAAAAAATAAAATAAAGCCACGTTTCATCATCAGAATGACTGCCCGGATGGCCAAAGATGTCTCTTCAACGCCAATCTTACCCGCGCAACACTCTTGGCGGGTTCACCCCGCCCTCACACCGCAGCATAGACAATAAAGGTGACCACGCCGAAGATCTCCAGCGCGTCTTCGTCACCGAAGACGATCGGCGGATAGGCCGGGTTCATCGGCAACAGCCGCAGATCGGGATGGCGCTGCAGCTTCTTCACCGTGAACTCGCCGTCGATGGCGGCAATGACAATGTTCCCGTGCTCCGCCCGCAGTGAACTGTCGACGATCAGAAGATCGCCATCCTTGATGTTGCCCTCGACCATCGAATCGCCGCTGGCGCGTACAAAGTAAGTGGCGTTGGGGTGCCGCACCAGCAGTTTGCCGATATCCAGCCGGGCCTCCACATAATCCTGCGCCGGAGAAGGGAAACCGCAAGCCACGGGATCGGCAAACAGCGGCAGTGCCGGCGTGGTTTTATTGTCTTCGGAAGGGGAAATAAGCATCATAATGAACAACCTTACTTAACTGTGTTTTTATACAGTATCGCAAAGAATTTATAGCGTTCAAGTTGTTTACTTGAGGATCCCGGGAACCGATTGATGCCGTGGGAAATTTAGCTGCCCTGGCCGGCCGGCAACCTATCTGCATTTTCCCCCCTCAGGCATCAGTAAACACCTTTACCGCAAGAGTATACCATAGCTATAATGACATGATTTTTCACGTAAAAATGATCAATTTACTCTCGGTTTTCTTGTCATTTCAGCCAGTATGCTGACCGATGAGCAGGCCTTCGCACTGATATGATCGCTCTGTGTTCATCGTCTAAACTACAAGTCTTTATCTTTTTCATTGAGGTGTAACCCCAGCCTGAATGGCCTGCGGCGCAGAGCAGCCTGATTATCCCCCGCCATGTCTTCATTTTGACATCCGGATCGGGTTAATTAGGGGGGTAGCATGAGCGCATTTGCCGGCCGAAGAACGGGCGGACTGCGTGGGATTCCCTTGGGTACATGCCCGGTTGCAGGGCGTAATTGCAGAGGCAAGCTATGGAACATGTCGTTTATGTCGTCGATGATGACCATTCGGTCAGGCAATCTATTGTCAGGCTGTTAAGCTCTGCCGGCTACAGTGCCGTTGATTTTGACTGCGCAGAGGCCTTTCTTTCACACGCCTTTCCCGCCATACCCGGCTGTATCATTCTTGATATGCGCATGCCGAGCGGAGATGGTTTTGCGGTAACCGATGCGCTGAAAGCGAACGGCCGGGAAATGCCGGTGATCTTCCTTACCGGCTACGGCACCATTCCGCTGTCGGTGCAGGCGATGAAAGCCGGTGCGCATGAGTTTTTGACCAAACCCGTCGCTTCCGACGACCTGCTGAAAGCGGTAGAGGAAGCCCTCAGTCTGGCAACGGAGAATTCAGATCAGCTGCGTGAGCATTACGAACTGAAACAGCGGCACCTCACGCTGACGCCGCGCGAACAGGAAGTGCTGGAGCTGACGATTAAAGGCTTGATGAATAAACAGATTGCCGCAGAACTGGGCGTCAGTGAAATTACGGTCAAGGTACATCGTCGCCGGGTGATGGATAAAATGCAGGTGCGTTCTCTCGCGGATTTGGTGCGTCATGCCGAGCGGTTAAATCTCAGTAAATCCAAAGCATCCTGACAAATCGGCTCATGTGCAGGCATACAGGGAACCCCGCACATGAGCCATTTTGCTTAACGAGCTTGCAAGAACGCCAGCAGATCGTCGTTTAACCGGTCCTGATGCGTTACGGCAAAACCGTGAGGCGCATTGTCATACACCTTCAGTTCAGCGCCAGGGATCGTTTCAGCGGCCACTTTACCGGTGACGTCAATCGGAACGACTTGATCGTTGCTGCCGTGGATCACCAGCGTAGGCACATCAATCTTCAGCATATCGTCACGGAAGTCGGTTTCCGAGAACGCGGTCACGCACTCGATGGTCCCCTTCAGCGATGCCAGCAAAGCAATGTTCAGGGTCTGGGTCAATACGCCTTCAGAGATCGTCTGGCCGGCATTGATGCCGTAAAAAGGCACGTTGAAATCGCTGATGAACTGGGCGCGGTCTTTACGTAACCCATTGCGGATCCCTTCGAAAACGGACAAGTCCACGCCTTGCGGATGCGTTTCGCTTTTGCCAAACATCGGCGTAACCGCGCCTAACAGCACCAGGCCAGCCACACGCGCGCTGCCGTAGCGGCCGATGTAGCGGGCCACGTCGCCACCGCCCATGGAGAAACCCACCAGCGTGACGTCCTGCAGATCAAGCTGCGTGATCAGTTCATTGATGTCCGATGCGAAAGTGTCGTAGTCATAGCCGGTCCAGGGCTGATCTGAACGGCCAAAACCGCGACGGTCGAACGCAATGGCACGGTAGCCGCGTTCAGCCAGAAAGTTTAGCTGGCTGTCCCACATATCCGCGTCCAGCGGCCAGCCGTGGCTGAACAGCACCGGCTTCCCCTTCCCCCAGTCTTTGTAGTAAATCTGCGTACCGTCGTTCGTTTTAATCGTGCTCATAACAGACCTCTTGGCAGTGTTTATAAACTCAGCGACTGACGGACCCGGTTAAACCGGCGCCACCAGATAACGGATCAGCGGCAGTGTTTCGCCCTGATGAAATGCACAAATACGGTTTTGTATTTTCTGGTCATTAACGGTGTAACGCTCCTGCTGGCGCAGGTACTCCATCCAGGAACCGACCACAAACGTCTCGACAAAAACGCCGGGCTGAAGAATATCCTCATACACGGACCAGTTGATGGCGCCGCCGCGCCGCCTGACGCGTCGCATATCCTGCATGCATACCGTGAAGGCGCGCGCATCCTCTGCCGTAACCAAATATTCGTAGCTCACCATCACCGGCCCACGGTCATGGCGCACATCCAGCTCGGGCGTGGCCCCCCGTTCCGTACTGATGTCCAGGTTCAGGTCGGGATCCTGGTCCAAACGCCAGCGGTAAACCGTGGTACTGGCCAACACCATGCCCAACGCGGCCACGCACAGCGAAACGGGAATGCCGAAATGCGAAGCCAACTGCCCCCAAATGGCGCTGCCGGCGGTCATGGAGCCGAAGAAGACGGTGAGATACACCGCCAACGCGCGCGCTTTCACCCATTTCGCTGCGCTGCGCTGTGCGCCGAGGTTCAGCGTAGACAGCACCGCTATCCAGGAAAAACCGGTGAAAAATTCAAACGCGTTGAGCAGCCAGACGTTACGGACAAACGCCAGCGCCAGCATCGTGACGGCAAACAGCAGGCTGGCCAGCACCATCAGCCGATCCGGGTTGAAGGACTTACGCAAGCGAGGCAGCAACACGGCACCGAAAATCGCCCCTACGCCGATAAAGGCCAGCATGATCCCGTAACCGCCCGGGCCAAGCCCAAGTTCACGCCGCGCGACCAGCGGCAGCAAAGCCCAGCCCGCACTGCCGAACGTGAAAAAGGCCACCGTGCGGACCAGCACATTGCGCAAAACCGGTGCGGCATGCACATAGCGAAACCCGGCGCGTACGGCGGAGAAAAAGTGCTCGGGCGGCAGGCGCTGAACGCTCGGTTCCGCCTTCCAGCGGTAGAGCACCCAGGCCACGCCCAGCACCGAGATGGCATTGAGCAAAAACACCATCCAGGGGCCGGCGAAGGAAAGAATCAGCCCGCCCAACGCCGGGCCGATGGCGCGGCTGATGTTGATGCCCAATGAATTGAGCGCAATGGCCGGCCCCATCTCATTTTTGCTGACCAAATCAGGCACGATGGCCTGGAACGGCGGCGAACTCATGGCCGCACCGGTGCTCAGCAGGAATGCCGCAACCAGCAACACCCCTGGGGTGACGTGGCCCGTCACCGACAAGAGGGTCAGCCCGGCCGCGGCGATAAACACCCAGACCTGCGAAAACAGCAGGTATTTACGGCGATCGACAATATCCGCCATCACCCCGGAAGGCAGCGCAAACAGAAACATCGGCAAGCTGCTGGCCACCTGGACCATGGCGACGGACAGCGGATCGGCGCTGAGCGTCAGCATGGTCCAGTTCACCCCAATATCGTTCATCCATGAACCGATATTGGAGACGACGGTGGCTATCCACAGCATGCGGAACACGCGTTGGCGCAGCGGTTGCCACGGCGATGCGCTCGCCGCCGGCACCTCTTTCAGCGCTTCAGCTGTGATGCTGTGAATATCATTAATCTGCGTCATAACGCCTCTCCAGCGGCCTGTCTGCACCGATACGCCATTTACCCGGTCCGGTTATCGCCAGCGTGGTAAAGATGATCAGCAGCAGCCAGCCGAACTGCCCTTCGGCGATGGACCAGCCTGGGTGCACGAACAGCATCGCCACCAGCAGCACGCCGATAATGGGCAGACAGGCGATACGCGTACCGACCCCCAGAATAATGAACACCGGGCAGACCACTTCCGCCAAAATGGCGGGCAACAGGCTCATGTAAGGCCCGAGGCCAAAAGGATCTTCGATGCGTGTCAGTTCTTCGCTGAAATTAAACACCTTCGGCAAACCGTGCACGTGCAGCAAGAGCAGGCTGCCGGTCAGGCGCAGGAAGAACAGCCCCAGATCGATCCGGGGCGCGATGAAAAATGCAGATGACGTTTTCATAGGATTAAAACGCAAAGCAGCTGCAGCCGAGCGTGCCCCAGAATGCATTGTCATCTGCAACGGGTACGCTGGAGCCGCGGGCTATATCATGATTGTGGGTATGCACCCCACAAGGGCCGCTGCAGTGATGCGCCTGTGACATCATGCCGACGCGCGCGTTCGCTACCGGCGGTGCGCTGCGGTAGTGACCCGGCACCTTCACCACCGGCGACCAGTCCGGCAACACCGGAATGGACGGCGGCGCCAACGGCCCGAACGTGCCGGCGGCATAAACGATGTCGCCACCGACCACCGTCAGCACGGATTCGATGCCCTTGATCTCTTCTTCAGGCACGCAGAAGTAATCCTTGCTGAGCACGGCCAGGTCCGCCAGTTGGCCCGCTTTGATCTGCCCTTTTTTGCCCTGCTCGCTGGAGAACCAGGCGCTGCCCTGCGTCCACAGCATCAGCGCGGTATCGCGATCCAGACGCGCATTGGCGTCATACATCTGCATGCCGCCCACGGTGCGGCCGGAAACCAGCCAGTAAAGCGCCGTCCACGGGTTGTAGCTGGCCACGCGGGTCGCGTCCGTTCCCAGCCCCACCGGCACGCCGGTGTCCAGCATGCGGGCCACCGGTGGCGTGTGGCGGGTAGCCTCAATGCCGTAACGCTCGGCGAAGTATTCGCCCTGGAAGGCCATGCGGTGCTGCACGGCAATGCCGCCGCCAAGCTCCTTGATGCGATCGATGTTTTTCTGGGTCACGGTTTCTGCGTGGTCAAAGAACCAGTGCAGGCCATTGAACGGGATCTCGCGGTTGACCTTTTCAAACACGTCCAGCATACGGCTGATGGATTCGTTGTAGGTCGCATGCAGGCGGAACGGCCAGCGATGCTCGACCAGGTGGCGTACGACACGCTCCAGCTCGTCTTCCATGCCCGGCGCCAGATCCGGGCGCGGTTCCAGGAAGTCTTCGAAGTCCGCGGCGGAAAACACCAGCATTTCGCCTGCGCCATTATGGCGGAAGAAGTCGCTGCCCTGGCCCGGCGTCAGCATGTCGGTCCATTTTTCGAAATCTTCCAGCTCATGCCCCGGCCGCTGGGTAAAGAGGTTGTAAGCGATGCGCAGCGTCATCTGCTTCTTCTCGTGCAGTTCGGCGATCACTTGGTAGTCTTCCGGGTAGTTTTGGAAGCCGCCGCCCGCATCGATGGCGCTGGTCAGGCCCAGACGGTTCAGTTCACGCATGAACTGGCGGGTCGAATTCACCTGTTGTTCCAGCGGCAACTTCGGCCCTTTGGCCAGTGTGGCATAGAGGATCATGGCGTTAGGGCGTGCAATCAGCATGCCGGTCGGGTTGCCGTTGCCGTCGCGCTGAATTTCGCCGCCTGGCGGATTGGGGGTGTCTTTGGTATAGCCCACCACTCTCAATGCTGCGCGATTGAGCAGCGCACGATCGTAAAGATGCAGAATAAACACCGGCGTATCCGGCGCGGCTTCGTTGATCTCATCCAGCGTTGGCATGCGGCGTTCGGCAAACTGGAACTCCGTCCAGCCGCCCACCACGCGCACCCATTGTGGCGATGGCGTGCGCAACGCCTGATCTTTCAACATGCGCAAGGCATCCGCCAGCGACGGTACGCCTTCCCAGCGCAATTCCAGGTTGTAGTTCAGGCCGCCGCGGATCAGGTGAAGGTGTGAATCATTAAGCCCCGGCACCGCCGTGTGCCCCTTAAGATCCACCACTTTCGTGCCTTCGCAGTGGTGCTGCATCACTTCGGCGACGGTACCGACTTCAAGGAACTTGCCCTCGCGGATCGCCACGGCTTCCGCCAGCGGTTTTTCGCGATCGACAGTATGAAACTGCCCGTTAACCAGTATCAAATCAGCTTTGCCCAGCGAAACCATAGATCCTCCAGTCTGAGACGTCCGGTTCAGGCAGAAGGCCGCCGGACACAAGGTACGCGGCTCTTCAGAGCGGCGCGAATTGAAAGGATTATGGAATAGGAATGGGAAAAGACCAGTTATACAAAGGGATAGATATACCAAAGTATAGGTATACGAAAGGTTAGTTATACCAACAGATAATAGTTTCGCCCCCGCCGCCAGCCTAACATTCAATCCGTTGATAGCGTTTACCACCCGGTAGCTCTCGGCTCCGTCGCTGCGCCAACGGCGCGATGACCTTGTTACTTTTAACCTCATCCCAAAGGTATTTTTATGACAACCTCTAAGCTTGAAGTCCTGACGCCTGCCAACTGCCAGATGATTTTTATCGACCACCAGCCTCAGATGGCTTTTGGCGTGCAATCGATTGACCGCCAGGTGCTGAAAAACAACACCGTTGCCCTGGCGAAAGCCGCGAAGGTATTCAACATTCCAACCCTCATTACAACCGTTGAAACCGAGAGCTTCTCAGGTAATACCTATCCGGAACTGCTGGACGTGTTCCCGGGTAAGGACATCCTCGAGCGTACCTCGATGAACTCGTGGGACGATCAGAAAGTGCGCGACGCGCTGGCCGCCAACGGCAAGAAAAAAGTGGTGGTTGCCGGCCTGTGGACCGAAGTCTGCAACAACAGCTTTGCCCTGTGCGCCATGCTGGAAGGCGACTATGAAATCTATATGGTGGCTGATGCGTCCGGCGGCACCTCTAAAGAAGCGCACGATTATGCCATGCAGCGCATGATTCAGGCTGGCGTGATCCCGGTAACCTGGCAGCAGGTGATGCTGGAATGGCAACGTGACTGGGCGCACAAAGAGACCTACAACGCGGTGATGGATATCGTGAAAGAGCATTCGGGCGCTTACGGCATGGGCGTGGATTATGCCTATACCATGGTGCACAAAGCGCCTTCACGTCAGAAGAGCGAGCACCGCACTCTGCCACCGGTCGCCGCCCGCTAACCACGGGAAGCCGGCCGGCGCAAAGCCCGGCCGGCTTTATCACTGGAGATGGAGATAATGATGAGCGCAGGATTAATTTCCCTTTCCGCCGGCGTCCTTATTGGCCTGCTCTATGGGCTGCTTAAGGTTCGCTCGCCGGCTCCCCCGGCGCTGGCGCTGGTGGGGTTACTGGGAATGCTGGCCGGCGAAAGCCTGATGGGACAGGTGCTGCAGCCTGAGCAGACCGCCAATACCCGGCTTTGTCAGACGCCGCCCGGCACAGCGGCCTCTTCCACTGTAACCTGCCCTGCGAAAGGAGACTGAAATGAAAGCATGGCTCGTTTCGCTGGCCATCGGCCTTCTGGCCGGTATTATCTATGCTGCGTTGAATATTCATTCACCGGCCCCACCGGTTATTGCCCTGCTGGGGCTGTTGGGGATGCTGATCGGCGAACAGATTATCCCGGTCACCCGGCGGCTGATAAACCGGCAACCGCTGACGCTGGCGTGGTTTCGCCACGAATGCGTTCCCAAAATCTGCGGAACTCCGCCGGCCAAAACCCAGACGACTACAGAGGACCCTCCGCTTTAGTAATGATTTGTCAGAGGAATATCAGCATGATGCTGCCGCAGCGCATTGCCATTGTCGATGATGAACGTTCTGTCCGCAGCGGGTTAATCAACCTGCTGCAGTCGGACGGTTACGCGACATGCGCCTTCGAATCCGCCGAGGCGTTTTTAAACGAAAAAACCGCGCTGTCAGACGCTTCGTTGGTCATTATCGACATCAAGCTAAAAGGAATGGGTGGCGTTGAGCTTTATGAAAAAATAAAGACTTACGCAACGCCGCCACCGGTGATATTTATATCCGGCCACGGTGATGAAAATATGCAACGGCTAGCCCTTAAACTCGGCGCCGTTGCTTTTTTGCGTAAGCCTATCGACATCGACGCACTCCTGGGCCTGATACAACACGCATTGAGAGGCGATAAAAACGCCTGATGACAAGACCGCTTCCTGCGAGAGAGCCGAATGAATGACCCGCTGATACCGCCAGACCGGGCTGCCCTTCCTGATTTTCAGGATGGGCAGTTTTTTGCATTTAAAGATGATGTCATTTTTACCCCCTTGGTTCATGAGGGCTGCATCGTCTGGATGAACGGACGGCACCCTTTTTCGAGCGGGGCTTTCATCCTCGCCACGGCGGTCAGCGATGAGGCGGAAGCGGACGCGACCCGGCTGCTGAAAAATGAATTCATCCTGCGGCCCTACCTGTCTGACACCTGGGCGGTGAAACCCGCCGCCTGCACGCAGTACCGTGGCCGGTACGCTCTGGTCTATCCGTCTTTTGCCTTTGACTCCCTGGCCCGCATCACGGGGCAGCCGATGGCCTGCATTGCCAGCTTCCTGGAGCTTGCCATCCGGATATGTGCCCCACTGCGCCAGATGCACAGGCACAACCTGATCCACGGCGATATCAAGCCGGGCAATATCTTTATCCAGGAAGATGCCTCATGCCGCCTTGCCGGGTTTGGTCTGACGACGGGCACTGCGGAAGAGTTAAAACAGACCCGCCTGCCGTTTTTTGGCGGCACGCTCGCCTATATGTCACCCGAACATACTTCGCGCACGCAAAGATCGGTGGACAGCCGCAGCGATCTCTATAGCCTTGGCATCGTTTTTTATGAGCTGCTGACCGGCTCTTTGCCCTTCGACCTCAGCGAAGGCGGCCAGGCGGAGTGGGCGCATCACCATATCGCTTCAGAGCCTCGCCCGCCTCATCTGCTGCGCGATCGGATACCGGCCATGCTTTCAACGCTGGTGCTGCGGTTGTTGGCCAAGTCGCCCGATAACCGTTACCAGACGGTCGACGGGCTGGTCGCTGACCTGCGCCGCTGTCAGGCCACCTTGACCAGTGACAATGACATCTTGCCCTTTCCTCCCGGGTTGCAGGATCGCGCACCTGAGTTTCATCTCGCCGATACGCTGTACACCCTCCATCCACAGGGCCGCGAGCTTATCGCCGCGTTCGACAAGGTTAATCAGAGCGGAACCCACGCGCTGGCAGTCATCAGCGGGCCTTCAGGCATCGGTAAATCCTCGCTGATCGCCTCAGCGTTAAAAGAGCTGAAAAACCGGCGCACGCTGCTTGCCGTGGGTAAAGTCGACCAGTTTTCGTCGTCGCTGCCTTATGGCGTGCTGACCTCCGCCTTCCGGACGCTGACCCTGAAACTGCTGGGATTGCCGGCAGAAGATGTCGCGCTATGGAAAACCCGCCTGGCGCGCACGCTGGACGGTTACGAGGGGTTGGCCATTAACCTGGTGCCTGAACTGGGTCTGTTGCTGGAGCGGAAATCCCGGCAGGCCCCCGACTCGCTGTCGACCGATGCCCGGGCCCGCTTTAATCTTATGATAGTCAGCCTGGTCAATACCTTTGCCACCCCCGGTTGTCCGCTGGTGTTGCTGATTGACGATATTCACTGGATCGATGCCGCCAGCTTGCAGGTGCTGGAATATCTGCTTAAAAACAGCGATGCGCTGCCGTTGCTGTTGGTGGTTGCCCTGCGCGATCCCTCTTCAACGGACAACCTTTCGGCGTCTGAAGCGCTGGGCCGTCTTCGTGATGCGGCTCAACGTAAAATCGACATCATACCGGCGCCGCTCTCGGTTAAAGCCGTCGCTCGTTGGCTGGCCGACGTCTTCCAGCGGCGCTCAACCGACACCCTCGACCTGGCTCGTCTGATTCATGAAAAAACCGGCGGCAACCCGCTGTTCGTGCATGAGTTTTTCAAACGCATCGTCGATGACGGCCTGGTGACGCACAACAAGTATCAAGGCAAGTGGTATTACGACGTGCCGACCATTCAGGCTCGTCATTACACCGAAAACGTCGTCGGCCTGGTATTGCAGCAACTGGAGAAAATGCCCGAAGAAACCCGCAAGCTGTTAGGCAGCCTGGCCTGCCTGGGTAGCAGCGGTGAGCTTGGCACCATTAGCCGCGTCCTGAACCTCTCCGATACGGATATCCGCTATCAACTGCACCCTGCGGTTACCGCCCAGTTGATTACCCTGTCCGCCGACACCTACACCTTCCCCCACGATCGCGTGCAGGAAGCGGCCTTCGCCCTGCTGGATGCCGGCGAACGGGGGCATCTGCACCTCACGACGGCAAGCCTGCTGGCCGAAGCTTCACGCCAGGCGGCGGGCAATGAGATGCTGTTTCGCGCCATTCACCATGTGTCCGCAGCCATTGACTGCGTACAGCCGCCGCAACAGCGCAAAATGTTCCGCGAATTGAGCATGCTGGCGGCCCGCCGCGCGAAGCGTTCCGGCGACTACCTCTCGGCACAGCGCTATCTACAGACCGCCCGTGCACTCGGCGGCCCTGTGTCTGATAGTGCCGCCGATTTCGCGCTGGAGCTGGAAGAGGCCGAATGCGCGTTTTTACTGGGTAACCTGGTCGCGGCGCGGCATTTGAGCGACCGGTTGCTGGCTTCGCCTGGCGGGTTGGCGGAAAAAATCTCCGCGGCCAATTTGCTGGCGGAAGTGCATATGCGCCAGTCGGATAACCCGCTGGCGCTGGAGACCGCATTATGCTGGCTGACGGTATCCGGCATTACGCTTAACCGACACCCCGACGATGCGGAATGCGAGGCGACCTGGAAAATGCTCCACGCCCGTATCGGTGAGAGCCCGGCCGCTATTTTCAATCAATTGCCGCTCATGACCAATCCCGAAACGGAAGCCGCGATGAGTTTGCTGGCCCGTGCCGGCCTGTCCGCCAGCTTCATCAGCCCACGCCTGCACTTCATGTTGCTTTGCCAGATGCTGCATCTGACGCTGGAACACGGCATTACCGGTGCCTCAACGTCGGCGATGGGCTGGTTTGGCGTGCTGATTGGCCACCGCTATGCCGAATATCGGTTGGGCTTCAAATACGCGGAGCTGGCCCGTGAACTCGTGGCGCGCCACGGTTACAGCGTTTACGAAGCGAGAACGCTGCTGCCGCTCGATCAGTTGAGCGTCTGGACCCAGCCGCTCTCCTACACCACCGAATGCGCCAAAGCCTGCTTCACGGCGGCGGTGACGCACGGCGATCTGACCGTCGCCTCTTTTGCCGCCTGTCATCAGATCATTAACTTTTTAAGCCGCGGCGATCATCTCGATAACGTGCTGACCAGCATCGAACGGGGGCTGGCCTTTGTGCGGAAATCCCATTTTCCGGACGTTGAACGCATTATGTTGATCCAGCGGCATTATGTGGAGCATTTGCGCGGGGCATCGCCAGGAGCCTGGGGCGGCGTGGATGCGCTGCCTGACTCGCTGCTGCCGACCGCGCCGGAACAGGCGCCGCAGCAAATGTCCACCATGATGTTCTGGTTCTGGCTGTATCGGGGCATGACGCATTTTGTCGCCGACGAATACCCGCAGGCGGAAGAGTCGCTGAAACAGGCTGAGTCCTTTTCCTGGTCTGCGCCGGGGCATATCCACCTGCTGGATTTGCATCTGTACAGCGCGCTGACGTTAAGCGCTCAACTGACACCGGATACCTTCTCCGTTGAACACCGGCGAAAACTGCAAAAGCACCATGACAAAATCGCGCTCTGGGCGCGCATTAATCCGGGCACATTCGCCGACAAAGAAGCGCTGGTGTATGCGGAGATTGTCCGCCTTGACGGCATGAACAGCATTGCGCTCGAACAGTATGAAAAAGCGGTAAGGCTCTCGCGGGACTCGGGTTTCAACCCCAGCAATGCGCTGGCTCATGAACTCGCGGGTCGCTTCGCGCTCAGTTGCGGCTACCATACTGCCGCCGATGCCCACTTTCGAGGCGCAATGGCGGCATGGGGGCGTGCAGGTGCTCAGGCCAAGGTGAATCAGCTGAAACAGGCTTATCCCCATCTGGTGTCCCCTGGTCAGGCAACGCCTTATGACACCATCGCCTTTGCCCAGAATGAAGAAATCCGCGATCTGCAAAGTGTCATCAAAGCCTCGCGTGCCCTGTCTGAAGAGATCAATCTGGAACGGCTTATTCAGATACTGATGACTATGCTGCTGGAACGTGCCGGCGCCCAACGCGGCCTGTTGATCCGCGTATTGGATAACAACATTCCTGAAATCGAGGCAAGTGCCTATACCGGCAGCGACGGCGTCAGGGTACGGATTATAAAAGATGTGCCGATGGCTACCGACATGCCGCTGTCGGTACTGTCGGCCGTGATCCGTACCGGGCAAGAGATACGCACCGGAAAACCGGAAGAGTTCAGCCCCTTCTCGCAGGATCCTTACCTCGTGACTTCCGGCGCTGCCGTATTGTGCGTGCCGATGTTCAAGCAGGCGCGGCTGGTCGGCGTGTTGTATCTCGAAAACCGCTTAATGCCTGAAATCTTCACCGCCGAGCATTCGAAAGTGGTTAACCTGCTCGGCGCGCATGCCGCAGTATCGCTCGAAACCGCAAGACTGTATGCCGAATTGCTTGAGGAGAACATTCAGCGCAGGCGAGTGGAGAAAGAGCTCAGATCAAGCCAGACCTCGCTGATGCTGGGCGAGCAGATCAGTCATACCGGCAGTTGGCGTTGGGAGCTGGAGCAGGACCTGATGTTCATGTCCGAAGAATATGCCCGTATTCTCGGCCTGCCCGAGAAGCAGAAAATGATTTCCATGGCCGAGTTTCTTACCTTCGTTCATCCGGACGACTATGCGCGAGTCAGCACCGTCGTCACCGACGGGGTGAGAGACGGGCAACCCCTGCGGGCCGAGTTTCGCATCATGAGCGCGGATGGCGTTTGCCGCTACATATTGGGCATCGGTAACCCTGTCGGCGTGGGTACCGAGGTCTACGAATACTACGGCACCATCACCGACATCACCGCCCAGCGGCAGACGGAGGACGCCGTCAGGGTTGCCCAGGCCGAGCTGGCCCGCGTTTCCCGCGCCACCACCGTCGGTCAGTTGACCTCGTCCATTGCGCACGAAATCAATCAACCGCTGATGTCGATTGTCTCGAACGCCGGAGCAAGCCTGCGCTGGCTGAACCACGACCCTGTCCGACATGACAATATTCGTACCGGGCTGGAGGAGATCATTGCAGAAGGCCAGCGCGCAGGTGAAATCATTCGCAGCCTGCAAACCCTGACGCGCAAGCAGGAACCGGTCTTTTCCCGTATCGATCTGCACTATCTTGTCCGCCATATCATGACCCTGTCACGCAGCGAAATCGAGCAGCGCCGCGTGGCGGTGGAGTATGAACTGAAGGCCGCCGACAGCTTTCTCTTTGGCGACAGCATTCAGATCCAGCAGGTATTGATTAACCTGGTGATGAACGCGATCGAGGCTTTGTCTGAAGTGAGCGATCGTACGCGAACGCTGAGGATAATCACGCTAAATCCCGACGACAAAACGGTCGAGTTGCGTATCGCGGACAACGGAATCGGGTTGGCTCCTGACGTAATGGAACGGGTTTTCGATTCTTTCTACACCACAAAAGCGCAGGGAATGGGAATGGGGTTGACCATCAGCCACGCCATTATTGAACGCCATCGGGGCGCGCTGAAAGCGCAAGCGGCGGAACCCTGCGGCAGTTGCTTCAGTTTTGTGGTGCCAACCGCCGACAATAATGAAGGTGCCATTAAGCCGCAATGAGCACAGGAATTTGCGCGATCATCGGGTGAAATCCCGGCGGCCCGTCTCAGCCAAACTGCCCCGAATGAGGCGAGCCGCCGGGGTAGCGGCTACAGCAGCAGCGCCAGTTCCATCGCCGCGCGTTGCAACTGTGGCAGCACCCGCTCACGCAGCTCCGCCGAGGAAATTTGCGAAGCATTGACCCCCACGTTCATTGCCGCCACCACGCCGCCGCCCTTGCGCGAATGCATCGGCACCGCGATCGAACGCAGACCAATCTCCAGTTGCTGATCGTTGATGGCATATCCCTGCCTGCGCACTTTAGCCAACTGTTCACGCAACTGTTCCGCGCTGGTCACGGTGTGCTCGGTCAGCGGTTCGAAGCTCACCCGCGACAGATAATCCTCCAGTTGCTCCTCGTCCAGCGCACTGAGCAAAACCAGCCCCATTGACGTGGCATAGGCCGGCAAGCGGCTGCCGCGCCCCAGATCAATCGTCATGATGCGCTTCACCGACGCGCGGGCAATATACAGGATGTTGTCGCCATCCAGCGTCGCCACCGAACAGGATTCGTTGAGCAGTTTGCTGAGGTAATCCAGCGAGTTCTGCGCCGCCTTCGCCAGCTCGGAAGAAGAAAGATAAGCATGGCCGATGGTGAGCACCCGCGGCAGCAGCCGGTAATGTCGGCCATCGGGGCAATGCACGAAACCCAGCGCCCGCAAAGTGTAGAGGCAACGACGCACCGCGGCGCGCGGAATGCCGGTAATCTGGCTGATCTCGGAAACCGACATCTGCGAATACTGCGGTTGGAAGGCCTGCAGCACCTCTAACCCTCTGGCCAACGACGCCATAAAGTTGGGATCGCCCTTGTACCTATCGTTGCTTAAATCGCCGATCTCCTGCAACCGACGCAGCTCCCCGCCGCCAAACTCTGAAACATCATCCATCCTGATCTCCCCTTCTTTCGATAACATCTGAATTTATACGTCCGCAGTACCGGAACAACGCCAATAGCGATTTAGTTACCTGCATCACAAAACGAATAGCCAAACCATCAATGCTTCGATAATCGCACAACACGCTGATATTCGCACTTGTCGCTGTATTTTTCATCATTTAACGTAGATCAGAACCACTCGTATGACGCTGGAATAACCGCAGCCTACTCAGGAGTAGCAGATGATCGATAAAAACGTGGCGTCCGCAGACGCCGCCGTCGCAGATATACCGGATGGCGCCACCATTATGGTCGGTGGTTTTGGCCCTGCCGGCCAACCCTGCGCCCTGTTGGATGCGCTGATCCGCCACCGCCCGCGCGAACTGACGCTGATCAGCAATAACGCCGGCAACGGGGATTTCGGCCTGGCGGCGTTACTGAAGGCAGGCTGTGTGCGCAAAGTGGTGTGCTCTTTTCCGCGCCAGTCCGACTCTTGGGTGTTCGACGATCTGTATCGCCGCGGCGAACTGGAATTGGAGCTGATCCCGCAGGGCAATCTGGCGGCCCGCATTCAGGCCGGCGGTGCCGGCCTCGGCGGCTTCTACACGCCGACCGGTTACGGCACCAAACTGGCGGAAGGCAAGGAAACCCGTGAAATAGACGGCCGCCAGTATGTGTTTGAACTGCCGCTGAAGGCCGATTTTGCCCTGATCAAGGCTGAAAAAGGCGACCGCTGGGGCAACCTGCTGTATTACAAAACCGGGCGCAACTTCGGGCCGATCATGGCGATGGCGGCCCATTGCACCATTGCTGAAATCAATCAGTTAGTGCCGCTGGGCGAGCTGGATCCCGAAACCGTCATCACGCCGGGGATCTTCGTGCAACGCCTGGTGACCACCCCGGCAAGCGCCGCGCAGCTGTCGGCTTAAGGAACGGATTTATGTCAAAACTCACTCATCAGCAGTTGGCCGAGCGCATTGCGCGCGACATCCCGGAAGGCGCCTACGTGAATCTGGGCATCGGCATCCCGACGCAAATCGCCAACTACCTGCCTGCGGACAAAGAAATTTTCCTGCACAGCGAAAACGGCATTCTCGGCATGGGGCCTGCCCCGGCCGAAGGAGAGGAAGATCCTGATCTGATCAACGCCGGCAAACAGCCGGTCACCCTGCTGAAAGGCGGCTGCTTTTTCCATCACGGCGACTCCTTCGCCATGATGCGTGGCGGCCACCTGGATATCTGCGTGCTGGGCGCCTATCAGGTCTCCGAACAGGGCGATTTAGCCAACTGGAGTACCGGGGCGCCCGGGGCGATACCGGCGGTCGGCGGCGCGATGGATTTGGCAATTGGCGCGCGTCAGGTCTTTGTGATGACCGAACACCTGACCAAGAAAGGCGAATGCAAGATTGTCCGCCATTGCACCTATCCTCTGACCGGCGTCGGCTGCATTGATCGCATCTACAGCGATCTGGCGGTCATGGACGTCACGCCTCAGGGCCTGGTGGTGCGCGAAATATTCGGCGGGCTGACCCCGCAACAATTACAGGAAATCACCCCGGTCGAGTTGACCTTTGCCCTTCAGCACGGAGAACCAACGCATGAATCCAGCTTATCTGTGTGACGCCGTCCGCACGCCTTTTGGCCGCCTGAACGGTAGTCTCGCCACCGTCCGCGCCGACGATCTGGCCGCCCTGCCGCTGAGAGCGTTGCTGGCGCGCCACCCGCAGCTTGACTGGAGCGCGGTAGACGACGTGTTGTTCGGTTGCGCCAATCAGGCCGGGGAAGACAACCGCAACGTGGCGCGTATGGCGCTGCTGCTGGCCGGCCTGCCGGTGCAGATCCCCGGCTGCACCCTCAACCGATTGTGCGGCTCCAGCCTGGATGCCGTGGCGATGGCGGCCCGCGCCATCAAAACCGGCGAAAGCGAGTTGATGATTGCCGGCGGCGTGGAAAGCATGTCGCGGGCGCCGTTTGTGATGGGCAAGGCGGAAAGCGCCTTCAGCCAGGCGATGAAAATAGAAGACACCACCATGGGCTGGCGGTTTATCAACCCGCAGATGAAAGCGCAATACGGCGTGGACTCTATGCCGCAAACCGCCGAAAACGTGGCCCTGAAGTTTGGCATTAGCCGCCAGGATCAGGATGCCTTCGCTCTGCGCAGCCAGCAGCGCACCGCCGCAGCCCAGGAAAGCGGTTTCTTTGCCGAGCAACTGATTGAAGTCAGCCTGGCGCAGAAAAAAGGCGACCCTCTGCTGTTCCGCCAGGATGAACACCCGCGCTCTACGACGCTCGAGGCGCTGGCGAAGTTGAAACCGGTGGTTAACCCTCAAGGTAGCGTCACCGCCGGTAATGCTTCCGGGCTGAACGACGGCGCCTGCGCGCTGTTGCTGGCGGGTGAACGCGGGGTGGCCCGCCACGGCTTGCAACCGATGGCGCGCATTGTCGCCAGCGCGGTGACCGGCATTGAGCCTGCAATTATGGGGTTTGCTCCGGCGGAGGCGGTACGCAAGGTGCTGAAGATCGCCGGCCTGACGCTCGATCAAATGGACGTTATCGAGCTTAACGAAGCCTTTGCGGCACAGGCGCTGGCCGTGACGCGCGAACTGGGGCTGAAGGACGATGCCGCACAGGTGAATCCGAACGGCGGCGCCATTGCGCTGGGTCATCCGTTGGGCGCTTCCGGCGGTAGGCTGGTGATGAACGCCGCCTGGCAATTGCAGAAAACCCGAGGCCGTTACGGGTTGTGCACCATGTGTATCGGCGTTGGTCAGGGCATTGCGCTGATCATCGAGCGGGTATGAATATGGAGATCGAATACCGTCTTGATGGCCGCGCCGGTGCGCCGCTGTTGGTCTTGTCCAACTCGCTAGGCACCACCTTCGACATGTGGCAGGCGCAGTTGCCGACCTGGCGTGAACACTTTCGCGTGTTGCGCTACAACCAACGCGGCCACGGCGCTACACCGCTGCCGAGAACCCCGCTGCGGCTGGAAACGCTCGGCAATGACGTTATCGCCCTGCTCGACAGGCTGGATGCGCCAAGCGCTCACTTTTGCGGCATCTCGATGGGCGGGCTGACCGGGCTGTGGCTCAATCGCTACCACCCGCAACGCATCGATCGCCTGGTGGTGGCAAATACCGCCGCGCGCATCGGCAGCGCCGAAGGCTGGCAGCAACGTGCGCAGCAAGTGCGCAACGAAGGATTGGCGGCGGTGGCCGCCGCATCCCCTTCCCGCTGGTTTACCGAAGCTTTTTTACAGCGTTCGCCGCAACGGGTTGCCGCGCTGGTCGACGGGCTGGCGGCCGGCAATGCAGCAGGTTACGCCGCCTGCTGCAACGCGTTGGCGCAGGCCGACCTTCGTGACCAGACCCGCCAGATGGCGCGGCCAATGCTGGTCATCGCCGGGGAACATGATCCGGTCACCACCGTGGCGGACGCCGAATTTTTGGTCGCCAACG
>RCUM01000500.1_pt1 | contig 22780 bp, 20 predicted proteins | sample 2166141 | NCBI WGS metagenome assembly RCUM01 (sample SAMN09932756, study PRJNA488358) | compost metagenome | isolation source: compost soil in crotonic acid-enriched | place: Germany: Experimental Botanical Garden
CGACCTTCGGGTTATGAGCCCGACGAGCTACCAGGCTGCTCCACCCCGCGTCCGTGGATGCGCACTATACTCGGATAGGTTTTTGATGCAACCCTTTTTCTCATAAATTCCTAAATTAGTACGTAATTTGAACGACATCGCGTTATCCGTATGATTATTGCGCAAAACCTGTCTCAGGATGCGCTATCAGATTTCATTAGCCTGAGCGGTTTGTTATCTTCTTTATAGAGACTCAGGGCAACTTTAAGACGAGATATAATGAAAGGACGTTGGGCGAAGTATCTGATGACGGGCGCAATGGTAGCGATTCTTGCGGCCTGTAGCTCTAAGCCGACCGATCGTGGTCAGCAATATAAAGACGGGAAATTCTCCCAGCCTTTCTCTTTAGTCAACCAACCCGATGCCGTTGGCGCACCGATCAATGCGGGTGACTTTGCTGAGCAGGTGAACCAGATTCGCACCGCATCGCCGCGTTTGTACGGTTCGCAGAACAGCGTCTATAACGCAGTGCAGGACTGGCTGCGCGCGGGTGGCGATACGCGCACCATGCGCCAGTACGGCATTGACGCCTGGCAGATGGAAGGGGCCGATAACTACGGTAACGTCCAGTTCACCGGCTACTACACACCGGTGGTTCAGGCGCGTCATACCCGTCAGGGCGAGTTCCAGTATCCTATCTACCGTATGCCGCCAAAACGTGGACGTCTGCCGTCTCGCGCAGAGATCTATTCCGGTGCACTGAACGAAACCTATATTCTGGCCTACAGCAACTCGCTGATGGACAACTTCATCATGGATGTTCAGGGCAGCGGATACATTGACTATGGTGATGGCACACCGCTTAACTTCTTTAGCTATTCTGGTAAAAACGGACACGCCTACCGCAGTATCGGCAAAGTGCTGATCGACCGTGGCGAAGTGAAGAAAGAAGATATGTCGATGCAGGCGATTCGCGAGTGGGGTGAAAAACACAGCGAAGCCGAGGTCCGTGAACTGCTGGAGCAGAACCCGTCCTTCGTGTTCTTTAAACCGCAAAACTTTGCGCCAGTAAAAGGCGCCAGCGCGGTTCCGCTGATTGGCCGCGCGTCGGTGGCATCGGATCGTTCAATTATTCCGCCGGGTACCACTCTGTTGGCAGAAGTGCCGACACTGGATAACAACGGCAAATTTAGCGGCCAATACGAATTACGCCTGATGGTTGCGCTGGATGTGGGGGGCGCTATCAAAGGCCAGCACTTCGATATTTATCAAGGCATTGGCTCTGATGCAGGCCATCGCGCGGGCTGGTATAACCACTACGGCCGCGTCTGGGTACTCAAGCCAGCACCCGGTGCAGGCAGCGTTTTCAGCGGCTGAATGTGATAATATAGCGCGTAATATTTACCGCCTTCTCTATAGTAGAGAGGGGCAGGGTGAGGATAAAACCTCACCCTTTTTACATCCTGAGGTCTTATGTCTGTGTTAATCAGCGATGCCTGGCGTCAACGCTTTGGCGGCACCGCGCGTTTATATGGTGAAAAAGCCCTGCAACTGTTTGCGGATGCGCACGTGTGCGTAGTCGGTATCGGTGGGGTCGGTTCCTGGGCGGCCGAGGCGCTTGCACGTACAGGCATTGGCGCGATCACGCTTATTGATATGGATGATGTGTGTGTGACCAACACCAACCGTCAGATCCACGCCCTGCGCGACAACGTCGGGCTGGCGAAAGCCGAGGTAATGGCCGATCGTATTCGTCTGATTAACCCGGAGTGTCGCGTCACGGTGATCGATGATTTCGTCACTGCGGATAACGTCGCGCAATACATGAGTGCCGGTTTTAGCTATGTGATTGATGCCATTGACAGCGTGCGCCCGAAAGCGGCGCTGATTGCCTACTGCCGTCGCTATAAAGTGCCCCTGGTGACGACCGGAGGTGCAGGCGGTCAGATCGACCCGACGCAAATCCAGGTGACCGATCTGGCAAAAACTATTCAGGATCCGCTGGCGGCAAAACTGCGCGAAAGGCTAAAAAGCGATTTTAACGTGGTGAAAAACAGCAAAGGTAAGCTCGGCGTGGATTGTGTGTTTTCAACTGAAGCGCTGGTTTACCCGCAGGCGGATGGTTCCGTTTGCGCCATGAAAAGCACCGCCGAAGGGCCAAAACGGATGGACTGTGCGTCCGGTTTTGGCGCGGCGACGATGGTCACCGCGACTTTTGGCTTCGTCGCGGTGTCTCACGCATTGAAGAAAATGATGGCAAAAGCCAGTCGTCAGGCTTGAACCTGACGGGCCGCATTCAGCACTGCTTCACTGAGTGCGGCCAGCCCCTGGCTGCGCGAGGCGCTGAGCTGACCACGCAGTCCCAGGTCATCAAATAGCGCCAGCGGATCGCCATGCAGAAGCTGATCCGCGCTTTTGCCTTCCACGGCGGTTAATAGCACCGCCAGTAAACCCCGCACGATACGACCTTCGCTGTCGCCGAAGAAATGCAGCTTTTCCCCTGAGGTCGTCACGCCTAGCCAGACGCGGTTCTCGCAACCAGGAATCTCTTTTGCCTGCGCTTTGAGTTCGTCAGAAAGTGCAGGAAGCTGTTTGCCTAACAAGATCAGTTGACGATATTTATCTTCCCACTGTGCGAGGGGGAGGAACGTCTGTCTTAACGTCTCTTCAGTGATTACGCTGCCGAAAGGGTGTCCGGCTAAAGATGAACTCGTCATTAATCCACCAATAGTTCAAGAGCGCGGTCAACGGCAGCCACCAGGGCATGCACGTCGCTTTGCGTATTGTAGGGTGCAAACGAAGCGCGGAGCGTCCCGCTGACGCCGAGTGCCGTCAGCAGAGGCTGGGCGCAATGCTGTCCGGCGCGCAGTGCGATGCCATATTCCGCCAGCAGAGTGACCATATCGCTGTGGTGTACACTCGCGAAATCAAACGCCAGCAGGCTGGAGTCCTGAACGCGGAAGGAACGAAAGCCCGGGCGTTTTTTTAACTCTTCTTCGGCGAGCGTTGCCAGCCCGCGGCTCCAGCTTTCCGCCTGCACGATATCCGTGTCAGCCAGCCACTCCAGCGCGGCGCTCAGGCCAATGACTCCTGCGACGTTAGGCGTTCCGGCTTCGAGGCGGTAAGGGATCTCCTGAGTTTTGAAACCATCAAAGCTCACCTCAGTGATCATTTTTCCGCCCCCCAGCCACGGCGTCATCTGCGCCAGCAGCTCCGGTTTGCCGTACAGCGCGCCGATTCCGGTCGGGCCATAGAGCTTATGGCCTGAGAAAGCATAAAAGTCGATATCAAGCTTGCGTACGTCAGCGGGAAAATGCACCACGCCCTGCGCGCCGTCGACCATCACGATCATGCCACTGGCATGGGCAATGTCGATAGCGCGGGCCAGATCCGGGCAGCCGCCGGTGACGTTCGACATTTGGCCGAGCGCCAGAATCCGACTGCGCGGGGTGATGAGTTCAGGTAACCGCGCGACATCAGGCAGCAAATCAGCGCCTAACGGCAACTTAACAACCTGCGCTCCCGTTTGTTCCGCAACCATCAGCCACGGCACCAGATTGGCGTGGTGTTCCGCTTCGCTGACGATAATTTCATCGCCCGGTTGCACAAGTGGGCGCGCGTAACATTGCGCGACCATATTGATGGCCTCGGTCGTTCCGCGCGTCCAGACGATATTTTTACCGCTTTCAGCATTGAGCAGGCGGGCGACCTGATCGCGCGCGGCTTCGTAGCGCGCGGTTAAACGCTGCGCCTCGGCAAACTGGCTGCGATGCACATTCCCGGCGCTCAGGCTGTAGAACTGATGCGTGGCGTCGATCACCGCTAAAGGCTTGAGAGCAGTGGCGGCACTATCCAGATAAACACCGGCATCGGACAGCGCCGGGAACTGTGCGCGAAAGTGCGCAGGACTGAAAGCGTTCATGGAATTCCTCATATCAATACTGAGATCGTCGCGCAATTTTTGCGGCAGGGCAAGGTTGTTGATCGCTATCGGAATTGTCTGTTTGTCCTGGCAGGTCTCGAGAAGCAGGTTATGCTGAATAGTGTTAGGTGAATGTTTTAGCCTGTCTGAAATCGAGGATTAAATAGCATTAATTGCTAATGGAGAAAATTATGAACAAGACTGCCGCAATCATTTCTGCCTGTGTTTTTACTTTTGCCCTGAGCGCCTGTTCTGGTAACAACTACGTGATGCATACCAATGATGGTCGAACCATCGTCTCTGACGGGAAACCGAAAACTGACGATGAAACCGGGATGATTTCGTACAAGGATGCGAACGGCAACAAGCAGCAGATCAACCGCACTGACGTGAAAGAAATGGTTGAGCTGGATAAGTAACAGAATTTAGACCAAAAAAAAGCACCGCAAATAGGCGGTGCTACATTAATCACTATGGACAGACAGGGTAAATGTACAGGAAGTGAAAAAAGGGTAGCTTTGCTACCGTGATCTGAATTGCAGACCAATTGCAAACACAACAACACAACATCACAACCGTAAGCCAAAAGCCCTTCAGAACACGCATTCCAAAAAAAGCTTTTCGTTCCGGCTCAGGAAGTGCCGCCACTATAGGTATTTGCTGGTAGTTCCTCAACGGACAAATTATAATGGCTCAGATAAAAAAAACTAATAGGTTAAACGTTGTTTCCTATGTGTTAAATCCTTTTAACATCTAAGCCTGATAACCATGTCTAAGCGATTACCACCCCTAAATGCATTACGAGTTTTTGATGCCGCAGCACGCCATCTTAGCTTTACGCGCGCGGCTGATGAGCTTTTTGTGACGCAGGCCGCAGTAAGTCATCAAATCAAGTCCCTGGAGGATTTCCTGGGGCTTAAGCTGTTTCGCCGTCGTAATCGTTCGCTGCTTCTGACGGAAGAAGGGCAGAGCTATTTTCAGGATATCAAAGACATTTTTTCTCAGCTCACCGAGGCGACGCGCAAACTTCAGGCGCGAAGCGCAAAAGGTGCACTGACGGTCAGTTTATTGCCCAGTTTTGCGATTCATTGGCTGGTGCCAAGACTCTCTAGCTTTAACTCAGCTTATCCGGGAATCGATGTCAGAATCCAGGCCGTCGACCGTCAGGAAGACAAACTTGCGGACGATGTCGATGTGGCTATTTTTTATGGTCGCGGCAACTGGCCGGGCTTGCGTGTTGAAAAATTATACGCAGAATATCTCTTGCCGGTGTGTTCTCCGCTGTTACTCACCGGCGACAAAGCGTTGAAAACGCCTGCCGATCTGGCGCAACATACGCTTTTACACGACGCTTCTCGACGTGACTGGCAAACTTATACCCGCCAGTTGGGTCTTAATCATATAAATGTGCAGCATGGCCCCATTTTCAGCCACAGTGCGATGGTGTTACAGGCTGCTATTCACGGACAGGGTGTGGCGTTGGCAAACAACGTGATGGCCCAGTCCGAAATTGAGGCAGGCCGCCTGGTCTGTCCGTTTAATGATGTTCTGGTCAGTAAGAATGCATTTTATCTGGTTTGTCATGACAGTCAGGCAGAACTGGGTAAAATAGCCGCCTTCCGGCAGTGGATACTGGCGAAGGCGGCACATGAGCAAGAAAAATTCCGCTTTCGGTATGAGTAATCATCTCTTTTGTGTGCCGGGCACGCATAACTTTTAGGACAGAAACATGACCAGCCGTTTCATGCTGATTTTTGCCGCAGTGAGTGGCTTTATTTTTGTCGCACTGGGCGCGTTTGGCGCGCATGTGTTAAGTAAGTCCTTAGGGGTTGTTGAGATGGGCTGGATCCAAACCGGCCTTGAATATCAGGCGTTTCATACCCTGGCAATCTTTGGGCTAGCAGTCGCGATGCAACGCCGAATTAGCATTTGGTTCTACTGGAGCAGTGTTTTTCTCGCCCTTGGAACCGTGCTCTTTAGCGGCAGTTTGTACTGTCTCGCACTTTCGCATTTACGCCTGTGGGCGTTTGTTACACCCGTCGGCGGCGTCAGCTTCCTTGCCGGCTGGGTATTGATGTTTATCGGAGCTATCCGTCTGAAACGCAGGGGCGTTGTTCATGAGTAAGGTTGTTTTATATTGTCGCCCAGGGTTTGAGAAAGAGTGCGCGGCTGAAATCACTGACAAAGCGTCACGTCTGGAAGTCTTCGGATTTGCCCGCGTCAAAGAGCATTCGGGCTATGTGGTGTTCGAATGCTACCAGCCCGACGATGCCGATAAGATCGTCAGCAAGTTGCCGTTCAGCTCGTTGATTTTCGCACGTCAGATGTTTGCTGCGGGCGAGCTACTGACCGATTTGCCGCCAGAAGATCGTATTTCACCGATTTCCGGCATGTTGCAGGGCGTAGTAGAGAAGGGCGGCGATCTGCGCGTTGAAGTCGCGGATACGAACGAAAGTAAAGAGCTGATGAAGTTCTGTCGCAAACTCACCGTTCCGCTGCGCGCCGCGCTGCGTGAGGTGGGCGTGCTGACGAACTACGAAACGCCAAAGCGTCCGGTGGTGCATGTCTTCTTTATCGCGCCAGGCTGCTGTTATACCGGGTATTCCTACACGACCAACAACTCGCCATTCTATATGGGTATCCCGCGTCTGAGGTTCCCGTCCGATGCGCCAAGCCGTTCTACGCTCAAACTGGAAGAAGCGTTCCACGTCTTTATTCCTGCCGACGAGTGGGACGAGCGTCTGGCGAATGGGATGCATGCCGTTGATTTAGGCGCGTGCCCTGGCGGCTGGACCTATCAGCTGGTGAAGCGCAACATGTGGGTTGCTTCTGTTGATAACGGCCCGATGGCACAAAGCCTGATGGATACCGGACAGGTAACCTGGCTACGTGAAGATGGTTTCCGCTATCGCCCGACGCGTAACAACATCACCTGGATGGTGTGCGATATGGTGGAGAAACCGGCGAAAGTGGCCGCGCTAATGGCGACCTGGCTGGTCAACGGCTGGTGCCGTGAAACGATCTTCAACCTCAAGCTGCCAATGAAAAAGCGCTACGAAGAGGTGTCCCAGAATCTGGCGTTTATTCAGGAACAGCTGAATGCGCAGGGGATTAATGCTGAGATTCAGGCACGTCAGCTCTATCATGATCGCGAAGAAGTCACCGTGCATATTCGCCGCTGGTGGGCTGCAGTCGGTGGGCGTCGCGACGAGCGATAGTGCTGCGTGTTTTGCCCGGTGGCGCTACCGCTTACCGGGCCTACAACATATTAAGGTTTTGATTTTGTAGGCCGGGTAAGGCGAAGCCGCCACCCGGCACGATGTTGGCGTTTATACGGTTTTATGCCCGGTGGCGCTACCGCTTACCGGGCCTACAACATATTAAGGTTTTGATTTTGTAGGCCGGGTAAGGCGAAGCCGCCACCCGGCACGATGTTGGCGTTTATACGGTTTTATGCCCGGTGGCGCTACCGCTTACCGGGCCTACAACATATTAAGGTTTTGATTTTGTAGGCCGGGTAAGGCGAAGCCGCCACCCGGCACGATGTTGGCGTTTATACGGTTTTATGCCCGGTGGCGCTACCGCTTACCGGGCCTACAACATATTAAGGTTTTGATTTTGTAGGCCGGGTAAGGCGAAGCCGCCACCCGGCACGATGTTGGCGTTTATGCGGTTTTATACCCGATGGCGCTACCGCTTACCGGGCCTACAAAGGCTTGAATCGTAGGCCGGGCACATGACTACCGCTCTAGCCGTAACTGCTGCAAATTCCCGTCTAACTGCAAATCCGTCTGTAGCCGTGCGACGTCCCGGCAGATAAACGCCATCTCTTTGTGCGCTTCCAGCTTCTTACGCCACTTCTCAGGGACATCGTCCAGATGCGCGTAAATCCCTTCCAGATCCTGAAAATCTGTTAACAGCTGTGCCGCACTTTTTTGCCCAATCCCCGCCACGCCCGGTATTTTTGAACTGCTGATCCCGGCCAGTCCCCAGTAGTCGGGGAGCTGCTGCGGCGAGACGCCAAATTCGCTGGCGATAAACGGCGCATCCAGCCAGCGCTTCTGGAAATAATCGCGGATGCGAATGGTCGGGGAAAGCAGCTGACAGTAGCCTTTATCCGTGGAGACGATGGTGGCCTGATGTCCGGCGCTCGCCACTTTTATTGCCAGCGTTGCGGCTAAATCGTCGGCTTCGTTGCCATGAGCGCCCCAGCATGGGACGCCGCGCTGCTCAAAGGCGGCGCGAATGGCGGGCATTTCAGCGTGCAGATCGTCTGGCATTGGCGCGCGACCGGCTTTGTAATCCGGTAACCGTTGGTGACGCCAGCCAGTGTTCCGCGCTTCATCGTCGAACACTGCAACCACATGCGTGGGCTGGCTGTGACGAATCAGCTGCTCCAGTGCATGCAAACAAGTGTCTTTACAGGGCGTACCTTGCACCGCATGGATGCGGCGAATCAGGTTGAGCGCGTCGACGATAAGCAAATGAACAGCCACAGATAATCTCCCTTCTGTTGATAAATAAAGGGTAACACTGTCGGCAGGATGAAACCACGAATGGTGAGGGAATTGGGAAGGCGCCTCGCAAAAGCGAGGCGCACACTTTTAATCGCAGGTGACGATTTTCATTGCCAGGCCGCCACGAGAGGTTTCGCGGTATTTGGCGTTCATGTCTTTGCCGGTCTCGTACATGGTTTCAATAACTTTATCGAGACAGACGCGCGGTTCGCTGGTACGGCGCAGGGCCATACGCGCGGCGTTGACCGCTTTAACAGAGGCAATGGCGTTACGCTCGATGCACGGCACCTGTACTTGGCCGGCAACCGGGTCGCAGGTCAGACCGAGGTTATGTTCCATACCGATTTCAGCCGCGATGCAGACCTGCGTCGGGCTACCGCCCAGCAGTTCCGTCAGCCCTGCTGCCGCCATAGAACAGGCCACGCCGACTTCGCCCTGGCAACCCACTTCGGCACCGGAGATTGAAGCATTCATCTTGTACAGCGAGCCAATCGCGCTGGTGACGAGCAGATAGCGCGCCAGCGAGTTAGCGTTCACTTCGCGGATGAACTTGTCGTAGTACGCCAGAACCGCCGGAACGATACCGCACGCACCGTTGGTTGGCGCAGTCACCACGCGCCCGCCTGCGGCGTTTTCTTCGTTAACGGCCAGCGCGAACATGTTGATCCAGTCAACGACCGCCATCGGATCGGTGGTGGTTTTGTCGGTGCTCACCAGCATACGGCGCAATGCAGCAGCACGGCGTGGAACGCGCAGTTTGCCCGGCAGCACGCCTTCGGTGGTGATGCCGCGCTCGATACCGCCGCGCATCACATCCCAGACGTTTTTGAAGTGCTGTTCCAGCTCTTCTTTGCTGTGCAGCGCTAGCTCATTTTTCATCATCAGGCCAGACAGTGACAAACCGCTTTCCTGGCAATGACGTTGTAAATCAGCCGCGTTTTTATACGGATACGGCACCGCGACAGTAGAGTCGCTGGCCTGACCAAAGTGGTCTTCGTCGACGATAAAACCGCCGCCGATGGAATAATAAGTTTGGCTGTAAATCGCCTTTTCGCCTGCCAGTGCGGTGATTCGCATCCCGTTTTCGTGCAGGGAGAGGTTATCGGCATGGAAGTTCATGCACTTATCAACGGGGAACTCGACCTCATGGTCGCCGTTGGCCAGCAGCAGTCGGCCATGAGTATTGACGTCCTGAATAAATCCAGGGATCGCGTCAATATCGACGGAGTCCGGCAGGTTTCCCGCCAGGCCCATAATAATGGCGATGTCGGTGTGGTGGCCTTTACCCGTCAGGGACAGGGAGCCATATACATCTACAACCACGCGTGTAACGTCGTGCAGAATGCCGCGTGAAATCAAGTCATCCGTGAATTGTTTACCGGCTTTCATTGGCCCGACAGTATGAGAGCTGGAAGGTCCAATACCGATTTTGAAGATATCGAATACGCTAATCATGATGCGTCCATTGCTATCAGTCAGAGGAGGATTGCGCCGTCCGAAGACGGCGCAGGAGGTATTAGCTGAACAGAGAGAAGAAAATCGCGGAGATGGCAATCAGACCCATAATCACAACGAATACGTTGCTGATATGGCCGCTGTATTTACGCATTGCCGGGACTTTCTGAATCGCGTACATCGGCATCAGGAACAGAATCATCGCGATGATTGGGCCGCCCAGAGTTTCGATCATGCCGAGGATGCTCGGGTTCATGGTCGCAACTGCCCAGGTGGTCACCAGCATGAACAGCGCGGTGATTTTATTCAGTTTGTTGATTTCAATGCTTTTGCCTTTACCGCGCAGAGATTTAATCACCATACCGTTGAAGCCTTCACGTGCGCCCAGATAGTGGCCGAGGAAGGATTTGGTGATAGCGATAATCGCGATAATAGGTGCCATCCAGGCAATCACTGGTGCGTTAAAGTGGTTAGCCAGGTAAGACAGAATCGAGATGTTCTGTGCTTTTGCCGCTGCCAGATCCGCCGGGGAGAGGCTCAGCACGCAGCTGAACACGAAGAACATCACGGTGATAACCATCATGATGTGAGCGCGTGCCAGGATGCTGGAACATTTTTTCTCTGCGCCCTGACCGTATTCTTCACGTTTTGCTACCGCGAAAGAGGAGATGATCGGGGAGTGGTTGAAGGAGAACACCATTACCGGAATTGCCAGCCACAGGGTCATCCACAGGCCGTTACCAGTTGCTGATGCGCTGCTAAAGGACAGAGTTTCCAGCGCTGCACTGTTCCACTGTGGGATCAGGTAGCATGCCAGCACCATCAGGGCGATGACAAACGGGAACACCAGAACGCTCATCGCTTTCACGATCATCTGCTCGCCGAAGCGCACGATGGTCATCATACCGACGATCAGGATCAGAGACAGAATGGCGCGTGGTGGCGGCGTCATGTGCAGCTGGTGCGTCATGAAGCTTTCAACGGTGTTGGTAATTGCCACGCTATAAACCAGCAGAATTGGGTAAATCGCGAAGAAGTAGAGCAGGGTAATCAGTTTGCCTGCGCCAATACCAAAGTGTTCTTCAACAACTTCAGTGATGTCTTCGCCAGGGTTTTTACCGGAGAGTACAAAGCGGGTCAGGCCACGGTGTGCAAAGTAAGTCATCGGGAAGGCAATGATTGCCATGATGATCAGCGGAATCAGACCGCCAACGCCTGCGTTAATTGGCAGGAAAAGGACACCCGCGCCGATTGCTGTACCGTACAGGCCCAGCATCCACATGGTATCCGTTTTGCGCCATCCACTTCGGGATTCTGTCGAAGCAATGGTGCTGGTTTGAGTGGTTTCCATCTATTTCTCCTGGAGGAAGCAATTTGTCAGGCTTTTTAGTCAATTCCGATGAAAAAGGGCCTGACGGTAATATGAAATTCGTTCAATGACGGTTTTTTTATAATTTTTGCCCGTAACTATTGGCGGGCGGAAAGATACATTTAAGTAATGAATGTATCAGTGATCCTGATCCCAAATGCAATAATCCACTTTTGAAGTGGGCATATTTAGACCAAAAAACTGTTAATAAAACGTCAAAGCGGATTTACGGGCGCGAAGGCTACCATTAACGACATGCGGCGTGAAAGATCGGATAGCGAGATACGTGGCTTGCGCTGTAAAGAGGGCATTTTTTAGTTTTTTCTTGCAGATAATTTCGATTAGGGCTGATAAATAGCGGTTATAAAAAGTAGGTAATCGTTTGCGTTGTAGTTGAAAATGTAAATGAGATAAGAAATGCCTATGTTTTATCAGCAGAAATGAAAAAGCCGGGGGTTGCCCGGCTTAAATGATATGGGAAGGGATCGCGGTCAGGAGCAAGTCTCGTAGCATGGGATATAGGCTGAACCTGGGAGCTTCATACGGTGCTGGGCAACAAAGCCCTGCAGCAGGTCGTCCATACGGCGCATCATCTCGCTGTCGCCGTGGATTTTGTAAGGGCCGTGCTCTTCGATAGCGCGAATACCCACCTCTTTGACGTTACCGGCCACGATGCCTGAGAACGCACGGCGCAGATCCGCCGCTAACACCTCGACTGGCTGGTCTGGATACAGTTTCAGGTTCGCCATGTTTTCGTGCGATGGCTCAAACGGCTTTTGCAGATCGGGCGTGATACGAATCGACCAGTTAAAGCTGTAGGCGTCACCGGTATCACGACGGTTCTCTTTGACCAGTGGCATCGCCTTTTTCATCTGACGCGCCACTTCAGCGGCATCGTCAATGATAATGCGATAGTGGCTGCGCGCCGCCTCGCCCAGCGTGTGCACGATAAACTCGTCCAGCACGCGGAAGTAATCGGCGCTCTCTTTTGGTCCGGTGAGGATAAGGGGTAAGACCTGATTTTTGTTCGCCGGATTCATCAGAATACCCAGCAGATAAAGCAACTCTTCAGCCGTACCAACGCCGCCAGGGAAGATGATTATCCCGTGCGCGATTCGCACGAATGCTTCCAGACGTTTTTCGATATCCGGCATGATGATCAATTCATTCACCAGCGGGTTCGGTGGCTCCGCTGCGATGATTGACGGTTCGGTCATGCCAATGAATCGCCCTTCTTTATAGCGCTGCTGCGCGTGGCCTACGGCGGCACCTTTCATCGGCGCTTCCATCGCACCCGGACCACAGCCGGTACAAATGTTCAGCTCGCGCAGACCGAGTTGGGTCCCCACACGGCGAGCGTAGAGGTATTCGGTTTCGTTGATGGAGTGACCGCCCCAGCAGACGACCATATTTGGCGCTTCGCCGACGTGCAGCGCGCGGGCATTACGCAGAATAGAGAAGACCAGGTTGGTCATGTGTACCGAGCTTTCCAGATTAAGGTGCTGGAAACGCCCGGCATTGTGAATTTGTCCGTTAACAAACAGGATGTCGCGCAACACGGCGAACAGGTTGGCTTGCAATGAGCGAATAATTCGCCCGTCAACAAAGGCATCTTCCGGCGGATTAATCACTTCAAGCTTCACGCCACGTTCGCGGCGCAGTACGTTGATATCAAAGCTTTCAAAGCGAGACAGCAGCTCTTTACTGTTATCTGTCAGGCTTCCGGAGTTCAGAACGGCAAGTGAACAGTTACGAAACAGCTGATAAAGGTCACTGCTGGCCGTGCGTTTAAGCATGTCCACTTCCAGCTGCGACAACATATCCATTGAGCCAAGCGGGCTAATATGTGTAATCAAGTGAGCTCCTTATGGGATGAAGTTCTTCTTTCCCTGTTGATTACAATAGCCCCGGCTTATGACGTTTCACAACCTTAGCAGTGGAATACGCTACGCAAATTGCAAAAATTTACTGACGAACAAGCCGTCCGGTCGCCGGAACAAAGTCCGTATTGGTGCGCCAGGGGTTGATATCTAGCCCGCCGCGACGGGTATAACGCGCGTACACGCTCAGTTTCTCCGGGTGGCAGAAGCGCTGGATGTCATTGAAAATACGCTCCACGCACTGCTCGTGAAATTCGTTGTGATGGCGGAACGACACCAGATAGCGCAGCAGTTTTTCCCGGTCGATCTTCGGGCCGCGATATTGAATCTGTACTGAGCCCCAGTCGGGTTGATGGGTGATCAGGCAGTTGGATTTCAGCAGGTGGCTGACCAGCGTCTCTTCAACGACTTTTTCGCCAGCGGCATTGTGCAGGTAATCGGTGCTGAATTCGTAGCTCTCAATGGTGATGTCCTGATCGTCGATGCAGGTGCCGTGGAAGTGGGCAACTGGCTGGCCTTCCAGCTCATTCAGACGATAAAGGGCTACGGTCACTTTCCCCTGTGCACATGCGCTCAGATCGCGTTCTAACGTGCGCTGGACATCTTCCCAGGAGTCAAACTGCGTCTGGTTGAAACTATTAAGATAGAGCTTAAAACTTTTGGATTCGACCAGATTAAGACTGGCGTAATCCAGCTCAACGTGACCCACGGCAACCTGAGGTAGACCACGAGCGTTGAGCCATGATAGTTCGTAAAGCGTCCAGATATCGCCGCCGACAAAGGGAAGAGTATCGGCCTTCAGTCCGAGCGGATCGCGGTTCAGACTGCGTGGAACGCCTTGTAACAGGCTGGCATCATAGGTGTCGCGGTAGGCGGTGGTTTTGCCCAGCGTTAAGCCTGATAACGCCTGATGGTTTTCGTAAGACATGTTTCGTGGTCACTTTGCAGGTAAACTATAGGCCAAGTTTATCCTGTCTTACGTGAAGAGAGAAATCGGTGGATATTGAAACTGCAAATGCCCTGACAGCGTTCACCACGCGCTATTGCGATGCCTGGCATCAGAAGAATGAAACGTGGCCGCAGAGTGAGGAGTTATACGGCGTGCCGTCGCCGTGCATTATCACGAGCCTGGACGATAAGGTTATCTGGCAGCCGCAGCCCTTCACGTTAGAGCAGAATGTAAATGCGGTTGAACGCGCGATGGACATTGTGGTACAACCAGCCGTTCATGCGTTCTATACCACACAGTTTGCCGGGGATATGCGCGCCCGTTTCGCCAGTGAAACGCTGACGCTGCTACAAACCTGGAGCGAAGACGATTTCCAGCGAGTTCAGGAGAACTTGATTGGTCATCTGGTGACGCAAAAACGCCTGAAGCTTGCACCGACGTTATTTATCGCCACGCTGGACAGCGAACTGGATGTGATCGCTGTCTGTAATCTGAATGGTGAAGTGATTAAAGAGACGCTCGGTACCCGCAAGCGCGAAATTCTCGCCCCCTCACTTGCGGAATTCCTCACTCAGCTTGAACCCGTTTTGTAATCCGTTGTGCTACAGCTTTTGTGAGAGATCTCTTACACGCTTTGTGAGAGATCACCGCAATAAATCGATAATACTTCAGCGACAAACCCATTAAAAATTAATAATTTCATATTGTTAGATTAACATCTCTTCACTGTTACTCAACGCGTGATGAATGTAAGTCTGTGTAGGTGGGTTGTAAGACGAAGCGTAATAGGGGATTCTATATCCCGTCGACAGGATGACGACACGAGAGATGAACATCAGGATGATGACATTTCTCATACAGGATACGTCAGGATGGCGCTGCAGGAAGGCTTCAGGATTGAAGCAAAAGGATAACGCAGGATGCGTAAGGGACACCTCCAGGACGGAGAATGAGAACCGGACATGATGCCCGGTGGGTCAGGAAGGCCAGGACGTTTCAGGATGGAACATTCGCATCAGGACGATGTGAGCAGGATGCGCGGTTACGGATGACCAGGCCTCACGGCCACTGGAAAAGTTGTCACGGACGAGCAGGGAGCACAAATTGTAGCTGGAATGCTGCGAAACGAACCGGGAGCACTGTTTATACAGTGCTCCCTTTTTTTATTTCTACGTTCCGCAATGCTATGCTGCGCGCCGTTCAGTTTTTCAGTTGAGGTTTTTATGACGCATAACGACAGCGTTCGTGCGCAGTTGCACGCCATCGAGGCTCTGTTGCGCCACCATCAGCTGTGGCAGGCAACGGCGCCGCAGCCAGAGGCATTCGAAAGCACCCAGCCTTTTTGCCTGGACACCCTTGAGCCGTTTGAATGGTTGCAATGGGTGCTCATTCCGCGCCTGCATGCGCTGCTGGACGGAGGTTATCCGCTTCCGCATGATTTTGCCGTGGCTCCGTATTACGAAATGGCGCTGGATGCGCAACATCCGGTGCGCGATGTCGTACTGATTGAACTGCAACGTCTGGATACGCTGTTTGCTGGCGGCCAGGCATGACCATTGAGATCCTCTACCAGGACGAGTGGCTGGTCGCGGTCAATAAACCTTCTGGCTGGCTGGTGCACCGTAGCTGGCTGGATCGCGATGAGAAAGTCGTGGTGATGCAGACCGTGCGCGACCAGATTGGTCAGCACGTGTTTACCGTTCATCGTCTGGACCGACCAACCTCTGGCGTCCTGCTGATGGGCCTTTCCAGTGAAGCCGGGCGGCTTTTATCTCAGCAGTTCGAACAGCATCAAATTCAAAAACGCTATCACGCTATTGTGCGCGGCTGGCTGATGGACGACGCGACGCTCGATTATCCGCTGGTCGAAGAGCTGGATAAAATCGCCGATAAATTTGCCCGTGAAAACAAAGATCCTCAACCTGCGGTGACCGATTATCGCGGTCTGGCGACGGTCGAAATGCCCGTTGCCACCGGTAAATTCCCGACCACGCGCTACGGACTGGTAGAACTGGAACCGAAAACCGGTCGCAAGCACCAGCTGCGCCGCCATCTCTCCCATCTGCGTCATCCGATTATTGGTGACAGCAAGCACGGTGATTTGCGCCAGAACCGCAGCGCCGCCGAACATTTTGGCTGCAACCGCCTGATGCTGCACGCCAGCCAGCTCAGTCTGACGCACCCGTTCACCGGCGAGCCGCTGGTGATCCGCGCGGGGCTGGATGACGTCTGGATGCAGGCGCTGTCACAGTTTGGCTGGATCGGACAACTCCCCGAAAATGAAAGGGTTGAGTTTGTGGCGAGCAACGTTCAGGATGAACAGCAATAGCGATAATGAAGGGAGTGAAGCATGGCTGAAGTAGGCATTTTTGTCGGCACAATGTACGGTAACTCGCTGCTGGTGGCCGAAGAGGCCGAGGCGATTCTGATCGGTCAGGGGCATAAAGCGACGGTCTATGAAGATCCCGATCTCTCCGATTGGGAAAAATACCAAGACAAGTACGTGCTGGTGGTGACATCCACAACCGGACAAGGCGATCTGCCGGACAGCATCGTGCCGCTCTTTCAGGCAATCAAAGATAAATTAGGCCATCAGCCTAATACCCGCTACGGCATCATTGCTCTCGGTGACAGCAGCTACGCTAATTTCTGCGGCGGTGGCAAACAGTTTGATGCCCTGTTGCAGGAACAGAGCGCCCAGCGCGTGGGTGAGATGCTGTTGATCGATGCTGGCGAGCACCCTGAGCCAGAAAGCGAGTCTAATCCGTGGGTTGAGCAGTGGGGCGCGTTGCTCAAGTAGCCTTTTGCCGGGTGGCGGCTACGCCTTACCCGGCCTACAAAACCCTCTGGCACGTAGGCCGGGTAAGGCGCAGCCGCCACCCGGCAACCAACTTCACACTCTTCCCCATTTTCGTGAACCACCTTCCACTCCCTTGGGCTTTTGCCACAAACAACCTCAGACCGGCCTTCCAATGTTGTGTTGATGCACGGTGAGAGAGCGGCCTCCCCTTACATATACTTTCCCCGTCAGTTACAAAAATGCAGTTAGAAACCATAAAACGGCACTGATATTTCAGGAAAGCCGTACCAAAACTGCAAAACACTAACCTCTCATTCTGATTGCCCTACAGGTTATGTCGTACAGAATGAACCTGGCGCAAGCCAAGATTCAGGAGTGCAACAATGAGTACATTAAGCCAAGCGGCGAGCAGCGCTGAGAAGCGCACTAATGCTCGCTACTGGATAGTGGTGATGCTGTTTATCGTCACGTCCTTTAACTATGGCGACCGCGCCACGCTGTCGATTGCCGGTTCTGAAATGGCAAAAGACATCGGTCTCGATCCGGTCGGTATGGGATATGTTTTCTCCGCATTTTCATGGGCCTATGTAATTGGCCAAATTCCTGGCGGCTGGCTGCTCGACAGATTCGGCTCCAAGCGCGTCTACTTCTGGTCGATCTTTATCTGGTCGATGTTTACCCTGCTTCAGGGCTTCGTTGATATCTTCAACGGCTTCGGCATCATCGTTGCACTCTTCACCTTACGATTCCTCGTTGGTTTAGCGGAAGCGCCTTCCTTCCCGGGCAACAGCCGTATCGTCGCGGCCTGGTTCCCGGCGCAGGAGAGGGGCACGGCGGTGGCGATTTTTAACTCCGCCCAGTATTTCGCCACGGTCATTTTCGCCCCGATCATGGGCTGGTTGACCCACGAAGTGGGCTGGTCGCACGTCTTCTTCTTTATGGGGGGACTGGGGATCATCATCAGCTTTGTCTGGCTCAAAGTGATCCACGAGCCGAACCAGCATCCCGGTGTGAACCAGAAAGAGCTGGATTACATCGCCGAGGGTGGCGGACTGATCAACATGGATCAGAAAAGCGCCAAAGCCAAAGTTCCGTTTAGCCAAAAATGGCTGCAAATCAAACAGCTGGTTGGCTCGCGGATGATGATTGGTATCTACCTCGGCCAATACTGCATCAACGCCTTAACTTACTTCTTTATCACCTGGTTCCCGGTCTATCTGGTGCAGGCGCGCGGGATGTCAATTCTGAAAGCGGGATTTGTCGCCTCGGTTCCGGCGGTGTGCGGCTTTATCGGCGGCGTGCTCGGCGGGGTAATTTCCGACTGGCTGATGCGTCGTACCGGTTCGCTGAATATTGCGCGTAAAACGCCAATTGTGCTGGGCATGCTGCTCTCCATGACGATGGTGTTCTGTAACTACGTCAACGCCGAGTGGATGATTATCGGCTTTATGGCGATGGCCTTCTTCGGCAAGGGGATTGGTGCGCTGGGCTGGGCAGTCATGGCTGACACCGCGCCGAAAGAGATCAGCGGTCTCAGCGGCGGGCTGTTTAATATGTTCGGTAACATTTCCGGCATCGTCACCCCGATTGCCATCGGCTATATCGTCGGCACCACCGGCTCCTTCAACGGTGCGCTGATTTACGTCGGCGTCCACGCGCTGGTGGCGGTCCTGAGTTATCTGGTGCTGGTGGGCGATATCAAACGCGTTGAACTGAAACCGGTCGCGGGGCGAGCATGATGAATACTCAATCAAGTCCGATAATTACCGATATGCAGGTCATTCCGGTGGCTGGCTTCGACAGTATGCTGCTGAACATTGGCGGCGCGCACAACGCGTACTTTACCCGCAATATCGTGGTGCTCACGGACAGCACAGGGAATACCGGTGTCGGTGAAGCGCCAGGCGGAGAAGTGATTCTTCAGACCTTGCTCGACGCGATTCCAATGGTGGTCGGTCAGCAAATCGCTCGCCTGAACAAAGTGGTGCAGCAGGTTCACAAAGGCAATCAGGCTGCCGATTTTGACACCTTTGGTAAAGGGGCCTGGACGTTCGAACTGCGGGTCAATGCGGTGGCTGCGCTCGAAGCGGCGCTGCTCGATCTCCTCGGCAAAGCGCTGAACGTCCCGGTGTGCGAACTTTTAGGCCCAGGTAAACAGCGCGATGCAGTCACCGTACTTGGGTATCTGTTCTACGTCGGCGATCGGCAGAAAACCGATCTGCCGTATCTGGCTGAAACGCCCGGTAAGCATGACTGGTATCGCTTGCGCCATCAGGAAGCGCTCACCAGCGAGGCGGTGGTGCGTCTTGCTGAAGCCGCGCAGGACCGCTACGGCTTTAAAGATTTCAAACTCAAAGGCGGCGTGCTGCCGGGTGAGCAAGAGATCGACAGCGCCCGCGCCCTGAAAAAACGTTTCCCGGACGCGCGGATCACCGTCGATCCGAACGGCGCCTGGCTGCTGGATGAAGCGATATCACTGTGCAAAGGGCTGAACGACGTGCTCACGTATGCGGAAGATCCGTGCGGAGCTGAGCAGGGATTCTCCGGTCGCGAGGTGATGGCCGAGTTCCGCCGCGCGACGGGGCTGCCGGTAGCGACCAATATGATCGCCACAAACTGGCGAGAAATGGGCCATGCGGTCATGCTCAATTCGGTGGATATTCCGCTGGCCGATCCGCACTTCTGGACGCTCTCCGGCGCGGTGCGTGTCGCGCAGCTTTGCGACGACTGGGGTCTGACCTGGGGCTGTCACTCGAACAACCATTTCGATATTTCACTGGCGATGTTTACCCACGTCGGGGCCGCGGCTCCCGGTACGCCAACGGCTATCGATACCCACTGGATTTGGCAGGAGGGTGACGCGCGCCTGACCAAAAATCCGCTGGAGATTAAAGACGGCAAGATTGCCGTACCGGATGCGCCGGGGCTGGGCGTCGAGCTGGACTGGGATCAGATCCACAAGGCACACGAGCTGTACAAGAAACTGCCGGGCGGTGCGCGCAATGACGCGGGCCCGATGCAGTATCTCGTTCCCGGTTGGACATTTGACCGCAAACGCCCGGCGTTCGGTCGCCACTAATCAAAAGGATTGCACGATGAACACGTTTTCTACCCCTGTTGTGACGTCCATGCACATTGTTCCCGTTGCGGGCCACGACAGCATGCTGATGAACCTGAGCGGTGCCCATGCTCCGTTCTTTACCCGCAACATTGTGATTATCAAAGACAACTCCGGCCACACGGGCGTGGGGGAAATTCCTGGCGGCGAGAAGATCCGCAAAACCCTGGAAGACGCAATCCCGCTGGTGGTGGGTAAAACCCTTGGCGAATACAAAAATGTCTTAAACGCCGTTCGCGGTGCCTTTGCCGACCGCGATGCGGGCGGGCGCGGGCTGCAAACTTTCGATCTGCGCACCACCATTCACGTGGTGACCGGGATCGAAGCCGCGATGTTGGATCTGCTGGGCCAGCACTTAGGCGTCAACGTCGCTTCGCTGCTCGGTGAAGGTCAGCAGCGCACCGAAGTCGAAATGCTCGGCTATCTGTTCTTCGTGGGCGATCGCAAACTGACACCGCTGGAATACCAGAGTCAGCCGGACGAAAAATGTGACTGGTATCGCCTGCGCCATGACGAAGCCATGACCCCGGATGCAGTGGTGCGTCTGGCCGAAGCGGCTTACGAAAAATACGGCTTTAACGATTTCAAACTGAAGGGCGGCGTGCTGGCGGGCGAAGAAGAGGCTGAGTCGATTGTCGCGCTGGCGAAACGCTTCCCGCAGGCGCGCGTCACCCTCGATCCGAACGGGGCGTGGTCGCTCAATGAAGCGATCGGCATCGGCAAACAGCTGAAAGGCGTGCTGGCGTACGCGGAAGATCCGTGTGGCGCAGAGCAGGGCTTCTCCGGGCGCGAAGTGATGGCCGAGTTCCGCCGCGCCACCGGTTTGCCGACCGCGACCAACATGATCGCCACCGACTGGCGCCAGATGGGTCACACATTGTCGCTGCAATCCGTTGATATCCCACTGGCAGACCCGCACTTCTGGACGATGCAAGGCTCCGTGCGCGTGGCGCAAATGTGTCATGAGTTCGGCCTGACCTGGGGTTCTCACTCTAACAACCACTTCGATATCTCACTGGCGATGTTCACCCACGTCGCGGCGGCCGCTCCGGGCAAGATTACCGCCATCGATACGCACTGGATTTGGCAGGAAGGTAATCAGCGCCTGACCAAGCAACCGTTCGAGATCAAAGGCGGCATGGTTCAAGTGCCGACCACGCCTGGACTGGGCGTCGAGCTGGATATGGATCAACTGATGAAAGCGCACGAGCTGTATCAAAAGCACGGCCTCGGCGCGCGCGATGACGCGATGGCGATGCAATATCTCATCCCGGACTGGACGTTTAACAACAAGCGTCCCTGCATGGTGCGCTGAGTGTGAATGCCGGTTCCTGCGGGAGTCGGCATTTTTGTATTCCGCGTGGGTGTATGCTCAATCCCGTCAACAGGCGTAAGGATGGCTTATGAAAATTGTTATTGCACCGGACTCGTACAAGGAGAGTTTGAGTGCTCTTGAGGTGGCGACGGCGATCGAGCAGGGATTTCGCGAGATTTTCCCCGACGCAGACTACGTCAAACTGCCCGTTGCCGACGGCGGCGAAGGGACGGTTGAGGCGATGGTCGCCGCCACGCAAGGCGGCATTATCAAAGTGCAGGTCACAGGGCCATTGGGCGAAAACGCCGAAGGGTTCTACGGATTATCCGGCGACGAGCAGAGCGCATTTATCGAAATGGCGGCGGCAAGCGGCCTGGAGATGGTCGCACCGTCCTTACGCAATCCGTTAAAAACCACCTCCTGGGGCACCGGTGAACTGATTCGTCACGCCCTGGATGCGGGGGTGAAACATATCATCATTGGCATTGGCGGCAGCGCGACCAATGACGGCGGGGCCGGTATGGTGCAGGCGCTGGGCGCGAAACTGCTGGATGGCAATGGCAATCCGATTGGGCTCGGCGGCGGTGAACTGGAAAAGCTGGCGCGCATTGATATCAGCGAACTGGATACGCGCCTGGCTGACTGCCGGATTGAAGTGGCCTGCGACGTCACGAATCCGCTGACTGGCGCTGAGGGCGCGTCGGCAGTATTTGGCCCGCAGAAAGGGGCGACGCCGGAGATGATCGACAGACTGGACGCTGCCCTGGCGCATTACGCGAAAATCATTGCTCGTGACCTGGATATCGAGGTTCTCAATCTTGAGGGCGGTGGTGCAGCCGGAGGAATGGGCGCGGCGCTGTATGCGTTTTGCGGTGCGGAATTGCGCCAGGGGATTGAGATTGTCACCGACGCGCTGCATCTGGATAAGCACGTTGCGAACGCCGACCTGGTGATTACCGGCGAAGGGCGCATCGACAGCCAAACGATCCACGGCAAAGTCCCCGTCGGCGTGGCGAAGGTGGCTAAACGCTACAACAAACCGGTGATCGGGATTGCGGGGAGTTTGACGGCGGATGTCGGCGTGGTGCATCAGCACGGGATCGACGCGGTGTTCAGCGTGATTTATACGGTGTGTACGCTGGAAGAAGCGCTGGAAAATGCCGAAGAGAATGTGCGGATGGCGGCGCGGAATATTGCGGCGGTGTTGAAGGTGGGAATGAGCTTGTAGTTTGCCCTCACCCTAACCCTCTCCCGTAGGAGAGGGAACTGTACGGTACGGCTTCCACTCTCTCTTTTGATAATCATGGGCTCCTCGTTTTTCTCCCTCTCCCTGTGGGAGAGGGAACTGTACGGTACGGCTTCCACTTTCTCTTTTGATAATCATGGGCTCCTGGTTTTTCTCCCTCTCCCTGTGGGATGTACGGTCCGGGTACATCATGAACACTTGTTCGGGGACATGGTAGACACTTACAACTA
>RCUM01000502.1_pt1 | contig 22732 bp, 23 predicted proteins | sample 2166141 | NCBI WGS metagenome assembly RCUM01 (sample SAMN09932756, study PRJNA488358) | compost metagenome | isolation source: compost soil in crotonic acid-enriched | place: Germany: Experimental Botanical Garden
ATGAACGTTATGCCACGACGCGCGAGCAGTTGGCAAAAGGTGGGCTGGCGTTAACCTTGGACCAGAATACCCGCCAGCATGCCCAACTGGCGATCGACCTGATTTTGCGGCACCTCGAACAGGGCATCCAGCCCCATACTTACGCCGACGGCAAGGTCGATTTTATTCTCTATACCTCGGAGAATGTCGAATGACTGCGCTTCAGAACGCTGATTGAAAACCACGTAACCGCCGTGTCATGATGGCTGAAAACCAGGGAGTCTCAATGAAAGTGGTTAACGTATCAAGAACATCAAACCCATGCTAAACGCCACCTTAATGCGGTATTTTCTGGCGCTGTGCTTATTATAGCGACCCTCATTTCTTTCTCATGCCTCCTTATCAATCACCATGTTGTTGTGATCCAATAAATGGAGGTTGAATTTTCTTTTTTTCCTCTTCTTTTTCTGCGTAATATTTTTTAATCAAACAGGGTTAGAAATACTTTCAGGAACTAATAATCCAGTAGCCATATACGAATGGGCACTCAGTAAATATTGCAGACTACGCCAATTAAATCATCCCTATTTAAAAAATTCACATGTAGAAAACCCCCGTCTAAAAGGCGGGGGGTATTTTTTATCGCAGGGAGTCGCCTTGGCAATCGGAACTAGTCCACCTCCACCTACCCACCCTAAATACCATATTTCTCCGCCGCGTAAATCGACGTTTTTTGATGTTTTTCGCATACTGAAAAAATGAATAGATACTCAAAGCAAACAAAAAAAACGCCAAAAAAACCAGACTCATTTTCACCTTCCCTGGGCACCCTTTACTGGCCCTCTTTATTTATAACAATAAAAACACATGATACCGTGGCCGACATTACTCCCCTTGATTATCTTTATCACCAAGTCGATAGTCTTTTTAATCAGCGTCAAAAAAACACCATAACTAATAAAAATCAAGAATATTCCACCTCTTGGGACAGCAACCAGTAAATAAACTCATGATGTCGGTTCAACATTAATTTTCTCATTACCGATCGTTTATGGCTATGCACCGTTTTGACGCTCACGCCCAGCACTCTGGCGGTTTGCGACTGGTCAAACCCTCTTCTGAGGTAATTCACCACCTGACGCTCACGGCGTGTAAAAGGCGGATATTCAAAACGATCCGCAAGTCGGGTATTACTCAGCGTATCGGCCAACAGTTTGAACAATTTCTCAGGGCTATCCGTTCGATACAGCACGCAGAACGCTTCATGCGCGGTCACCGGCCTTTCCTCTATGGTGACAATAGGCGGGCCCCCTGCATCATAGGCCGCTCTGCGCCAGCGCTGGGCGATGCGCCTTGATGAAATGAACATCACATCAGGCCGCACCGTTGCATCCTGCTTTAAAAAACAAATGGCCTTATTATTGGTTTTGGCGTATTCGTTTATGCTGCTTTGCAGACCCGCGGAAAAGTAGCTATTGTCATCATCAATGATGATATTGATTGCCTTCATCCTTAACCTCTCAAATAGTAACAGTGCCGTAGAGTTTGCAATAAAATGCAGAGTCTGCCTGCCGTCTGTCGACAGGCATGAAGTTTCCCCGTATTTTTGAACAGCCAGTAGCGGATTTGTTATCCTGACAGGTGACGCAAACCACTCTATAAATGCTTAATAAGAATTTATGATGAGAATACCATTACCGCTGAACGGCCCCTCTTCGACATTACCGACGGTATGCAAGGTTGACTCCAAATCAATAGCTGTACCGCCCGTCGGAATAGTAATTTTCTTGCCGGTGATACCAGGCACGCCATCTACTGTGACGGTGGAGTAAAGGCTGCCGTCGCCTTTTAACATGATTTTTTCATTGGCATTATTGCTCACCACCGACACTTCCGCGTTAGCCGGGTAAGTGCAGGAGATGCGGAAGCTCTCTCTTTTCCTATGGCCATTCACCTCGTCGGTTCCTAACTGACCGTGATCCAGCGTTACGGCGCCCGCATCAATGTTGCATTCATTATTGGGCGGGGTCGGGCCAATACAGCCTTGCCCGGGAAACGAGTAATAATAAGAAGAGGAAATATAACTATAAACCAATGCATGACAGACTTTTGAATAGGCTTCCCATTTATTCTTAATAATGCAAATTTTTTCATCAAAACCAGGGTCACAATAAGACCTCTGTTGGCCATACCCTTTACTCTCCATGCCAACGCTCAGTTTTTTACTTCCATTTTGACTTAGATAAGTATACAACTCCCCCATGGTCTTCTGAGTCTTAATTCCATGATGAGAACTCGTATCCCAATGCGGAGTCGAGTGTGATTGAAAATATTCCTGCGGATATCGTGCGTAATTATGGTAAGGGCCAAATATTATTATACAACCTTTATTATAACAAGGGTTCGGCGTCGGGTCATTGAAATCGATACTCACCAGTCGCCCTAAAGCCCCATGACCAGCAGAAATCGCCTGATTAATCGACCCATCGACGACAGGTGCGTTTACGGTCTCCCAAACCATGCCTGCACTGGCTTTAACGGTAAAAAAAGCCATAAAAAAAGAAAACAAAACAAATTTGCTCATCCATGCAAGCTTATTTTTAAAAAAACATAAATTATAATAATTCATGGATACCTCTTGAATAATCACCGGTGCATTAAAAATAAAATAAGCCCGAACGCTAACCCAATCATTAACCCGCATTCAGGTTAACGCGCACACAGGAAAAATTGCCCTGTGTATCATTACGCCTTGATGCCAACTGACACCCTTAATCGCCATACCCTTCTCGCCCAATGATCACCTTACGTATCGAACCTTTCACGCCACCCACGCCGGTTTCCTGCAACCCGGCGTGGACCGCCCAGTTGCAGGAACCGTTATTACTCATACTCCGCAGTTAACGTCGCCGCGCCGGTAAAATTGGCCCCCACCAAAATGGTGCTTGGGCGCGCAATAGGCACCGCGTACAGTTTCGTCGGGTTGGCAGCATCAATGATCAGTTTGGTATCGCTGACGTAGGTGGTATCGCTCGCACCTTGCGTGATGCGCAGCCCAAGGTTCGGCAAGCTGGATTGCAGTGGTTTACCGTCTCCCCAGGACACTGGCGCAAAGCTCAGCTTCACTTTCAGATCGCCGGCATTCGGCGAACCGCCGCTACAGGAAACGCTGTACGGGATTTCCATTTTTTTGTAAGCGACACCGTCAATTTTATTGATGACGACGTTGGCAAAATCCACGCTAATGTCTTTGCCATCATTCAGCGTACAGGCCGGTTGCTCCACCAACGTCCCGTTGAACTTGACGTTCACCGCTTGCGCAGGCTCCAGGCTCAGCATACCCAGACAGAGCGCTGCCGCTATGCCAGAGAAACGCGTCACCTTCATTTTTTCCATATTCATTATCTTCATGTTCATCTCCTTATTATTGAACTTCTACGACTAATGTGGCGCTACTGGAAAAACCCATTCCTTTCAGCGTGGCGCCGCTGCGCTTCACCGGCACGGCATATAACGCCGGTACGATCGGGTAGGTAAAATTAATCCAGCCATTTAACCGCAGCTGTTGACCGTTTTCTTGCAGCAGCTTAATCGCCAAATCGTTATTGCTGGTGCGCAACAAGCCATCACCAAAATCCGGCCCCACCCCCTGCAGGCTCACTTTCAACAACCCGGCGGCACCGGACGTATTGCCGCTGCAGTTCACCCCGTACGGAATCGGTCGCTTGCCGTATTTTTCGCCATCTATTTTAGTGGTGATCAGCTCATTGAAGTTCACGAAAATATCCTGGCCACCGTTAACCTCGCATTTCGGCTTAGCGACAACGACCCCTTTGACCGTAACTATCGCCGTCGCCGCCCACCCGGTTTGGCTCATCAGCAGCACCGCCAATAAGGTTAACGCCGAGGTCACCGTCATGGTGGCCGCCAGGGCGCAGAAGAGCCGAAGACTTTCGCCCGCCTTTCGCCATGCGTTGCCCATTGCTTTCGCCTCAGTCATAGTTCATCCGAAAGTCAATGGCGGCCTGATAGGCACCGGCCACCATAGGCGCGCGCGTGCGCTCCGCCATCACATAGAAATTCAGCGCGTCGCTTCCAACCGCCAGCAACTGCGGCCGGCTGCGGCTGCCCATGCGCACATCGTTTCTCTCGCTATCCATTAAGCGCAACGCCAGCCCGCCGGCCCCGCGCACCTTAACCAACTGCGGGTTATCCGCATCCGCAGGCGCATTGAAACTCACCGTCACGGCCGGCTGGTAAGCATCCCAAACCTGGCTGCCCCGGCGTTCATCTTGCGTTGCCGCCCCCGTGCGCAGGCAGTCTCTCAGGCGAAGCTGGAAAGCGACCGGCTGAGTACGAGCCCCGACGTTCGCCAGACTGCCCGTCGTCGCTTCCCCCAACCACACGTCCTGGTATGCCGAGGCCATATCCAACCGGCAAGCCCCCTCCGTCAATGCGCCATGGACAAACAACACGCCGTGATTCCCTTCTTCCGCCTTCGCGGAACCGGCCATCAGCAAGGTCAACGCCAACATGGCGCCCATGCTCCTTCGCCGCTTCAAAAAACCGCCCTTCACGTTGCGGTCCCCTTTGTCCTTTCTTTGCATGGCTTCTTCCCCGCTCGCTGCAACCGATAAACAGGCCACCGGTTTCGGTTACCCTTTGGCGTCTGGCACAACCTGGCAATCACTGGCGCCGCATTTGAATGTCAACGTCGGGCGACCGCCGTAATCATTGATGTAGGTCAGCACTGGCGCATTACCCAGCCCAGAGGCTCCCAGCGCGATGCTTCCCTTCGGCGGCACCATCAACGGTTCAAAGCCCTGCGCCGTTTTTCCCTTTTTGCTGCTGCTGGCATCGACCAGCGTGATGTAATAAGGCGTAGGATTATTCACCTGGAAACCCGCCCCCTGACGAGTCAGCGTTAACTTCTCCTGCCACGGCGCAAAGACGCTGCCTTTGTCTGGCGTAATCGCCGCCGGGCGGTAGAACAGCTTGATGCGCGTCTGCAAGGCGATTTGCAAGGTGTTAGCTTTCTCGCTTTTCGGCGGTATTTCTCGCAGGTTGAAATAGAACAGGGTTTCGCGATCCTGAGCCAACAGATTGATGGCTGGCGTCGCCTGCACTTTTATTTGGCTCTGCGTGCCTGGCTCCAGGCGCTGCACCGGCGGCAAGACCACCAGCGGACTGGTAATCTTCTTGCCCTCGGCATCTTCCAACCAGCCCTGCGCCAGATACGGCAACTGGGTATTCTTGTTGCTGATATTTAGGCTTACCGATTTCTCCGCACCGTTAAAAATCACGCGGGTACGGTCCAGCGCGATAGCGGCCTGGGCCTGGCTGCTCAATACCGTTGCCGACAGCACGCCAGCCACTGTGAATGCTTTTACCATGTTATTTTTCATAAAATTGTTCCGTCTCATCACACTTGTTCTTACTGAAATGGTCATGGGCGTGGCGGCTTACTCCGCCCTCGCCTCGGTATTCTCCCGGCATGGCAACAGCAGGTTGCTCAGCGCGATATCCGTGCGTATCTTCGGCAATAAGATCCGGCATTGCGCCTTGCCGTCCCAATTCACCGTCATCTCCGTATCGGGTTGAATGCCGCTCAGATACACGCTGCCATCATCATTGACCATGCCGGTTTGTTGCCGCCTGTTGTTGTAGACCAGTGCGCCAAATGGCGGTGCGCTACCGTCGGCCAGGCGGATCACCGCCATCGCCTTTTGCCCGGAAATCACGTTGAAGCGCCGATAGCCAATCGCCCCTTCGGTCAGCGTCGCCTGCACCACCGACTGCGTGGCATCCGCGTTATCAGGCAGGGCGTTGAGATCGATACTCGCCTTGCTGCGGTAGTAGCTGTTGATATCTGCAACCACCGCCTTGCCGAACCGATTGGTGCGCGAGGTGGCACCAAATCCGCGAACCGGCACGTCGGCCACGCCTTCGGTATCCAGCAACAGACGCGTTCCGCCATAAATGCTATTCCGGTGCAGCGCCGCGCCCTTAGCCGTGGCCGTCATCCCGCCTTGCAGGGAGAGCCCCATGGACGAGTAGCCGCCCCCCTGATAACTGGCGTTGGCACTGAGGCGCGCGTTATCACCCTCATGGGTATAGAAACCGCTGGCTGAACCTCCCTGGCGCGAAAGACCGGTGCTCAACTGATAGTTATTGTGTTCGTCCAACCGTTCGTAATACCCCACACGCTGCGTGTTTTCATTACGGTTCCACGCGCTGCTGTAACTGACGTTGGAGTTCATCCCCCACGGCACGGTGAAGGACAAATACATGCCATCGTCATTGGTCCCCTGATATTTATTTCGAAATGCCGTGATCGACGCGCTGATATTTTTCATTGGCCCCACATCGAAATAGCGGGAGAGCGCCAGGTTGTAGCGATCGTTCACGGGCTGATCCCAATAAGTCTGATGGCTATAATTGAGATAAGCGCTTACCCCCAAATCACGAAATTGTTTATTCAACGTGATGGTATACATTTCTCGGCTTTTCCCGAGGCGGCTATCCCCATTGCGGGTATCAAGGTATTCACTCATCGTCATAAAATTCTGCTCAGAGAAACGATAGCCAGCGAAGGTAATTTGGCTGTCGTACTCGTCAAAACTCTTGGAATAGCTGACGCGGTATGAACCCCCGCTTTTAGTGCCGCCCTGCTGGGGCAATTCCGCTCGCGATTGCGTGGAGTCGAACGACAGCGCTCCGAATGCCAGCAGATCACGGCCTATCCCCATAGATAAGGCCTTGTAATCCCCGCCCGCCAAGGCCCCGCCGTACAGCGACCACCCATTGCTCACCCCCCAAGAGAATTCACCGGTGGCGAACAGAGGGCCATTGACATGGTGATTCCAGTCCGAAGGCTTGCCACCGGAAAATTTGTAACGTACCGTGCCGGGCCGCGTCAGATAAGGAATATTGGCGGTATCGACTTTAAACTCCTGCACGCTGCCGTCTTGCTCTTCCACCCGGACATCCAACTGCCCGTTGATCGAGTCATTAATGTCCTGGATGCGGAATGGGCCCGCCGCGACCCGGGTTTCATACAGCACGCGCCCCAACTGACTAATGACGACTTTGGCGTTGCTTTTGGCAATCCCCGTCACCTCCGGCGCGTAGCCGCGCAGGTTAGGCGGTAGCATGTTGTCATCCGAACTCACGCTGAAACCGGTATAACGGAAGCTGTCGAAGATATCCGTCGTCAGATAATCCTCACCCAGGCTCAGCCGGGCGCCCCAACCTGGCAACGCGCGGAACGCGTAGTACCGGCTCCAGTCGAAATCTTGCTGCGTCGATAAACCGGAACCGGTTTGATGATTGATGTTCATCTGCCAGTCAGCGCGCAAACGCCAGGCCCCCAGATTGGCCCCCGTCGTTCCGTTCCCGCTGAGGCTGTAGGACTGTTGGCCATTTTGTTGGGTGCGTTGCACCTGTGAATTCAGGTTGTAATCCAGCAACAAACCCGGAATGCCCTCATCCCAGCGTGAAGGGGGATCCCAATCCGGTGATGAATACTCCAGGTAGGCCTGCGGAACGTTCAAATACAGAGTGGACGTCGCCAGATCGCCTTTTGCTTCCAGGCCATTAAGGCTGGTGAGATCCAGACACTGTTCGTCGTGCCACCACCGCAACTTTGCCAAGGCATCTGACTTAAACCCGAGCTTTTCAACCAGCGCAGGCGAGATACAAGCCAGGCTGCCTTTGGCATCATTTTCCGGTGCATAGAATGCAATAGGTTCTTCAGGTAACACCTGCGCGTTCAGGCTCACCGACATGACATAGTTCCCCGGCATGATGAAACCGCCGCGAGAAAACTGGCTCAGGTCGATGTTTTTTCTGTCATTGAGCTCTAACACGTCAATGTTAAACTGCACCTCATCACTCGCCTGCAATTGAAAAGGGACGCTGCCTATCGCCAAAGCAACACACATGCCCAGCAGGCTTAATGAAGGTGTCTTTGAGTTATTCGCGTTCGATTTCATCGTTCCGCCAGCCTTTAACTTATTTATAATCAGTAGTAATTCAATTTAAAACGGATAGCGGTTCTATAATCCCCGGCACGCAATACCTGGCGATTAGCCACCAGTTGCATGGAATAGTTTACGTAGCTCTCTTTTATTACTGTGCCATCTATTGGCATGGCTAAACCTGGGTAAATAACATTACCTATGCTGTCTGAAAGGCGTAATGCAATTCCTTTTGCCTCTCCCGTCACCCCGAATAATCCATTATCGGCCCGGCCGTCAAATATCATTTGGAAATGTTGGCGGCCAGGTTGTATTCCCCCCACGTCTGACACACTGCAATTTAATAACCGCAAACTGAATGCTTTGGTCAGGCCATGGCCCTCCCGGGCAATTTGTTCTACCGGCAATGTTTGCATATCAATAGTTTGATCGCGGCTCGCGGCTTCAATAGCACAAGCAGCATTGACAATGGCACCTTCCATATTGACCTTTCCCCACCCAATCACAGAACTCTGCGCAGCCGATGGCTGGGTAATAAAAAACGTGATCAACAAGGAAGGGGCCACTAAGACCTGGGCTTTCCGAAACATATACGCATTCCTGGCAATAAGGTTCCATTTTAAAAAGCATGCGGTCACCCGCATGCTGAATAAGTTTACGAATATGACTTATTGATAGTTCAGAGCGAAGTTAACAACGCTGGTGAACGCACCTGGAACGATGGTATCCAGAGCGCCACCATTACCTTTCAGGAAGGCCTGGAATTTCAGCTCAGCTTCGGTATCACCGATGGCGATAACCTGACCGGCAGTCGCTTTACCCAGCTCAACCACAGCATTGCTAGCGTTAGAATCGGTAATAACGATGCTGGCGCCTTTAGCGGTGCTGCCGCTGCCAAAAGCGACCATTTTTTTGTCAGTACCGGTAGCGCCGCCCGGCTCACCGGTAAAGGTGGTTTTCACGGTTTGTGCCGTTGCTGCAGTACAATCTTCCAATTTGATCGAGAAGTCTTCCTTCACGAGCGACTCACGACCATCTTTCAGGCCCAGGTTGGAAATCTGGCCCAGAGGAACGGTTTGATCGATATTGCCAGGGGCAATAGAACATGGCGCATCGATAATTTCACCGGTGAAGGTTACGGAACCGCTACCCTGATTTGCCGCGTTAGCGAAAGAAGAAACACCCATTGCCATTACAGCAGCCAGCATAATTTTATTCAGTTTCATATAAAGCCCTTACATTCCTTAGCAAGAAGAGGATTCAATCCAATTTATAAGTCATCACTTTAACTTCAACATTCAACGCCACCGTTTTAATACCAGTCACGTTTCTTGTGGTCGCTGAGACGTAACGTTTATCGCTCCGTTTCAGTGGGAACAAATTTACCCTCTCAAACGGAAAAATAAAATGTTATGTCGAAAAAATACAAAAACACAGGATTTTTATGCTGTAAATATGAAATAAATAGATTTTAAATCTAAAATGTATAAATTAATTATCAATTTTTATTTTAAAAAACTTGGCATTTAATAAAAATCTCACATCATATATAACAATATAGAGAAAAATCTTATTTACACCGTCCAACAAGGATTGAAAAAAGCCTAAGCAGGTCTCAGAATAATCTCTCGACAGGAAGGTTGATGGGTAAATAAAATGATTTATTGTATAAATGACAGCATCCTCTATCACGAGGAGGAAGGTATGTTGGCGCGTATCGACGATGCCAATAATAAAATAGCTTTACTTAAGCCTGCCAGTCGCCTGCTTTCCTTATTTATCAGGAATAATAATAAGCTGTTGCTACGTGAAAGGTTGCTTAATGAGGTTTGGGTTGAGCATGGGTTAAAAGCGTCAAACAATAACTTGAACAACTATGTTTCAGGATTGCGCAAGTCGCTGGCACAATGCGGAGCGGAGGAAATTATCATCACTTATCCCCGACAGGGGTTCAAATTCAGCGCCAAAAACATTCATGAAGTAAATGTTAATCAGGAGATATCGTCCGACGGGGAGAGATGTGAACCGGAAATTATCTTCACACCGCCCCCCCAAAAGAGCGACACCAGCATGTGGCACGCTATACAGCGATTAATTATGATCGCCGCCACTTGCTTAGTGCCGTTTGCCGCGATCGTATTATACCAGAACAGCACGCGTATCAATGTTTATCCGTTGGGTAACTATCAGCACTGCAAAATTTATAGCATGACGTTGGGCAGTGGAAATATAGAAAAGGTTAAGCGTATGATTCAGCAGGCGGGCCTCAGCTGCCAACAGCGGGCAGATGTCTATTACTACAATAATATTCTTAACGAGAGCTCACAACGCTATGAGGAGCAAATAACATTCTGCCCACGTGATACCCGTAATCCATGTATCAATAATTACAAAGATCACAACGAGTCTTAATCTTTTTTCCTTTATCCAAACCAGGTGTAAACGTGTTATTGGTTCCCTTGATCATCACGGTTGATCAAGGGAACCCCGGTGATTACGACGCCACGGTACAGACAAATAACGGTTCCGCATTGCTGACAAACAGAAAATGTCGGCTGTCTATCCGCTCAATACGCAAATGGTACTGCTGGCCCACCATGGGTAAACGCCGATTCAGCGCCGGCAATTTCAACGTGTCCTGTGGCCTTCTATTGTTCGCCACCATAGTGAAGATGTAGTTGTTATCCTGCCGCTGATAATCCGCCACCACGATCCGATCAATGTTGTATCTGGCATCCCCGACAAAGAAGCTGCCATTTATTATCAGATTGGCACGCCGGGCCCCATCCGGTACGACGCTAATCAACAACGCACGCCGCATAGTTTCACCTTCCAACTGATTCGTTGCCCATACAACCGCCCGGCATTCTGGGATCTGAGGTTTTAACAACAACGAGTAAAAGGCGGCAATGGTGCCCAGCAATGCCAAGCTCGCCAACAGAGCATAGCGGTAACGACGTAAAAAATTATAACCCACTGTTTTCATGAAAATTCTCGCATTGCACCTTGCCTGATTTCATCTGATCCTGTGGGCAGTAGTAGAAATAAGAAACTCTGACCCGCCCCGTGGTATTAGGTGTTATCGAAAGGCTATCGTAATAAAACAGCGTGCCTGGCTCACTGCAGTTGATGTGGTTCCGCTGTTCCAGCATCGTTTTCAGATGCGCCAAATCGACATCCCTCGGCCCCGGCTTATGGTAGGTAGAGACGAACCGAACTTCACAGTTGCCGATTTTCCCCACCGGCATCGTGCTGACGGGGGAGTAGCCCGTATCCCACCATGCCCATACACTGCTGGCCAATGCCACCAACGCCAACGTAACGGCAGCAAATTTAAACCCTCGGCTCGGCACCGTAATAGGCCGTTCCGTGCTCGATTCGACCGGCTGCTGCGCCGTCTCCTGCGTTATCAGGTTTTCCGCCACACTGTCCGTCGTGTGCAGTTCGGTAGCGGTAAACATAAACCCCTGCCGCGGCAGGGTGACGATAATCTCCTCCTCACCGAGCGAAGAAAATGCTTTGCGCAAGATCGAAATAGTGTTGTTGAGGTTATTACCGGAAGCGACCTGCCCATGCGCCTCCCACACCTGCATCAGCAACGTTTCGCGGGAAAGCACCAGATTGTTGTTACGCACCAGAGTAGAAAGCAGGCGGTTCAGCGTAGCCGTCAGCACAATCGGCGGGATGTCGTCATGCAGTGAGACCAACTCAGATCTATCTTCATGATATTTAATATCATTATTAATTATGTATCTCATAATTCCCTGCGCTATAAACTAATTAGCCCCTGCCAAACAGAGCGATATTAGCATAGCGCATGAGATAAGAAAATTCTTAAAAAAGACCACAAATATAATTAAAAACAACAATATAAAGACAATCCATCATTCCCTATTAGAAAGAATACGTTGCGGCAGCGCCACGGCTTTGCCGGCGCCTGGTGCCGGTTCGTTGTGCGGGCAGGCCCGAGCTGAGTGGCATAACAGCCTGGAAAAAGAGAATATCCCCACCGTCAGCGAAGCCAACATCCTCAGTACTTTTGAACAACTCCATCGGAGCAAAGGAGAGGTGTTTGAGCGCAGAGTTATCAACGTGTTCAAGAATCCTAGCTGGGACTACAGCACGCCCACTGGCGATCGACCTGATTTTGCGGCACCTCGAACAGGGCATCCGGCCCCATACTTACGCCGACGGCGAGGTCGATTTTATTCTCTATACCTCGGAGAATGTCGAATGACTGCGCTTCAGAACGCTGATTGAAAACCACGTAACCGCCGTGTCATGATGGCTGAAAACCAGGGAGTCTCAATGAAAGTGGTTAACGTATCAAGAACATCAAACCCATGCTAAACGCCACCTTAATGCGGTGTTTTCTGGCACTGTGCTTGATCATAGCGACCCTCAATCACGTTATCGCCGACGTGAAATTTGGTTTTCTCTGGGATTACGGTTACGGTGAACAGGCTTTCCTGGCCAGCCGCCTTTTTTGGGGCAGTCTGACCCTGCTGGATCCGCTGGTAGCCTATTTTCTGATCGTCAAACCCAGGGTTGGGCTGCCGGCCACATTAGCCCTCATCACCGTCGACGTCATCCACAATGGCTACTACGTTTATCTCAATAACCAATGGCTTGCCCCCTTTTTCCTGTTCCAGTGCGCCTTCCTTGTCATCGCCTGGGCATTTTCATTCAGGATAAAAAGAAGCGGTTTTGTTCAGGCCAAATGAGGTTATAAGACGTTAAGCCGATAAGGTCAGGGCAAGGTCGATCACGGCAGTTATATTTTCACGATGGGGTATGTGAGGCGTGGATCACAGATAAAATCTGTTGTAAGTGATTGAATAATGGCGGAGAGAGGGGGATTTGAACCCCCGGTAGAGTTGCCCCTACTCCAGTTTTCGAGACTGGTCCGTTCAGCCGCTCCGGCATCTCTCCTGATAGTGCTTGTCATCATGCCCCTTTTTGCGGCATTTTTACAGAGTTAGCCTCCAGCCGAACGTTCAAGTGACCACTTTACGAGCAACGCGATGATTAAATGGCCGTGGAAAACGCAACAACCACAAGCGGAAACGCTTGCCCAGTGGCAGGACGCGCTGGCAATCCCCCTGCTCTCTCCGCTGGATGAGCAGGAACAACAGCGCCTGATCGTCGTTGCCGGGCAGATTTTGCAGCAAAAGCGCATCGTCCCGCTGCAGGGGCTTGAGCTCACGTCGCAAATGCAGGCGCGTATCGCCCTGATGTTCGCCCTGCCGGTGCTCGAACTGGGAGCGGAATACCTGGACGGCTTCAATGAGATCCTGCTCTACCCTTCGCCGTTTGTGGTGGAGGATGAATGGCAGGACGACATCGGCCTGGTGCATTCCGGGCCGGTGGTGCAGTCCGGCCAGAGCTGGGAACAGGGGCCGATTGTACTCAACTGGCAAGACGTGCAGGACTCTTTCGATCTCTCCGGCTTTAACCTGGTGATCCACGAGGCGGTACACAAGCTGGATATGCGCAACGGCGGCAGCGCCACCGGGATACCGCCGATCCCGCTGCGCGATATTGCCGCCTGGGAGCATGACCTGCATGCCGCAATGGAAAACCTGCAAGACGAGATCGACATGGTCGGCGAAGAGGCCGCCAGTATGGACGCCTATGCCGCCACCGATCCGGCCGAGTGTTTTGCCGTGCTGTCGGAGTATTTTTTCAGCGCGCCCGAACTGCTGGCCCAGCGTTTTCCGGTGCTATATCAGCATTTTTGCCGTTTCTATAAACAAGATACCTTGGCGCGCTTGCAGCGTTGGCAAGCCGAGAGCGGCGCAGAAACGCCATAAGCGACCGCGCATTGCTCGCATACTGAGCAGTCGCACCGAATCGGCGAATTTAGCGTTGACACACTCTGGGTGGCTGGATATGATGCGCCCCGTTCACACGATTCCTCTGTAGTTCAGTCGGTAGAACGGCGGACTGTTAATCCGTATGTCACTGGTTCGAGTCCAGTCAGAGGAGCCATATTAGAGAAGCCCGCTTAAGGAAACTTAAGCGGGCTTTTTGCTTTTATGCATTTATCAATCACATCCAGACATCAGCTCAGAATGGCTTCCAGTCGGGCCAGCACTTCATTCACGACAGCGTCGGGTATACGTTCCAGTCGCCTACCGCTCCGGGCTCCCATATCAATGGTTCTGGGCTGGTCGCAGCGAATAACGCCCGTTGTTTTTGTTCCCGAGTCGTCCAGTGAGACGGCAAAACCCGCTGTGCGAGCAAAGTTTCCGCCGCTGGTGACGGGAACAACAACGGGTAGCCGGGTCAACTTGTTAAACGATGCTGGAGAAACGATAAGTACCGGACGTTTTCCACTTTGCTCATGACCGGCTATCGGATCCAGTGAAACGAGCCAGATTTCCCCCCTGTCCATTTACAGGATCTCCTTGCCCATCGCGGGCGCATCAATCCATTCCCGATCCTCTTCGCTCATTTCGGCGTGCGGCTCGCACTGCGCCAACAGTTCCTCAAGCGAATAACGGGGCCGTTTCTGGGGTTCAATAATCAGGCAGCCATTATCAATGGTCATACCCACTTCGCTGTCCGTCGATAGCGCCAGCGTTTTCAACACCGCGGGAGGAACCGCCAGCATGACGGATCCGCCGACCTTTTTCAGGCGAGTTGTATACATAGAGCACCTCCGAATATTATATTTTAATATAACATCCGCAGCAGGCGATGCACAATTATTCATCAGATTCATTGTGCTTTCCTTAGCGTAATAATGCGTGAAGGCCAGATTTTTTCAGGTACAACATCTAACGCTTCAGCAATCAATTTTCGCCTTTGGGCCAACGGCGGGTGAGCGCATTTGCCAGCGTGGAGGATGCCAGCCCTGCCTGACGCGAAAGCGCTGGCAGCGATTTCCAATATATGGCAACCATAGCATTGTATTAGCTACATATTTAACAGATAAAGACATGGATATCGTTGATAGTGTTCAAAACATCAATAGTCACCGCTTGCCGTTAGGAAATATAAAATTCACCCCGGCCCCTCGCTTCCTGCCGCCAGCAGCGGTACCAACACGTCGCTGATGGGCGTGGGAATCCCCTGCAAGCGCCCATAACGCTGTATCACTCCGTTGCGGATATCCCACTCCAGTGGGCGATTTGCCTGGCGGTCGGCGAGGATGGAGGTGCTTAAATCCGCAGGGGCATGATGAAAACCGTCAACGATCTCCTGCGGGACCTTATCGCTCAGCAACGCCCCCTTTGCACGCGCTACGGTCAGACACTCGCGCAAATAAGCCAGAGCCAGTTCAGTGATATCCCCCCGCGTGAACATCCCGGCGCGGCGATTAGCCAGCACCATCAAACCCGCGACCGCGTTCTGCAACAGTTTGCGCCAGGCGATGGAGATAAAGTCGGTTGACAGCTCAACCGCGCAGCCCGTGCCTTTGAGCACATCGGCTATTCGTTTTGCCTCGGGTACATCCGGCAGCGTAAGACGCGGTTTGGCGCGCAGCCAGACGGAGGCATCCGGCTCGCGCTGCGCCGGGAACCACACTACCGAAGGCAGCACCTTTGCACCATTGACGTAGGGTTCCAGCAGGCTTTCCTGCTCGACGCCATTTTGCAGTGCGCATACCAGAGTGTTTTCATCGCACAGCGCGGCCAGCCAGTTGGCGCTGTCAGTTATCTGGGTGGTTTTCACCGCGACAAAGACCAGATCGAACGGGCGGTTGATAGCCGCCGGATCGCTCAATACCGGGCCTGGCACCACGATTTCACCCTCATCGTGACGTAAAATTAACTGCGGATGCGCGGTACGCCCGCAAAGGACTGGCGTTCGGTCAACTTCATGCAGTACAGCGGCGATGGTGGTCCCGATAGCGCCCGGGCCAATAAGAGCAAGTGTGGGATGGTCAGACATCTCGTGTTCTCCTGAATTGATTACCCCATCATCAGAGTACCGGCGGCGAGTAACCTAAGCAAAGCTCGCGAAGATCGGCCGGCGTGGATTCGCCAGCCGGTTTAAAATTCGTTATTATCCGCTCCCACTCTTCATCCGGGTAGCCTGATGTCCAAGATTATCGATACCTTTATCGCCCCGCCGTGCCATGACCAGATCGAGAATCTCTATCAGGACGAAAGTCTGGTACTGATCAATAAACCCGCCGGGCTGCTCAGCCTCTCGGGGAAAAATCCGCAAAATCTGGATTCGGTGCATCATCGGCTGGTACAGATATTCCCCGGTTGCACCCTGGTCCACCGCCTGGATTTCGGTACTTCCGGGCTGATGGTGATTGCCCGCAATAAGGCTGTCAATGCCGCCCTCTGCCAACAGTTCAGCCAGCGAACAGTGACCAAAGTGTACAGCGCACTGCTCTGCGGGCATCTGGACAACGACGAAGGGGTGATAGACGCCGCGATTGCCAAAGACCCGGCGCTGTTCCCGCTGATGTCGATTTGCGCAATCCACGGCAAGCCCGCACGCTCCGGTTATCGGGTCGTCGAGCGCTTTTATCATGAGTTGGAAGACGGGACGTTACTGCCACTGACGCGGGTACGGCTCACCCCGGAAACCGGGCGTACTCATCAACTCCGCATCCATTGCCAGCTGTTGGGCCACCCTATTTTGGGCTGCGACCTGTATGGCGGCCGCTTGTTGCCAGGCACCGAACGGACCCCGCGGCTGATGTTGCACGCCAGTGAGCTGCACTTCGTTCATCCCATTGGCGGAGAACGGATCAACGCCCGTCATGCCAGCCCGTTCTGAAAGCGAAAAGCGCTAATCACCACATCAAATCATCGGGCACTTTAAAATCGGCATACGGATCTTCTTCATCTTGCTCTTCCTGACTAAGCGCACTATTTAATACGATACTGTTCGCATCCCGCTGCGCAATTTTATCGGCTACGCTCGCGGGGATAATCGCGTATTCACTCCGACCACCGTTATCAACCACCAAACGAGCAATGGCGAGGCGACCACTAATCAGCTGAGCTTGAGTCAGCTTATCCACCATTATTTTTTTAATTAAATTGTTATCCGTGAAATTAAAACCAATATCGCCTCTTGAGATGTCGATTCGGTTCATTTCAATGAGCTGCTTCACCTGAGCCTTATACTCTTTAGATAGAGCCGCTTGTTTTTGTTGTTCGCTGAGCTGTTTATCACGCTCGATCTGCGCTTTTTTATTTTCTTCCACAGCCTCTCTTGCCTCACGCGCCTGCACGCGTGATTTTTTAGCCGTTTTTTGGACTTTGGCCATTTTTTTGCTGGTCACTAATCCCGCTTTCAGCATCTGCTCTTGCAAGGTGAGTTTTGTCATCTTCGCTTCTAAACCCGTTGAATAATTTGTGGGATTATACCTGTAATTTTCGAGGCTGCACCAGGTTGCAGGACCTGATCGCCCTATGGCTTAAGTGCGCAGGGGCCCGTAACGCGCTTTTTTGCTTCTCGGGCACGGGGTTTCCTTCTTCCCTTCGTCTGCGCGCATCGACCGAAAACCCAGCCCTTGCAGCAAGATTTATCACCGCCCGCCAGCCGCTAAGCTCCACATTGCCGTGCCGGGGGGCTGGAGTGACAGGCTTTCCATTGACCCTTCATTTATTGACGGCCATCGATGGCCGAAGCAGGATGGTACACGAGTATCCGTTGGCCCTCTCCCATTGGGGTGGCTATCAATGACAAGGATGAAATGTCTATGTTGAAACTACGAAATTTATTATTTCTTATCCCCTTTTCTTCCGGTGTTTTCCTTTCCATACCGCAATCAAGTGAGGCCAGAACCTCGGTCGCCATTCAGCTCTCCGCCTGCGAAAGCCAAAACGGCCAAAACGGGCAAGACAACTCCCCTAACGGTCAGAACGGTAAAAACGGCGTCCCTGGCTCGGGCTGTCAGGATGGTGGGAAAGGAGGCGACGGAGCCCCCGGCGACGGCATGGGTGGCGGCATGGGTGGCATAGGCGGCAACGATGCAAATGGTGGAAACGGAGGAAATGGAGGAAATGGAGGAGATGGAGGAGATGGTGGCAACGGTGGCAACGGCGGCAACGGCGGCAATGGCGGCAACGGCGGCAACGGCGGCAATGGCGGCAACGGCGGCAACGGGGGCAACGGGGGCAATGGCGGTAACGGCGGCAATGGCGGCAACGGGGGCAATGGCGGCAACGGGGGCAATGGCGGCAACGGTGCTGGAGCGGTTCCCGGCTCGCATCACAAACATCACAAACACATGAACACCGGCGCCGACGGGGATAAGAGGGTTCACCAGGTATAAGCGCCCTGTTACACCCGCATCTGTTACAGGTGTCTCATCACACACCTGTAACGGGTAGCACCTTTAACAGAAACAAGACAACTCGCTGAAATAACATCACTTTTCCCTGTATCGTCACATTGGCACGTTTTTCGCTATCTCCTGCGTTGAGTCTCTGCCTCGGCCACCGACATATCGGCCACCGAGGCAGGTTTACGGTTAATTTCAAGGGGAAGATGATGAAAGCAGCTCGTTGGTATCAGGCGCGCGACATCCGTATTGATGATATTGAAGAACCTCAGGTTTCCGCCGGTAAGGTGAAAATCAAGGTAGCCTGGACCGGAATTTGCGGCAGCGACCTGCACGAATACCTCGCCGGACCGATTTTTGCCCCGGTAGGCAAACCTCACAAGCTAAGCCATGACATCGCGCCTATCGTCATGGGCCATGAGTTTTCCGGTGAAGTGGTGGACGTCGGTCGCGGCGTGACGAAATTCAAAGCCGGCGACCGCGTGGTCGTAGAGCCGATCCTGGCTTGTCGGCAGTGCGAAGCCTGCCGCGAAGGCAAATATAACCTGTGCGCCGATCTGGGTTTCCACGGTCTGTCCGGCGGTGGCGGCGGCTTCTCCTCCTTTACCATGGTAGACGAGCATATGGTACACCGCATGCCCGATGCGCTCAGCTATGAGCAAGGTGCGTTGGTAGAGCCTGCGGCGGTAGCCCTTCATGCGGTGCGGATGAGCAAATTGAAAGCCGGGGATAAAGCGGCCGTCTTCGGTGCCGGCCCCATCGGCCTGCTGGTGATTGAAGCATTGCGCGCGGCCGGTGCGGCAGAAATTTATGTGGTCGAGCTGTCACCTCAGCGGGCAGAAAAAGCGCGCGAACTGGGGGCGAAAGTGGTTATCGACCCCAGCAAAGACGATGCCGTCGCCACAATACGCGAGCTGAGCGCGGGTGGCGTTGACGTGGCGTTTGAAGTGACCGGCGTGCCGGTGGTGCTAAAACAGTGCATCGACAGCACTCGCTACGAAGGCGAGACGATTATCGTCTCCATCTGGGAAGGGGAAGCGGCATTCCATCCGAACAAAGTGGTGCTCAGCGAACGTTCAGTCAAAGGGATTATCGCTTATCGCCATATTTTCCCGGCGGTGATGGATCTGATGACCCAGGGCTACTTCCAGGCCGACAAGCTGGTGACCAAACGTATCGAACTGGCTGATTTGGTGGAGCAGGGTTTTGAAGCGCTGGTGAAAGAAAAACAACAGGTTAAAATCCTGGTGCGTCCACCGCAGTAAAAGATATCGCAGGTATGACGAGATGGCGGCCCCTCGGTCCGCCATCTAAGCTCAAGACGCAATTCCGAGCGCCCCGCAAAGTTACAACGGTGCCGGGGAACGCAGGATCGCCGCCCCTAGCGCATCGACTATCTCGTCGCGGAGCTCGTGGGTAACGTCCGGCGCCATTTGCGCCACGCTAACGGTTTTCTCCGCTTGATAATGCCGCCCACTGCCCAATGCCGCCTCAAACTGATTGGCATAACGGTGCGCCGCCGCCAAATCACAATCCACCAACAGCGCCGCATGGGCCAGCACCACGTGCCGCCGCGCCTCGTCGGCAGGTTGACTCGCCACCGGCCGCCAATATTGGGCGGTACCGGCGATTTTACGCGCCGCCGCCCCGTCGCCGCAGGCAAGATTGAAGCGCCCGTCGCAGAACGATCCTTCCACCGCCTGCCAGTGGGCCACCACGCCCCGGGCGGCCAGCGCACTGCGGAGAATGGCGCACAAATGCTCATACACTTCTTCTGCCGCTTCACCCAGAGTGCGCGCTATCGGGTATGCCAGGCTGACATTCACGATGCCGGGCCCCTGCGGCACCAGCCCGCCGCCGGACTTACGCAAAAACACCGGACACCCGTCTGCGGCAAACTGTTGGCGCGCCGATTGCAGCGCGGCAAAACGCTTATAGCTGCCCGGAACCACCAGCGACAGCGGCGAGTGCCACAGCTGTGCCACCGCCTCTCCGGCGGCAGCGCGGGCAAACAGGCCGGCTTCGGCCTGCGTAGGGTCCGGAAAAAACATCAGCCGCGATGGCTGCAGTGAAAACCGGCCACCGTTAACGGCGGCAGCCTGAGAAACATCCTTCATCATCTCCCCTTGTCCACCACTCCTATAAGGCGGGGTTAGTCATGCACCGGCGACTGAATGCCGAAGCGCTGCATGCGGCGATAGAGCGTCATTCGGCTGATGCCCATTTGCCGTGCGACGGCGCTGTGGTTCCAGCGGGCGGCACGCAGATATTGGATCAACAACTGTGCCTCCGGCGGCAGTGCCGCATCGGCTTCGGCGTTAACCATCGGCAGCGGGCTGGCGGGGATCGCCGCCGTCAACCCTTCCGGCAGATCGGTGGCCTCGATGCGGCCCCCATCGCAGAGTGCGGCGGCGTAATCCAGCGCATTGCTCAGTTCACGCAGGTTGCCCGGCCAACGGTGCTGATGCAGGCGGCGACGCGCGGCGGCGGAGAGCTGCGCCTTACCGGCCAGCAGTTTATCCACCAGCCAGTCGAGGTCGCTGCGCTGGCGTAACGCAGGCAGCGAGATACGCGCCCCCTGCAAACGGTAGAACAGATCGGCACGAAAACGCCCTTCCTGCACCAGTTGATCCAGCGCGTGGTGCGACGCGGAGATCACGCGGATATCCACCGATACCGGACGCGAGGCCCCCACCGGCAACACCTCCTGCTCCGCCAACACCCGCAGCAACCGGGTCTGCATCTCCAGCGGCATATCGCCTATCTCATCAAGGAACAACGTGCCGCCGTCGGCTTCCTGGATCAGCCCGCGCCGCCCTTTACTGCCTGCGCCGGAGAAACTGCCGGGCAGATGGCCGAACAGTTCGCTCTCAATCAGCGCCGCCGGGATCGCCGCGCAGTTCACCGCCACAAACGCCCGATGGCGGCGGTTGCTTGCCTGGTGAAAGGCTTTGGCAAAAAACTCTTTCCCGCAGCCGGTTTCACCGTGAACCATCAGGTGCAGCGGCGCCTCCAGCAGCCGGGCGGCACGCTGGAGCTGGAGCTGCAACGCCGCGTCGCCGCCGTTCAGCGCGGCCAGCGCCGGAGGTAACGCGCCCTGGCCGGCTGCGGCCTTACGTGGCGCACGCCGAACGGGCTGCACGGCGGTAACGTAGAGTTTCTCCCCGCTGCGGGCGCGTTCGAGCGTACCCTGCTGCCCGCTGGCGCTGGCCAGCCAATCGGGAAGACTGTCGATGGACGTATTAAACAGTTGTTCAATCGGCCGGCCAAGCAGCGTGCTGCGGCAGTGTACCGGCGGCGCGGCGATGCCCAGCTCGTTTTCCAGCATGCGCTGGGCGCGGTGGTTATGCCCCACCACTTTGCCGGCGGCATCAAAGGCGATCAGGAAATCCGGGCTGACCTCAACAAACGACGATGCCGGGCTGAGTTTCAGCACCCAATCGCCGCGATGCCGGTGCTCAAACCAGGCATTTTCAATCTGATGCGCATAAATTTTAGCGAGCTGTAGCGCCAACTGCTGGCTGGATTTTGGTTGCGGCGAGCTGAGCGCGGAAATATCAAGAATGGCGTTTAACTGCCCCTGCGGATCGAACAGGGGAACGGCGGTGCAGGTCAGCGGGATATGGGTGGCGTCGAAATGATCGGCCTGATGCACGGTCAGCGCCTTGCCGGTGGCCAGCGCGGTGCCCACGGCGCAGGTGCCTGCGCAGGCTTCCGTCCACTGCGCCCCGAGGAACAGCCCGGCACGGCGCAAGCTGATTTCGGCATTGGCGTCCCCCAGGTAATCCACGGTAATGCCGCGCGCATCGGTCAACAGCACCACGTAGCCGGCGGCGGCGATCTGCTGATACAGCATCTTCAGGCCGTGATGGGCAATGTGGCGAAACTCTTCCATTTCCTGGCGGTGTTCCCGCAGCTCATGCCACGGCAAGATACGCGCTTCCTGCATGCGGCGGGGATCAAGGCCATGATGTTCCACGCACCGCTGCCAGGAGTCGCGAATAGTCTGTTCATGTAAACGCGGGGCCAGCAAATGCGCCTTGTTGCTGAGGCTGGCCATTACCGTGGCAATGTGTTCGCGCTGGCTCTGATTCACGGGTCTTTCTCCTGTGGCGGCACGGTGGGAAGGCCCTCATCATACACTGGGTTGGGTGCCCGGTGCAGGGGCGGCAGGTGTCATCGCACCGCTTTCAGCCGCCGCGAATGGTGCCGCGCCAAATAAAGTCGGCATGATACATCCGCGTTTCGCCCGGTATTTCCTGCCCCAACGCGGGCGCCATGACCTCTTCGCTCTCCTCTTCCGTCACCAGCCACGCCACCGCATCCCGGGCGAACTGCTCCACCGGTTGGGTAAAGGTGGTGAGGTTGTAGGATGACCACGCCGCCTGCGGAATATCATCGTACCCGGCCACGCAAAGATCTTCCGGAATACGCAGCGCAAAGCGATGGCGCGCCTCGTCCATAAAACCGCAGGCCAGCAGATCGGTGACGCAGAACACCGCATCAGGCCGCT
>RCUM01000503.1_pt1 | contig 22700 bp, 17 predicted proteins | sample 2166141 | NCBI WGS metagenome assembly RCUM01 (sample SAMN09932756, study PRJNA488358) | compost metagenome | isolation source: compost soil in crotonic acid-enriched | place: Germany: Experimental Botanical Garden
CGGAGGGGTGGCAGAGCGGCTGAATGCACCGGTCTTGAAAACCGGCGATGGGCGACCATCCGTGGGTTCAAATCCCACCTCCTCCGCCATCTATACGGCCCATCTCATTGATTGAGGTGGGCTTTTTTGTATCTGCGATTTTTGGTATGCCAGTGAGTGTGTCATTGGGTGTCCCTTTATCCATAGTCCCGCGTACTTGCGAGGTGGGATACGGGCTGTCGCCCCTTTACGCGAGCTAAGCTGATGGCTGGCTTTGCTGTCTAGACACCATCCGCATAAGCACGCCCCAGCTTGCTCCGCAGGGGATTGAGCAAGGTTGGCAGCACCTCGCATCATGGACATTTTCCAACGACACTTTCGCCGTCACCAAATTCCTTCAGGCTGGTCGAATCGATAACCAAGTCACTGATGCGTCCTTAGAGGGCTGTCGATAGGCTACCTGCACCGCGCGGGCACGCTTGCTGACACAGCTATAGTCCGGCACGCACAACGGTACATTCATCAACTCGAAAAAAAGGGGGGCGAATAAATCCTTTTCAGCCCACAGAGTGAGGCTGGAAATCCCCTTGAGTATCAGGAAGGTAGAGATGGTCTGGTCAGTGCAAAGCAGGCCATGGTCCCGTCGCCCGTGATGGTTATGGTGAAACCAGTTGTTCATGATTTCGACATCAATCCGGAAGGTGAGTGAGCCACGGTTAATCAGAGACTTGTTGTATTGAGGCCAATTGGTGATGGGGTGAAGCGATGTGCTCATGATGCAGACTTGAAGGGGATGGTGGTGATCAGATAGCCACTCCCTCAGTTAGTTCCAGTCAAGCAGCATCGATTTGGGCAACAACGCCGCCATGAGAAAGGCTTGTATGCTTGTATGGTAGCTAAAAATGGTTCCTAAGAAACTGAGCGGAAAATGAGCAGAAACTGAATTTTCGGTTGAATCAGGCATGTATCAAGCCCAATAAATTGGATTTATTGGGCTTTTTATTTTTTGCATTGCATTCAGTATGCTACGTGGTGTTCCATTGCGTGTTGGCTGGCAGGTTATTTAGCTGAACTGCTTTGAGCACCTAGCAATACTTGTCTTCATTTTGTTTTAACGCTGTATACCTTAGTTAACCATCATTCCCAGGGAGTCACATTGGCGTACTTGTATTTGGCGTAGACGGGCTGGCCGTTGTAGGAGCTGGGCGGGAAGCTTGGGTTGGCGCTGATCCAGTTATTCACAAACGTCTGCATCCTGCGGGTGACGGGGCGGCTCTCGCGACGCACGCTCACCCATTTGTTCTGGGTGCGGCTGAATACCTGCCAGGTGACACCCGCCTCGTCGATGTTGAAGGCGTAGCGCTCCATGTTCCAGATGGACATACCGTACTTGCCCAAATCTATGTCCTGGGGATACTGGCGCCCCTGGATCCAGACGTTGGTATGGAGCAGGTTGGTGCCCCCCATCAGCTCGATGTCGACTTCATAGTGAGAGCTGGTGCCTGCATCTCCGGTATAGGTAAAGAAGGAGCTGATGGTGCCGGGCACCGATCCTGCCTGCATCTGCACCTCATAACGACCCTTGCGGGTGTAGTTGTAGGTTCGCAGCTCAGCGCAGCTCTTGTTTCCTTTGTCGGATTTCGCATGGAGGATGGCCGTGCCGGACTCCATCCAGACGTTGGCGGCGCGCCAGGTACAGTCGAATTCTGACCCGCCATTGCGCCAACCATCAGAGACCTGCCAATCCTGATTGCTCCACCACCATGCCGATGCCTGAGTGGAATATAATACTCCCGCCATCAGCAATACTGACATCAGTCCAAGTTTACGCATATTATCCACATTCCTGTGTGTTTATTAATGAGTGTTTATTGATGACTACAAGCAGCATCAGAATAGCCATAAACAGATATTGAAACTTATACTGGTATCGCGTCATGACAGTTTCATATTTTTGAAACTGCCGGCAAAGGGTATGAAATACATGGCGTTTGGCTGGTATAACAAGAATAAAAAAGCCACCGTATATAACGGTGGCAAAAGCACGGACTCCCGATCCGATGAGTTAAATATCAGCTGGCTTGGCGGCGATAGATCTCGACCAGTTCGGTGGCCAGTTCGCGGCACAGAATGGAGGTCATCAGGTGATCCTGGGCATGTACCATGACCAGCGTCATCTTGGTCTTGCCTTCGCCCTCATCGGCTTCAATAAGCTTGGTTTGTACGGCATGGGCTGCTTTGCCTGCTTCGGTGGCCTGCACCAGCAAGGCATCCGCCTCGGTGAACTGGCCTGCGCGGGCCTGACGCAGGGCTTCGAAGCAAAGACTGCGAGATTGGCCGGCATTGACGATGATGCCCATGACTGCTTCTTCAAGATCCATCATTTATGACTCCTTAAAATCCATTGTTACGAGAGACGTCGGCGAACCATTCACCACTCTTCTTGACGGTGCGCTGCTGGCTTTCCAAATCAAGGCTGATGAATCCATAACGGTTCTTGTAGGCATTCATCCAAGACCAGTTATCAATAAAGGTCCACAGGTGATAACCGCGGCAATTACTTCCTTCGGCAATCGCGGTATGAATCCACTGGAGGTGACCACGAATAAAGTCGATACGATAATCGTCTTTTACTTGGCCATCTTCGCCAATGAATCTGTGTTCCCCTTCGACACCCATGCCATTCTCTGAAATATAACTTGGAATATTTCCGTAGTTGTCGCGCAGGTTGATCAATATGTCATAGATTCCGCGCTCATATATTTCCCAGCCGCGATAGGGGTTCATCTTGCGGCCCGGCATCTCGTAATTCTCGAAGAACCAGTCAGGCAGGAAAGGGGAGTCCGGGTTGATGGCCGTCATGCGCGCCTTCACCCGCCGTGGCTGGTAGTAGTTGATGCCGAGCAGATCGATCTTGCCGGCGGCCAGCAGCTCGCAGTCGCCGCTTTGCACCACGGGCATCTGATCGTGCTCGCGCAGGATGTCGATCAGCTCCTGGGGATAGACTCCCTTCACCGCGGGATCGAGGAAGGCGCGGTTGAAGAACAGGTCGGCAATGAACGAAGCCTTCAAGTCCGCCGGATTGGAAGAGCGCGGATAGGAGGGGGTCAGGTTTAAGACGATACCGATCTGGCCCGGCAGGGAGAGTGCGCGATAGCACTTCACCGCCAGGCTGTGGGCCAGCATCATGTGATAGGCCACCTGGGCTGCCCGCTTGAAGTCCATCAGGTTCGGGTAGTGGAAGTCATACAGATAACCACCTTCCACCACCACCACGGGTTCGTTGAAAGTCATCCAGCAGGCGACGCGATCGCCAAACAGTTTGAAGCAGATGTCGGCGTACTCGGCAAAGGCCGCCACCGTCTCGCGGTTCTCCCAGCCACCCTGCTCTTGCCAGTACATCGGCATGTCGAAGTGGAATAGACCGATGAAGGGCTTGATTCCCTTGGCCAGCAGTTTGTCGATCACCTTGTTGTAGAAGTCGACGGCCTCCTGGTTGACAGTACGGCCATCCGGCAGCAGACGGGCCCAGGAAATAGAGGTGCGGAAGCTGTTGTGGCCAATCTGCTCCATTAACGCGATGTCTTCACTATAGCGATCATAGAAGGTCGAAGTGTTGGTTGGGCCTACTTGGCCGTGAAAACGGTGCGGCTCCGTCTCAAACCAGTGATCCCAAATGGTCGGTGCCTTGCCGCCCACGTTTGCAGCTCCTTCCGATTGTGCGGCCGACGAGGCACTACCCCACCAGAAGCCTTCGGGGAATGTGTATTGCATTGCAGTTTCCTCTTGATAACTGGGCTGCGGACATCACTGCATCCGCAGCCTGTGGTGCTTATGCTTGACTCTGAACCGGTGTGATCATTGTTGATTTTTCTGCTTCTGCTTCTGCTTCTGCTTCTGCTTCTGCTTCTGCCTCATCGGCCTCTTGTTTGAGAAGGGTGCGCTCATAGGCCCGAACGAAGGGGTAATACATCAGGGCGGAGATCCCCATGCAGATGAAGCACAAGATGACCGGACTGAATGCCCAGTTGGTGGCCCAGGAGGCACCGATGGGCGCCGGAGTGGTCCAGGCGGTCAGCATCACAACCTTCTCCACCAGACCCAGATCCACGGCGAACCAAGCCAGGATGGCGTTGATCACAGGCACCAGGGTGAATGGCAGAAAGAAGACTGGGTTCATGATGATGGGAGCACCAAACAGGATCGGCTCATTGATGTTGAAGAAACCGGGGACTACGCCCATCCGCCCTATGGTGCGCAGGTGTACGGCTCGGCTGCGCATCAGAAGGAATGCCAGGGGTAGGGTAGAGCCCACACCGCCGATAAACAGGAAGTGATCCCAGAAACCGGGCAAGAAGGTGTGAGGAATGGCTTGGCCGGCGGCCAGCGCAGCCTGGTTGCTGGCTAGGTTTGCCATCCAGAATGGGTTCATTATGCCTGTGACGATCATGGTGCCGTGGATGCCGGCAAACCAGAGGATCTGGCACAGCAACACCGCCAGCAGGACGGCAGGCAGACTGTCAGAGGCCGCCACCAGGGGTTTGAGCATGGCCATGATCGCCTCGGGCAGGATCATACCTGTGGTCTCCTGCAACAGCATGTTGAGGGGGTGCAGGGTCAGGATGATCGCCAGTACCGGTATCAGCACCTCGAAAGAGCGCGCAACCCCCATCGGTACCTGCTCGGGCAGACGGATGGTGATGTTGTTGCGCTTGAGCCAGGCATACACTTCAGTCGAATAGATGGCGCAGATGAGGGCTGTGAAGATGCCCTGCCCGGAGAAATACTGGGTGGAGATAGCACCGTCTTTATATTGCGCCGCCACAAGCATGAACGACATCAGCGACAGCAGACCCGTGGTGATGGGATCCAGGGAATACTGTTTGGCTAGGCTGGATGCGACACCCACCGAGATGAAGACCGTCATAAGCCCCATGCTCATGTTGAAGGGCAACATGAGTTCGGCGCGATAGGTGTTGGAGAAGTCGAGCCAGGCTCTGGCAAAGCTCCAGGTGGTCTCGCTGGAGATGGGGGGGAAAATGAACACCAGCATAAAGCTGCCGACGATCATGAACGGCAGCGCGGCAATAAAACCGTCACGGATGGCCAGAACATAGCGTTGCTGGCCCAGTTTTCCTGCCAATGGGCCGATCCGTTGTTCGATCAACTTGACCAGCATCCCATAGAGTGAACTCATAGTGTGTGTCCTTCCTTGTGAGCGCGCTTAATCGATCAGGGACAGGGCGTAATCCAGCACCTTGTCACCGCGTTGCATGCCGTAATCCATCATGTCGATAGGTTGTACTTTGATCCGGTGAGCAGCCGCCTTGGCCTGTAATTCGGGTTGCATGTACTTGATCTGCGGCCCCAGCAAGACGACCTGGTAATGTGGCATCTGGTCATCGAACTCCGATGCGCCAAAAGCCTTGATCTCGGCAGCCAGACCCCGTTTATCGGCTTCCACCAGCATTTTTTTCACCAGCAGGCTGGTGGACATCCCGGCAGAACAGCACAACATGATTTTTTTCATGATCATTCCTCAGTTATTAAGTTGAGCTCACTATAGTTCGACGAAACAAAACGGGAAATCGATTTCACAATTCGGGGTTTGTAATTGTGATCTCGATCACTTGGTGGATATCTACAATAAGGGTTTAAAAATAAAATACTGTTATTTATCAGTGGATTGGTTTGTTTTATCTTATGTGTTTTACTCCAGGTGCATTCGACTTGGCTTTATGAAATATCGATTTCAAACTTGTCGTGGTTTTCATGCCGGTCCTGCACCTCTGCTGGCCAGACCCCCTGCGTGATGCAGGGGGCGCTTTCGGTATGGTGCCGATCCGGGGCAGGGCGCATGCCAGCAAAGCTGGGTAACCGAGCCCCGTCGCCGTGATCCCCTGCCCTCTGGTGTCAGGGCATGGCCTGATTACATGGCATGGTGTTCGGCCATGCCTGCTCAAGCTCTCTCTTCTGCCGCGCTGAGGGGGGAGGGGAAGCCTGTCAGTTGCGGGCTGGTGGCAGGGCGTCATTGTGGCGACTGGGGTGCTCTGCACAGTCTCTTACTCCGATGGTGGGCTCAGCTTGGGGTTCTCTTGTGGTTCGCGCTGAGGGTCACGGAACCCGATTTAGGAGCCGGGTACCCTGCTTTCCCATCTTCTGGTCGCACGCGGGACAATGTAGAAGAGGCGGAGACCGGGCGGTGGTCAGATAGCGTCAGCAGATCTGATGGCAAGGTAGGGCGGGAGACAGTGGATGCGCAAAAAGGTGGCCAAGAGACGGGCACGCGGAAGGCTCGGTCGCGAAGGTGCGGTCAGATGCAATGAAGAGATCGATAGCACACGGTTCTGTTGCCATCAGCCTCTGCATGATGACGGAAAGCGGAAAACAAAGGGTGGCGACCGGTGCGGGTTCGGTCCTGGACAAGGTCGGCAGGGGAGTGAAACAATGCTCCGTCACGGGGACGGAGCATCGGAAGGGCAATTAGCGGGTCAATCCGCCTTCATCCAGCACGCTGACAGCCCAGAAGAAGGGAGCATTCCAGTTGATGGTAACTTCGTTCAGTGTCCAGGCTCCTATCTCGTCTTTCCAGCAGGTCTGGCCGGTGCACTTCCCTTTCATAGTGGATGCAACGGGATCGCTGAAGTTGATGGAGTTGGGGCCCCCAGACATTACTCCTGGCGGAACCAGGGGGGACGCGGGATCAGCTGGGTGTGCCCAGAACCTGTGGTGCGGATTCTTCAGCGGACGACTGCCGTAGCCCGACACATAGGACTGGTCGAGCGGGTTGCGGCCCAGCACGTAGTCCATGGCGTCAGACATGGCCTGCAGGTATTTGCGCTCCCCCGTGAAGTCATGCGCCAGCCCGAGGAAGATGCTGCGATTCATCAGGTTGGAGTTGGAGCCCCAGGGGTATTCGGTGGCCTGATAGGGGATAAGGTAACCCTCTGTCGCCACGCTCTTCTGGTAGCCGTCGGCGGCGGCGATGATGGTGGCACGCGCCTTCTCCACGTCCTGCTTGCCCAGCTTGTTGGGCACCATGGCTAGGGTGATGGTTCCTGCGCTGCTGAGATCCTGCCAGTAGAGATCACCGCTTGCGCTGCGATCACCCTTGGGGGCGGCCAGATAGAGAGGGGACTGTTGGACGGCCTGCTTGTACTCGGCCTTGCCGGTGGTGGCGAACAGCTCGGCGGCAGCCCAATAGAATTCGTCCTTCAGGTTGGTGTCATCGTAGGGACCGGATCCCACAAAGTTGTCATAGGCATAGACGTCCGGATGATGGTTGGCCGCCTTCCAGGCTCGCTCGGCTGCCTGCAGGCTGCGCTGTGCGAAGGCCGGATCCAGATCTTTCCATACGCGGGCAGACTGGGCGGCGGTGGCAGCCAGATTCAGGGTCGCAGCCGTGCTGGGATGGCTCAGGAAACGGGGCTGTGGATCCTTGTGGGGCGGGAGCGGCATCCCGGTCCAGGCTTCATCGGCGACCTTGTGGAAGACCATGCCTGAGGCATCGATCTCGGTCAGTTTCAGGCTGTCGAGCTGCTTGGACTGATCTCCTACCGGTACCCAGGCCTTCTTGCCTTCGGGTACCTGCATGGCGAGGAAGAACTCCATCATCCAGCGGGATTCGTCCAGCAGATCGTTGTGGCCGTTGTGCTGCTCCGGGATTTTAGCCTTGCCGTCGGCAAAGGCGCTCTTGTCACCCTCTTTCGCCAGTTGCTCTCGCTCATAGAGGTTCATCAAGGTCCATACCGAGATGCCGCCGTTGACCACGTACTTGCCCTGATCGCCAGCGTCGTACCAGCCGCCGGTCACATCCAGCGTGAAGTCACAACCTGGCCACTGGTTGCCCTTGGCATCCTGTTTGTTGAAGCAGGTCACTTTCTCGGGCTTGTGTCCTGCCGGGCGAGCGAGATCGGGGCGCTGGACATATTTGGCCTCGATGTCGATGCCGCTACGCTGCTGATAGAAGAAGGAGAGGGCATCGAATTTCATGGTGTGATAGATGTCATCACCGATGCTAAACGGGTGGCTCTTCTGGCCGGCGACCTCCAGCACCAGGCCGGTGGCCCGGGCGGTGACCTGGCTGAAGTCGGCGATCTGCACGTTTTCCCCGGATGGGGCATTCAGGCCAAAGGGTGTGGTCTTGCCTTCGGCGATGGCCTCACCCTGGGCATTGCGCAGGGTCCAGGGGAGCGAGTCCTTACTGTCGGTGGCGATGGTCGCACGTTTCAATGCCTTGCTCAGGTAGCCGACTTGGTTGACGCGCACGCTGGCCAGATCAGATTTCTTGACCAGGGATGGACCCGAGAGCGTTGCTTCACCGATGCAGACGGTGGTCGGTGTCTGGGTGCCCATCTGGAGTTGAAACTGGGTCTTCTCGTCCGTGGAGGAGGGCGTGAACTGGATGTCGAAAGGTTTGGGTGTGCTGCTGAGGGCGAGGTCCTGCACCATATGGTTGGTGTAGGGGGCGCCATCATGCTGGATCAGGGCCTTGACGTTGATGTCGCTCTTGGCCATGGCAGTGAAATGGAGCTTGTAGGTTTGCCCCTGAACCAGGCCGAGGTTGGACTGGCCCAGGATGACATCCCAGGGATTGGATCCCGACTCGGTGAAGGTGATGCAGCCCATCTGGTTCTCGGCGTTCAGGGTGCCCCCAGCCGTCCACCAGCCATCGGTTCCCTGGAAGCCCCCGTTGGTCAGCAATTCATCCACAGGTCCGGCAGATGCCGAGGAGGCACCGGAGCCGGATGCCCCTGCGCTGGGCAGGGAGCAGCCATGCAAGCCAATGACGCAAGACATGGCAAGCGTCAGGGCACTAAGCCGAGATATTTTCATTGTTACCCCTTTGATCACAGACGGAAATAATGGCGTCGATTTTCGCACTCGCGCTGAAAATGACCGAGTCATCCTGCTACCCGCATTTCACTGTCAAGACTTACATACAATTCTTGAGTGGAAATCGATTTCATGAATTAGGTAATAGTAAAGTTTGTGGCAAATCAAGTTTGCCTTTATGAACTGTGATGTGGGCTACAAATTTTCGTTTATTGATATGTAGATCTACGTGATTTGAATTCCATTGAATCCTTATCATCCTCTCTTCATTTTCCGCCAGTTTAGCCAAACGGGTGCCGTTCTCGGTAAAATATGCAGTGGTATGAGATGATGAGTATATTTTATATTTATGATTTTATTGTTTTTTCTCTCCGAGTGCTTTTCCGTGTGCTCCACCCCCTCCTGGATATTTTGCTGGCGCGAAACAGTCTGATCTTTGTGAGCTACATCACTATTTACTCTCTCGGTGGGATTTTTACCGTGGCAGGGCAAAGATACTGCTGGAATGGTGAAGAGATTTCTGTTTACCATTAAATATTCTTGCAATCGATTTCATGCTTGAGCTGTTTTTCAAGGCGGATCCCCATGATCGATGCGTCAGGCGATGAATGAGAATATCCGGAGAGTCATAAGGAAAATGCGTAAAACTATAGGTCTCACCAGGTCTATGACCTGCCTATTCGTGGGGTGCGGCATCTGGAGTGCCGGGATGGCGGATGAGCTGTCGACCATGCCCTATTTTGCCACTTGGCCGCAGATCCACAGCGCCATTGCCAAGGACGAGGGGATGGAGCGCCAGATCCAGTCCCTGCTCTCCCGGATGACCCTGGAGGAGAAGGTCGGGCAGATGATCCAGCCCGACTTTCGTGAAGTGACCCCAGAGGAGGTCACTCGCTACAAGATTGGTTCCGTCCTCAACGGGGGCGGCGGTTGGCCAGGCAACAACAAACACGCCTCAGCGGCGGACTGGGCACGCCAGGCCGACACTTACTGGCAAGCGGCAGAAGCGGGCTTTGAGGGCAGGGGCTATCGCATTCCCTTCATGTGGGCGACCGATGCGGTGCACGGCCACAACAACGTCTTCGCGGCGACCCTGTTCCCGCACAACATCGGCCTTGGGGCGGCGCGGGATCCGGGGCTCATCTACCGTATCGGCCAGGTGACGGCGCGGGAAGTGGCCGCCACCGGGCTGGACTGGACCTTCGCTCCGACGGTGGCGGTTCCCCGGGACGATCGCTGGGGCCGGACCTATGAAGGCTATTCCGAAGATCCCGCCATCGTCTATCACTATTCCGGCGAGATGGTGCGCGGCCTGCAAGGGTCGGCGGCGGATCTGCGCGGCCAACGCCACGTCATCTCGAACGTGAAACATTTCGTGGGGGATGGCGGCACTCAGGACGGGGTCGATCGGGGCCAAAGTTTCTATTCGGAAGAAGACCTGCGCAACCTGCACGCGGTGGGCTACTTCTCGGGGCTGGATGCTGGCGCCCAGGTGGTCATGGCCTCGTTCAACAGCTGGCACAACGAGCTCAACCTCGATGTGTTGCCAGAGGACGGGGTTGAATACAACGGCAAGCTGCACGGTAGCCGCTATCTGCTGACCGACGTACTCAAGGGCAAGATGGGGTTTGATGGCCTGGTGGTATCGGACTGGAACGGCCACAGCGAGATCGCCGGTTGCACCATGGGGAGTTGCTTACCCGCCGTGCTGGCCGGGGTCGACATCTTCATGGTCACGGCGCGCAAGGACTGGATGGAGTTTCGCCAGCACCTGCTCGATGGCGTGGCGAACCGGCAGATCCCGATGAGCCGGATCGACGATGCCGTGGCGCGCATCCTGCGGGTCAAGATGCGGGCCGGGCTGTGGGAGAAACCCATGCCGTCGGCACGAGAGCTGGCGGGCAAGCAGGGCGAGCTTGGCGCCGCACAGCACAAGGCGCTGGCCCGGGAGGCGGTGCGCAAGTCGCTGGTGCTGCTCAAGAACGAGGGCAAGATCCTGCCCTTGAGCCGGCAGAGCCGGGTGCTGGTGGCGGGCAGCGCCGCCAACGATCTGGGCAAGCAGGTGGGGGGCTGGAGCCTGACCTGGCAAGGCAGTGAAAACGGGCGCGGTGATTTCCCTGGTGCCCAGAGCCTGCTGGATGCGGTGACGTCCACCGTCGGAGCGGAACATGTGCAGGTGAGCACGGGGTCCGGGGAGCTGACGGGAGCCAAGCCCGATGTCGCCATCCTGGTCATGGGGGAGGATCCCTATGCCGAATGGTTCGGTGATATTCCAGACAACAAGACCCTCTCCTATGGGGATCTCAAGAACAGCTATCACGAGGATCTGCTGACCCTCAAGCGTCTGAAGGCGGCCGATATCCCCGTGGTGACCGTGCTCTTTTCCGGGCGCCCGCTCTACGTCAACGAGGAGATCAACCTCTCTTCCGCCTTTGTCGCCGCCTGGTTGCCGGGCACCGAGGGGGAGGGGATCACCGATCTCCTGTTCAAGGATGCGAAGGGCAAGGTGGCCCATGACTTCCAAGGGCGACTCTCCTTCTCTTGGCCATTTGGCAAGTGCGCCACCACCATCAATCGCACACCCACCCAGATCCCGGGCTGGCAGCGTCCCACCTTCGAGCAATCCCTTGAAGGGGAGAATGCACCGCTCTTCCCCTATGGTTACGGGCTCAGTTACGGCAAGCCTTCCCCTGTGGCGGCCCGGGTCAGCAACCTCAATACCCTGGTCCTGGATAACCGTACCTTCGGCTGCAACGAGAGCGATCCCGCCAAGCTGAGCGCCGCCGACAAGGTGCTTGAGCTGTTCGGGCCCAAGGCGGGTGAAGAGCACCGTCTGCGCATGGGAGATGCCAGCAACTGGACGGGGACCGAAGTCTCCGGCAACAGCGTGACCGAGATGACCTTCATCAAGGTGCAGCCCATCGACTACCTGCGCCAGCAGGATGCGCGCGCGGTCACCTTCCTTGGGACGGACAAGCCGGGTGTCGACTCTGGGGCCACGATCCAGTTGCAGACCACCCAGGTCAAGGGGGCGGATCGTCGCACCTACCTGAAGGGTGAGAGCGAGCTGCAGGTGACGCTGCGGGTGCAGCAGGCACCAGCGGGCAACATGACGCTAGGTCTGCAGTGTGGCTGGCCCTGTGGCAAGTCCATCGAGATCGCACCGGCTTTGCGCCAGTTGCCCCCGCAGAAATGGGTGACCCTGAGCCTGCCTCTGCGCTGCCTCGAAGAAGGCATGGATTTCGCGAAGGTCAACACGCCCTTCATCTTGGGCACCAGCGGCAAGGCACGCATCGACGTGGCGACCGTGCGCTGGGTGCCGGCCTCCCTGTTGGGAGCTGCAGGGGAGGCGGCTCGGCTCGATTGCCAGGGACAGCTGACCCGATAATTCCGTCAGCCAGATGCACCAGGATCCCTGTCGGGGTCCTGGTGCTTTGATAACCGGCTCCGCCCATGTGCGGAGGGAGAGGTGGGAGAGAAGGATGTCGATCGTACAGCGGATCAGATTGGGTTTTACGCTGCTGTTGGTGCTGCTGCTGCTGCTCGGGGCCATCAGCTACCTGAAGACGGCCTCCATTCACGGCCGTTTCCAGCAGGTGACCGAGGAGGCGACGCCCCTAGCCTTGACCGCCAGCCGGTTGCGCGCCGCCTTGCTGATGGTGGACAGAGACAGCCTGGCGCATCTCGCCATCTGGGAGGGCTCGGCGTTTCCCCAGTCCCGCCAACGTTTTGTGAATGACAAGGCCCGTTATGAGCAGCACATCAAGGAGTTCAAGGCCCTGACGCTCGATGCCGAGAGTGAACGGCAACTCGTTCAGGTCACCAACCAAGCCCCTCAGCTGTTCACCATCTCGGAGCAGTTGATGAGCCTGCACGAAGAGTCGGTCGAGCTAGATCGGGGACTCTCCCGGATGCGTGGCGATCTGCTGCGCCTGGATGACAACTACCGATCGGCGGCGGAGCTGCTGGTGCGCTATGCGGCGGGGCGGCGCTCATTGCAGAACAAGGCAGAACTCATCACCAGCGGCATCGCCCGGGATCTCAAGCTGATCCTGCGCGCTGACGGCAATACGGATCTCGTGGCACTGCAGGCGGTGCTGGCCAAAGACATCGACATTGCTAACCAGCGTCTGATGCGGATTGTCGTGCCCGACGACGTCAAGGCCAGGTTTACCCACCATGTGACGCGCATTCCCCAGCTGGTGTTCGGCGACAAGGGGCTTATCGCCACCCTGGTGCGCCACCAGCAGATCAATCAACAACTGCACAATCTGCGTGAGCAACAGGAGGCCGAGAGCCAGCAACTGGGAGAGGCGCTTGACAGGCTCATCGCCATTAGCAACAGAAGCATGCAGGAGGACAGGCAGAGTGCCGACATCGCAGTTGAAAGCGCCCGCACTTGGATAGTGTTAGTGGCCCTGTGTTCCGTGCTCATCGCACTCATTGTCGCTTGGAGTACGGCCCGCAGCATCCAGGTGCCTCTGGTACGGATCAACCGCGTCCTCTCCCTAATGGCGCAAGGGGACATGACGCTGCGGGTGTGCTACCCGGCTAGAAACGAGCTCGGCGAGGTGGCGGACTCCATTGACCAGCTGGCCCACCACACCAAGGCGCTCTTGATGGAGGTCCAGACCGGGTCTGAGCACCTGGTGAGCGAGACGCGCAAGACCGCGGAGATCGGCGAGCAGGTGATGTCGCAGGTGCAGGAGCAGAAGGCCCAGACCGATCAGGTGGCGGCCGCCATCTTCGAGTTGGAAACCAGTGCCACCGAGGTAGCGCGCTCGAGCGATCATGTTCGTCGGGAGGTGGGTGAAGCCAATGACGAGAGCCGGCGCGGACGCGATCTGATGCAGGCCAACCGGGATGGCATCGAACAGCTGGCGACCGGCATCGCCGGGGCCATGGCGATCACCCGCAAGCTCGAAGGCTACAGCAGCAACATTGGCAACATTCTCGAGGTGATCCGTGGTATGGCTGAACAGACCAACCTGCTGGCCCTCAATGCGGCCATCGAAGCGGCCCGTGCCGGGGAAGCCGGGCGGGGCTTTGCCGTGGTGGCCGAGGAGGTGCGGGCGCTGGCTACCCGTTCACAAGGGGCGACCCAGGAGATCCAGGTGATGATCGACAACCTGCAGGGATGCGCCCGCGATGTGGCGAGCGTGATGACCCAGAGCCATGAGCAGACCCAGCAGAGTGTGCAGCAGACCCGGGATGTCGAGAGTGCCCTGGCGGGGATCGCCTCGCGTATGGAGGCCATCAAGGAGATTGCGGATCACATGGCTTATGCCGCTGCGGAGCAGATTTCGGTTAGTCAGGGAGTGGCCCAGCACGTGGCGGCCATCGCCGACGTGGCTCACGAGACCGAGCAGGCCTCCCGGGTGTCTGCGAGCAGTGGCGAGGTGTTGTCGGGGCTGGCCAGCCAGCAACAGAGTCTGGTGGCCCGTTTCAAGGTGTAGGAGAGAGGCGATGTGGAAATCAGTGAGTGCCCTGCTGGTCTGGGGGCTGAGTGCGGCTGCGGTGTCCCAGGAGCTGGTGCTGGAAACCTGGCGCGTGGATGACGAGCCGCTGTGGAAGGAGCAGTTTCTGCCCCGTTTTCAGGCGCTCCATCCCGAGATCACCCTTAAGCTGCAACCGCAGCGTTCGGCCGATTATGATCAGGGACTCGCCGAGCGGCTGGCGGCGGGAAAGGCGGGGGATCTCATCACTTGCCGTCCTTATGATCAGTCCCTGCGGCTGTTCCAGCAGGGGCATCTGCTGGATCTGACGGACCTGCCCGGGATGGAGAACTTCCCGAGCTTTGCCAAGGCCGCCTGGCAGACCGACTCCGGGGCCCAGACCTTCTGCCTGCCCATTGCCTCCGTGATCCAGGGTTTCTACTTCAATGTCGATATCTTCAACACCCTTGGGCTGACACCGCCGCGAACCCGTGCTGACTTCTTCGCCGTGCTGGAGAAGGTGAAGCAGGATGGCCGCTATCTGCCGCTGGCGCTGGCGGCCCACGACAGCTGGGTGGTCTCCGAGCTTGGCTACCAGAATATCGGCCCCAACTACTGGCATGGGGAAGATGGCCGCCTGGCGTTGATCAACGGTCAGGCGCGAGTGACCGATGCCCCTTATGTGGCGGCGTTTCGTGAGCTGGCGAGCTGGCGGCCCTACATAGGCGACCATCCGGCCGATGCCACCGAGGCTCAGGCGGTGGATGCCTTTGCCGCCGGCAAGGCCGCCATGATAGTGGCGGGCTCCTGGTCCTTGGCCCAGTTTACCGGCAAGGTCAATTTTGGCGCCTTCCCACCTCCCGTCGCGCGGGAGGGAGACACCTGCTACTTCACCGATCACACTGACATGGGGATCGGCATCAATGCTGCCAGCCCCAACAAGGAGGCGGCCCTGAAGCTGGTGGAGTGGATGGCGAGCGCCGACTTCGCCGAGCGCTTCTCCAACTCGGTGCCGGGCTTCTTCTCCCTCTCCAACCACTTCTTCGAGCTCAAGGATCCGGTGGCTAGCACCATGATGGGCTGGCGCGATACCTGTGATTCCACCCTGCGTCTGGGGGCGCAGTTCCTCACCCGGGGGGAGCCCTCGCTCACCATCGAGCTCGCGGAGGTATCGCAATCCGTGGTGCTGGGCACCATGACGCCGGAAGCGGCCGCCGCGCGCATACAGCAGGGGCTGGCAAATTGGTATCCCCCCCAAAAGGCGGCGGCAAGAAGAGCCCGTCTGTGCGAAGCGGACGAGCCCCTCCCCACGGCGGCGGCCAGCGCTTCCACCGGGGCGGAGACCCCCTTCGCTACCCCTTGACGGTGGCCGTGCCCACCGGGAAAGGCATTGTCCGATGGTGAGCTTCATATTTCCCAAGGCGCCCTCAGGGCGCCTTTTTTCATCAAGGCTTATGGCCGATGAGAAGGAGCCGAAGGCTTGTCATTTCACCCAGGGGGGGGGATGCAATGTGGTTTCCCCGGTCCTGGCCAATCCAGATTGGGGGCGGTGTTGGCCGCGTTATGTACCTGTGCGGACCCAAGACAGACTAGGTGGAAGGGACGATATGAAAAGCACGCCGTCCCTTGCTGGGCAGGGCTTTATTGACGTGACATCAGGGAGGGGAAAAAGAAAAGCGGCCCGCAGGCCGCTTTTATCTCATGTCGGGCGGAGCACAGCCCCGTCGGCGTTCATCCCTTGTACGGCAGTGTGGTATCGCGCACCACTATGCTCAACTCGGGCAATTCGTCCGAGTTTAGCTCCGTATTCTCGATCAATCCCAACAGGGTCTTGACCATCTTGACGCCCATCTCGTAGATGGGCTGGCGCACAGTGGTCAATGGCGGGTTGGAATAGGTGGAGAAGGGCAGATCGTCAAAACCAATGAGGGAGACATCCTCAGGCACACGCAAGCCGCACTGCTTGAGCCCCAGAATGGCCCCGTAGCAGGTCTGATCGTTGGCGCAGAAGATGGCGGAGAATTTTCGACCACTCCCCACCAGTTTCTTCACGGCATTGAGGCCGCCGGCCTCGGCGAAATCCCCCTGGATGACCAGGGATGGATCATATTCGATGCCCGCGCTGACCAGGGCCTGGCGATAACCATGATGACGTTCGATGGCATCGTTTTGATCCGGTAAGCCGACAATATGGGCTATGTCACGATGACCCAGATCCAATAAATAACGAGTCGCCATATAGCCACCCAGCCGATTATTGATGCTGAAGGAGTGCACACGCTCGGTCATGATATTGTGACCGGTGGCAACAATCGGTATTTGCTGTGAAAACTCAAGCAGCGTTTGCTGATTGACGTGGCCGGTCAAAATAATAAGGCCATCTACCCGACGTGCTACCAGCAGTCGCAGCCGTTCGACCTCTTCTTCCGCATTCCAGTGGCCACTGACAATCAACGGCACATACTCCATGCCTTGCAGGGTATGTTCAACACCACGCAACATTTCGTTGGAGAATGGACTCTCGACATGTTGAGTCAATACCCCCAGGGTCATGGACTGACCCGTTTTCAAATATTGCGCCATCAGGTTGGGACGAAAATTCAATTCCTGAATCGCATCTTCCACTGCCTGGCGTTTATCTGCGGCCACTTTTGCCGAGCCGTTCAATATCCGGGATACAGTGCTTGCCGAGACACCTGCTCGGCGGGCGATATCATAGACAGTGGCTTTTTTCTCCTGAGCTGACTTCGACATCCCCCCTCCGTACTCTACTGTGAAAACCCCTGGTCATGGCCAGGATTATATGAATATCTTCTTAATAAATCAGCAAGTTAGGATACCCGTTTCCCCTGATGGTGACAAGCAATGATGCACCTCTTCAGGGGGAGGAAACACTACTGCTGTGCTGCAAAAAAGACCTCTCTTGCCTTGGTAAATCCGGCCTGTTCGGCGGCCTTGACCCAAGCGAGGGCCTGTTCATAGTTCTTGCTCTCAACCGCTGTGCGAATATGCTGATAATAATCCAGTTCACCCTTCGATTTATCTGGTGTAACCATCATGGGCGATATGGTTTTTGCTATTGGAGTCGCATTTTCAGCAGTCTCTGCCTCCAGCGTCAGATATAGGCGTCCGGTGGCCGAATGGGGCACTTCCACATTGATGAGACGGGCGACATCCGTGGTGCGATCATATTGCATAGCGCGCTGGAGATCGTCGGGGTTGAGCCGGGTGCTACCTTGCATATCCTGTGCCGTGGAATAGATCACCATATAGGCCGCCCGTAGGCTGCCGATGGGGGCTGGAATGGTAAATTCCCCCTGGATGTTCTGCCCTGAAATTAACGAACGGCCGTCGTAACTGAACGTGGAGCTGGGAATGGTCTGAACTGCGTTGTGATTCTCGTCCAGCAACAGGATGCTGGGCAGGAAGACGGTATAATCAACCGGAATGGTTATTTTGACGTGGGTAGCCGCAGTGAGGGCGGGCAATGAGAAGGCCATCACATAGCTTTTACCCGAATCGAATGCATAGACCTGGCTGTCGGCGCTCACATCGACCCATCGGCTCTCCTGCCCAAGGGGCTGGAAGCGAAGATCCTTGAATGCTTCGACTACCACTTTGTTCGACAACTGTTCCCGATCATGTTGAACCTGCTGTTGCAGGGCGGAGGCTGCTGATCTTGGCGGATGTTCCGGGCCTCCGTTGGCGCATCCTGCAACCAGCAGACTGACCAGGAAAGGCAGGTACTGCTTCGTTCCCTTCATCGTGTTTCCTCGTATGCAATGCGGGTCCCCCAAGGGACCCGAGATTATAGTGCTGATAAGTATGCAGGCCTAACTTACCACCACATGTCCGCTTGCACACCGACGAGGAGATCTTCCCGATCTTCCTGCCAAGGCGTCTCGTTATTGTGATCGACATAGGTCGTCAGAATACGGATCTCTGGTGAGGGACCCATGCCGGTATTGACGGTAAAGGTTGGTACTATGCTGACCTTGTGGGAGGTGCCACCACGCTCGACGTTGTCGATGATCAGATTGTTTTTCACATATCCGACTTCAGTCTGGATGGAGAAAAATTCATTGATTGGGAACACGGGGCGCAGGGATGCGGCATACCAGGAATCATGACCACCCATTTCATAGTCGTTGTACTGATATGACAGGGTTGGTAGCAGATGCACATTGGCGCCATACCAGCCACCCCAGAGGAAGGCGCGATAGGATTGATCGCCCTCCATTACCTTGGATTGGTAGGGTTTGTAACCATCTGCCTGGTCCTGCAGGGTCTTTTGGTACAGGGAGCCCTTGCGATACATGGCGGTATTGGTTAGGTTTGCCCCCAGCAAATCGCCGGAACCCAATCCACGGCCCGCCTGGGCGATGAACTTGGAGAAACCACCAGGCATAAAGAAGAAATCATCGCGCGAGTAGATAAGAGTGCCTTCTACCCCTTTGGTCGCATATTTTTTAGTGTCACCGGTGAATTCGTTGCTCGGCATCTGCTTCAGGGCAACTTCCATATCCCAGGCACCATACAAGGCACTGGAATGTAGGGTGTGCATGGTGGCATCGGTACCATTGGCACGATCGGAGTGGTCGGTATCATTGCTGTTAATATAAGCAAAATCCCATTTGCCGCCCGCTATCTCCATGCCTTTTACGCCGACTCCGGTGCCTGAGTAATCAGTGTAAAAATAATCGGTGGTCCAGATGTAGTTCTCGCGATCGTAATAACGCAGCCCGCCCCACATGGTACCAGTTGGCGTAATGCCGCCAAGCTCCACAAAGGTCTCTGATACGCCGCTCTCCCGTGGAGCAGCACGGGTTTGCAAGCCATCTGCATCTGATTCCACCTTGAAGTGGATGTTGACAGACTTGTTACCACCAAGCTCCCATAGTTTATTCAGGCCGCCTTCCCAGCTATTGTCCAGTTCGGAACCCAGGCGCCCCATGGTTTTGTCCATTTCATATTCGTACCCCGCCTTGGCGAAGTCGTCTTTGGCGTCAAACATCGAGCCTGCACGAATATAACCATGGAAGCCAAAACTCTCGGTAGCATTCGATATGGCGGGTAATGCAAGCCCGCAACATGCTCCGACAAATAAGGCAACAGACTTCAATTTCATGTTATTGCTCCAATCCGTAGAAAAGTCTTCAAAAAGTTATTTGTTTAAAAATTAAACTTCTTATAAATCAATCTTCTGACAGGGCTGATTGATGTCAAAGTCTGCTGGGATAGCCGTTTTTAGGGCTACGTTGGTGAACGCGAACCTCAGACCAGCCATCGAATCCCATGCCCCGCTCATGTAGATTGCTTTTTGTACTGAACTGGTGTTGGCGCCCGGGATCAGAGCTGCGACCGGCAAGGTGCAGCGGTACCAGCTGTCGTCATCGGGAACGATGTTGCTGTCCATGGTAAAGAAGGTGCCGTAATCCGGGCCTGCGGTGCCATCCATCCTGATCTGGATGTTGGGGGAGTCACCATAGCTAGAGACTTTCAGGTCGATTTGTAGGGTGCCAGCCTGGTAGGCAGAGAGGTCGGCACTTGCACTGTCGGAGCCCAAAAAGACGCCACCATTTCCCGGTAGATCGATGGTGACAATTTGGTTCTCATCGGTCAGAGTGCCGCCAAACCCTGCAGCGGGATAGTCGGCGCTACGATCGACTGCCTGACTCTTATCCCCTGAGTAATAGAGCGCGGTGTCGGTGTTGACCAGTGCAGGGGCGTTGTTGACGCCAGAGCCTGTACCGGGGTCAGTATCGGGGTCAGTACCAGGATCGGTGTCGGGGTCAGTACCAGGATCGGTGCCGGGGTCAGTACCTGGATTGGTGCCGGGGTCAGTACCTGGATTGGTGCCGGGATCAGTATCTGGATCGGTGCCGGGGTCAGTATCTGGATCGGTGCCTGGCGCTTCACAGGTGATGGGATCGACAACCGGTTTTGCCGTTGTGGTCAGCAAGTACTTGATATTGGTGATTTCGTAGCTGAAGGCATCCTTCGTGGCCAGATGGAATGGTGTGCCCACGGTGGCGAGGTTGATCGCCGTGGCACCAGGGAAGGGCTTCATGCAGTTGATGGGCAGGGTCAGGGTCTCCCAGTCGCCGGTATTGGCCAGAGCACTCGCAATGGGCAGACTGCTGCGATTGGGATATTCGTTGTCGATGGAGACATTCAGGACTTCAGGGATCGCGCTCTTGGTCCGCAACTGAAACTCGATGAAACCGGAAGCATACTTGCTCAGATTCAGCGGGGTGTCGGATTTGAGCATGAAGGTGCCATCACCATCGCCGGGTACCTGCACGTCGGCAGTGTCGTCGGTACCAGCATTGTTGATGAGCACCGCGCTGATGCTAGTCATGGCGACGGGAGTGGCCGTGACTGGCTGAAGGTTCCAGTTATCCTTCTCGGACTGGATATTGGGAGTGACACTTGCGTTCGCCCCAACACCAAACAGCAACAATGCACCATCTCCACCGCCTGGCGGTGTTTCACCAGGTGGCGTTTCACCCGGAGGGGTTTCACTGCCGTTGCTAGAAGAAATGTTCTCGTCACCACCGCATCCGCTGAGCAAGGCTGCGGCGATCAACGATGCTAAAAGTCCTTTTTTGGTTGCATTCATACTGACCACTCCAATCAATGGGAAAAATGTCCATCGCGATGAACTGTCGAGACTCAAACAGCTGCCATGCAATCGATGCCAAGACAAAATCATGCTGTGCTCATTTTCTTGAAATCGATTTCCAATGCAATGTTTATCCCTTGTGATATTCGAAGTTTGTGTTGCGAATCACAAAACAATCATTGTTGACTTATGGCTTGTTATGCGTTTTCGCTTATGAGGCAAGAGGGTAATCTATTGATTTATTGTATTTGTTTCCATTATTTACAATAGGAGTGTCTTTTTGGGTGTGCTGAGGTTTCAGTGAAACTATCCTAACGATTAGAGGGGGATTATGGATTGACACGTTGCTTCTACTTGTGTGGGTTGACTTTATTTGGTTTCGATTTCAAATGTTGGTTATCTGCCTTAATCTCGCCCCAGCCTCCCCAAAACACGAGTCAACGCAGTCAATATCGGGGAATGCGCACTCATGAAGAGACAGTGCAGGGAGGCGGAGAGACAGTGGCTTCTGCGAGAGAAAGTCAGCGGGTTCATTAGTGCGAGCCGTAGCGACCACTATTTAGTGGTCTAATCACCCCGTACACCGTTTTAGGCGGTACAGTCGCCGCCATGACCTGAGGTGTTCAATGACAAGATTACGTCGCTCATTTACTGCTGAATTCAAACTGGAAGCCGCATCCCGGTGCTCGACCAGGGATATTTTGTCGCCGAAGCCAGCCGTCCACTGGATGTCGGTGAAACCGTGCTTCGCCGCTGGGTTCAGCAGCGTCAATCCGAACGCAGTGGTACCACGCCCAACAGTAAGGCTCTGATGCCGGTGCAGCAGAAAATCCAGGAGCTGGAAGCCCGCATCAACCGCCTTGACCGCGAGAAAGACATTCTAAAAAAGCTACCGCTCTCTTGATGGCGGACGAGTTCGCACGTACGCGCTGATGGACCGATTAAGAGAGCAGCCCCGCTACCCTGGCCTGCTGCGCTTTTGATGTTCCCACTGCCTGTTTTTACGACTATCTGGCTCGCAAGCGGGCGGTTAACCGTGAGCGTATGCAGCAACGCAGCGAGTTGCGCCGCTTGTTCAAAGAAAGCTGGAACTCAGCGGGCAGCCGCACCTTGATGTCGATGATGCGAGCGCTGGGGCATCAGATTGGCAGATTCAAAGTGTGCAGTCTGATGAAGGAAGCCGGTCTGGCATCCAAGCAACCGGGCGCTCATAGCTATCAGATCGTCCGGTCTGAGTGACCGGATATCCCAAATCTGCTGACCTGTGAATTTGACATCCAACAACCCAATCAGGTGTGGTGTGGCGATATCACCAACGTCTGGGCAGGTGGCCGTTGGTATTACCTGGCCGCGGTGCTTGAGCCCCATACCCGGCGAGTTGTGGGCTGGGCGATGTCTGACAAACCTGATGCAGCGCCGGCAATAAAAGCGCTCGAGATGGCCTATCAGCAACGAGGTTGCCCATCAGGCGTGCTGCTTCACTCCGACCAGGACAGCCAATACGGCAGCCGGGCATTTCGGCAACGGCTGTGGCGCTATCACATGACCCAGAGCATGAGTCGACGTGGCAACTGCTGGGATAATGCACCGATGGAGCGGTTGTTCAGGAGCCTGAAGACAGAGTGGCTCCCGACAACGGGATATCAGCTATTACCTGATGGATTACTACAACTGGCGGTGTCCGCATCAATACAATGACGGGATACCGCCAGCAAAAGCTGAGGCTCGGCCTAACCAAGTGTCCGGATTTAGTTAACCACTACACATCTCTTCGCCCACGCCATTCCGTATTGACCCCTAGCTACCATATCGAAGAGTTTCAAACA
>RCUM01000511.1_pt1 | contig 22509 bp, 33 predicted proteins | sample 2166141 | NCBI WGS metagenome assembly RCUM01 (sample SAMN09932756, study PRJNA488358) | compost metagenome | isolation source: compost soil in crotonic acid-enriched | place: Germany: Experimental Botanical Garden
ACTGCGACGGCCTGTCCTTGGCGGGGCTGATGCCGAAGGTCTCGTAATCGTGGAAGTAGAATGTTGGCTGTGTAACTTGGTTCTTTGATGTGCTCATGCGTTCTTTATTATTCGCCCAGTAGCTTGATTTTATGGCTGTTTTAGATGTGTTCAGTCTTGTCTGAGCACTCATAATTCATTTGTTGTTCACAGCTGTCTAGTGTCGTTCACTCGCTCTTTAGTACAGCTTTAAGTACAAAATATGGTATTTTATTAGTACAAAATTTTATTGGGTGAGCGATGGCAATTTCAGACAGCTGGCTGCGAGGCATCAATGGTAAACCATACACGGGTCAGAGCGAAGTCACTGACGGTGATGGGCTGGGTGTCAGGGTGTCACCAAAAGGGTTGATCACCTTCCAGGTGCGCCATATGCAGGACAGGAAACAAGTCAGGACGACTATCGGTCGTTACCCAGCTGTGACGCTTCGGGATGCCAGGATCAAAGCTGCTGAACTCAAGGCTGGCCCCAAGCAAAATGTCGAAACCGGCGAAGAGCCCACGCCCGCCGCCCTGTTCGACGAATGGTTCGAGAAGTATGTGATGCGGGAGTGCCGTGAAGGTACTCAGAAGAACTATCGCTACACCTTCTCGTCGGTCAAGAACCGTTTGCCTGACCGGCCACTCAACCAGATAACCATGGACATGTGGCTGAGCTATTTCGATGCCATCAGCGAGCGGGCACCGGGGGTAACCCGTGCGGTGATCACAGGGTTGAAGGCCTGCTTTAACTGGCATATTCGCCGCGGCACGATCAACATGCCCAACATGATGAGTCTGCGGGCCCGGGATGTTGGGGCTCCGGCCAAGACGGGGCATCGTGTGTTGACGGTTGCGGAGGTTGCCAAGATCTGGCGTGCCATCGAGGCCAGCCGGGCAGGCACCGGCAACAAGGTGATCCATCTGCTGTGTCTGGTCTATGGGTGCCGGCTGTCTGAGGCCAGAACGCTTAAGCGCCAGGACCTGGATTTCGAGTCCATGGTTTGGACGGTACCGGCGGAGATCAGCAAGACTGGCAGGCCTATTCGTCGCCCCATCACATCGGTTGGTAAGCAATTGTTCGAACGGGCTGCGATGGCATCGGTGGACCCGGTCTATCTATTCCCAGGGCAAGGGGAGAGTAATGGGCCACTGGAGATCCACTCATGCAATCGGCTGGTGAGCCGCTTACGCGGCAACCTGGGGCTCCCCCATTGGCGGATCCATGATGCTCGCCGGACCCTGTCGACCCGGTTATCAGAAATGGGGGTGTCGCCCCATATCACCGAAGTGATGCTGGGGCACACCCTGCTTGGCGTGATGGCTGTATACAACAAGCATGATTGGCTGGAGGATCAATCGGTTGCCTATGAGCGCTGGTGGACAGTAATTCAGCGGGAACTAGGCGTTGTCCCTGATCCGGTTGTGGCTGTCAATCCAGGCCATGATGTGTGACTTGATCCAGCGAAGGGGCTGGTGGTCTATGGGCTTTGGGAAGGTCTCGTCTTTATTGCGAAGGTGATACAGTGCTGTCCTGCCTTTTCCCAGCATCACCATCAGTTCTTTCTGCTCTATTTTTTCAATTGGCTCAAGCATATATCCTCCGGTGAATCCTAGAACGGCAGAGCGTCGTCATAATCGATTGGTGGTTCGTTGTTGGCCGGCGCCTGCGCCGGTTGTGGAGTTGGCCTTGGCTGATTGCTTGTGCCCTGTTGTTTCCCTCCTCCATTTCCTCCCAACATCTGCATCACACCGGTGAAGTTGTCGACCAGCACCTCGGTGGTGTAGCGCTCTTGGCCGCTCTGATCCTGCCATTTGCGAGTCTGCAGTTTCCCCTCCACGTAGACCTGGGAGCCCTTCTTCAGGTGCTTCCCTGCCACTTCAGCCAGCATCCCCATGAACACTACTCGGTGCCACTCAGTGCGCTCCCTCTGCTCCCCTGTCTGCTTGTCGCGCCAGGTGTCGGAGGTCGCCAAGGTGATGCTGGTGACAGCGTTCCCGCCGGGCATGTAGCGCACTTCCGGATCCTGGCCCAGGTTGCCGATCAGGATGACCTTGTTGATACCGCGGCTGGCCATCAGCGATGCTCCAAGGTTTGATAGATCTGCTGGAACTTGGCGTTGACCTGCCTCCATTGGGGGTCCTTTGCCTGCTTGAGGCAGTGGATGCGGCGAGCCATCGCGAACTTGGCCTTCTCCAACATGTTGGCGCTGGTGGCGTGGTGCTGGGCTTTCTTGTAGGAGAGGGCGGCATCATGGTGGTTGCCGGCATGCTCCTGCTGGATGGCCTGCTTGAGATCATCCCGATAATTGCGCTGGTAAAGTTTGATATGCATCGTGTCCTCCCGGACAGTCGTGGTTCGTTACACCCAGGCCAGCATGACCGGGCATTCAATTCAGGGGTGATTCAATCTCCTGGTACTCCAGTTCGTTGAAGTTCAGATACTGAGCCGGAGCCCTGTCGATGGCGGCCAGCCGAATCTGTTGGTGGGTCATCGGGTGGTGCGCCTCGATGGTCCCGGTCAGGCGATCCGGTGCTGCCCCTAATTCGGTGGCCGCATTCAGGGTGTAGCTATAGCGGTGCATTGGCCTGCTCCTTTGGTGGTGTCGATCTGCCAGCGGTAGCCGCCGTGTTTTTCCTGCTGGCCAGCAAGGCAGCGGGTGATGCCGACCCTGACAAAGCCGCCCTTGGTCTCGGCATCCGTGACACTGTCGAACCGGACGACCTGATCCCCATTGATGCCGACCACCGGGGTCTTGCGCCACTGCGGCGGTTTGACTGCGTCAACGAAGAGGCGGCGGGTATGGCGCCCACGACCGTTATCCCCAACCATGCAGAAGTGTTCAATCCGGGTGGTGAAGCGGGACTCTCTGTGGATCTGGCCCATCACGATGCTGGCCTCACTGACAGTGAGGGAGAACTTGGCGGACACCTCTGCACTGATGGTGCCGCCGGTTCGGGCATGAATCCACTCGGCAATGTCCTGTACGATGCTCATGCGCTTCTCGCCTCGATTTGCGCCAGTACCTGCTCGGCTTCCTCCCGCACACCCAGCTCATCGCCGTCGAACGTCTTGATGTAGGTGTGGATCCCATGCCAACGTGAGCTGAGAGAGGCCTCGCTCACCTTGGCTATGGCGTCCGGCGCCAAGTGGTGTTTTTGTCCTTTGGTATCTGTGACCGTGATCATGCTGCGTCCCCCTTACATCAGCGCCAACGCAATGATCGCGGCCATTGTGTTCAGCACCAGGATGGTGATCCCGGCGGCTTGCTGCTTGGTCATGCTGCCCTCCTGGCTTGCAGGTGCTTGTACGGATTGTTGGCTCTGGCAATGGCCGCCATCGGCGGTGGGCTGACGCTGTTCCCTACCATCAGCACCTGATCGGTGATGGAGAGCGGGGTGCCGTCGTGGCCGCGGTCATGGATGTAGTGGCGTGGCATGCCCTGACAGCCATAGAGCTCCTTCGGTACCAGCATGCGCAGGCCGATATCCACGATCACCCAGGTGTTGCCGCACCAGGTCACGGTTACCAGCGCCAGCCGGTCTTTGGTGGTGATGGTGTGCATCGGGTCGGTGACGGCACCCCACTGCCCGCCGCTCGAGTAGTAGCGCATCAGGAAGGCGCTGACCCGCAGGGCCCCGGCCTCTTGCTCCGGTGTCAGGCCAAACTCACCCGGGCTCGCTATCACGGTCTGTACCTGGGCGTGATGCTGGCCCGCTGAGACGATGGTGGGCAGCAAGCTCTCCGGTGTGCTTGGCGGCAGGTTCTTACGCAGATGCACCATGAAGGCGGAGACCAGCTGTTGCTGGCTGCCGCTCGAAGTGATGACGCTGCATGGGTCAGTCACGGATCTGGCTGGCACGGTGTTGAATCCGCCGTTGGCCTGCACCATCAAGGGAGCCGCCAACATGGACTTGCCACCGCCGCCGGCCATGATGGCCGCAGCAGGTTCATCCACCCCGTGCTCGCCGCCTTTACCGAAGTGGCGCACCACCAGAGGGGCCAGACTCGGGTTGCAGACGGCAAACGCACCACCCTTGGGCCAGCCGGTGATGGTGCGCAGCGGGGCATCAATCGGATCGACACCTCGTCCTGACCAGTTGGCCAGCTCAATGATGAAGGGCTTGGGATTGGTCAGCACCTCGCGGATCACCCCGATTGCCACGCGCTCCAGGGTGGCATCGGCCAGTGGGCGTTTGACGTTCAGACCCTGTGCCCGGGCTTCTTCCTTGGTGAGGAATATAGAGGGACACGGGATCGACCAGTCGATGTGATCCGCCGTTACCCGATACGGCTTGAGGTGGCTGCCTGGTGCCGGGGCCTTGCAATGGGTTGGAGCGGGCCAGCAAACGGGTTCCCCGTCCCGGCGGGCAACGAGGTAGAGGCGCTGGCGGCTGGTGGCCGCACCGTAATCGGCTGCATTCTTGACGGTATGGTCCAGCTCATAGCCCATGCGCTCGATGCTGGCCAGAAAGCGGCGCCAAGTCTGGCCCGCCCGCTTGGGATCCGGTACCAGATACTGCTGCTGGCGTGGCACCCGCTCCCCGGGCTCGGCGATATGCTGCTCGATTTTGATCTTCTTGCCGCGCTGTACCTCGACCAGCTTGATCACCCGGCCGGTGGCCTTGTCCCGCTTGGCGACGAGGGGCCCCCAGGTGCGCATCTGCTTGACGTTTTCCATGGAGAGCACGGCAGGTTTGCCTAGGGCCAGCCACTTGGTGATCACCCAAGCCAGGCTGCGGATCTCCTGCTTGCGCGGCTGGCCGCCGGCGGCCTGGGAGTGGTGGGTGCAATCAGGGCTGGCATGGAGCCAACCGACCGAGCGCCTCGCCAGCACCGTAACCGGATCCACGGCCCAGATATCTTCCTGCAGGTGCAGGGCTTCCGGGTGGTTCGCCTGGTGCATGGAGAGCGCCTTGGGGTTGTGGTTGATGGCGATGTGCACCGGGATCCCCAGTCCACGCTCGAGCCCGGTACTGGCGCCACCGCCGCCAGCGAACAGGTCCACGTTGATGGCGGATTCCAGATTGAGCGGAGCCCCGGTTACCTTGGCTCTGACGGCGTGGGCACGGCGAACTGATTTGCTCATGCTGCCTCCCCGTCATTCAAGGTCAGTGCCAGTTGCTTGTGATCCGGATTCAGCAGGTGTTTGGCCATTTGGGTCGCGCCGCTGAGCGTGGCCTCTTGGTCAGCACCGCCATCCTGCAGATCGCGGATGTAGCCAGCCAGCAGTCGGGTGTTGGCCGGAGTAAGAAGGTCAGCCTCATCAATCTGGTAGATGACCGACTTGATGGAAGGGAAATGCTGCCAATCGTTCAGCGGCTCAACAGTGTGGATCACCTCAAACCCCATCTGAGTCAGAGCAACCTCTGTAACTGCTGTGTGGTCATCGGCCTCCTTGGATAGATCCCAGGATGGATCCCAACCAGCCGGCTTGGCGACCGCAGGCTGGTCCTGCAACAGGGCTGGCTCAGTAGAAACGGCCTTGGCGATGGCTTGGCTGGCCTCTTCGTTGAGCGCAACCGCCTGGCGGTGGATCATGTCGAGGATGATCTGGCCGGTGGTGATGAGGTCGTCACGGCGCAGGCGTGCCTCGGGGCGGCGTTCCCCCTGCCAGCTTGCATCGAAGATCGCCACGGCAGAGGCAAAGCCGCTGGCGCTGGGCTTGTCTTTCTTCGGGTCGCGGGGCACGTACCAGCTCGGCACCTCAAAGCCGATGCGTCCGCTGATGAACTGGATGAAGTCGGCATCTTCCGGCCACCAGGTTTCGCTGGTGGCGGCCTTGATGAGCAGAATGATCTTGGCTCCCTGTGCTCGCTGCTCACGGCAGAAGTTGAGAATGGCCTCCATTCCGGTGATGGGGTTGCCGTCACTGTCCGTGCAGGGGCGGGAGTAGGGCGGGTTGGCGTAAGCCGCACCACCCAGCCTGCGCAGGTCGGCGGCCAGCTCCTGGGTGAGGGCATTGTCTTCGGCGTCGTAGTAGTTCGGCACTAGGGCGTTGCAGTCGTCGGCGAACATGTCGAGCACCACCGGCCCCAAGGTGGGGGCGAAGTGGTGGAACAGGCCCCAGGCCAATGCCTTGGGGGTCTGCCACTGGTCGCCGATCTGTTTAAGTTCGTGGTCTGGCTGGACCTGCAGCTCGGCCAGGGCTTGGGCGTAGTGGTTCATCGTTGCCTCATCATTGAGATATGACCCGTTCCCCGGATCAGGGCTTGGCCTTCCTGGCCGATTCTGCCTTCATCGCGATCCTGGCAACTGCGCGGGCCGCCTTGAGGCACTCATCGAACACCTTTCCCTTGGCGAAAATAGGTGTCCTGTCGAAGTAACGAGTGGCTTCAGCCACACCCAGCGAGACTGCTTGAGGTGGGTATTCCTCTTTCTCCAGCGTTGCCTGGGTGTTCTTGGCAATGAACTCGCGTGGGTGCATGGCTGCCTCCGTTCTTTCTGAATCAGGTCTCATCAGCTACTCATCACACAAGCGACAGGCAATAGGAGGCCGTGACCCGCTGTTGGGCCGCTATCGCTTGTGGGATAAGTGCCCCGTTGCCGGGGCCAGGAGAGAGCAGTAACCACATGCATTGCACCTGTGGTGGTGGCTTGAGCACTTCACAGTGAGTCAGCCGTTCTTGCTATCGGTACCGGTGCGCCCTCACGGGCAGACCTACCTATCGAAACTGTCGCCTCTCGGCGAGGGCCTGGGTGGCGCTTCACAGCGGGACCAGGCGACCGCGTAACCCTGCGGTGGGTGGGTTGTCGTGGTGGCCGGGTCTGACACCGGCCGAGGTCTAGGGGGCATCCCTACGAATGCCGGTTGGCGCAAAGACCTTCCCATTCACCACAACCGTGGATTGCATTGGTCTCCGGGTCTCTCGTGCGGTACCCCATGGGCCTAGGCTCAACTGCAATGCAATCCCGGTTGTGTCCCGGCCTTTCACCGGGTGGGTGGCTGGGGAGTCAGACCCGCCACTCGCTTCGTTCGCTAACACTTCGCTGTCTTTCCAGCTGCCAGCCGGTCACTGATTTGAATTTCCGTTCACCTTGGTCGGCACGCATTCCAGCCTTGCCAAGGGAGCGCGGGGAGGTGAATCAGCCCGGTTGCCGGTGTTATGTCCCCAAGCGGTTTGTTACCACCGCTGCCAGTGTTGTACTGGCCCTCCGGCTGGGGTCGTCTTTCGCACTGAACTCATTTCCTAACTATTGGTTAGCATATATTGAGTTTGTTTTCAGTCAATACCTGAAAGTTAGTTTTATTGGTTTTTTTTCATGCAGGGTCAATTGGTGCAAACTGTAGTGACGCAATGGGAGGGAACCCAGATGAGTGAATTTATGGAATGTCGTGAGTGCCGCGCCCTAGTGGATGCGTGGGAGCAGACCTGCACGCAGTGCGGTTCTGCCCTGCTGGCCGGCGCAGGGACCGAACTGGCCCATCAGCTGGCGGCCAAGCGAGAGAAACTGGCCTTTGTCGCCACCTACCACACCTGGCCTGAAGGCAGCTGGAATGGGGTGGGGTTCGATATGGAGCGCAATCGGATGGTGGTCCAGTACACCGAGTATGGTGTCAAGTCACGGAGGGTCATCCAGGGTGAGGAAATCCTCGGTGTCAGGGTGCTGGAGGCGGCGGGTGCGACTCACACCAAGACCAGTGGTAGCAGTATGGTGGGTCGAGCGGTGCTGGGCGGCATGATATTTGGTGGGGTGGGGGCCATGATTGGTGGTAACACGGCCAAGCAGACCAGCACCGGTACGGTCAGTGGTATCGAGGTATTGATCACCACCCAAGTAGACGGCTTCCAGTTGGTGAGCATCCCAATACTGGCTTCAGAACACCGGGCAGATTCCTCGACAGTGAATCACTACCGCAAGGTGGCTGCGGTGTGGGTGTCCCGGGTCGATACGATCCTCCGCCAGTGTGCCCAGCAGACCAGTAAGCCTGCGCAGTCCCTGGGGAGCAGTGTGGCAGATGAGCTGGGAAAATTGGTGTGGCTGCGGGATCACGGTGAGATCACCATGCAGGAGTTCGACCTGCTCAAGCGGCAATTACTTGCGAATCGCAATGCAGAATGAGAACCCAATGGCGGGTTGGTCTCACTCCACCATCACCGAGCAGACCAGCACGGCGCAGATCTGCACGTCTTCATTTACCGGCAGCATGGGGTATTGCGGGTTGAGGGGCTTTAACCACCAAGCGCCAGAGTCCATAACCAGCTCTTTGAAGGTCATGTCGCTGCCATAGCGGGCGATCACCTTCTTGCCTGGGGCCGGTTCGACTTCTGGGTCCACAATGATGATGGTGCCGTCAGGGTATGACTTACCCCCCATGGGCGCCACCATGGAGTCACCCTTCACCCGCACGGCATAAGCCCGGGTACTGACTCGGACCGGGCTGATGGTGATCTCTTCAGCGTCTTCCAGAGTTGGGATATCGCCGCAGTCTTTGAATTCCCCGGCGCTGACCCACGAAATCAGGGGAACCTGGTAGACAGGGAATGGCTGGGGCTCAACATTGCCATCGCCAGGGTCTGTACCGGTCAACAACCACTGCACGCTTTTGCCAGTGATTCGGGATATTTCCCCAAGGCGTTTTATCTCAGGCAACCCTTCCCCTTTGAGCCATTTGCGTACCGAAATTTCTGAGAGATTTTCCCGCAGAGTGCGCTTTAGCCTGGCTATCCGGCCTCGTTGTGGCCAGCCCAGTTCATCCAGAGCTTTATTGAGTCGCTCTGCGAATGCCATTTTATCGGCTTCATAACGCGCCATTGGTGTCTGTTTCTCATCCATATCCTAACGTCCGGTTATTATGTTGCGTACTGGAGTTAACTTTAACCTCTTGATCTTTTACCTAACTAGTGGTTATTATTTTGGTCGTATCAAAAGCCAGAGGACGCTATGCATACCCTGTTAACTCGATTCGGTACCAAGAGTGCCCTCGCGGCTGCACTCGACATTACACCTGAGGGTGTAAGCAACGCTTTCAGGCGGGGCAAGGTGCCCAGCACCTGGGTGCCAAAACTTAAGCAGCAAGGTTTGAGCCAATCCGAACTTGCTGAGTTACCCCTTACCGATGGGGGGCGGGCGATTGTATCAGCATTCGCTGAGCAATTATAACCAACCGTTAGGGAACACTATGACAGAGCAACGGAATGACACCACGGCAAAAGTCAGGGCGGTTTTCCGGTCATCGGACGTGATGGCTGCGGCTTATGGCATTGGCCACCGCTTCAACGCCAGTGAGCTGGCGCGGCTGATGGGGCGCAAGCCGGCGGAGTTTTGCAAGAAGCTCAACCCGGATTGCGACGACCGCCATCTCACCCTGGCCGAGGCGGTTGCCGTCACCGAGATCACCGGTGATAACGCCATCCTTGAGGCTTGGGCTGTCAGTCGGGGCAAGGTGCTGGTGGACTTGCCGATCGGGGTAGTGAGCGATGACGACCTGGTTGAGCAGGTGCTGCTGGCTCAGGCGGTGTTCGGCAAGCTGATGCAGGCCATTCACGATGCTCGGGCGGACGGGTTTATCGACAGGATAGAACAGGGACAAATCGAGCGCATCGGCACCCAGGCCGCCGAGCATGTGATGGCACTGATCAGCAGCACCGGCGCCAATGTGCGACAGCTGCCGACGACATCCAGCAAGTAGAAAAGAGCGGCCCCGCACTGCGCTAACAGTCGGGGCCATGGTTCAAACATCGCAAGAGGATGTGAACATGAAAGATCTTATCCAACTGGGAGCTGTCCGGCAAGCAATGCCGAGGTTGCAGTTCGTCAATGGGTACCGGCTGGTGGTGATGGGACTGGCGTTACCCATCAGCGCTGAACAGGCCAGGATGGTGTTTGCCCAACTGAAACACATGGGAGGTCACCATGGGTGAAGTTGTGAGGCTTTTGGCTCAGGTAGCCGCCCCGGCCCGAAAGAAGGTGTGCAACATGAGTGACAACCGTCGCAGCGGCTATGTGGTGTGCTGGCGCTCGTTGCTGCAAGCAGAGTGGGCCCGCAATGCCACCAAGCTGGCGGCCTGGATGCGGTTGATCGGCATGGCAGCCTATGAGGCTGGCCCGGTGCACTACAAGGGGCGTGACTGGCATCTGCTGCGGGGCCAGTTGGTGATCAGCGCCACCGAGCTGGGTATGCAGCTTCGTGATGAGCGGGGCCGTGGGCTCGACAAGAAGGGAACCGAGCGCATGCTGGCCTGGTTTGCCAAGGAGGGGATGATTGAGCTGCGTGGCACCCCCTGGGGAACCATCATCGAGATCTGCAACTACGACGACTATCAGGCTGCCGTGCAGCCGGTCACAAATAATTGCGAATCGTTCGCAACAGAGCAGTTTGAGGGCGCGACAAATGGGGCACCCATAGGGGTGCCGACCGGGGTGCTGAGTGTCCCGCTCAATCCCTTGTCTGGCACGGGTTTGAATGGGGTTGATGTGGCGCCCACTGTCCCGCCCATCGGGGCCCCGACCGTCGCGACAACAGAACAAGAAGTAAAAGAAAAGGAAACTACAGAGGATCTTCAACAGATCTCTTGTCCGGTTTCTGACGAAACCGAACTCGACCGGAAGCGCAAGGCCACCTTGGTGGTGAGCCAAGAGGCCAAGGCCGTGTTGGCACACTTCAACGCGATAGCCGATCGCCGTTATCAGGCCAAGCCCACCGCCCTGCAGAACATCAACGCCCGTCTGGCAGACGGCTACTCGGTTGCAGACCTGCAGCTCGTGGTGGACTTCAAGACCGCGCACTGGGCGGCGGACCTCAAGATGAGCGAGTACCTGCGCCCGATGACGGTATTCGCCCCGCAGAAGTTTGACGGGTATCTGGCTGCGGCCAAGCGATGGGATGCCATCGGCCGCCCGCGCTGCGTGAACGGGGAGTGGGAGGGCTTCGAGCGCAAGCGGCCCTTGTCCAATCTGGCGCAGGCCCAGCAGCAGGCCCAGGCCATCATGGCCGCAACGGGAGGGGTCGGCTATGACCGCAACACACCTCTGTAATTCAGCTGCTCTGCCTGCCGTGCCTGAAGTCATGCAGCTAAGCGCCAACATGTCGGTATTTCTGGCCGATGAGTTGCTGCCGTTGATGGCGGGACTCTGGCCAGCCAGTGCCAACCAGCTCGACAGCAACATGCGTGGTGTAGCGATGGCGTGGGGTCTTCAGTTGAGCGGGTTAACCCCTGACCAGATCACCGAAGCGGTGCTGGCGCTGGCCGGTGATACCAGCCGTCAGTTTGCCCCGCGCCCGGCCGAGGTCAAAGCCGCCATCTTGCAGCGCAATCCGGTACCGAAGTGTGCCCCGGCTGGTCGCCAGATCTCCATCCGTGCCTGCGAGATGCAGGCGGAGGCCCAGGTCTATGTGCGTGATAGCCAGGTGACCGATGAAGCGCGGCAGGCCGAGCTACAGCAACTGCTGGCAGAGCTGCGCAGTGAGGGTGTGACGATCACGGGGAGGATTCGGTGATGGCTGGTCAATTCAACGCGAACATCGAGCGTGATGTGCGTGAGGCACAGTTCTGCCGGGTGGTCATCTATCCGCCGGTGCGGGGCTGGGTGGGGGAGCGGGTGCATTTGGAGGTGTCGAACTCGCTGGAAACCCTGGGCAAGACCGATGCCGCCACCGGTGCTGGGTATTACCTGGTGTGGGATGGGGCCGAGGAGGCACGGGCAGAGGCGGCGCGGATCTGGGGCAAGGCGGTGGAGCTGGTGAGGGTAGGGGCATGATGCACTACTACGCCCAGCACACCCCGACCCGGGATTGGCAAGCCCCGCTGCTGGGCATCGAGGAGCTGGTGAAGGCGCAGGAGGCTGGCATCTGTGTGTCGATAGGGATGTGGGTGATCCACGATATCGGGTTTGGTGCCTGGAGCACCGAGATAGGAGAGATCGTCGGGACTGCCATGCACAAGGCAGCCCATCAAGCCACCACCGGGAGGGGGAGGAAGGGATGAACATAGGCATGCTGTTTGGGGTGTTGATCGTCGGCTGGGCGCTGCTGCTGGCCGTGTTGCTGGTGCTGATATGGGTAGCGCTGCACTCTTGGCGGGAAGAGGTGCAAGAGGACAAGGCGGAGTTACTGGACGAGCCGCGGCTGGTGTCAGCCTGCCGTGAGCTCTCAGAGCTGGCCGCGAAGACCAAGGAGGCGAGCCATGGCTAAGGCGTTCTTCGTGCTGATGTACCTCTTCGTGGTGCTGTTTGTGCTGGCCATGGTGCCTTATGAGGGGGGCATGGGCTGGCAAATGCTGCAGGCGCCGGTGGTGTGGGTGATCCTGGCGGGCTGGGTGCTGGTGATGTTCCCGCGTCCTGTCGTGCGCCTGTTGCTGGCACCGCTACGAGCCACCCTGTTGCTGCTGGTGTGGCTGGGCACGCTGCTGCTGGCGATCACCAAGCTGGTGCTGGTGGCGCTCAACCGTGTGAATCGCGATCTGGCCGGGGAGGCCCATCATGACCGTTAAACCGAAGGAACTGAATGAACGTGGCCTGATCGACCTGGCCGGGGTGAAGGTGTATGTAGCGGGGCCAATGACCGGCCTGCCGCAGTTTAACCGGCCCGCGTTCTTCGCCGCCGAGGCTTACCTGCAAGGGCAGGGGGCCTGGGTGATGAACCCTGCCGTGCTGCCAGATGGCTGGGAGCATGACGCCTATATGCGGATCGCCATCCCGATGTTGATGGAGTGCGAGGCGGTGGCGTTTCTGCCCGGTTGGCAGCAGAGCAAGGGGGCGCGTCAGGAGTTCACCCGGGCGCACGCCTTCGGCCTGGTGCTGCTGCAGCTGGACGTCGAGGAGATCCCCCTGGGGTTGCTGGTCAGGCAGCATCTGCCGTTGATGGTGTAGGTCATATCCCGCAGTGAGAACCTAACAAACGGTGATTGATGGCTGTATAAATACACAGTATCTTTTGGGGCTATACCAAGGACATGACAATCGGGAGAGTGACATGCAGGTGATGAGTTTCGACAGTATGGAGTTTGGCAAGGTGCGCCTGATCGATGAAGCTGGGCGCGTGCTGTTCTGTGCCGTCGATGTGTGCAAGGCGCTGGGCTACAGCAATCCGCGGGATGCGGTGAAGCGCCATGTGGATGAAGGGGATGTCGTGAAACGCGACACCCCCACGACCAGCGGGATGCAGGAGGTCAGCTTCCTGTGTGAGAGCGGGGTCTATGCCTTGATCTTCGGCAGCAAGCTGCCCGCGGCAAAGGGGTTCAAGCAGTGGGTCACCGGTGAGGTGCTGCCCAGCATTCGCAAGACCGGGCAGTACGCGATCGGCCATGCCCCCACCATCAACGTGGAGGCGGTGCAGGTCGAACTGCTGTTCGTCGAGACGGCGGCCAGGATGCTGAACGTGAGCAACTCCGGCAAGCTGGGCATGCTGCAGACCATCCAGCGCCAGCATGGCCTGCCTAATCTGTTGCCCTCTTACGCCATCGATGCGCCGAGCGATGCCACTGATGGCAGTTCGCGGCCGACCTTCTCGGCCACCGAGGGGCTGAAGCAGCACGGGGTGAGCATGGGGGTGCGCTACTTCAACGCCCTGCTCGAGTCGAACGGGTTGCTGACCAAGATGCGCCGCCCCTCCACCAAGTCACCGGATAAGCAGAAGGAGTTCTGGGCGATCACGCCCAAGGGGCTGCTGTACGGCAAGAACATCGTGGATCCGCGCTGCCAGCGCGAGACACAGCCGCACTGGTACCAGAGCCGGTTCGCCGAGCTGCTGGCCAAGGTCGGGCTGGGGAAGGTGGCGGCATGACACTGACAATTCAACCGAGGAGTATGCAGTATGAGTAGTTACCCGAGCCTGGTCGCCGTCGTGGATATCGAGACCCTCGGCAAGGGGGTGGATGCTGTGATCGGCACCATCGGGATCGTCATTGTCGATGTGGCACAGCTGCGGGTCGTGGATGAGTTCTACTGCCGGGTGGATCTGGCGCAGGGCCGCCAGCGTGACGACGACACCCTGGCGTTCTGGGAGCGGCAGAAGGTGGAGAGCCCGGCCGCCTGGGAGGAGATGTTCGGCAATGCCGGCCGCCTGTTCCTGGTAGATGCGCTGCAGGCGTTGGCCAACTTCCTCGGCCGCCATTTCGAGAAGGTGGCAGCGGTCGAGTTGATGGGCAATGGCAGTGAGTTCGACAACGTGCTGTTGACGCATGCCTATCAGCAGTGGGGAGTTGAGCAGCCCTGGTGGTTTCGTGGCAACCAGAGCCTGCGCACTGTGGTCTGGATGGGGCGGCAACTGCTGGGCATTGACCCCAAGTATCAGCTGCCTTTCGAGGGGACCCGCCACCACGCTCTGCACGATGCCCGCCATGAAGCGGCATACCTGATCCACATACTGAACGCCTTCAAGCAGGGGCTGACAGGGGGAGTGAGCGCTGGTCATGACATTCAATCTGGCGCTGCTACCTGATCAGGAGCGTCAGCGGATAGAGTTGGATAAGCAGGCGGCTTTGCTGGTTTGGCAGTGCCGCCGCAACCTGGCGACCCGAGAGGATGTTGCCAGGGCAATCATCAATCAGCCCGTGGATAACCAGGAGTATTTCCGCGATCGGCTGAACCACTACCGTGAGGTAAAGGGGTCACATGAGCAAGTTTACTAGCCGCAGTGCGGCCAGAGTGCAGCACCTGCAGCACCTGCAGCAGCAGGCCAGCAATCCGGCCGGGGCCGCCATCAACGCCAGCGCCGAGTTGTTCCGTACCATCGACACCTCCTGCCCGGGCATGACCGCCGCGGAGGCCGTCCGCCGGATCATTGCCTCAGAGTCCCTCGCGGTGCGCCGCACTGCCAGCTATCAGCTATTGACCCGCCTGGGCCCGCTGCTCGACAAGCTGGAGATGGTGGAGAAGTTGGGATGATGCCGACCTGCCCGGTCTTTGTGCCAGAGATGGGGATGGTGCTGCTGAAGGTGGGGGAGGGGCTGGCTGCGCTGCGCACCTCCCTGGCCAACCGCCCGGCGGTGCTGGTTCCGGCCCCAGACGGTGGCGATCTGCTGATCCAGTTCCCGGAGCTGGCCAGTGCCCTTCTCAACCCTTCCATCGTCAATGCCGCCGGCGGCGAGCTGGCCTTGCGCAGCGTGGGCGAGTGCCTGATCGGCCATGGCTGTATCGGGGAGTCGGTCACCACCGAGATGGACGGTCTGCCACTCCCCCTGTGCTGGCACCATGACAACGCATACCGGGATGGCCAGTTGCCGTTCAACCAAGGTGAGCATGCCGCGGCGATCGCCCGGGCACTGCTGACCCGGGTGGCTGGCTGGTGTGGGGTTGCCATTACCCAGTTGCAGGCACGGGATCTCTGCTGGTGGGCCAGCGTGTTCAAGGTGCAGCAGCATCTGCCGATCGCCGTGGTGCGCCACGCCTGCCGGGTGTCGCCGGTGGGGCCGGACAGGGTGCTGATCCCCGGGCGAGGTTATCGGGAGACCGCTGTCCGCTACCAGGTGCAGGAGCCCGATCTGATGACGGAGGATCCGTTGGCCGGGCTGCGCGACCGGATCAAGGCCAAGCCTGTTGTGAAGGCCATCGACCCTGAGCCGCCGATGTTGCACATCCCCCGCCCCAAGATGAAGCGGTGGGAGTCGGCCAACTATCTGGCGTTCGTGCGCCAGCTGCCGTGTGTGGTGACCGGCCAGACCGAGGGCATCGAGGCGCACCATGTGGTGGGGCACGGGCTCAGTGTGATGGGCAGCAAGACCCATGACCTGATGACCTTCCCGCTCTGTCACCAGGCGCATATGGAGTTGCACAACAACGGCTGGCAGCGGTGGGAACAAAACCACGGCAGCCAGCTGGATCACGTCGCGATGACGTTAAACAAGGCCGCCGGCCTGGGAGTGTTTGGATGACGCCATACAGTGGAAAAGCGGTGAAGGCGCGGGCCCGCCCGCAGCCAGTGCCGGGATTCATGAACAAGACCGAGGAGGCCTATGCCGGCCACCTGCGCACACTGATGCTGGCGGGCGAGGTGCTGCACTACGAGTTTGAGCCGCTCAAGCTTCGGCTGGCCGACAAGACCTTCTACACCCCCGACTTTATGGTGGTGCGCCGGGATGGGTTGATCGAACTGCACGAGGTGAAGGGGTTCTGGGAGGATGACGCCCGGGTGAAGATCAAGGTGGCCGCCAAGCAGCACTGGATGTTCACTTTCGTCGGGGTTCAGCGCAAAGGCGCCAACTGGTCACTGGAGGCATTCTGATGCGACTCGAGTATGCGCTTTCGATAGGGGAACCCCGCTCGGCGATGATCCAGGCCATTCAGTCCCGCTCCACTGGGCCCTCTCACCTGACGCAGGCCGATGTGCTGGGGGCGCTGGGGCTGGTGCAGAAATATGAAGGGGTGGGGTTGGCACTGATGATGGCCCGCTACACCAAGGACAAGGAGAGCCATCGCAAGGCAGTGATCGGGGTGATGGCGGAGTGCAGCAAGCTGGCACCCAATTATGTGGGTGCCATCAAGGAGCGTGGCCAGGGGATGGCCCTGAAGGCGATCGCCGCGCTGGCGGTGCAGCACTATTGTCGCACGGTGGATACCCCAGGGGCGGCCTGTCACCCGCAGTTCTGCCATGGGCGGGGGGTGATCCGCGACCTGGAGCTGAGCCGCCTGCACGGTAAGGCCGTCGACAAGGTGTGCCCGCGCTGCGGTGGTACCGGGCTGCGGCCCATCCTTGGCACCCAAGTGCGCCGTGCCATCGAACCCCTGCTGGGGACGCTTAGCCGCGGCGAGTGGGAACGGCAGTGGTACCCGCTCTATCAAGCGGTGCTGGCCTGGTGCCATGTGCAGGAGAGCGAGGTGGCTGCGTTCTACAAGCGAGTGACGGCGGCGTGAAGATCGCCATAATCCTCCCATGACCACCTGTAACTAATTGGCATAAGGACCTTTCAGGTCCTTTATTGTGTGATTATTCTATTATTTCATTCACTTAGAGCGTTAACATAGCAGACCAGAGGTCTTTGTTTTTGTAGATACCCAGTAGCACAAGCCTTGTTGCGTTGCTGAGGTTGGCAAAATGAACCTACTTCATGAAACATGGGTTATATAGCAAGGCAGCTTGTTTTAATTTTAGGGGAAGAAATGCACTCAGTACTCACCAATATCAGATCTCAATTGGAGCTCATTCTCTCGCGGCTCGATACTTCAATTCCAAGTGATGAACCATTAGGCAATGCACATAACAACTGGGCCTTCCCTGGCCTTACCCGTTTAGAGCTCAAAGAAGAAGCTCAGTCGATCATTGATTTGATCGACGATCATGGAGGGGATGACGTCGGTAATTTTGAGGTGCGACTCAATGATTATGAGCGACGACTTCAGCATCTTCATTTGAATACAATTCCACAGATTTGGGGGAGCGCTGGTCAAGCGGTGCCTGCCTTCATGTTGACCATGGGGGGGCTTCGCAAGGCTCTTACACCCATCTTGCAGCAAGACAAACACCTAGAATCCGCTGTCAAGCTAAGGAAATTAGCGCAGCAAATTCGTGGCTTGGAGGCAAAACTCAACAAATTAAATCCCCGCACAACTGAGCTCGTGACGATGGTCGAACGCATTGAGGACGCCTATCATGCTGCAGACCAGTTACCAACCGACTTAGAGTCCTTGTCTGAGGCAAGAGCTGACATTGAAAAATTAGTTAAAGCCGCAGAGAAAGACTCTGGTCACATTGAGTCCATTCGGGAGCAAGCTGACAAGCTCGACCAAAAACTTCAACAAAGCAATGAAGAGGCTGAATCTGTACTGGAACGGTGCGAGACGGCTTACTCCGCGTCGACCAGTGTAGGGCTTGCAGCTGCTTTCAGCGAGCGTTCGAAGGCTTTGTCCGAATCCATGTTGTGGTGGGTTGGGGGACTTGTTGTTGCTCTATCATTGGGTAGCATTTTCGGTTCCAAACAACTCAGTACTCTCTCTGAGTTATTTAAAACACCAGATGTATCAATGGCTGTTGTTGCTCTCAACCTGTTGCTATCGCTGTTATCAGTTGGTGCGCCCATTTGGTTTTCGTGGTTAGCAACGAAACAAATCGGGCAGCGATTCAAACTCGCAGAGGACTATGCCTTTAAAGCCTCCATATCGCGGGCTTATGAAGGGTTCCGGCGCGAAGCGGCTCGGTTTGATAAGGATATGGAGGCAAAACTGCTTACATCTGCATTGACTCGACTTGACGAACTTCCACTCAGATTGGTTGAAAACACCAATCATGGTAGCCCTTGGCATGAGCTGGCATCATCAGAGCTTGTAACGCAAGCGATCAAAACGGTGCCAGGGTTTGTTGATCAGGTAAAGAACCTTGCGGGCAGGGCAATGGACACTGTTAAGCCACAAGGGAAAAAGCCAGCTGCTTCAGCAACTGCACAAGCAGATGATGAATAATTACGGCAGATTTAGTGAGTGGATATGGGTGAAAGCACGACCGCTTGAACGAGGAACGAAATGAGAAAGTTTGTCATCTTCTTGCTATTGGGGATCTACTCGGCATCTAGTCAGGCTCTTCCTATTGAATCGAGTCAGTTTGGTGAAAATTGGCCATTTACAGTCGAGTCAGGGGAGTTGGCATGCGTGAATGGGGTTGCCATAGTTTTCTCAACCAGCGGGAAGGATTACGCGGTCAACGGAACAGCATCGACTATGGGATATTCAGGTATCGAGCCGATTTGGAAGTTAGACCCTGTTATGCTCGAATACGCCAAAGATATGGCTAAGTCAGAAGGCAAGACGCTGGAGGAGGTGCAGTCAGTCATGGGGAAGGCACGAGTGAATATCTCTGCAGTTTTGCAACAAGGATTAGCACTTTGTGATGCCAAGTAGCAGCGACTGCTTAATCAGAGGAAAAGGTCACAAGGCATGGATAGCAGATTGAGAGCGCCTGCTCTGAAGATGGCGGGCTGGGGGTTACTGCACGGCGACTTCTTCGACCTGGACGACGTCGCCGAAGTGCTTGAGATACCCAGTGGTGAGGCGGGCCAGCTAATGTGCTACTTGCGCACGCTGCATAGTGTGAGGTTGGTTTCCGAAGTCCGTGTAGGGCGGAAAGAGGAGGGGAAAGTCCACAAACGGATTGTCATCAAGGTGCTCTGCATCCATCCAGAAGCTCCACCAAGGCCAAAGAGGTTGCCGAAGTTCTCGAAGTCGGCCTCTCTTCAGCAACAGTTGAGCAAGCTGGTCAAACTCATGCCTTCACCGCGGGGGGCTCGTTGAACATTTTCTGCTGGCCTGGTGCCATGTGCAGGCGTTCTACAAGCGGTTGACGGCAGCGTCATGTCTGCTGTTCGCAACTTGCCATGCCAGACTCCTTTGCTACATTTATGTACAGCAGTAATGGGGGGTTAAAGAGGAGATCAGGCGAATACGTTCAGAATCCAGATGTGGGTTGTTAAAGCACGATTATTTCTGTAGCGGTTATAAGGATTGAGTGGAGTTATATGGAAGGCTCTATTCTTGGATTCATAATGTCTTCTATTTAATCACTGTTAGGCAACCCGAACCCGCCCAATGACCCACTCGAAATCAAGCAAAGGAGCTGACATGCACTACTTACCTCCCGCTCGTATCGATGACTTTTCTCGCTCGCCCCGTGTCGACCGGCTTGTGAAAAATTGGCACAAAAAGGTGAAGCAGCAAATTGACAGCTACCGCAACTTAGAACGATTCCTAGATCCTCTTAGTGCAGATGGTACGGCTACAAGGGAGGTTATCCCTTGGACCGGATTCCCGAGAATACTCGATGCTTGGCTCAGCATTGACGCAAGCACCGAGCCCACGAGGCGTATGCAACTCATGCATCAGGCGCATCGCTCGGCAGAGATTCTTAACCACCTCTCCTATGTAAAGCTGATGGATGATGGCAAGTTCTATCAAGTACCAGCCGACCCCAAGACAGGATGGATGCTCTACCCATCAATCGGCGGCGCGCCGTCTCTTCAGAGCGCATTCACACTTCCAGAGCGCCCCCAAGACGAATATCTTGAGTGGTTTGTCGTGCGGGATGCGATAACAAAGCGCATAACCCGAATCGACTTCACTGTGGAACCACCGGAGTATTGGGAGACTTTGGCAGAAGGTGACCCCGCGCTTGCCCAGCAACTCTACTCAGAGATTCTTGGAATAAATGTTCCGAAGGCCGACTTATTTTTTCAGTCTGATGTTCTCTGTCCCGAGATTACTCGTGTAGCCAATGGATTTAGAATTGTCGGCTACACCGCGCTCCCTGGACCTGGATTTGGAAAAGGTGCGTACAACCGGTACAACAAGTGGAATACAGAGCGTGGGGCAGTACATCTTACTCAGGGCAATAACACGCTGTTTGCGGAAATAAACCTTGCCGCCCGTGCGACGCAACGATTCGCCATTCGTCCCGACCTGAGCGCCAACGTTGATCGCTTTTCTCTAACGGCATGTGGCGGATACGGAGCGCTCAACCGGAACTCTGACCCCACGATTGGCCAGTCTGTTAACACTCTGGCATTGAGCGGCTTTCGCGTCATGGTCTCGAACCCGATTGGGCTTTACATAGGGGAAATTGATGTCAGCGGATTCCGCGATCCGCATGGTAATTTAGTGCCTCGCGAAGAGATCCTCACAGTTCATCGTGGAAGTTTTGAAGACGAAGATGGGCTTGCACGAGTTCTGCGCTTCTCTGTTCATCCACCAACGGGAGCAGCTTACGGCCTTGAGGAATGCACGCTCGACGGATTTCCTCTTTCCACCGGTGGCCCCATCGCCCGCCAAACCACAGTCGTGATTCATGGCATCGCTATGACAGCGAGCGGCCCCCACTCGATTGTGGACTGCGAGGCGAAGGTATGCCCGCACCCAACTAAGAATCCTAACTATTTCTTGGCGGTGGACCCCGGCAGCGACTGTCCAGATAGCACCGATCCAAGGTGGGAAAATGTTCCGGTCACGCTCGCACCTGAAGAATCAAGAATGGTCGCGATGGGTGGTGGGCCACACACATTTGGTTCACGGTTGGCCTAATGGAACCGATACTCGACATTGACGATATTCAGGGACACGTGTTTCCAGGCTTCGGGACAAGCCATTCAGTCGTGATTGCGTTGCAAATTACTGACCCAGAAATGGGGCGCGCCGCATTGGCCCGTCTGCTCCCTGACGTTACTACAATGGCAGACAGCCACCGCAGCAAGGAGTCTCGGCGTGAATTTATGATTTCAGGTAACCAGATTGAGAGGGAGCAGATCCCGTCTCTCGCAATTGCGGTTGCTGCAACGGCGGTTCGAGCATGGGGCATTGACACGGAAGGATTTGACAGGAGCTTCCAAGAAGGAATGAGAGTGGATGCTGCTTCGCTTGGCGATGTCATCGGTGCCAACGCGAAGCCGGCTGATTGGACGTTCAATATTCAAGACAGCGATCGGGTCGATGTGCTGATCATTGCCGGGCATAACACGCGACTGCTACTAGAGCAGTCTGCAAAAAAATGGCTAGCCAAGCTCCTGCCAGCATTCACGTTGGTCATCACTGAATACGGTCGCCGACGTTTAGGCGACAAAGAATTTTTCGGGTTCCATGATGGCGTTTCTCAGCCCGCAGTTCGCGGCATCACTCCTGATGGTGATTACCTCAGTCGGCGGGTTATTGCTGAGGACGACCCGAGATCGACCTATTTCGCAAAGCCGGGTCAGATGCTAGTTTGGCCTGGTTCTTTCCTTTTTGGGTACCCCGGGCAATCCTCAAGCGTCACGCAGGCGGGCGCAACTGTTCAGCCACCGATGCCTTGGATGCGCAACGGTTCCTACTTGGTCTTTCGACGGCTCTTGCAGGATGTGGTTGCATTCCGCAATGCTGTTGACGGCATGGAGCAGCACCTAAAACAGCAAGGCGAAGAGGTTCCCAGTGGGTGGGTTGCAGCTCGCCTCATGGGGCGCTGGCCCGATGGGACTCCGCTCACCGCTTCGCCAACAGGCGAAGACACGAAGATCAGCGAAAACCCTAATCGGATTAACAACTTTCGGTTCTTTGCTTCGCTGAGCCCAACGCCGTTGGCCGATTCAGGGGAACCGCCCCAAATGCTTCCTGAAGTGCCAGCCGATCCATTGGGGCTTGCGTGCCCTCGTGCGTCCCATGTTCGACAGGTAAATCCTCGGGATGGCATCTCTGAAATTGGACAAGAGCATCATCCCAGAAAACTCATGCTTCGCCGAGGGATCGCTTTTGGTCCAGAGGTCGACGATACGCCGGGCGCAGACCGTGGGTTACTGTTTCTCTCATACCAGACATCAATCGTCGAGCAGTTCAAGTTCGTTCAAGTCAACTGGGCCAATGCGACGCAACGACCGACCGGTGACGGTCGGGACCCCATTATTGGTCAAGATGGAACGAGAGAGACTAAGCGTAGTATTCAAATCTTCGCTTCTAGTGGTCGCCAATTCCGATGTTCGTTCAGCGGCCGCTGGGTGATCGCCACGGGCGGCGAGTACTTCTTTACGCCAAGCATCTCCGGTCTAAAGCACCTGCTTGGTGATCAAGATGGCATTCCTTCCTGAACTGTGATGGTGCCGAAGAGG
>RCUM01000514.1_pt1 | contig 22458 bp, 47 predicted proteins | sample 2166141 | NCBI WGS metagenome assembly RCUM01 (sample SAMN09932756, study PRJNA488358) | compost metagenome | isolation source: compost soil in crotonic acid-enriched | place: Germany: Experimental Botanical Garden
CTTATTGACGAATACCTTGCTAACAGGATGGCAATATTTGACGGGGCGGTTTCAGATGGTATGCGACTGAAAACCGATGGGCTTAGCCATGCATTTGGGCCAATAGGGCATACTGATTTCATCGTAATTGCCGGTCGCCCAGGTAGCGGAAAGAGCGAGTGCGCTGTGGCGCTTGCCTGTGACTTTGCGATTGATCAGGGAAAGGCGGTGCTTTACAAGTCACTGGAAATGGAAGGCGTTGAGGTTGCAGAGCGAGCACTACTTGCAACTGCTGGAATATCAGTTGACCAAATATCAGATGGCACAGCATTCACAACAGATGCAGGTTGTGGGGCTATGGGGTCGGCAGTTGAGAGGATAATGGGGAAACCGTTCTACATTGATGACGCATCTGGTTGCACCATTGATGACGTTGCATCAGAGGTGCGCGAGTTTTGCGCCGAACATGCCAACGTTGGCGCGGTCATTATCGATTATGTCGGCCTGCTTGACATCGCAGGGAAATTCAGCAGGCACGACTTGGCAATAGGTGATATTACGCGCAAGATGAAGTTGCTTGCAAAGCAGATGAAGATACCAGTTATCGGATTATTCCAGTTGTCGAGAGACGTTGAAAAGCGAGCTGGTAGCAAGAAGCCGCTTGCATCTGATTTGCGAGACTCTGGCAGCATTGAGCAGGACGCTGACAAGATTGTAATGGTCCATCGTGAGTGCATTTACGAACCGAACACACCAATGCAGAACGTCGCCGAATTGCTTAACGTAAAGCGGCGTCGAGGCCAACCGACAAACGGCTATATGCGTTTTGTAAATGGCCACTTTGTAGCGATACCAGATGACGAACAAGGCAAATGGAGAAACATTGCAGAATCAAAGCCAGAACCTGAACAGAAAAAGAAATCAGGTTTCAGGTATGGGGATGATTGATGAAACAGCACGCAGAATCACTCATTTCATACGTCATGGAATGGGGTGGTAAGAGTCGAGATGAGGCGATAGAGTGGCTGGATAGGAATTTACCGAGACTGAGAGGAGATGAAGATGAAAAGTGATCGTGAGTTGTTGGCGTTGGCGGCTAAGGCTGCGGGGTACACCATTCACGAGAATGGGCACGACATAAACGGAATCCCATGGTTGTGGTGCGACGAGATAGAAGACAACTGGTATCCGCTGTATGGCGACGGAAATGCGCTGCGCCTTGCTGTAATGCTTGATATGTCTATAGAGGTTAATCGAGTTGACGAGATGGTAACCGTTACAAGTGGATATAACGGTGAACACCGCGTAGTAGAGGTGTTCGGTGATTGCATGTTCGCAGCAACTCGCCGCGCCATCGTGCGTGCTGCTGCGGCTATTGGTGAGGCGATACAATGAAAGAGCAGACAGAGATGGAAAAAATCGCAACACGCAGGATTGCAAAGGCGATCATAGAGCAGGCTGACTTAGAAGGGTGGCGGAAGCTGAAAGATGAATCTGAGGTGGCCGCCAAGGTTAGCCAGGCAGTGGCGCGGCACTCTTCACAGCATGGCATACACCCGTTGTTTATCAAGAGCGCGATGCTCAGATTGCAGGATGGGAGGATCTGATGGCAACTAACCTGATAATCGACTCGCGTGATTTGGAAGATTTGAATGCCTGCATCAAAACGATGCTGGAACTCGGGCCTGTATCTGTGCAGTTGAAGTCGCACACCAAGCGGAGCTTGAGTCAAAATGCGTTGGCGCATAAATGGTTTGGTGAGTTAAGCGCATGGCTTATCAGAAAAGGTAAGGATTTCGCAACGCCTGAGTGGACAAAATCTGCAATGAAGGCGACCTTCCTTGGTTATGTTGAGGTGGTTGACACTGACGTCATTACCGGAAAGAAAACGTCGCGCCAAGAACTGCGTCACACATCATCGCTAGACACAGGAGAGATGAAGTTGTTCATGGATATGGTCTACCACTGGGCGCTTGACCGTGGCATGATGCTTACCATCCCAGACGGGTGCGAATACCAGAAACTTACAAAGCAGGAGAATGGTTATGAGTGAGTGGATTGTTGCAAAAAAAAGCGCTCCGCAAAATGGTGTAAAGGTTTTGTGCTGCGTAAACGACATCATAAGTGAGTGGTGTGAGGTTTTGTTTTGGGATGGCATGGCTTGGAGTGATACCAATGGAGATGATTTCCCTTGCATTGTCACGCACTGGATGCCACTGCCAGAGATGCCAAAGGACTGAAAATGGCCAACAAGAAGCGTAAGTGTAAGCGGTGTGGTGAATATCGCGATGCAGAATCTGGTGTGCAGACACCATCAGCATGGTTCTGCTGTCACGCTCATGCGATCGAGTTCAGCATAGAAGCATCCAGAAAGCGCACTGACAGATTGCGATTGAAGGCGGTACGTGCGCATGAGCAAGAGGCAAAGAATGCGGCAAAACGCGATAGAGAGCGCACAGCAAAGCGCAAGAAGGAGCTAAACAGATCGCATCACCTAGACCAGTTGCAGAAGTTGGTTAATCAATGGGTGGTTCATGTCAGGGATAAGGATAAACCTTGCTGTACCTGTGGAACCACAAACCCATTCATCAAGTATGATGCGGGCCATTATCGCAGCAGAGGGGCTTGCCCAGAGGCGAGATTCATACCGACCAACATACATCGACAGTGCTCAGTAAGGTGCAATGTGTACGGGAGCGGAATGAGAGCTGAGTATATCGAGTTCCTGCGGTCTGGGTACGGGCAAGAGCATTTGGATTGGCTAGATGGACCACACCACACGCTGAAAGAGCAGCTACCAGACGCTGACGCAATTGACGCAGAGATGGCTCGCTATCGCAAGATGCTTCGAGAAGCTGGACTAAAGCCAAATGCGTAGTTGACGAAAATGATTGGCTGTAATAGTATCAAGCTCTCAATAAAGGAGATGTGTATGGACGATAATGAGTTTGAGTTTGAAGGAAAAGTGTATCAGCCAATTAAGACTGATGCACCATGCTCTGCGTGTGCGTTATGCGATAACAGCGGGTGCCTTCGCGCGCCTTGCGCTGACGACATTATTTTTGTGGAGAAGCAACAATGAACACGGTAAAAATAAAAATGCTTGCACAGCAGGTTAGCGATGCGGCGCAGGCAGTCATAGCTCTTGAGTGTGTTTGCAATGAAGAGGTTTGCGGCTACCTGATTGGCTTACACAAGGAGCAATTGAAGATGTACTCGGAGGCGCTGCATGAAGAAATCAACCGCGTGGCGTGAAGATAGGGTCGAGATGTTCGGAACTTGGGTAAGTCAGACCGGCGCTAAGGTTTACGAGCTTCTATCCCAAGGCAAGACCATGCGCGAGGTTAGTGATCTTGCTGGTGTTGCCATGGGATCAATGTCTGGCTACATGGAGCGAGCGAAGAAATACGGGGTAATAGGAGCAAGAAAGAAAATGGATGTGATCGCAACTGACTCAGAAGGCAATGAGCATCACTTCACTAGCGAGAAGCAAATCAAGGCCAACCTTTACAGCTACTCATCAGTAAGGCGGGCTTGCATTGAAGGTCGAGTTTACTGCGGAATGACATGGCGGTTCGGAACTGAGCATGGACACCGAGTTAACTGGCGAGGTCACATGGTAACTCGCCGAACTGCAAGGTTTTACGACGCCTGCATGAAGACCGACATGGGGTATGGTGACATAAGCCGAATAGGCGCAGAGTGTGGAATGAACAAGCATTCTGCATTGGCCGCATATCGACACCTGTACCGATGGGGATTTGCAAAAAGGATATGCCCTAGTTACAAAGTGATTGGCAAATCTGACAGGCTTGGTATAGTTGAGTTTGATTCCATTGATGATGCAGAGATTGCAGGATTTAACGCAAGATCAATCAGGGATTGCTTCATAGGAAGGCAAAAAACACATGCAGGTTACACATGGGAGAAAATAACTGATGCTGAAGATCGACAGAAGGCCAGGGGAAAAGCTGCGACTTCGCGGCAAGGTGTACGGGACATTCACAGTTCAGCTTTGCAACAAGGAGATGCGTAGCATTTATAACACAAGTGTCGTGGTTAGGCTTGAGGGAAAAAATCAGGGTCAAACGTTCATCCCTGTATACAGCGACAAATGGAACAAGTACGGCGAGATCGAAATGCGACAGTCAGGCGATGGCGTGACGTTTTTGATTCATAGCTCGCCAGAGGAGTTGCAGGTGCTTCGCGCAGAATTGATTGGAGGCATGAAAGATGAGTGAATTTAAAGAGTTTTGCAAAAAGATTCTCCCGTTTGTGCAGGCTGGCGCAGATGGGGATGTAATACAGTGGAATTCAGGCCAGTGTGGGTGGCTTGATTGTAATGATGCGAAAAGTTACTACCATAGCTTTGGAGCAAAAACAGAGTTCAGAATAAAGCCTCGCACAATCAAGATTGGTGATTTTGATGTTCCAGAGCCAATGCGAATCATCCCGCATGATGGTCAAGAGGTTTACGTTGTAACCCCTCAAGTTATAGATGGGTTCGGGCCAGCGCTATGGCTTGGGTGTGGGTGGCAGTACACAGCTCTTGAGCGAGGGCTAGTGCACGTAACAGCAAAAAATGCTCAATCTCACGCAGAAGCTCTATTTTCATTTTCGGTGAAAAAATGACTGAATCCGAAATAAATGCAAAATACACAGTGTCTTTTGTTAACTCACTCCACATCGACGATTCAGGCTGTTACATGGTAAACAAGGCTGATGCCGATAGACTGGCATCACTTCACACAGGAAAGCCAGTTGCAGCAGTGAAAGGTAATCTGTGGATTGAGGTCGAGTCGGTTGTTGAAGGTGAGTTGATTGGTAAAAAACTGGAGGTTGTGTGATTAAAAATAGCTGGTTTTGTTGCTTTATGGCTGGCGTTCAGGTTGCGATGTATTACCTTGATTTAGTGTCTGCATTTGTTGCTTTCACAGTTGGCGTTGGATTCATCTTGGTAAGTCAGATTTGCAGCTCAATCGAGAGTTTGCAGAAAGACATTCGAGAGATGAAGTGTGATTGCTGTGATTGCAAAATGGATGGTGAGTGATGGCTAAGGTTGGCATTGTTTTTACCGACACACCTGATGGTGGATTCGACTTTGACTTCCTTATGCTTGAGGGTGAACACGCCGAGCAGACTCCGGCAATTGTAAATGCTGAGCTTGCTGGGCGCCTATTCATGCAGTTCATCAAGAAGCAGAATGCAGTGGTTACTGAGGAAAGCGGAATCCTAGCGCAACACTAAAACAAAGCCTCCTTCTGGGGGCTTTTTTGTGCCTGTGTTTTGGTATGATTAGTGCAACAAGTGAATAAACGGAGCATAAGCGGAATGACAAAAGAGAAGGCTGGCACATTTAGCGCCGAGAATCAGCCTGAGAACCGCAGGGGTCGCGCCAAGTACAACAAGCTGATGGATGCCTTGATTGCCAAGGGGTACTCTGAAAAGCAGTTCTACGAGCGCGTGGTTGATGCGGCAATGAGCGAGAATGGCAACAACATGCTGCGAGAAGTGCTGATGCGCTTCTGCCCAGCACCAAAGCCATCCGCACAGGCGATAACGTTTGATTTTCCAGCCGATGGAACTCCGGTACAGAAAATAGACTCAATCATATCTGGCGTGGCGAACGGCAGCATTCCGGCGGACTTGGGCAAGCTGGTTGTCGATATGGTGAAGGCAAGCCTTGATGTCGAGGAGGTAACTGAGTTGGCATCTCGCCTTGAGAAGCTTGAGGAGCACATGAAGAATCAGGCGGCTCAATGACTCGAAAGCGGATTACGCTTAACGCCATAGAGAAGATAGAGCAGGCGCTAGACATATCTTGTGAGGCGGTCGAATCCGCCGTGTTTGGCATATGCGACATCAATCGCAATGTGATTAAGCGCCTTAGAATGACGGCTGACGGTGTTAGTGAGACCGATGATGATCCAGCAATCCTGATTCCGCAGAAGCTGGAGAGGCTGCTTTACCCGAAGCGAATCAAGGTTATCTATGGCGGTCGAGGCTCTGGCAAGACGCGCACTGTGACGTCAATCCTAACCGAACGAGCTAGATTCAAGCGCGAGCGCGTGGCCTGCTTCCGTGAGATTCAGGCATCAATCAAGGAGTCGAGCTATCAGGAGATAGCTGACGAAATTGAGCGCAAGAATGAAGGCGATGAGTTTCGGCAGGTTGATGGGGAGATAACTCATAAGCTGACTCGTTCCAAGTTTTCGTTCAAGGGGCTGTATCGAAACCTTACAACAGTCAAGGGCTTCGCTGGCGCAACCATTGCGTGGGTGGAAGAGGCGGAGAACATAAGCCAGACGTCAATCGACATCCTTGAGCCAACAATCCGCGCTCCAGGCTCCGAGATATGGCTGACGTTTAACCCGAACAAGCCAACCGATGCCATTTGGACAAACTTCGTTGAGCCGTACCTTGACCAGATGGTTGATGGCGTTTACGAGGATGATGAGACGCTGATCATTGAGGTGAACTATGTAGATAACCCGTGGTTCACAGAAGAATTGGAGATGACCCGCCAAAAAGCCATGCGTACCGACCTTGATAGGTACAACTGGATTTGGCTTGGCAGGTTCAATAGGCGCAGTGACGAGCTGGTTCTTGGTGGCAAGTATGTTGTGCAGGACTTCACGCCAACAGATGAATGGGATGGCCCATACCTTGGTGCTGACTTCGGCTTCGCGCAAGACCCATCAACACTCGTCGTCTGCTGGGTGTATGACGGGATCCTTTATGTAGAACATGAGGGATACGGATCTGGCGTAGAGATAGACCAGCTTGGCGCAATGTATGAGCGGGCTTATCCGCGAGCCAAGGAATATGTGATTCGTGCCGACTGCTCACGGCCAGAGACCATAAGCTATGTTGCACGCCAAGGGTTCAAGATTGAGGGGTGTGAGAAGTGGAGCGGGAGCGTTGAGGATGGTGTAACTCACCTTCGCAGTTATGAGCGAATTGTGATTCACTCTCGATGCAAGCACACCGCAGATGAGGCCGCAAGGTATTCATACAAGGTTGATAAGAATATTGGTGACGTGCTTCCTGATATTGTGGACAAGCACAACCACACAATGGATGCGATACGCTACGCCATAGGGCCGCTGATTAAGCGTGAGTCACAACCAATGCTATTCATGCCGTCAAGGTACAGATAAGAAAAGGCCCGTTAGGGCCTTGTTTCACTTTCCATAATTCTCGTCACCTTTGACTGGCCACACCTTTCCGGCCTTTGTTTTCTTCACTCTAATTCCATTCATGAAGTGATTTCGCTTCATCTCTTCGCTGTAGCACTGTGTACAGAACCCATCACCATCAATCCATCTTTGGTTGTGCTTTTCACAGTAAACAAGTCCATTCATCTAACCACCTCAATAATCAACCTGTCGCCAGCGCAATCGCTAAGGATTGCCACGTTGTCGCACTGGAATGTAACGGAAGTCCAGCCTTCCTCCAGCAGCTCGCCGATTGCGTGAGAGATTGATTCATACTTGGTTACATGGCGAGATGGCGAAACAAGACCATCATGCGCCTCGATGTGAAGTCTAGTTGTAATCACGGTTCACCTCTCCCAGTAAGAAAAATCTTCCTCTACAATGCACTTTACTTCTGGCCAGTTCTTTACTTTTATGCCATAAGTAATCTGCATTTCATCAGCCACTCGCTCTGCGTGATAAGCCGCATCTTGCTCTGCTTGGCGGCAAATTATCATGTAATAGTGCTTTGCGTTTCTAACCCAGCACCTCCTTCTGAATTTATTCATCACGGCTCATTCCTCTCTTTGATTGCCTGCATGACTCTGCGCTTGGCTTCCTCATAAACTGCAAACTCAACCGTGTCGTCGTATAAATGAATCATCCATTTTGGTATTTCAGCAAACACGCGATCGCTCATGTTTTCAATATCTATACTAAGAAGTTGTTCATCACCCTGCCGCTGCGCGTACTCGTCTGCTTTCATGATGTTATAGTCGGTCACTGTTTCTTCTCCATTTCTTTCATGAACATCTCACCTAGTGCGGTAAGTTTCTTTTCCTTACCTCTTGGGGTATCCATCAAAAATCCTCCGTAAGTCATAATCCAGTACGCTGTATGCCCAGACCAATAACCAGAAAGCTGATCGCTTAGGTTCTTGTATAGCTGATTTTTTGCCAGCTCAAGGTTATCACTTGCTGGCCCAACCCAGCTCTTGAACAATTCTGAAATTAATTCGTCAATCTGGCTCATTTCGTGCGCTCCAGCTCTGCGAGAAGTGCGTCTGCAAACATCACAGCGTCCATTGCAAGGTGCTCAGGTTGGTGGTAATCGCCACTATGCGAACACAGTCCTTGCATTGCGTTCATCGCCATCATCTCTCGCTTGGTCATGCCACTCCACCACCTGCTACTCTGCACCTCGTCAACAATTTCGAATGGCATTGCTGGCATATCTGAATTCTTCATTTTCATCTCCTTCGTTGCTGATGCCTAATCATGGCACCACATTAAAACTATTACAACCCTTTCAGCTCAAGTATTCTATCCGCGTACAGCCACGCCCTGGCGGTTAATGTCTTGTAAACAAAGAAATCAAGTTTTGCAGGTTTCCAGTGATCACCCAAAGCATCAAGCAGTGCATCGCCGAACAGATTCCTTTCTGTTGAGCCTTTTATGCTATCAAACCAATCAACAATTGCGTCAGCCTGAGCTGTCGTGTATGCACCAGAATTAACCAATGCCATTGAAGTATCAAACTTCCACTTGAAATACTGAGTATCGTTCATGACCATCTCCTTTGTTGATGCGCCAATACTGAACCATCACGCAAACTATTACAACCCCTCTATGGTAAAATTCATGCATCAATCAGTGGGGTGACAGATGGAACAATCCAGAGCAGAGATGCTAGTTAACCAGTGCCAAAGTGCACTGGAGCGAATCAGGATGGCGCGGGTAAGTCAGGTGATGGGCTCTGACAGTAAGCACGGCTCGCTGTATCGGGTGTTTGGCCTGCCGACAGAGCTGACATTCGAGCACAAGAAAAACATGTACGACCGTAACGGCGTGGCTGGTGGCGCAATTGACAAGTTGGCAGGCAAGGCATGGGAAAGCTACCCAGAGCTAGTTGAGGGTGAGCCATCAGCCGAAAACAAGGTGGATACGCCGCTCGAAAAAGAGCTGCGCAAGTTCTGCAAGAGAACCAAGTTGTGGCGGGCATTCCGCGCCATGGACACAAAGCGGATGGTTGGCAACTATGCTGCGCTGATTCTGAGGATTGCGGACGGTCAAGACTGGAGTCAGCCTGCAACCAACGTCAGGCCTGACCAAGTCGTTGGCTACATGCCAGTGTGGGAGTGCCAGCTCCGTGTAACTGATACCGAAATGGATCGAACCTCAGAGCGTTACGGAGAGCCGAAAGCGTGGGTATATCAGGAGATTGTCAGTTATGACAACTCGCTTAACACTAAACCCGTGCAAGAGGTAAACATCCACTGGACTCGCGTTGTTTACTTCGGTGACGTGTTCACGGATGGCTCAACTAGCGAGTTCGGGAATAACCTGCTGGCTCGCGGGTTTAACGCATTCACTGCCATCGAGAAGATCAACCAATCTGGTGCTGAGGGGTTCTTCAAGAATGCCGCTCGCCAGCTCCAAGCCAACTTCTCGAAAGAAGCTCGCATGGATGAAATCGCCCGCATGATGGGGGTGAAAGTTCAAGAGATTAGCGACGCATTCCAGGCTGTGGGGCGAGACCTTAATAGCCAGTTCGACAGCTTCATGGTGACTCAGGATGTAGACGTTAACGCCCTGACGGTATCAATGCCGAACCCACAGGAGTTCTTCGATTGCTGCCTGCAAGAGGCTTGCGCATCTCTGGGTGGATTCCCAGCTACCGAGCTGACGGGGCACATGACTGGCGACCGCTCAAGCTCTGAGAACAACAAGGTTATGGCCCAGCTTGCTACATCTCGCCGCGCTAACGTACTCGATAACGATATCGAAGACTTCTTTAAGCATCTGTCTGATATTGGCTGCTTCAAGGGCACTGAACTGTCTGCCGTGTGGAATGACCTTCTCGACCCATCTACTGGCGACAAGCTAGACAACGCCAAGAAGATGGCCGAGATTAACCAGATGGGCCTTGGATTGGGTGAGCGGTACTACACACCGCAAGAGATTCGCACAGAGTCTGGCATGGAGCCAGAGCCGGAGGATGGCTTCGAGGATTTGCCACCTCCAGAGCAGCAACCTGAAGATGGAATCGATCTGCAATAAGAAAAGCCCCTTTATGGGGCTTTATCTATCCTACTTATGATTTCGTCTACGTCTGACTCAAAATAAAATGAAACCTCATCCTTCTTATTGAATACTCCTTCGCAGTAATAAAGCTCGACTAAGCGCCTGCCAATTCTCACCAAATACCATCCATCACTTATTGCATCCCAGCTCTTAATCACAATTCCACTCCCATCACCAAAATCACACATGCCGCGCCTAACGCCAGAATCAAAAGGCCTTCGATTGTTGGTTTCAAAGCGATAGCTCCTCAATCAAATCCTCAAGCTCTTGCTGCTTCTCGATGAATCTCCGAGCATCCTGACGCCGCTTGATTGCCTCCATGTCGTTGGCATCCTTCCGGCGCTGGCGTGTGTTTGGGAAAATCTTACTCATAACTCAATTCCTTTCATTGCTCGATATGCTTGCAGGTACATTATTTCGATTATGGCTTGTGGTGTTATCACTTCAGTGTCACGCCAATCTTATCAAGCATGGATCGCAGCTCATCCACTGTTAACGCCATTCCTTTGCAGTTCTCTGGCAACTCAACCACCAGCGCAGCACGGGAGGCTTGCCATGCCATCCATGCAAATCTCGTATGCTGGAAGCTGTATTCTCCATCATCTTCCCTCATGGTAAGTTGCCCACTCTCATTAAGCCACTCTTCGAACCCATAACGCATTTTCTCACTCATCGCCCATCTCCTTCATTGCTTGGTCAATTGATTCTGAGATATTTTTTGATATCCAAGGCTTTGGCAGGTTAAATGTCACTGCCCACGAAACCCCTCCATTGTTTGATTCGAACACGGTATTGTCAATTAGCCACCGATACCTTGCCGCATCCCGATCGGATTCGCGCAGGCGTGTAATAATGTCAAGCAAATCACCTTTTGATACTATTGCCTGAACCTGATATGACTCCTCACCAAGATCGTTTTCATTCCATTCGTATATTGTATCAATGTTAATCACTTTAACTCTCCTTCATTGCCTCTTGCCATCCCCACCAAGCCTCCTCAGTTGTGCGGCTCATGTACTTACCAACTTCAATCACCAGCATTATCGCAGTGTTCTGAAATTACAAACCACCAGTCTAAGTCGCATTCAAAAGCGGACATGTCAGCACCAATCCTTTCCATCTCTGATGACGGGATCGCTATCGACGCTGAATTTGAGTCTGAAACAGAGACCTGAACTGGGAAGCTGACGTTTTCCATGCCCATGTAACCACCATTATTTTTCAGTATAATTTTGTTCATTTTTCTCTCCTTTGTTGATGACAATACTATTACAGTTATCTGGATGGCGGTCAATCTACCTTTCCATTTACCAGCCACCTGATTGCCGTGACCCCCACAGCCGGGATCTTCTGCACCCCTCGCTCCCACTTGCTGTACGTGTCTCGATGAACGCCAAGCTTATCAGCCATCTGCTTTACTGATAGGCGCAACTTCTGTCGCGCCACAAAAATATCACTTCCATTCATTTCTTCTGCGCCATGGCAAGCTCCTTGTGTAGCCTTTGCGGAACTTTTGCGCCAAGCATATCAAGGCCATCCTTGAAGAACTCAGGCAAATGAAGCACCCCACCTTCATCAGTTGTAATGTATGCCCACTGCCTATCCTGCAAGCATTCGTGCGCATCAAATTCATCACGCACAACAACTGGATGGTGGCAAGTTGACTTGAATTGTTCAATTTCTTTCAGCATGCCTGTTGCTGAGTTGTGATGGTTGTGATGGATGTCCTTAATGCTTCCATCGCATTCAAGATCCCACTCTTCCGCGTCCCACTCATAAATTATGCTCATCTTACTTACCTTCTTGCTACTGGCTTAGCTCCATTGCCTCGCCTCATGAAGTGAATATTGCGCCTATCAGGCGTGCAAGTCAACAATCATTTGTAATATTTTTATTTTGTTGGTGGGGTATAATCAGGCGTCAACAGAGAGGATTAATCATGGCTGGATTTCCCGCTCCAAACATACTAGACCCAACACAGCAGAAAGGCCGCGAGAAGCGGGCCTATGCAGACTTCCGCCGCAGGTTGCGAGCAATCAACGCAGAGATTCAAGAGCGAGTAGTTGACCAGCTACAGCCGCGAGAGATTGCAGTGAATGGCCTCAGGGCTTACCTGCTGAATGCGGAGAAGGTTTACATCTACGAGCTCGACTATCTCCAGCTACGCCGCATTGACGAGACCATCGCCGAGATAATCCAGCGGATTATGATGCAGCGTGGCGAGCAGTGGGATGTATGGATGCAGCAATACACTGCCGAGGCATACCAGCATGGTGCAGCATATGCTCAATCGTCCCTGGCTGTGCAATCAGCAGTCTACGCAAGCGCATACAGCAACATAGAATCAGTCCTGTTCACGCCTGAGTATCAGCGCCGGATTGCTGTCGTAACGTCGCGCACTTTCAACTCGATGGAAGGCTTCACGGACGACCTGATAACCACAACTCGGCGAATCCTGGGTGACACCATCGCCCAAGGTAAGTCGCCACGATATGCAGCCCAACAGCTAAAAGGATACCTGGTTGACACCGAAGGCACTCAAGCTAAGGCAGCAAGCAGAGCCGCAACAATCGCACGAACAGAGCTAGGCGTCGCCTATCGCTCCGCAGTGATGGATGAGTCGCAACGGGCCAGCGAATCGCTTGGGCTGGTGACTAAGCTGCTTTGGGTGTCTGCGCTGATGGCGACCACTCGAAAAACGCATGGTGAAAAACACTCTGACATACTAACAAGAGCTCAGGTTGCTGAATTTTATAGTAAAAATGGCAACTCAATAAATTGCAGGTGTAGTCAATCCATAGTTGTTGTTGATGAGAAAGGAGATGCTTACGCGAAACGTATTTTAGATAAAATGAAAAAGCAGGAAGCTGCATGGGTGGCCAGAGGCGGGGGTTAATCCCCGCTCATCATCACGCCGCCATATCGCGTGAAAATGGCTTTCATCGGCTCAATCTCGCGCAGGTCGACCGTCTCCGTGTAGCCATCTGGCAGAATTTCCTTGCCAACCACTCTTCTCCTAAATGATTTTTTGCACTCTCTTTCTGCCGCTCTGCAATCCTCGATTGATTCAAACTCAAATACACATAGGTTACGCACTGATGCTGCATGCCTATTCTGCTGGTGGATCCTGTTGATGTAGTGAACGGCTATGCCGAACTTTGCGGCAACATCAATTCCATTAAAAGAAACAATGTTTATGTATGCTTGTCGCTGATTTCCACCATTACACATTGGGCAGCCTGATGCGTTCTTGATGGCGTTTGCTATCGAGTTTGAAAAGATTCCGTGCCTGCTGCAAACCCTAAAAACGCGAGCCATTGTTTTGTTTTTGGCGTAATCATCCGCGTCTATTGAATCGAATTCGTAATCTCCCTGGATAGCAGTTATTGATGCTACCTTGTGGCAGATCTGATCATAGGTTAGCGTCTTCACCCCAGAGCATCTACATGGCATCTTTCCTCGCGCTATCTCATGGTTAAGAGACTCAAAATAGCCATCGCACAACCCAGCCAACACGTACTCATCATGTGAGCACCTCTTGCATTTAACTATTGAGAATGATTTGCTGCCATTGGCGTCCTTTCTTTCTGATCTACCCACATACTCAAGACCAAAGCTATCGCACCGTTCAGCCATTGTTTTTGCGCCAACAGTCCTATCTGCGCCTATCTTCTCGCCAGCGCAACCATTGCATCTATAGCCGCGCTGTATTTTGTCGAATGATGTTTCGTAAGGCCCATGCTTATCGCACATGGCGTGAACTGTTGTCTTGTTGCCAATCCACTCACCAACCGAAATTAACCTATATCCATCTGCATTAAGGCAGCGAGAAGCCCTAACTGTATGCTGTTTTATTGTCAGCTTTGGCGATTTGCTGCATCCGCATGGGAAGCATCCAGCAATGACTCTGGCTTTGTTAATTAGGAATATACCATCGCCAAACATCTCTCTGTCGCCGCTACAAACGTCACAGGTTACGGCATAGGTCTTCTCTGGCTTTGTGTGGTCACCAACAAGGCCAAGCACGTTTAGTTGATTTGTTTTGGTAAATGACGAAGAGAATGCATCTTGAATGATGTTCATATTCAACCCCTCAGTGGGAATCTCAGGATGGAGTGTTTGCGGAAGCCTGCCTGAGTTCAGGTTTTCGGGAGCTACCCTATCCGCCAGCAAACATTACCACAACCTGTGTTAAAATTCATCATCATCAACAAAGAGGTAATGACTATGACCATGCAAGTAAACGGCGGCGGTAACGGCAAGCAACGTCAGCGAATGCAAGAAGAGGCGATCGCGGCAACCAAGAAGCGCGAAGCTGAACTAGCCAAGATGCAGCGAGGCGGTGGCAACAGCAAGCAGCGAGAAGCGTGATGAGCATTAACGATTGGCTGATGGTTGCGACCATGGTTGCTGCTGTAGCCACTCGGTGGTGGGTGGTGGCCGGACTGGCTGCCACCTATTGCGCTCAGTCTGCTATTGACTACGCTGGGTGGCTTGATGCTTATGGGTATTACCTTTCTGTTGCACTGATTGATGCGTTATTTGTGCTCATTATTCACCTGCAATCACCAGTGCCACGCCATCTTGGGGTTGCCCAACTCATCTGCGCCTTGTTTATTCCAGTTCAGATTGGCGGCTTGGTAATGTGGTATCTGTATGAGCCTCCATTGGTTTACAATGTAGCCTGCTCGGCGCTCTACCTTGCGCTAATCATAAATATAATTTCACGGGATAAAAAGCGTGCTAGAAATCGTAAAGATTCTAAGCTGCGTATCGTCCATGATTCTTATATGCGTCATGGCTCTGCGATGGCTGCAAAAGACGAGGTTAAAGGATGACGAAGAAGATTCAGTGGAGTGTCGGGGCGATTCTGGCGCTGATTGCGATACTGGTGGCGATGTTTCACCGAAAGATTGACGGAATGAAGGCCAGCCTAGCCTTGGGAATGTCGATGATTGGCGCTGGTATCACTAACATATGGCAATGGCTACCTGAGAACATCGCCATTCTCTCCGGCCTATCCGGCATGATTCTAACGTGGACAATCATCATCAAGAACATCCGAGACCTACGCAAAGACGAGAAAGAAAAAAGCCCCTGATGGGGCTTTGTTTATTTTTGTGCGTAGTCTATGGCATCCTGCAACCTCTCAAAAAGCTTTGCGCTGCTTAGATAGTAGTAGTGAATGCTTCCATCTGATACATGCCGAACTGACATGCTTTTCTTTAGAAATGTAACGTTATCACACTCAACAATTCTTCCTGATTTTGTCGCCATATACATGTCAATCTCCTTTGATTGGATTCATGATAAATCCAATTTCCTCTCCGGCATGCTCAATCTTACATAGAATTGAGTCGGCCTTTGCGCAAGCCTCATCAGCCTCTTTCTGTAACCGCACAGCATAGTCCCTTGCATTGCGGTAGTCCTGCGCCAGCTGCTCGATGGTTGGCTTCACATCAACAACCTTGCATCTGCACTGAGGCGTGTGCTTAATTGAAGCACCTTTGCTGAAAATCTCTTCTGGCTCTGGAATGCTGCGCATTACCGATTCGCAGAACTCAGGCTTAACCTCTGGCTTGTGCAGGCGGTATGCAACAATCCCTGACATTGGCAGACCGCCACCCCAGTTAGTTGCAAGAAAACTTACGCATGTTCCCTGCTTGTGGTTGTCATCTGATTTTGATGTTAGCGCTGAAACTCCGAAGTTTGTAACGCCGTTGGCGTACTTAACATCAACTAGAGTTCCTTTTTCAACCGGACACTCACCGCCACTCCACTCAATCCACCCATCAGCATCGCCATCACGCTCAACATCAAAAACAAGTGAGTCTTTAAGCCTGCGCATGGCGGTCATTGTGTCTCCTCCAATAATGGCGGTACTATCGCCATGTATAACTACCTTTATTTCCTTTTTGTGTTCAGCTTCAGCCTTCAGATATGCATGATGGTATTCTTCACGACTGAGTACGCATTGGTGCCAGTTTGGCAACTTACTTTTTGAGGAGAATGCAAGTTTTGTTATAAACCCATTAATCCACAGCATCCCACACCTTGATGGCGATTGTGTTGAATAAAAACCATCCCCAAAGTAGTTTGATGTTGCGAATCTATAAACACCATCAGGCCACCCGCCACTCTCATTAATCACCTTTGCCAGAGCCAGCTTCGATTTACTTAGTTTCATGGTTATCTCCCTTGTTGCTTGTCAAGAGTGAAAGTTGATTTGTGTATTTTTCAATGCGTTTTTGGTCTTGCTTCTTGATGCTGTATTCAAGGTTAAAGAGTGTGTCTGCAATCTTAACCTTGCGAGCAATATCATTTGCGCAACATCTTGATAGGTAGTCAAGCCGACGCTCACCTTTTAGCTTTGTGATCGCATGGACTGCCTCGCCAACATTGAAGCCAAACATATTAATTACATCTTCTATTGTTTTGCTTGAATCCTCTACAACATCATGCAGCATTGCAACTGCGTGACCGTAATCTCCATAACTACCGAAAAGCGCAAGATACTTATCGCATACACCTTTCACATGGAAGTTAAGATAGTCAAATACGCCATCGTATTTTTGTCCGAGATGAGCTAGCTCCGCCATATCATGCGCAGCCTCAATCATTGATTTCTGTTTCACGCCAATCTCCTCGTTTGTGTGCAGATACTATTACAGATAGCTCAGCTAGCGTCAATGGTATAATTCACAAAAACCAAAGGGGGTTTTATGTCGAACAAGTACCAGATCGTAAGCTCTACGGCTAACGGAAGTTACACTCTGCCAGTCAACATGCTTCAGGAGTATGAGAGATGCTATGTCAGCATTCGATTCTTCACTGACGCCACACTCACGACGCAAGCCACGCCATCCGCTGGAACTGTAAAAGTGACGCTATCGCCTGACGGCGTTAACTTCTACACAATGGACAATGGCAGCTTTAACGCAGCTGACGCCTACCTAGAAACACGCGTGAAGCCTAGCGCGGCATCCATGTACATCCAAGGCAAGGTGACTTATGCTGGCGTAACTGGGGCATCTCATGCCGTCGTTACTTTTGAGAGGTACTAATGAGCGGCTGCCCTTCTATTAACGACATTCCACCGGGGTCTTTTGAAGGCTACAGGGCGATGAATGTCCAGTTCTACGACGAGTCAAACCGCAAGCTTGGTAGCCAGTGGGGGGCATCTCGTCGCATTGTTGGCGCAACGGCTGGCGGCAAGTATTACTCCATCATCAAGACTCGCACGCTTCCAGTTGACCTAAAGGCGCGGATCTTTAGCTACACTGGAGACGGGTTGATCGCCAGATTCTACACAGGATTCACACCGCAAACTCTGCCAACTCCAGAGGCTGTTTACTCAAAGAGGCCGGCAAAAGCTGCAACAAGAGACTTCGACCTATACGCGCTTTCTGCTGCCCCGGCGTCATTGGGGATAAAGTGGTCTGAAGATCTTTTTCTTGAGGGTAGCGCATCCAACCAAAACAAGGGCATTGTGGCTGTTACGGCTGGGCAGGGGTGGATTATCGACCCAGGCACGGAGGTGTTGCTTGAGATTGAGTCTCTGTCGGCTCAAAACATCTCGGCAACTCTGGCTATGTTCAACGGCCTGCTTGACCTTCCTAGACCATGAAGCAAGCCCCCAATCAAGGGGGCTTTTCTTTGTCAGTCTCCACTCTTGATGAAGACTCCGTTTTCCATTCTACCTTTGCGATCCTTTATTTTGTGATACGCAGCATTGGCGCAATCATCAAATCGCAATCCGTTTTGAGCCGCTAGGATTGTCAGCACAACAATCATGTCGCCGATCTCCTTTTCAAGCTCTCCTGTTGGCTTTCCTTTAGAGATGCACTCGGCAACCTCACCAAGCTCCTCGGCAAGCTTAACGAACTGCGCCTGACTGGTTGAGCCATCAATCAGATTGCGCTCAATAGCCCACATTTCAATTTTGTCGTAAACAGTAGTCATCACTTAACCTCCTTGCGGTATCCAGCATCATATAGGTCTTCACGCAGGCGACGCTGTAGATCGCCATTCATTACAGCGAGAACGCTGCTAACCATCTCATCAATCGCCTTATCTCGTTCAGTGCGTAGTGGGCGGAATTCATACGCCTTGTCACCATGACACCCTTTCATCAAGCTCTTGCACCAGCCAATGGCAAAGCCGTCCTTGTGCGCTACAATCTCAGCTTTAATCCACTGACGGTGATAATCGATGTAAGCCTCACAAACCTCACCAACCGGCGGCAGCTCTCCGTTTTTGTGCCAGTCGCTTACCTTGATTGTCATTTCTGATTCTGATTTCATTTCGACTTCAACCTTGTGCTTGGTTTCGTTGACAATCTCAACCTTTTGCTCTGGATATGCAGTGAAGTATTCATCGCGAGATAGGATGGTCTGGTGCCAGTTTTGCAGCGTTCCAGATAGCGAGCAAACGAACTTGGATTCAAATACATTAACCCACCGATATCCTGCTCTTGATGGTGACCTCATGGAGCAGAACACATCACCATATCCATTTGATGTTGCGAACATATAATCACCACAAACCCACCCGCCATTCTGGTGAATCGCATCAGCCAGAGCTTGCTTTGCTGGTTTGAGTTTTGCGCGTATCCGTTTAACGCAAACCCTTTCATCGTCTATATATATAAACATCTTGTTGTCATCATATCTACTGTTTTTTGCTGTTACACCCTCGAACTCAGGGCAGATACTTCCATCATCTCTAACAAGCTTTACTACATCACCAAAAGACCAACCGTAACCGCTAGCGGTCATCTCAAACATATCACCAACCTTATAACCAAGCTTCTCGCACGGTGTCATTTGTTTGCTCATTTCTTCATCTCCAATTACTATTTTGCGCAATTAATTATTTCAACAACTCTTGGATAGATTCGAATGTCGATTTCATCCATGAACTTCTTTAGTTTAAGAGATAGGTCTAGCTTCCTTCCCCTCCATGCAGTGTGTGCCGATTCAGGCGTGTCGAACAATCCTAGATATCCAATATCCATTGCAATTGGATCTCTGCATTGAGCTTTAAATCTTCCAGTACTCCTTTCTAGGCTAACACCAATGGGCAGCTCACCCCTAGCGGCACCATGGTCTGTAATGAAGCTATTTAGCCACTGAGGAACAAAAATACAGGTCTCAGGAGAGTAACATCTTGAGTCAGAAAGTAAATCCTTGTCTATATGCCACCCATCAACCTGATTATCAACCCACCAATGCATGAAGCTTGTAAACTTGTGCCAGTCATCACAAACAGTTACGCCATCATATGTTGGCTGTTTCATGTGAATCTTTTTATCGTACACCCTGACAATCATGTTTACCCATGTTGTGTAGGCTGGGCACTTAAACTGCTTTCCTTCTATTGTAAGATTAACGCAGTAATCTGCATCATTAATTCCAATTCCGCGCAATGGCCTCCTTCTTGACTGAGATCCATTATTTATTGGTGAGTTTAATTTTATGTGTTCGTGCTTGTCCTTGTCCCCAAGGCTCATAAATCTTTCGGCACCGCACAAAAAATCAGAATTACCTGTCACGCTTGACCTCCATCAATCGTCGCTTCTTCCGCTGACGATGTGCCTTAACTGCACAGGCTCCGCCTGGCTTGCAATACTTCCGTGGCATACCTCGGCGCCTTGAATCATCCCACTCGAATTCGCACCCGCAAATCTCACAGACACCTTTAACTATCGTCATTTTCCACCTCTACGGCATACATTGAGTATTCATGGACTCCGTGGCGAGTTTCCGCCTTAACATCGACAATGCCATTAGTCCACACGGTCAGCACATACTCAGGCGGCATTGTGCAAGTTTCCTTCAACTCCCATCCACAAGATTTAGCAACAGACAAAGAGCCAGCCATAGAGTGAACAAGATTCAGTAATCGGTAAACATCATCATTTTTTTCGCTGCTTGCGTAGATTGGTTCGATTTTCATTTCAAATCCCTCATCACGCGATGCCCAACATCATCAATGTCACTCTGGTACTTGTAGATTCCGATTCGTGGTAGAGCCCATTTATACCCATCCCACCTTCCTACCATCCACTCGTTTTTGTATTTCAACCAGTAGTATCCATCCTCTCGAACTGGCTTAACCTGATTATCTCGCGCTCTCATTGCAGCTCCCACCGACCAAATAGTCCATTCATTGATGAGTAAAAATCAATACCGCTATCAGTTGTTGATATGAAGCAACCTTCATTTACAAGGCCGCCGCAAACCGTATCAACATCACCTTCAGCGGCCTTGACCTCGTAAAGACTTCCAGTTGTAAGGTCACGATCGCGAGAGTGAATCAACCTAACAAAATCACCTTTCTTCATGTTCACCTCCGTTGTTTGATAACTCATACTATTACGCCACAGCATCAGACGCAAGCTGTTTGTGAAATAGTTTTCGTCAGGCTTTGGTGGAGGTTGGCCATGTTGCGCATCACCTCAAAATGGTGGCTTGGTTACGTTGGGTTAGTCATCGAAAAGGTAACACCGTAACTATCTTCGACCATAACGAAAAGGTAAGGTCTCTATAGTAAGTAATCTAGTAACTAAAGATCTTGTCTATAGTGATGGTCATCTTTGACAGATGACTGTGCACAAAGCGCTTGCAATAGTTCATCTAGTTGCTACAATGTCTAACATCAGCGCAATGCTGGTGTTTCTTTTGTTTTGTTGGTAAAAGCTCATTCAGCCCCTAGGCCCGTCAACTTAGGGGCTTTTTCTTTTGTGATTTGGTGATATAATCACTATCGAGCTTGACGGCCACCAACAAAATTCAAGGAACAATCATGATCAAACTGCCATCGTCAGTTTTTATCCCTAATACCATCCGCAATATCGGCCTATCTGCAAATGAGCAGGTATTGGCATCACATACCGCATACCGCACTATCACCAACAAGCGCTGCACAGACCGCGTTACTTGCGGCAAGCAAATCTCCATCCCGTCAGCATTCGGCATGTCAGATAAGCAAGTGCGCCACGCGCTAAATGGGCTTGAAGCTAAAGGTCTGGTTAAGCGAACTCGCACCATGTACAAAGGCCGACTTTCTTACACAACCACAGAAGCAACTAGCGAGTTGCTGAAGCACTTCACCAATGAGCAAGGTAAGCGCCTAACGTGCTCACCTGAACGCTTCCTGCAAGTGCTGACAGCCTGCATTCGCAACGTTGGTGCAGCCAGAGCGATCACTCTTACCATGCTAGTTAAACTAACCAAGGAAGTGCGCTCAGTTGCTGGCTTCACTGCTTCATCAAAGGCTCTTGTTGCAAAGCGCGTTGGGGTTGCAGTATCCAGCCTTACCGATCAAATCAAATCGCTGGCTGGATTGGTTTCTTGGGATTCAGTCACCAACACATTAAGCCTAACAGCATCCTGCATTCGAGCAGTCTTGTCGCGTAGAAACAAGGAAAGCCGCGCTTCCGAGATCATTAGCGTAATCAGCAATATGTTTGATTTCGTTGAGTCTGGCAGCATGGATGAGCTTGCGTTTATCAAGCACTGCCGAGAGCGCATCAAGGTGCTTGTGATGATTTGGGCTATGGACGAAGCAAGAGATGTTGAGGAAATGATGGAGGCGTTAGCATGATTACGTTGCAAGAGTGGAAGGAGATGAGCGGCAAGGAACAGACGCTGTGGCTTGATGATAATTGCAAAGTAAATGGTTTTGGTCGACCTAGAAACCCACTCTTTGGGGTTGGGATAAATGACTCAAATTACTGCACGGGGCCAATAATTGATGGAAAGCAGATTAGGTGCCCAGCATACAAATCATGGAGGGGTATTATTACTCGTTCTTACAGTGCAAAGGAGCACGCTAGGCACCCAACATACAGCGGGGTTACAGTATGTAGGCGCTGGCATTCGTTTATGAACTTTCGCGGTTGGTGGATAGATCACCAAGCGGATGGTTATCAGATAGATAAAGACCTACTGTCTGATGATGAAGTGTATTCACCTGAAAATTGCATATTTGTTCCTGCCTGGCTGAACAATTTCACAATTGACAGAGGCGCTGCGAGGGGTGAACTCCCAATTGGAGTTAGTTTTAATAATGTAAATGGCAGGTTTGTGGCTCACTGTAGTAACCCGTCTACTGGAAAGCAGGAAAACGTAGGGTATTTTGACAAACAAGAATCAGCCCATCTCGCATGGCGCACCAGAAAGCTAGAGCTGGCTCTA
>RCUM01000515.1_pt1 | contig 22404 bp, 20 predicted proteins | sample 2166141 | NCBI WGS metagenome assembly RCUM01 (sample SAMN09932756, study PRJNA488358) | compost metagenome | isolation source: compost soil in crotonic acid-enriched | place: Germany: Experimental Botanical Garden
ACCGCCGTAGCCAGCGCATCCGCCGCCCGGCGAATTTCCGGTCCTTCCGGCATGTTGCAACTCCTGAATTAGCCAGGCCACCGCAGCGGGCACCCCGGTAAAAAACACCTGTTAATGCGTCGCGCCGCCCACCACTTTCAGATCGTGCTCCACCTGCAATGCGACGGAGATCGCCAGCTCCAGAGCGAACAGCACCGTCTGGGACGCCATGCTGGGCGCACCAGGATACGCAGCGGCCTGTTCCGGCAGATAAGGGATATGAATAAACCCGCCCTTGATCTCTTGCTGGCCGTTTAACCGGTGCAGCAGGCCGTACATCACGTGGTTGCAAACGTAGGTCCCGGCGGTTTGCGATACCGAAGCGGGAATGCCGGCTTCACGCATCGAGTTGACCATCGCCTTGATCGGCAAGGTACTGAAATAGGCCGCCGGTCCGGTTTCAAGGATCGGTTCGTCGATCGGTTGCCGGCCCTGATTATCAGGAATGCGTGCATCATCAACGTTGATCGCCACCCGTTCGAGGGTAATATCGGTACGTCCACCGGCCTGGCCGATGGCCAGTACCATCACTGGCTGCACCTCATCAATCGCTGCGTTCAACGCCTCAAGCGCCACGCCAAATACGCAAGGCAGCTGGCGCGCAATAATGCGCGCGCCGACAAACTCCCTGTCGTTCAGTTGCTTTACCACTTCCCACGAAGGATTAACTCGTTCTCCGCCAAAGGGTTCAAAGCCCGTAATCAATACCTTTTGCATGAGTTCTCCTACAGGAACATCAGGAAATACAGCAGGAACACGTTAACCAACAGCAGCAGCACCCCGGTCGGCACCTGCGCCTTGATCACCGCATTCTTGTCCGGCAATTCCAGCAACGCCGCCGGCACAATATTAAAGTTAGCCGCCATTGGCGTCATCAGCGTGCCGCAATAGCCGGAAAACATGCCGATTGCCGCCATCACCGCCGGATTACCGCCGTGTTGCAGCACCAGGATCGGGATGCCGATACCGGCAGTGACGATCGGGAAGGCGGCGAAGGCGTTGCCCATCACCATGGTCAGCAGCGCCATGCCGATGGCGTAAACCGCCACGGCGATAAAGCGGTTGTCGACCGCCAGGTATTCCTGGGTCAAATGGGAAATCGCGGTGCCGACGCCGGCGGCAGTGAACAGCAAACCCAGCGTGGCCAGGATCTGCGGCAAAATAAACGCCCAGCCGACCGAATCCAACAGACGACGCGCTTCCTGTATCGGCTGCGAAAGGGTTTCACGAGTCATTCGCACCGCAATAATGCCGCCCAGCACCACACCCAGCGCCATCGAGAACAGCGTAATCAACGTGGCGTGATTGCCGCTGCCGAACACCGCCTGCTGCAGAGCCGGAATATTGTTGAACAGCAACACGCCGGCCACCGTCACCACCGGAATAGCCAGCGCAGGAATAAACAGCCGGTTCCCCAACCGTTTGGCACTTTCTTCACGCTGCTGCGGAGTACGTTGATGGTAGCTGCCAAGCCGCATCCCGCCGAAACCGGCGATCAATGCCATCACTATCACCACTACGCCGACGATGATATGCAGCATGCGCTTCTCATTGCTGCCCTCGCCCAACACCTCACCCAGCAGGCTGTAGGTCCAGTCGCCGACCAAAAAGACCAGACCGTACAGCGCCCAGAACAGCCCGGTGGTGATGCGGCGCGGGTTGGCACGATCGCGAAACGACATCACCGCCACGATCAACAGCACCGCACCGGCCAGCCAGTAGAGATATTGTTGTTGGAAATTCATTGAGCATCTCCTTTGGCCCGCAACGCCGCCTGGTTAAGCTGCGCCAGCTCGGCGCTGAGCTGTTTGTCCATCCGGTAAAGCCGGAAGGCGTGGATCAGGAAAGCGAAAATGGCGGTCGGAATGCCCCATAAAGCGATATGCAACGGCTCGGTCTGGATACCGCCTGACTCCAGCATAAAGTTATGCATGAAGATGATCGCACCAAAGGCCACGAAGATGTCCTCGCCAAAGAACAGCCCGACGTTATCGGTGGCGGCGGACATGGCACGCAGGCGATGCCGCGTGCGTTCCGGCAACTCGCCGTAGCGATTTTCGGTTGCCCCTTCCGCCATCGGCGCCAGCAGCGGACGCACCATTTGCGGGTGGCCCCCCAGGCTGGTCAGCCCCATGGCGGCGGTGATTTCACGCACAAACAGATAGACGATCAACAACCGCCCTGCGGTGGCGCTCTTGATCTTGGCGATCCACGCCTGCGCGCGTTCTTTCAACCCGTGGCGTTCCAGCAGACCTATTACCGCCAGCGGCAACAGCAGGATCAGCGGCAGATTCCGGGTATTGAGGAAGCCTTCACCCAGTTTTTCCAGAATGACGTCCAGCGGCATCAGCGCCGCCAGCCCGGTGATGATGCCGGCGGCAATCACCACCAGCACCGGGTTGAAACGCAAAACAAATCCAGCCACGATGGCGGCAATGCCAATCAATGGCCAGAGGTTAATGGCCTGTTCCATAATCTTCCCCGATAGTTGCTAATCGTTTTTTATGAGTGATGTTGCGTGTCCCGCTGTCAGTCTGCGCTGACGTTAATGCCCTCTACAGCGAAACGCTCGCGCAGCGTGCGCGCAAAGCTCAACGCATGTTCACCGTCGCCGTGCAGGCAGACGGTTTCTGCCTGCACCGCAGCCCAAGTGCCTTCCAGAGTGCGGACCCGATGATGGCGCACCATGTCCAGCGTTTGCGTCAGCGCCTGTTCATCGTCTTCGATCAGTGCGCCCGGCTGGCCACGCGGTACCAGCGTGCCGTCGGCCTGATAGCCGCGATCGGCGAACACTTCCTGCCGCGTCGCCAACCCCAGTTTTTCACCGGCGCGGATAAGTTCGCTGCCCGCCAATCCCACCAGCCGCAGAGCGGGATCGACCGCCTTCACCGCCCGGGCGATGGCCTCCGCCAAAGCCGGTTCAACCGCAGCCTGGTTGTACAACATGCCGTGCGGCTTCACATGCACCATCACCCCGCCTTCGGCACGGGCCATCGCCGCCACCGCGCCCAGTTGATACACCACCTGCGCATACACCGTTTCAGGCGGCAGTTGCATGCGGGTACGGCCAAAGTTCTCGCGATCGGGGAAACTGGGGTGCGCGCCAATCGCCACGCCATATTGCAGCGCCCAACGGATCGACTGACGCAGGGTTTGCGCATCACCGGCGTGAAAACCGCAGGCAATATTGGCCGAACTGACCAGTTGCAGCAGCGCCTCGTCGTTGGCGCAGCCTTCGCCGAGATCGGCGTTCAGATCAATGAGCATCTAACCCCCAGGCAATTTGTTGGATAAAGTGATCCTGCTCTGCCTTGGCACGTTGCGCCTCCGCCAGGGTGCAGGGAACAAAGTGGATAGCCTCGCCCAGACGGATCTGCGCCAAATGATAGAGATCGGCCTCGATCACACAGGCAATGCGCGGGTAACCGCCGGTAGTTTGCGCGTCGGCCATCAGCACGATCGGCTGGCCGTTATGCGGCACCTGCACCACGCCCGGCAGCAGGCCGTGCGACAGCATTTCGCGGTCGGTGGTGCGGCCCAGCGCATTGCTGCCGTGCAGGCGATATCCCATGCGGTTACTCTGCGGGCTGAGCTGCCAGGAGGTACGCCAAAAAGCCTCCTGTGCCTCGGGACTGAACTCGGCATACTCCGGTCCCGGCAAGGCGCGGATGCGATTATTGAACAACAGTTGCTTAACGCCACAGCTGTTTTGCGGCACGGAAACCGGCTTACCCAACGGCAGGCTGTCGCCGTCTTTCAGGTTGCGCCCTTCCAGCCCGCCAAAGGCAGCTTTGATATCGGTGCTGCGCGAGCCAAGCATTTCGGGCACGGTGATGCCGCCGGAAATCGCCAAATAGCTGCGCATGCCGCGTTTAGGCATGTTCATGACCAGCTGCTGGCCCGCTTTAACCGGGTAACGCCAGCCGGTCCACAGCGGTTTTTCGTCCAGTTTTGCATCGCAACCGGCCCCGGTCAGAGCGATCCACCCTGACTGGGTGAATTCGGCGCTGAATTGGCCAAGGGTGATTTCCAGCCCGGCATCACCTGGTGAATTCCCCACCAGCAGGTTGGCGATTTTCAACGCCGGCTGGTCAAGCGCACCGCCCTGGCTAACGCCCAGATGGCGGAAACCGTGACGGCCCGCATCCTGTACCGTGGTGTAAATGCCCGCACGCAGGATCTTCAACATACGCCCTCCTTCTGCGGCACGAAGCGCACGTTATCGCCGGGGCGCAGCAGCGTCGGCGGCATGTCATAAGGGTTGAATAACGACAGCGGCGTGCGGCCAATCAACTGCCAGCCCCCCGGCGTGACCAGCGGATAAATGCCGGTCTGGCTGCCGCCGATGCCGACGGAGCCTGCGGCCACCGCCAGGCGCGGTTCGGCACGGCGCGGCGTCGCCAATTTTTCCGGCATGCCGCCCATATAAGAAAAGCCCGGCTGGAAGCCAAGGAAATAAACCACATAGGCCGCAGAAGAATGGCATTCCACCACCTGCTGCGGCGTCATGCCGGTATGGCGCGCTACCTCGTCCAGATCCGGCCCATACTCACCGCCGTAGATCACCGGAATATCCACCTCGCGCAATTCCGGCACCAGGCTTTCCTCGCTGTCCCAGCCCTGCTGCAACAGCGCCAGCATCGCTTCGGCGTCAGCCTGCGGCGTATTCAGCAACAACGTGAGATTGTTCATGCCCGGCACCACTTCCAGCACATCGGGATGATGATTCAGTTTTTCGGCCAGTGCCCAGATCCGCCGCTGACTTGGCAGCGTCACCGGCGGCGACAGCTCAAGCACTACCGCTCTTTCACCCAACAGGTAATATCGCGCTTGTTGCACCCTTATTCTCCTTATAACCGCTAACCGCCGTCTTTCAAGCCGCAGCGTTCTGCCCAACTCACCTGGGCGCAGCTTGCAACGCCCCTACGATATTTGGCTATCAACGAACAGGTCGTCTGGCCACAACTTGAAATGCATAGGCATTTTATTATTTGCAATAACACAGTTATGCGCGACACGGGTCCGGCTGTCAATAAAACGCAACCATTGGGAAAATAAGGAATTAGCGACGCAGAAGGATTCAGCCGAGGTGTGAGTCTGGCTGAATCCCAGGGAGAAATCAGGCAGGATTCGGGATATCGATAAAGGTCACTTCAAAGCCATGATGCTGCGCCAACCATTCACCCAGCGCCTTCACGCCGCCGCGCTCGGTGGCATGATGACCGGCAGCGAAGAAGTGAACGCCCATTTCCCGTGCGGTGTGAATGGTTTGTTCCGACACCTCGCCGCTGATAAAGGCATCTACGCCGAAACGCGCCGCGCTATCGATGAAACCCTGGCCGCCGCCGGTACACCAGGCCACGCGACGAATGTGCGCCGGCGCGTTATCGCCACAGTGCAGCACTGCACGGCCCAGTCGGCTCTCAATGCGCTGCTGCAACTCAGCGCCGGTCAGCGGTTGTTCAAACTCGCCGTGCGGCACCAGCGGTTCCACTTCACCAATCACGCGAATGCCAAGCAGATGCGCCAGTTGCGCGTTGTTGCCCAGCACCGGGTGGGCATCCAGCGGCAGATGATAACCGTACAGGTTGATGTCATTGGTCAGCAGCGTTTTCAGCCGATTGCGTTTCATGCCGCGCACCGCCGGCGCTTCGTTTTTCCAGAAATACCCGTGATGCACCAGGATGGCGTCCGCCTGCTGCTCCACCGCCGCATCCAGCAGCGCCTGACAGGCGGTCACGCCGGTGACGATACGTTTTACGTGCGACCGCCCTTCTACCTGCAGGCCATTCGGCGCATAGTCCTGAAACGCGGCGGTGTTCAGTTCGTTGTTGATCAGATTTTCCAGATCGAGGTTACGCATAGTCTTCTCTCTTCAATTCAAAATGTCTGTCGGTCGCCCTGTTCCATCAGGATAAACTTCACGCCCAGATCGTTGCCCTGATCCAACTGCTGTTTAATGGTAGCGCGCACGTCCTCGCCCTGCTTCAGGCTGGGTTTGATGTGGCTGATCACTACCGGGAAATCTTTCAGCGAGCCTTCGCCGCCGCTGTACCGGGCCAGATTTTTCAGCTCTTTCAACAGCCACGCCGGCGTCAGGTGGCCGTACAGGTTTTTATCTTCAACGCCATTGGGGTAAGAGGTTTCAATAATCATCCCCTTCAGCTTTTTCTGTTCAATTAACGGCCCCAGCGCGCGCCAGGCGGTATCCAGATGGCGCGACTGCTCGAGCGCATCCGGCCCGGTGTCGCCGAAATAGGCGAAGGATCCGCTGCGATCGGACACCAGCAGCATCGAGGAGGAATAACGATCGTGGCTGAGCGGATACATCACGCCGCTCAGGCCGGTGACGCCCAGGGTAAAGCGCTGCTGCGGCCGCACCGTTTGCAACCGATAGGTGCCCAGCCGCGATCCGTTACCGGCGTCGGTGAAGTTTGGCCAAGCCTTCCAGTTAAAGTAATGATTGCGCAAGGTCAGGATGGTATCGGCCTGGGCATAAATATTTTTCTTGCCGTCCTCCGGCGAACCGATAATCAGCCCGGCCACATGGTCCAGATGGCCGTGGCTGATAAAGTAAGCGCCGATCAGTTGCCGGAACACGTAACCCTGAGGGGTATAAGGCGCCGCCAGTTCGGGGGTCACCTGCGGAAAACTGCCTTTTTCCAGCCCTTTGGCAATGCCCGGCAACAGTGAACCGGCATCGAGCGCCAGGTACTGCGGCTGGTTGTCGCTGCGGATCAGATAGGATGTCAGATTGCCGTCGCTGACGCCGCCGTCAACGCCAAGTGCTACCACGTCAAAGCCGGCCAGCGCCAGGGCTGAATAGCCGCTCAAGCACAGGGCCAGCACCTTGTTCATCATTCTTTCGCTCCTTGCTGTTGCCTTAATATTCCCCCCGCTTGGCGGCTTCAAAGGCCGCCAGCGTCTCCAGCCGGGCCTGCTTGTGATCGACAATCGGCACAGGATAATCCAGCGTGCGTTGCTGTTTTTCCGCCCAGAGATGGGGCTGATGAAGAGCATTGTCCGGTACATCCGCCAGCTCGGGCAACCATTTACGGATAAAAGTGCCTTGCGGATCAAAACGTTCGCCCTGGGTGGTCGGGTTAAAGATACGGAAATACGGCGCGGCGTCGGTGCCGGTTGAGGCCGCCCACTGCCAGCCGCCGTTATTCGCCGCCAGATCGCCGTCCAACAGCTGCGACATGAAATAGCGTTCGCCGGCGCGCCAGTCGATCAGCAGATCTTTCACCAAAAAACTGGCGCTGATCATGCGTAACCTGTTGTGCATCCAGCCGGTTTTATTCAGCTGGCGCATGGCGGCATCGACGATCGGGTAGCCGGTCGCACCTTTCTGCCAGGCCAGCAACAATGCGTCGTCATTCCTCCAGCGTACCCTATCCGTCCACTCGATAAAGGGACGGTGCCTGCATAACGCAGGATAGGCCACCATCAGATGCCGATAAAATTCGCGCCAGATCAATTCGTTCAGCCAGCCAAAAGCGCCGCTGTCGCTGTTTTCCAGCACCTGCGGGCATTCGGCGCGCAGGCGGTTAAAGCATTGGCGCGGCGACAGTACGCCAATCGCCAGATACGGCGACAGGCTGCTGGTACCGGCAATAGCGGGAAAGTCGCGTTGTTGCAGATAATCCTGCACTTGCTCGCGGCAGAAAGCGCGCAGCCGCTGCAGCGCCGCGTCTTCCCCGGCGGGAAAATCTGCACCCGCCTCAACCTGCGGATAATCGAACGCCGCCGGCGCAACTGACACCGGCAACGCGCCGCCTTCACGACGTTTGGGCGCCGGCAAGGAACGGACGTCGGATTCGGTCAGCCGTTGGATAAAAGCCTTACGGAACGGCGTGTAAATTTTGTACATCTCTCCGCCGCCGGTTTGTACGCTGCCCGGCGGTAACAGCAGGCTGTCATCGAAGCTTTGGCAAATCACCTGCCCGGATAAACGCCGCTCTGCCTGTCGGTCGCGCCTTAGCTCATTAATCTCGTGCTGGCGGTTATAAAACAGCGCATCCACCCGCTCTTGCGCGCAATATGCCACCAGCCAGTCAATCGCAGCGGCAAAATCATCACACTGATGGCAGACCAGCGGAATACCGCGATCCGCCAGCGCCTGTTGAACCTGCAGCAGGTTGGCATGGATAAACGCCGCCTGACGCGGTGCCATCTGATGCTGCCGCCACTGCCCAGGAGTAGCGATAAACACCGCCAGCACGCGGGCAGTGGGATCGCAACAGGCGGCGTGCAGCGCTTTGTTATCGGTTATACGCAGATCGTTACGTAACCAGACCAGATGAGTGGCCATAAAATTCCTTGTCGGTTAGTGGCCGTAACGCAGGCGTAACGCTTCGGGATAGGGTTCGAAATAACGTTGTTCGGCCAGATAGCGATCCGGGTATTCGGCCATGTAATGTTTGAGCAGGGTGATCGGCGCCAACAGCGGCTGCATTCCCTGGCGATAGCGGTCGATCAGTTGCGCCAACTCCTGCCGCTGAGCCGAGCTGAGCTGGCGGCGGAAATAACCCTGCACGTGCATCAGCACATTGGTGTGATTGCGGCGCGTAGCCTTGTGCGCCAACAGCCTCATCAGGCGGCTGCGGTATTCAATAGCGAACGCCTCCAGCGACTCCCACTTTTCGATACCGGCGACAAAACGGCCCAGTTCGCGGTATTCCGGCTGCGAATGCGCCAGCAGCGAAAGCTTATAGCGGCTGTGGAAAGCGATCAGCCCGCCACGGGTCAGCCCCTTGCGCCACAGCATATTCAGTTCATACAACGCATAAACCCGCTCGACAAAGTTTTCCCGCAGGGTGGCATCGTTCAGCCGCCCGTCTTCTTCTACCGGCAGCCACGGCATCTGGCGCATCAGTTCGGCGGTGAATAACCCGACGCCGTTTTTGCGCGACTCTTTCCCGTTTTCGCTGTAAACCCGCACCCGCTCCATGCCGCAGCTCGGAGATTTGGCGCAGACGATATAGCCGCACAGATGCCCCAGTTCTGCGATGCGTTGCTCTGAGAACCGCTGCATTTTGTCGGTTACGTCGACGCTGTCGTCGTTACTGAAGCGCATTGCCGGTGACGGATGTGGCTGTTTGCTCAAGCGCAGTGCCGGGCGTGGAGTGGGCAAGCCGATCGCCATTTCCGGGCACACCGACTCAAAACGCACATAAGGTGCCAGTTGCTCCACCGCAAAGGCCAGGCGTTTATGGCCGCCGTCGAAACGCACCGCGTCGCCCAACAGGCAAGCGCTAATCCCGACCGGAATTTTGTCACTCATGATTTGCTCCCACAGTCCTGGACGATGCTAAAAGTGTAGAGTAATTCACGCCGGGAAACGACAGTTAGCTGGGCAATGACCGGGCTGTTCCCATAAAAAAACCCCCGCTGCGAAGCGAGGGTTTCAGGGGACGCTGGCGGCGATCAGTAGAAATCGCAGGACGCCAGTTCTGCCTGTTGCAGCCAGACCGGCTTATCGCTGGTTTTAGACCAGACGCGGTGCAGATAGCTGTAAAAACGTGCCCGGTCGCTGCGGAACAGCATAACCGGTAAAGCCAAAGTCCCTGCCAGGATCACTGCGCTGCGGCGCAGGAGAATCCGATGCAATGAATAAGCGTGATAAGTAGACATGCGAACCTCCTCAAAAAACGCCCGGCCGTTGATTTTCTGAAAACAGCGCTGGCGTAGACAATGTAAATGCGACAATTTGGTAACTGAACAAAATTTTAGCGCAACTGATGAAAGTTTACTACTCATCCGACCACTAAATTGTACAAAAAATCGCAAATAAATGCGCCATCCCGTAATTTTGTTACAACAAGGTTAATGGATAACTAACCATTGGTTATATTATGGTTATTTACAGCCTGTTTACGCGTACCGCTTCCCCAGGCAGCGCAGAACACAGGCTGAAACGCGCCACCCGCTCACAAAGCCGCCGTTAAAAAGCCATTTTTCGCTGTAATTTCAGCCATTTTTATACTTTTTTTACACTGCCCAGCGCTATTTTTTCATCTTCTTTTTACCGCCCTCCCTACACTCGCAGTATCAAAAACTACACCTCTGGAGGTGTCCTGTGAGTATCAGCGTTATTGGTGGTGCGCTGTTGGTCCTGCTGCTGTTGGGCTATCTGGTTTATGCCCTGTTCAATGCGGAGGATTTCTGATGGCAGCTTCAGCCTTTTTACTGATTGCCAGCTTCCTGCTGGTGCTTCTGCTGCTGGCCCGGCCTTTAGGCAGCTTTTTGGCACGCCTGATCGAAGGCGAGCCGCTGCCTATCCTGCGCCATGTGGAGGCCACCGTCTGGCGCTGCTGCGGCAATGACACCGCCGAGATGAACTGGTGGCAGTACGCGTTGGCGATCCTGTGGTTCAACCTGCTGGGTCTGGCGCTGCTGTTCGCATTGCTGATGACTCAAGGCTCGTTGCCGCTTAACCCACAGGGTTTCCCTGGGCTGTCTTGGGATCTGGCGTTCAATACCGCCGTCAGCTTTGTCACCAACACCAACTGGCAGGCTTACAGCGGCGAAAGCACCCTCAGTTACCTCAGCCAGATGGCCGGGCTGGCAGTGCAAAACTTCTTGTCCGCCGCCACCGGCATCGCCGTGGCCTTTGCGCTGATCCGTGCCTTCACTCGCCGTTCCAGCGCCACCATAGGCAACGCCTGGCTGGATATTTTCCGCGTGACGCTGTACGTACTGCTGCCGATTTCTCTGTTGATCGCGCTGTTCTTCGTCAGCCAGGGCACGCTGCAAAACTTCCTGCCTTATCTGCACACCACTACGCTGGAAGGCGTGCAACAGACGCTGCCGATGGGGCCGGTAGCCTCGCAGGAAGCGATCAAGATGCTCGGCACCAACGGCGGCGGCTTCTTTGGCGCCAACTCGGCTCATCCGTTCGAGAACCCGACCGTACTGACCAACTTTGTGCAGATGCTGGCGATCTTCCTGATCCCGTGCGCATTGTGCTTCGCCTTCGGTCAGGTTGCCGGTGAGAACCGCCAGGGCCACGCACTGATCTGGGCGATGGCGCTGATCTTCGTGGTGGCGGTGATCGTGGTGATGTCCGCCGAACTGACGGGCAACCCGCATCTGGGTGAATTGGGCAGCGCCAGCAACATCAATATGGAAGGCAAGGAATCACGCTTTGGCATTCTCGCCACCAGCCTGTTCTCGGTGGTGACCACCGCGGCCTCCTGCGGTGCGGTCAACGCGATGCACGACTCCTTCACCGCGTTGGGCGGCATGGTGCCGATGTGGCTGATGCAGATTGGCGAAGTGGTGTTCGGCGGCGTGGGTTCCGGCCTGTACGGCATGCTGCTGTTCGTGCTGCTGACGGTGTTTATCGCCGGGCTGATGATCGGCCGCACGCCGGAGTACCTGGGCAAAAAGATCGACGTCTATGACATGAAAATGACTGCGTTGGCGATTCTGGTCACGCCGACCCTGGTGTTGCTGGGCACGGCGCTGGCCATCGCCACCGACGCAGGCCGTGCCGGCATCCTTAACCCAGGTGCGCATGGCTTCAGCGAAGTGCTGTATGCCCTGTCTTCCGCCGCCAACAACAACGGCAGCGCCTTTGCCGGCTTGAGCGTCAACACGCCGTTCTACAACCTGCTGCTGGCATGCGCCATGTTCGTCGGCCGCTTCGGGGTCATCCTGCCGGTGCTGGCCATTGCCGGTTCGCTGTGCGCGAAAAAACGTCAGCCTGCGGGCAACGGCACCCTGCCAACCTACGGGCCGCTGTTTATCGGTCTGCTGATCGGCACCGTGCTGCTGGTGGGCGCATTAACCTTCGTACCGGCGCTGGCGCTGGGACCGGTGGCCGAGCACCTGCAGCTTTGGTTGGCCAAATAACAGGCGCATTCCCGTCGCCTTTCGAGCCGCAGCGTTGTTACCTGCTTACAAGGCCCATCCATGGTCCTTGCCCTTTTAGGGCCGCTGCAAGCAGCGTTCAAATCTGTTCCCGACAGATTTGTCACTCACCCCAGTTACTTACTCAAGTAAGCGCCTGGGGATGAGCGAGCTGGTCGCCTAGCTGCAACTCGAAATCCATAGGGAATGGAATAAAGAGAGAGAGAATAAAAGATGACTCGCAAACAACGCGCACTGTTTGAACCGGCATTGGTCCGTACCGCGCTGATCGATGCGGTGAAAAAACTGGATCCGCGCACCCAATGGCGTAACCCGGTCATGTTCGTGGTGTATATCGGCAGTATTCTGACCACCATCATCTGGCTGGCGATCCTGGCGAAACAAACCGACGGCAGCGCCGCCTTTACCGGCAGCATCGCCCTGTGGCTGTGGTTCACCGTGCTGTTCGCCAACTTTGCCGAAGCGCTGGCCGAGGGGCGCAGCAAGGCTCAGGCAGAAAGCCTGAGGGGCACCAAAAAAACCAGTTGGGCGAAGAAATTGGCCGGGCCAAATCGCGAGGGCGCTACCGAAAAAGTGTCCGCCGAAAGCCTGCGCAAAGGTGACGTGGTGCTGGTGGAAGCCGGCGATACCATCCCCTGCGACGGCGAGGTGCTGGAAGGCGGCGCGTCGGTGGACGAAAGCGCCATTACCGGCGAATCCGCACCGGTGATCCGCGAATCCGGCGGCGACTTCTCGTCGGTGACCGGCGGCACCCGCGTGCTGTCCGACTGGCTGGTGGTGCAGTGCAGCGTCAACCCGGGTGAAACCTTCCTCGATCGGATGATCGCGATGGTGGAAGGCGCCAAGCGGCGTAAAACCCCGAACGAGGTGGCACTGACCATTCTGCTGGTGGCGCTGACCATCGTGTTCGTGCTGGCGACCGCTACGCTGTTCCCGTTCTCGCAGTACAGCGTCGACGCGGCCAAAGGCGGCTCGGTAGTCACCATCACCGTATTGGTGGCGCTGTTGGTCTGCCTGATCCCAACGACTATCGGTGGCCTGCTGTCTGCCATCGGCGTGGCGGGGATGAGCCGGATGCTGGGCGCTAACGTGATAGCCACCAGCGGCCGTGCGGTGGAAGCTGCCGGCGACGTCGACGTGCTGTTGCTGGACAAAACCGGCACCATCACGCTGGGTAACCGTCAGGCCTCCGAGTTTCTGCCTGCTCCCGGCGTGAAGGAACAGGATCTGGCCGATGCGGCGCAGTTGTCTTCCCTGGCCGATGAAACGCCGGAAGGCCGCAGTATAGTGGTGTTGGCCAAACAGCGCTTTAACCTGCGCGAACGCGACCTGCAGGCGCTGAACGCCACCTTCGTGCCCTTCTCCGCCCAGACGCGCATGAGCGGCGTCAACGTGCAGGACCGCATGATCCGTAAAGGGGCGGTGGATGCCATTCGCCGCCATGTGGAATCCAATCAGGGCCACTTCCCGCAGGCGGTGGACGAACTGGTGGCTAGCGTAGCGCGTACCGGCGGTACGCCGCTGGTGGTGGCCGAAGGGCCGCGGGTGCTGGGCGTGGTGGCACTGAAGGATATCGTCAAGGGCGGCATTAAAGAGCGCTTCGCCGAGCTGCGTAAAATGGGCATCAAAACGGTGATGATCACCGGCGATAACCCCTTGACCGCTGCGGCGATCGCCGCCGAGGCCGGGGTGGATGACTTCCTGTCGGAAGCCACGCCGGAAGCCAAACTGGCCTTAATCCGCCAGTACCAGGCGGAAGGCCGGCTGGTGGCGATGACCGGCGACGGCACCAACGATGCGCCGGCGCTGGCGCAGGCCGACGTGGCGGTGGCGATGAACTCGGGCACCCAGGCCGCCAAAGAGGCGGGCAACATGGTCGATCTGGACTCCAACCCGACCAAGCTGATTGAAGTGGTGCATATCGGTAAACAGATGCTGATGACGCGCGGTTCGCTGACCACCTTCAGTATCGCCAACGACGTGGCGAAGTATTTCGCCATTATCCCGGCGGCGTTCGCGGCAACCTATCCGCAGTTGAACGCGCTGAACGTGATGCACCTGCACTCCCCCGCTTCCGCCATTATGTCGGCGGTCATTTTCAACGCTCTGGTGATCGTGTTCCTGATCCCGCTGGCGCTGAAAGGGGTGAGCTATAAGCCAATGAGCGCCGCAGCGCTGCTGCGCCGCAACCTGTGGATGTACGGTGTGGGTGGCTTACTGGTGCCCTTTGTCGGCATCAAGCTGATCGATCTGGTCCTGGTCGCCTTGCATATCGCCGGTTAAGAATTAAGAGGAAATGAACATGTCATATTTACGTCCTTCGCTGGTGATGCTGATTCTGCTGACGTTGATTACCGGCATTGCCTACCCGCTGTTGACCACCGGGCTGTCGCAGTTGCTGTTTTCCGGCGCGGCCAACGGCTCGCTGTTGTATCAGGGCGACAAGGTGGTGGGGTCGGCACTGATCGGCCAAAACTTTACCAAACCGGAGTATTTCTGGGGTCGCCCTTCAGCCACCGGTGATTCAGCCTATAATGCCATGGCGTCCGCCGGCAGCAATCTGGCCGCCACCAACCCGGCGCTCGATAAAGCCATCGCCGAACGTGCGGCGCAGTTGCGTCAGGCCAATCCGGCGGCGAAAGGCCCGATCCCGGTCGATCTGCTGACCGCCTCCGGCAGCGGGCTGGATCCGCAGATTTCCATCGCTGCGGCGCAATATCAACTGGCCAGGGTTGCCGCAGCGCGCCAGCTGCCGCCGGAGCAAATCGCCAAGTTGATTGACGAAAACACCGATCAGGCAACGCCCAACTTTATGGGCGAATCGGTGGTTAACGTGCTGAAATTGAACCTGGCGCTCGACGCATTGCGGTAATACGCCGCATTCAGCATAGTAAGAGGGTTCGGCGTGCCGAACCCAGAGGTTGATGACAAAGTTGCCTTTAAGTCCAAGATACTCGGGCCTAGCGCACCGAGGGGCGCTCCGGCGGCAAGCCGCTACGACCCCTTCGGCACGCTCTCCCTAATAACGGGCTTTGTCAGCAGTCTGAGGGTTCGGCGTGCCGAACCCATTTTTGCTTTGTTACGCAAGGAATTGTAATGGTCGAAGAAGAACAGCAGCGCCCCGATCCTGACAGCCTGCTGGCGGTAGCCAATGAAAAACCGCGCGGCCGGCTGAAGGTGTTCTTCGGCGCCTGCGCCGGGGTGGGCAAAACTTACGCCATGCTGCAAGAAGCGCAGCGCCTGCGCGGCCAGGGGCTGGACGTGCTGGTCGGCGTAGTCGAAACCCACGGACGCTCCGAAACCGCTGCGCTGCTGACCGGCCTGGACGTGCTGGCGAAAAAGCGTATCCAGTATCGCGGCCGGCTGGTGCAGGAATTTGATCTCGATGCCGCGCTGGCACGCCATCCGGCGTTGGTGCTGATGGACGAACTGGCGCACAGCAACGCCCAGGGTTCGCGTCACCCGAAACGCTGGCAGGATGTAGAAGAGTTGCTGGACGCCGGTATCGACGTGCTCACCACCGTGAACGTGCAGCATCTGGAGAGCCTGAACGACGTGGTCGGCGGCGTAACCGGGGTGCGGGTACGCGAGACCGTGCCCGATCACGTATTCGACGAAGCGACCGAAGTGGTGCTGGTCGATCTGCCGCCGGACGATCTGCGCCAGCGGCTAAATGAAGGCAAGGTGTATATCCCCGGCCAGGCCGAACGCGCCATCGAGCACTTCTTCCGCAAGGGAAACCTGATCGCCCTGCGCGAGCTGGCGCTACGCCGCACCGCCGATCGGGTCGATGACCAAATGCGCGCCTTTCGCGATACCCAAGGCCGAGAAAAAGTGTGGCACACCCGCGACAGCATTTTGCTGTGCGTCGGCCACAACAGCGGCAACGAAAAGCTGGTGCGCATCGCCGCCCGGCTGGCGGCGCGGCTGGGTTGCCACTGGCATGCGGTATATGTGGAAACGCCGAAGCTGCACCGGCTGCCGGAAAACCGACGCCGGGCGATCCTGCGGGCGCTGCGGCTGGCGCAAGAGCTGGGTGCCGAAACCGCCACCCTGTCCGATCCTTCCGAAGAACGTGCGGTGCTGCGCTACGCCCGCGAGCATAACCTGGGGAAAATCATTATCGGCCGGCGTGGCGAACAGCGCTGGAAACTGCGCGGCAGCTTCGCCGATCGTCTTGGCCGTCTGGGGCCGGATCTCGATTTGGTGATTGTCGCGCTGGAAAACGACAGCTTCCCGCCCCCCGGCAAAGAGCACGACAACCGTAACTTCACCGAAAAGTGGCGTATGCAATTGCGCGGCTGTGCCGTCGCCGTGGCGCTGTGCGCCCTGATCACCCTGCTTTCGCAATGGCTGCTGCCGGGCTTTGACCAGGCTAACCTGGTGATGGTGTATCTGCTCGGCGTGGCGATCGTTGCGCTGTTCTTCGGCCGCTGGCCGTCGGTGCTGGCGGCGGTGATCAACGTCGCCAGCTTTGACCTGTTTTTCGTTCAACCCCAATGGTCGTTCGCCGTCAGCGATATGCAATATCTGCTGACCTTCGGCGTCATGTTGACCGTCGGCATCACCATAGGGAACTTGACCGCCGGGGTGCGTTACCAGGCCCGGGTCGCACGCTATCGCGAACAGCGAGCCCGCCACCTGTATGAGATCTCACGCGGCCTGAGCCAGGCGCTGACCCCCGAAGATATCGCCAAAACCAGCCGCCATTTCCTCTCCAGCAGCTTCCAGGCCAAAACCGTGCTGCTGCTGCCGCAGGAGGATGGCAGGCTGCAACAGATGGTCGGCGAGGCCGGCGGGCTGTTGTCGGTGGATGAGGCGATTGCCCGCTGGAGCTTTGACAAGGGCATGCCGGCCGGTGCCGGCACCGACACCCTGCCCGGCGTGCCTTATCAGCTGCTGCCGTTAACCACCTCGAAGCAAACCTTCGGCCTGCTGGCTATCGAACCCAGTAACCTGCGCCAACTGATGGTGCCGGAACAACAGCGGCTGCTGCAAACCTTTACGGTGCTGATCGCCAGCGCGTTGGAGCGGCTGCACCTGGCGCGCAGCGCCCAGGAAGCCAAGCTGGACGCCGAGCGCGAACAGTTGCGCAACTCTCTGCTGGCGGCACTGTCCCACGATTTACGCACCCCGCTGACGGTGCTGTTCGGTCAGGCGGAAATTCTGACGCTCGATCTGGCGGCAGAAGGTTCCAGCCACGCACCGCAAGCCAGCCAGATCCGCCAGCAGGTGCTGAGCACCACCCGGCTGGTGAATAACCTGCTGGATATGGCGCGTATTCAGTCCGGCGGTTTTAACCTGCGTAAAGAGTGGCAATCGCTGGAGGAGATCGTCGGCGCATCGCTGCACATGCTGGAACCCTTGCTGACCCAACACCAGATCAAGGTTGAGCTGCCGCCTGAGCTGGTGCTGGTCAATTGCGACGGCAGCCTGCTGGAACGCGTTTTCACTAACTTGTTGGAAAACGCCAATAAATACGCCGGCATCGATGCTATTATCGGCATTCGCGCCCATACTCTGCCGGAGTGGCTGGAAGTCGAAGTCTGGGACAATGGCCCCGGCATTCCCGAAGGGAAAAAACAGCTGATTTTCGATAAATTCGCCCGCGGCAATAAAGAGTCGGCAATCCCCGGCGTGGGGTTGGGGTTAGCGATTTGTCGTGCCATTATTGAAGTGCACGGCGGCCGCATCTGGGCGGAAAACGGCGCCAACGGCGGTGCCAGTTTCCGTTTTGTTCTGCCGCTGGAAAAACCGCCCGAAATTGACGGCGAGTCCTTTGATCTGTAATCAAACCCTGGGAGCACTGTGAGCAGCACGCCAACCAATATTCTGATTGTCGAAGATGAAAAAGAGATCCGGCGTTTCGTACGCATCGCATTGGAAAGCGAAGGTCTGCGGGTGTTTGAAAGCGAAACGCTGCAACGCGGGCTGATTGAAGCCGGCACGCGTAAACCGGATCTGATTATTCTCGATTTAGGGTTGCCGGACGGCGACGGGCTGAACTATATCCGCGATCTGCGGCAGTGGAGCGCCATTCCGGTGATCGTCCTTTCGGCCCGCAATGCCGAAGAAGACAAAGTCGCCGCACTGGACGCCGGGGCAGACGACTATCTCAGCAAGCCCTTTGGCATCGGCGAGTTGCTGGCGCGGGTACGGGTTGCCTTGCGGCGCCACTCCGGCAACCAGCAGGAGAGCCCGCTGATCAGCTTTTCCGAAATCACTGTCGATCTGATCAACCGCCGGGTGCTGCGCAATGGCGAAGACTTGCACCTGACGCCGATAGAGTTTCGTCTGCTGGCCGAGTTGCTGGCCAACTCCGGCAAAGTGATCACCCAACGTCAGTTGCTGAGCCACGTCTGGGGGCCAAACTACGTCGAACACAGCCACTATCTGCGCATTTATATGGGGCACCTGCGGCAGAAGCTGGAGGCCGACCCGGCGCGGCCGAAACACCTGTTGACCGAGACCGGCGTCGGGTACCGATTTATGCCTTGAGGTTATGGGTGCCGCATGCGATTCAGCGAGTGCCACATGCGGCCTGACAGGTTATTCCACGCCAATGAGAAACGCGCCCCTTTCCGGCCCGGCACCGACCACCAGCACGGCAATATCATCGCCCGAATGGAGTTTTTTCTCTTTCAAATCATCGTGAATAAGTTTTAGCGTACTCGGGATCACCAGGTTGCCATAACGCCGGGCGTGAGTACTGAATTTACCCTGCTCCACCTGCGTCTCATGGCAGTATTGCTCAATATAGCTTTCGACCATATTAGGGCTGGCCTGATGGGTATAGATTCGCGCTACCTCATTGTAATAATTACTATTATATTGAGCCAACCCCAGGTGATTCAATTTCATCCCTTTTGCATAGTAACGTTTGGTTTGATCACCCGCCATCGCATAGCAAGACAGTTCTTCATTACGCTCAACGCCGGGAGGATTCAATCCGCCGCCGCCGGGATAATGAATGAGCGGATCTTCAAACCCCGCTTCATCACCGAAGGACAGTGAGTCCCGACTATAAAGACTGTAGCCTTGCGCATCGTCATGCTGTCTTAATACGATCGCCGCTATACCGTCCGAAAATAGCGCCGGCGAAGCCCATAGCGAATCGCGCAACGGGTGCGCGCTGTTATAACGGTAAATGGGTGAAACCATGTACAGGCTCGAGACTTCATACGTCACAACCAGGATATTTTTCGCCTGCAAACGGGCGGCTAAAGACAGCGCTCGCCCCATACCGGCGCAGCCGGCAGCCAATTGTAATGGCGGAATGTGATCGGGAATTCCCAGCGCTCGCATCAGGCGAAAAGAGTCGTAATCCAGTTGAACCTCATACGGGGTGCTGCTGGCAACCATCACGACGTCAATATCGTTCGGGCCAAGCCCCGCTGCCTGCATAGCCTCTTGCGCCACATTGACGACATGAGTGAAATCGCGAAATAAATCTGGATCCCAGCTTTTGGACTCCACGGGACCAATAATTTTTTGAATGTCCTTGCCGGTTAAGTATTGCCCCGGTTTTTTCCGGTGTGGAACTTTAAACATTTCCGCCCATTCGTCCATCGATACCACCTGGCCAATCAACGTAGAGATGCCCGCCAGTTTATATTTGAAGGTCTGCCCTTGCTGCTCACCGTTCATATATGCCTCACTTGATTTTTGGAGAGAGAATTGCTGCGGAACTCTGTTGAGAAACCTGCTGGCGTTCAATGTGTTCCAGGATCCGATCGGCGCAGGTCAGTAATGTCGTACCGGGGCCAAAAATATCGGCCACACCGCAATCGAAGAGAAACGGGTAATCGGCCACAGGCAGCACCCCGCCAACGAACACGGTGATCTCCTCTTTACCGGCCGCCGCCAGCGCCGTCATTAATGCAGGAACCAGCGTTTTATGCCCTGCTACCAGCGATGAGACGCCAATAGCATGGCAGTGGCTTGCGCCGGCCTGTTGCACCACTTCCTCCGGGGTCTGGAATAACGCGCCCAGTACAACGTCAAAGCCCATGTCATGCAGACCGGCGGCCACCACCTTTGCCCCCCGATCGTGTCCGTCCTGCCCCATTTTTGCGATCAGCAATTTTGGCCGCTGGCCCAGTCGCCGGGTGAGCGCGCCAATCTGCGCTGTCACTCTTTGCCACTGCGGGTCGTGCCTGAGCTCCTCGCCATAAACATGAGTGACAAACTGCGGCTCCGCCTGATAACGCCCCCATACCTGCTCGAGCGCTGCGGTCACCTCACCGACCGTGGCTCGCAGACGCATGGCATCGACTGCCGCAGCCAATAAATTGCCATCACTCCCGGCACAGCGCGTCAATGCCGCCAGCGCATGGGCGACCTGGGTATCGTTGCGTTGCCGGCGCAGTGAGGCCAGCCGGGTTATTTGCTGAGCCCGCACTTTGCTGTTGTCAATAAAACGAACCTCAAGCGGCCGCTCTCCCGGCAACTGATACTTATTGACGCCAACAATCACTTTTCTGCCGGAATCAATCTGCGCCTGGGTAATGGCCGAACAATGTTCAATTTGTCGCTTTACCCAACCGCTTTCCAGAGCGACCAGCATTCCGCCCATGGCACTGATGTCGTTCATGATGTTTCTCGCCCCTTCCGCCATCTCCATCGTCAGCGTTTCCATCATGTAAGAGCCGGCCCAGGGATCGGCCACGTCACAGATGGCGGTCTCCTCCTGCAAAATGAGTTGGGTATTGCGGGCGAGCCTGGCGGAGTTATCGGTTGGCAACCCCATGGCTTCATCGAACGCGTTGGTGTGCAGAGACTGGGTCCCGCCGAAAACGGCGGCCATGGCTTCAATAGTGGTGCGTACCACATTGTTCAGCGGATCTTGTTCCGTCAGCGACCAGCCCGAAGTCTGGCAATGCGTACGCAGCAGCAATGAGTTGGGCTTGGCGGCACCAAATGATTGCATGATTTGGCACCATAGCAGGCGGGCGGCACGCAGCTTGGCGATGTTGGCATAGAACTGCATGCCCATGCCGAAAAAGAAACTCAGGCGGCCGGCAAACTCATCGATTTTCAATCCGCGATCCAGAGCCGCCTGAACATAGGCTTTGCCATTAGCCAGCGTCAGCGCCAACTCAAGTACGTCAGGCGCGCCAGCCTCTTGCATGTGGTAACCCGAAATGGACAGCGCGTTGAATTTCGGCATGCGCTCAGCGGCGTAAGCGAGAATATCGGTGACGATACGCATTGAAGGTGCGGGAGGATAAATATAAGTATTACGGACCATGAACTCTTTCAAAATATCATTTTGCAGAGTTCCTTTAAGCTGCTCTGGCGCCACGCCGCTTTCTTCCGCGGCAACAATATAGGCTGCCATCACCGGCAAAACGGCGCCGTTCATCGTCATCGATACCGAAACCTGATCGAGAGGAATACCCTCAAACAGGGCTTTCATATCCTCTGCGGAATCAATGGCGACGCCAGCCTTGCCGACATCGCCTTCTACTCGAGGGTGGTCCGAGTCATACCCACGGTGCGTAGCCAGATCAAAAGCCACGGAAATCCCCTGCATTCCCCCCGCCAGCGCTTTACGGTAAAAAGCATTGGATTCTTGACTGGTAGAAAACCCGGCATATTGTCTTATGGTCCAGGGTTTTACCGTATACATCGTCGCATTCGGCCCACGAATATAAGGCGGCATTCCCGGCAAGGCATCCACGTAGGGAAATGAAGTGATATCCTCACGGCTATAAACCGCTTTTAGCGGAAAGTCATAATGATAGCGGGGACTTTCCTCTACCGGCACATTAGAATAAACCGCGTAATCAAAACCATCGGTTTTTTTATTACTACTAACGTATGTTTTTCTCATCACTCCCCCTTTCGTGATACAGCAGGCGCAGTACGGCTCGGCGTGAATTCATTTTCGAACCCACACCTAAAAGCAATCCTTTGAATATCAAGAAACTTTATCGCCATCACTATAATGGCGGTAAGGGGAAATGATGCTATTGTTAGCATTTAATTAATTAGGATAATTATTATTTACTGCACTTAATTACTGCAGAAAAACTGATTTTATGGCGTTTTTTTGGTTTTAATAATCTTGAAGGATCTATTAAAGAAAATGGCAACCGCTGACTTTGATAAAATGACCAGAGTTAATGATAGTTGCCATTGTGTTAAACGCAAACCCAGTTCACGGGGTTGTGCGACTCCCCTACGAATGCGGCCCTTTCTTCAACCCCATCATAAATTCCTTGAACGCCTCGCGCAGCGGTACAAACACCGGATGCTTGCGGTTCTCGATCATCACTTCCGAGAACAGCTTCAAGCCGACGGCAAAGGCCGCACTTTTATCTTCGCCAAAGTTCAGATCTTCACGCGCTTTGATACGCTCAACGATGCCGAGAATGTCGTCGTGGTTTTCCACTTCAAAACTCAACGGCGCTTTATCGACCGGGTCACCCTTGCGATCGTTAAGGGCTTCAACGGTGATACGGAAACGGTGGCCTGGCATCAGTC
>RCUM01000522.1_pt1 | contig 22236 bp, 10 predicted proteins | sample 2166141 | NCBI WGS metagenome assembly RCUM01 (sample SAMN09932756, study PRJNA488358) | compost metagenome | isolation source: compost soil in crotonic acid-enriched | place: Germany: Experimental Botanical Garden
GGACCATCATCCTGACGTTTCAATAGCTGTTGGAGTTCCTCCTGAAAAGGTACCAGATCCGCTTCAGGATAGATATAACTTCCACCTTCGGGGATATGATGATCAGCTAATGGCGTTATGCCAAACCACCGGACTTCATGCCCACGGGCAAGGAGGCTTGCACCTACACTTAATGTTGGGCTGATATGTCCAAAAAATGGTGGAACAACGAAGAGGAACTTAGCCGGTACATCCGCTCTTGAAGCGATAGGAGCGGCAGTTTGTTCCAAGAGGTCTGCAGCGGTTTTCGTGCCACCCGCATCAACAAAAGATTGACGTACGGTATGTGCAGCTTCACGATAGGTTGGATTATTCAAGATGGTATGAACACTATCTTTTAAATGATGTGCTTTAAAGCGATTGAAATTCAGTCGTTCACCGGCACCTGTACGCACTACGCGACCCGCGACATGTGACTGGTCGTAAGCGATCGGGATGACCACAAGTGGTAGCCCCTGTGAAAGAGTTTCGGAAACCGTATTATGGCCACCATGGCATACAACAGCATCCAGATGTGGTAAAAGATCCAATTGCGGGATTTGTTGATAAACCATGAAGTTTTCAGGCCAGGCATCAAATAGCTGCGGATCTGAAACAACGACGACAGTCAGCTCCTCTCCCGCAAATGCATCGATAACCTTTTGGAAAAATGCTTTCTTATGGTCGTGATCAAAGGTAGTACCAATACTGACCAGGATTTTTTTTCGATTACTAGCATGCAGTTTATCCCAGTTAAATACAGCCGATACCCGACGTTCGGCCAGAACAGGTCCTGTGAACTGATAGTTTGAGCTGAGATCCATCTCACCAAAGAAATAACGGGATGTTAAGACAAGCGTAAGCAAATCCGAGCAATCCAAAGATTTATTTCCAGTTACCCCGAGTTCCTGTTGCAAAGCAACGATCTGCTTTTCTTCCCATTCGTGTACCTTTGGGAGTTCACTGACAATTTTAATAGCTGCGGGAGCCGTGACAGTGGTCGCATAGCGGAGCCCTAGTTTTTTTGCAGCGATGGATGCCGCAAATAATTGATGGTCGCCAATCACGAGATCAGGTGCAAATGTCTCTAATAAGGTAAGGATACCTTTATAACAATGTCTATTTAAAGGGATAAGTACATCTTCATAAAGAAACTTGATGCTATCGATACCATAGACAATCTTTTTTGAAATGATATCAAGGTACTGTTCGCTTTCTTTTTTTTCTTCATCCGTCTGGTCATATTGAATAAGCAAAAGCTTTCCGCCAGCTGGAAGTTTATCAGTTAAGTTTTTGTCGAGACTGATCCAAGCTACCTCATGTCCTCTTTCCAATAGTTCAGCACCAATGCTCAACGTCGGATTGACATGACCTGTCAGTGGGGGGACAACAAACACAAATTTAGCCATGGTTTTGTAATAAAGGGTTAGATAAAAAATCAACGATAGTTTCAGCTATCTGTATAGGTTCTTGTATGGGGATATTGTGATCTCCCGGAATGAGTTTAAGTTGAGCACCAGATATTTTTGTTTGTAGCCATTCCCCCGTTGGTTTACAGTTTGATGTATTTCCATACAACAGTAAGGTGGACGGCGGTAATGTTGCAGTATCCATTTCATGGAGGAAATATTTTTCTTTGATCATATCAGCTTTGATGCTCGTCTGGTTGAATAAAAACTCGTAAAGGCGATGATTTTTTTCAAATTGTCGCTTACCCATTTTCATTTTTGTTGTATCGGTAAAATTGGCAATATAATGTTCCAAAAATTCCTTACTATACTCATCGATGATGTTGCGAGCTTTCTCATCCTGTGGATCCGGAGCTTCCATAACGACGAGTCGTTCCACACGGCTTGGGATCTGCAATGCCGTTTTAAGCGCGATTAGTCCACCAAAACTGTAACCCAGCAGATGGACGTTTTGAAGTTGTAGACTATCCAACAAAGCAATCAGATCCGATGACATATTTTCAAGATCATAGCCTTCCGATACACGTTCACTCATGCCATGACTTTTGAGATCATACATGACCACGTGGAAATGCTGCGCTAGGATTGGAGCAATATTAAAATAATAAATAGAGAGGTTGCTGAACATGCCGTGGATCAATACCACGGTATGTTCAGCACCTTTATTTAGTTCTTGTATGTGAACCTTTCTGTTGTTGACCGTAATTATTGGCATTCGTAGATATAATTGATGATCATACGGAGGTCAAGATTGATCAGTTGATCCAGGTCCATCGAAGATAACCAGCCTGTGAAATCAATCTGGTCACCAAAATGTGCCTTGATTTTCTCTGAAAAAGAAACAATTTCTATGCTGTCCATTTCAAGATCCTTTGTGAAGGAGCTTTCTGGTGTGATATCCATCTCTTCTACAAATTCTTCGCCGATAACTTCTGTTATAAAGCCTTTTAATAAAGCGAATAATTCTTCATGATTCAATTTTAGTGTGGTGTTTACAGTGTCCATCCGATAATATAATTTTGGTGTTTGATCGTTTTTATTTCTATTTGATTGATCCAGAGATGATCTCCCTGGACGCGTTCTACTTCATATCTTTTTGGGTTGCCCTGTAGGCCAGTCCCCAGAAATTTTCCGTAAGCTTCTTTCGCTACCCAAAAACGGGTCGTCCATTCCGCCTGTTCCCTGTCTTTTAGCAATTCCATTTCAGCATCGGTAAAGACCAGTGGGTAAAAACCGGTACTACGCTCCTCGATGAGTTCCATGTCAATACCTACAGATCTGTCTTGACGGGCGATAGCTACGGCATCTTTTCCCTTGTGGGCCAGTGATACATGAATATCTTTAGTCGCATCGCCCAGTAGATAAGGTTTACCGACTTCATCCGAGCGGATCTCAAACGTAATGGGATAGCAGGGGAGGTTTTTCTGACGGTTCAACAGCTGTCGCACCGCATCTTTTACCGCAACACGGCTTACCATCCAACTTTTTCTACGGTTGGGCAACAATTGTTGGTAGTGCTGTTTTTCCGTTTGGTTGAAATAGCGTTTCAGGATAAAGTCCCAGGAAGCGACACGGGTATAGGCCTGGTGGAAAAAGAAAATGCTTGGTGCAATTTCCACTGAGAGACGGTTGTGCAATGGCGACATGGAAACATTCCACAACGCTTCGTCGATTTCCAATCGTCGATTTTGCCAGCCCCTGATCGAGCACCATACTTTCCCGTTTCGTTGGAGCGTTATATTTGCGATAGCAAACTCATCATTCAGCTCAGTCAACACACAGGTGCACTCGAATAGGCCATCTTGGTCATGCATGTCGTCGAAAAACTCGATTTCTTTGATTTTAACAGGGAATGCAATGCGATCTTTTGTCAGTGTAAGCTGAAGCCACAAACCGAACAATTGTCCCGCATTATCCAATAGCGAGCCCTTTCCTCCATTACCCTTGATCTTGCCCCTGATCCCCTTTTTACCTACAGCGGTTACCTCCATAATCCCTTGATAGGCTGTTCCATGGAACATATGCTTATCATAGATTTCTTCGGAATTACGCGTGATAGGCAGAGGCTCACCTATGGAAAGATCAAACTGTGGTGCGACGGGATATGCTGTAGACAGTGCTACCTCTGCATTTGCAAAATTCTCGATATCCAGATAGGCAAGTTGAGCGGAACGCCATTCGCCCTTGACTATTTTTTCAAAAGGTTTGGCTACATTCATCCATTGGAACACACTCACATGCATGATCTTATGGATCTTGGTAGCAGGTTTTTCCGCCTGAGCGATTTCGGCCAGCAATTCAAAAATCATGGTCATCGGGATCACCGGTTCCATGTCCGCTACTTCTGGCCATCCCTGCGGTTGTCGCAGCAGACTATGATCGATCAGGTAGGGATGACTGTCCAAATTGACCTGCAGCATTTTTGAAAAATGTCTGTCTACAGGTTTTTCTACGACAAGGGGCTTGGTGACAGTTGCCAAAACGCTAGGCGCTGGCCGGTTCTGAAAAAGTGTCAACACTTCTTCCTGCATCCGGATCATATCGGCGATATTCTCCTGAAATGCCTGTACCAATGGATGATTGCCCCTTACAGCTGTTCCGGCGGTCAGTTGTGGCTGTACTGTGTCAAAAGACTTTCCTAAGCTCTTGACCGCATCAAAATTACGGACGATAGGCGAACCGAGCTGCAACTTCATGCCTTTGTTTGTCGCCTTTTTTATATGGTTTTGTACCGCCAGAAAATCCAGCGCCACCGTTTTTCCTTCTACAAATAAAGCGGCAACAACACGTTGTAGCTGCGCAAGTGCTGAACGTGTTACCACACTGGATGCTAGGGTGCTGAAAGCTTTTCCCTTTAAGGTGTCGTCAATAAAGCCGATCAGTCCACCGGTACCCACCTGGATAAAGAACCGGACTCCCTCGTCATAAAGCTTTTCCGTTAGCTCGCGGAAACGGACCGGTTGTACAAGGTGTTCGGCACTCAATTGGCGGATGGCCTGTTGATCCGATGGATATGGCATCAGTGTGGTGGCCGACCACAAAGGGATTTTGGTTGGCTGAAACTGTACTTTTTCCATACCTGCTAGGATCAGATCAAGCTTGTCTGCTACAAAAGGCGAGTGAAACCCCGACTGGAATGGCAGGATCTGATGGAATATCTGTTTCGCTTTCAACTGAGGTACAAGTTCTTCTAAAGCGGTATTGCTGCCGCATAGAATGACCTGATGTGGACAGTTGTCATTGGAAACATAAATATTGGGAATTCCAGTAATCAAAGGTGTAATTTCCTTTAGCCCCGTTCCGATGGCAATAAATTTGGAGTCCTTGAGTTCAAAAGTCTTCGGGTTCAGGACATCAATAAGATCCTTGACCGAACTTGCTTCAGCTAGTTCCGAAGAATAGCCAGCCAGCCATTCACCTAAGCTATGCCCAGCATTCATGTCCGGATATATTCCCAGTTTTTTTAGGGAATTGTCCAAAATGCTGCAAGAATTGAAAATAGCCAACGCATCATTCAGCAGTCCTTCACCTTCGGTTTGTATAGGTGCTGTCAGTCCAAAATAGCGACTGACCGAGTCAATCTCTCCTTTCGCTAAGCCATCTAAACCAGGGAAGACGAAGGCAACCTTGCCCCCCTCTTGTAATAATGGGGCGGAGGTATACCAGATATCCTGCTTATTGCGCCAAGCTTTATCTTTAGAAACGATTTTGATTGCCTTTTCAATCCGTTCTGGGGTTGGATCGAATAAGGCGATACGATAATGGCCTTCACCCACTGTCGTATCGTTATGTTGTAAAGCAGAAAGTAATTCAGCATGTGTTGGTCGGGCAAGTAATAATACGGGATCTTTTTTAGGCATATCATAGCCTGTTAAGACCACGTGTGCGTTAATACCGCCGAAACCAAAAGCATTTACCGCGGCCACCTTAGGTAGACCTGTCTTTGACCAGCTTTTTGCTTCCTGCACTGGAGCAAATCGCGTTTTCTGCATATCAGCGGTCGGGTTTTCGCAATAAAGGGTTGGTGGTAGTGTATCATGGTGTAGCGCCAAACAGGTTTTTATCAGGCCCGCGATTCCTGCCGCAGGCATGGCATGACCAATATTGGATTTGACCGAACCGATTCCAGCGACTGGAGTAGCGTCTTCTTTACCAAAAAACTGCGACAGTGTCTGTAGTTCAGTTTTATCTCCAAGAGGTGTCCCTGTACCGTGTGCTTCCAGATAGCCGATCTGTTTTTCGTCCAGTTCAGCATTTATCCAAGCCTGTTGTAAAGCTTTTAATTGTCCTTTCACCGATGGACTCATGACGCTTGTGCCATGACCATCGCTGCTCACGCCTACACCTTTGATGACCGCATAGATTTTATCCTGGTCACGTACAGCATCTTCGAGTCGCTTTAATACAACAAAACCACAGCCTTCACCGATGAGTAAGCCATCGGCATCCATGCTGAAAGGTTTGATCTGCTGGTTGTGAGAAAGGGCACCCAATTGTGCAAAGATACTCCAGAAAGCTGCATTTTGTCCTGTATGTACACCGCCTGCAATCATGATATCACTACGGCCACGCTGCAATTCCTGTACAGCATGGTCTACAGCGATCAAGGCGCTGGCACAAGCAGCATCTACAGTAAAGGCCACACCGCCAAGATTGAAGCGGTTGGCAACAAGCGAAGCCACAAGGTTAGGGATTAAGCCCATAGCCGTATCAGCGGCAAAGCGCCCCTTGCGTTCCTGGAATGCTTGTTTTACCTTCTCGATATCAGCAGCTGGTACCTGCGGTAAAAGTTCCTGTAAAAGGGAGGAAATCTGTTCGCCTGTACGTACGATTTCTATGGCACGGGTAGCTCCCGGACCAGTATAATTTCCTTTCCCGATCACAATTCCCGCTTTTTCCAGTGATACCTGTTTTTGAAATACGCTGGCATCTTCCAGTGCTTTCTGTACCAGATCAAGTGTCAACAGGTGATCCGGCTCGGTTCCCTCAACGGCAAGTGGTAAAATACCAAATGCCGTTGGATCGAATACATAGTCTGGGATAAAACCACCACGTTTGCAATAAAAGCGATCTACAGTCCCCGGACCATCACTAAAATGGATCGGGTCAATGCGGTCGGCTGGAGCAAATTCGGTGGAGTCTACCTTATTGATGATATTTTGCCAAAACGTATTGGCATCCCGTGCCCCCGGAAAGACACAGGATAAACCGACGATGGCAATATCTGTTTTCTTCATAATCAATAGCTATGAGGGGTTACCAATTGTTGCCTGACATAATTAATACCTGACTTTCCGTGCCGTACTTAATCTCGTTGAGAAAAATTTCTTTTCCTTCATCCAACGGAATAAGCGAGATGCCACGGCGCTCATATTCTGTTTCCAATGTCTGTGAAACCATGCCGGCACCTTTCCAAGGACCCCAGTTGATCGAAATAACCTTCCCTTTCAAGCGTCTATTCAGCACATTGGCATAGTCGTCCAATACACTGTTTGCTGCAGCATAATCTGTCTGACCTTTGTTGCCATAAACAGATGCTATACTCGAAAATAAGACGACGAACCGACAGTCTGAACGTAGTTGTTCCGCCAATACACGTAATGGTTTTACTTTGGTGTCAAAGACACGTCCAAAAGAACTGGTCGTTTTTTGTTTGAACAGTTTATCTTCCAACAAACCTGCACCATGGATAACACCATCGAGCTGTCCATATTGTTCATAAATCTGTTGGAGTAAGGTCGTTAATTCAGCTTCATCACAGAGGTCCAATGATTCATAAACGACAGTGTTTCCTAAGCGTTCCATATCGCGGATAGTCCGCAGGATCTGGTTGTTCTTATAGATGCGGAGGGTTTCTTTCTCAATTTGTACTGGTGCATGGAATAGTCCCGATTGAATAAGATTCGCTCTGATCTGTTCCTTGGAGGTCATTGTTTCCAGTTCTTTTGAGATCGGGATATCTTTTCTTGGATCTGCTGACCTGCCCACAAGGATATAGGTACAAGGGTAGGAGGCCGACATATGTTTTACCAATTCAGAGGTGATACCCTGTCCACCGCCAAGTACAAGGACAACAGACTTTTGGTCCAATTGGATTTGCACTTCTTCGCTGCTCATCGAGAGCGGTGAAGGAATAATATCGACTGTATGACGCTGGTCATTTTTGTAAATGACTTCTACGGTTTTGTCTGTGGTTAAGATCTCTTTTAGAGCGATTTCTGCGATTTGATCTGTTTCCTGTGGCGTGTTTAAACTGATCAACCTGCAGTTGGTCTGTTCAAACTCACGGGCTAGACTTTTAAACAGTCCTGGGTAACCCTGGTAGTGGCGTAAGGCATGTGTATCATTTGTTTTTTCTACATGTGCCGGAATATCAGAGATTAAATAAACCCATTTGGCCCTATCCAGATCCATTTTTTTGATCAGATCAACTTGATCTATAATATTATGTTGTACTGTTGCTGAAAATATGTCGGAGATAATTAACCCATCGAAGACAGCGAGATCATTTTCCGGATTGACCAGTTCTGCGATAGCACCATGTTTTTCGAGCATAGTTTTGATGGCTATTGTCTGTTGCCCATGATCAGGAGCAATGGCAAAACGTTTGCCCTGTAGAATTTCTGTATCTTGTGCTACAGCCGCATCTGCTGGTGTCAGGTCAAAACGAAGTCTGGACAAGAGGCTCTGTTCAGGAGCTGTTTCACTAACTTCACTAATCCATGAAGCGAGACCGTTAAGGGTTTTAATCGCTGCTAAGGTTTCCATCAGATCTTCGGCATGTTCGAGGTCCTCCCCAAAACCAATTTTGGTCTTCAGTTCAGCAATGATTTCCATCCGTTTGATCGAGTCTATGCTCAAATCTGCTTCCAGGTCCAAATCCAATCCCAACATTTCTTTGGGATAACCGGTTTTTTCACTGACGATATCCAGTATTGCTGTTTGTAATTCTGCAAGGGAGAGCGTAGACTGATTTGCTGTTGTGGGGGTCGATACTGCTGTTTGAGCGCTTGTTGCTGGCACTGCTGTTGCGCAGCTGAATTCTGTTAACCAGGAAACCAGACCATTTAAGGTTTTTATGGCAGCCAATTGTTCCATGATCGTGTCTTCATTTGCATGATCGAACTTTAGTGTTCCAAGCTCTGTACGCAATGTTCCGATAATTTCGACCCGCTTGATTGAATCAATGCTGAGATCGGCTTCCAGATCCATTTCCATACCCAACATCTCATGTGGATAACCGGTCTTGTCGCTTACTACCTGTAATAATAAAGTTTTAATGTCTTTAGTTGATGTTTGTACAGCTGTTGCGACAACGGAATTTTCGTTGAGTGTGGGTTGAACGGTAATCGGGGTTGCACGATCTGCAGTCACATTTGGTGTGGGACTTGAATAGACCTGCATAGGTGCTACTTGTGGGTTTTGCCCCAAAAAGGAAAGCATGACATCACGTTGCGCCTGGATCAGCATTTTCATGCTGTTTAAATATTCTTGCAGCATACGCTCAGCAGCAGGTTGTGCTTCTGTCGTTGCAGCTATAGGGTTGTTAAGGTTGCTCATTTTAATGGGGCTTACTATTGGCAATGCGCCATTGACAGGTAGCGTTCCTGTCGTTGGATGTGCAGCCTGTCCATTGACACGCCAGATAGCGGGGCTTTTCTTATATAGGTCTGGTTGATCCAATTGAATAAGTTGAACCTGACGGCCTTCAAAAAGTTTATCAATAGCGAAATTGCGACCAGTTCCCAAATATTGTGCAAGCATACAGAGTAGGTGCGTCAATTTGTTGCGGTTGCTATCCTCTACGTACAGGGTCAGTTGATCTTGCTCCAGACAAGATTTGGTCAGGCCCGTCAACACTTTACCTGGACCTACCTCAATAAATATCCGTGCGCCATCTGCATACATAGCCTGAAGCTCCTCAACAAAGCGGACAGGTTGGACCAGATGATCAGTCAGTCTTGCTTTTATTTCGGATGCCGAATTAGGATATAAGCTTGTTGTTGTGTTTGACCAGACCGGTAGTTGCATTTCTTGGAAAGGAACATCCTTCAATACATTCGCATAAAGCTCTTTTGATCTAGCGACTAAAGGACTATGGAAAGCACAGGCCACCTCTAGCTTTTTAGCAGAGACCCGTTCCTGTTTTAACAGTTCCATGAGTTTCCCAATAGCTAATGTACTACCTGCAACAACACATTGCGTCGGAGAATTGTAATTCACCGGATAACATCCTTCCACACGGTTGAGGAGTGCCTTCAACTGTTCTGCATTTGCGTTAACAGCAACCATAGTGCCGGGATCGCCATTTTCTACCGAATCCAGGATGGATTGAGCACGCTTACTGCTCAGGTCAACTAATTGTTCTTCGTCAAATACACCAGCGAAACACAATGCCGGCAATTCACCGTAGCTATGGCCCGCCAGCATATCTGGGACGATACCCAGTGACTGGAGTAATTTAGCTAAGGCTAAATCAACAATACCCAAAAGCGGTTGTGCCAGACGAGTATCTTTGATGGTTTCCTTTTGTTGTCTTAAAGAATCGGCATCAAATGTAGTTGAAGGAAAGACCACTTTTTCCAGTTCAGGATACTGGGCGATTAGCTTTCGCATTGCTGGGAATACCACAAAGAGATCACGAGCCATATTGATACGTTGACTACCTTGTCCCGGAAATAAGAATGCTGTTTTACCTTCACGTTTATTGACAATAAAGGTGTCTTTGCTTTCAATACCAGATAATACCAATTCGATTTTCATCATAAGGTCTTCGGCTGTATCGGCAACAATGCTGAGCTGGATCTCTTTCTCAGAAGCAACGGCTAAGCTGTAGGCAATATCTTTTAGCGGAAGGCTATCGTTGATATCTAACAGTGCTTTTACCTGACCCAATTGACCCTTAGCTTCGTCGTAGCTGTCGCCACGGAAGACAAACAGTTCTGATGGCCAGCACTGCAATGCGATTGTACTATCCTCCTGGGGGTGGTTTGCAATAACAGCATGGAAATTTGTTCCGCCAAAACCAAAGGCGCTGATGCCAGCATAACGTCTTTTTTCTCCCCATAGACCAGTTTCAGCATGGAAAGCGAAAGGACTTGTTTGTGTATTATAATATGCATTCGGCTGTTGGAGGTGAAGTGTTGGTGGTTTTACACCATGAAATACAGCTAGGGAAGCTTTGATCAAGCCTGCCAATCCTGCAGCACATTTTGTGTGACCGATCTGGGTTTTGACCGAACCTAAATGCGTTTGTGCTGGTAAGGCACCTGAACGGCTGAATAAATTAGTCAGTGCGCTTAGTTCTGTTTTATCACCAACAACTGTTCCTGTACCATGCGCTTCAACCAGACCAACGGAAGCTGCGCTGATACCTGCTTGGTTATAGGCACGTTCCAGTGCGCGTACCTGACCGATTTTTCGGGGAGCGGTGAGGCCTAACGCTTTTCCATCACTGGATCCGCCAACGCCTTTGATAACCGAGTAGATGCGGTCGCCATCGCGTATAGCATCTTCGTAGCGTTTGAGTACCAATATTGCCACCCCCTCGCCAAGGGCAATCCCATCTGCGTCACTGTCAAATGTGGCACATCGTCCTTTACGTGAGAGTGCATGTGTGCTGGAAAACATCAGGTAATCGTTGATCCCATTATGGAGATCCGCTCCACCCGCAAGCACCATATCCGATTTACCCAGAATAAGTTCCTGACAGGCTAGATCAATCGCTGCAAGGGATGAGGCGCAAGCAGCATCCACCGTGAAATTTCTGCCGCCAAGATCCAGTCTGTTTGTGATCCGACCAGCGATAACATTGGCCAAAATACCGGGAAAAGAATCTTCTGTGGTATGAGGCAATGCTTCCTTCACTTCTTCATGAAGTTCTCCGAATACCTGTTTGTAGTATCCTCTAAAGCTATAGCTGTTGGCAAGGTCGTTGCCACCTTCCGCACCGATAATAACGGAAATGTTTTCGCGGTTGATTTGTTTTTCGCCATAACCGGCATCTTCCATGGCACGCTTTGCTACCAATAGCGTCAGCAATTGTGTTGGTTCAATGGCTGCGAGCGATTGCGGTGGAATACCGAAAGCTAAGGGGTCAAAATCAATTTTCGGAATAAAACCACCCCATTTTGAGTGCGATACATCTGGACCATCTGCATCGGGTTTGTAGTAAATAGCCTTATTCCAGCGTTCGTCAGGAACTTCGGTAACGCTATCTTTTCCAAGGATAATATTACGCCAAAATTCTTCCAGATTTTTGGCTCCCGGAAAAATACACTCCATTCCAACAATGGCGACATCCAACGGTTTTTCGCTGGAAAGTGGTTCTTCTGGTAATATTGCTTCATGGATATATTGCTGATTGTCGATGCCGACATGTTGATGCAGCGCATCCAGGGAAATTACCTTGTTCTGCATGGTTGCTATCTGGCCGATCATATACATACCCAGGTCCAGTTGTTCACTTTTAGGGATGTTGACCAGTTGATCTCCTTGGCGGTCTACACCTTTAGCCGCAATACGCAGACGACCGACGTTTAATTTTTCGAGTTTTTCCCAGATTTCTTTTTTATCTACACCCGCAGCCAATAGCTTGGACTTTTCTCGATTGAAGTGTTGTGCAAAAGCCGTATTTAAACAACGGGTTTCATGTCCTGGTGCTGTCTCCAGGAGGACAGTGTCCCTGGCTTGCATGGCTTGCAGCTGAAATTCTTCCTGAATTGCACCTGTACTTACAGCTTCTTGCGTATAGAGATATGCTGTTCCCATCAATACACCGACTTTTACGCCTCGGGCAGCTAAGGGAGCTGCCATGATAGAAACAAATGCTGTTGAGAAAGCATTGTGTATGCCACCGGCAAAGAAAACACTGATCTGTTCTGGATGATCCTCTTTTAAGATGCGTTCGATCTGTTTTTCCCAGAGCACGGTGCTCGAAAGAGGTCCTACGTGGCCACCGCATTCGCGACCTTCGAAAATGAAATTTTTGGCACCCTCCTTTAGAAACATGTCGAGCAGGGCAGGAGACGGTACATGTAGAAACGTTGTTATGCCGGCTTTTTCAAATACCTTAGCCTGTGCAGGTCGACCACCGGCAATCAGGACAACTGGAGGCTTAGCTTCCAGGATATAGGTCGTCTGTTCTTCACGCAATTCCTGTGGTGCAAAGCCTAAGATACCCACTCCCCAGGTTTTGTTTCCAGCGAGTTGTTTGGTTTCCATAACCAAGGTTCTGGCCTGTTCGCCACGGAGCAGGGACAGGGCAACAAAGGGGAGTGCTCCAGCTTCCGCTACGGCATTGGCAAAAGCAGGGACATCGCTGACACGGGTCATAGGACCCTGTGCGATTGGATAACGTAGGCCTAGTTGTTTCGCTAATACATTGTCACTGTCAATCGGCTGTAACGCTTTCGCCTGCTTTAAATGGCCGTACATGGCTTCCTTAAATCCGAAAATAAGCTTTTTCAGTGTTCTGAAATCTTCATAAAGATCGATGGCCAAGGAAATGTCTTGCCCCATGGGGATATAACTCGTAGCAGGATTCAGGTCGGTAAAATATGCGCTGAGTTCGGCTGTGTCAACCTGATCCGATAATGCCGGTGAATTTGGCCGCACGAGCACACGATGATTGGCAATGATCTTAGTTTCCGTCCCGTTTAATTTTCCACAGAGCGTTTTGAAGTCCTGGGGAACGGAACATTCTGGGAACAGTGCAAGTTGGCTGTCCAACACAATTCCAGTGGCACCGAGGGATTTTGCGGCAGCAGCGGTATGTAGACCTATGCCGCCCTGTACCCAAACAGGTATGGACTGGATTTCTTTGATAATACGTTGGAAGAGTACAAACGTGGATTCATATCCAACGGCACCTCCAGCTTCATTCCCTTTTATGATAATTCCTTTTGCGTTAAGCTGTTCCGCTTGTATGGCTTCTTCCAGACTGCTGACCTGATACACAATGGACAGGTGCGAAGCTGTAGGAGCTGGGATCCCACAAGGAAGAATGATGAGGCTTACTTTCTCCGGAATTTTAAGGGATAGAAGTTTATCATTTGGAAAATAAATTCCATAAGTAAATATAGCAGTCTGATCAAGTTGATTCAGTGCTTCCTGAGCGCTGGCTAAGTCGTGTCCCAAACTTAATACGGGAAATGCACCCGCTTGACGGAGTTTGGGCATGAGATTGACGTCAGGCTTTTCAAAAGGCGTTAATCCAATAATGGTTAAATTTTTCATGCATTGATGATCTTGAAAATATAATAGCAGGAGATCCCATAACAGACATCAAAATCTTAGTGATTTTGATAGGAGGGTTGTTATGGTGGAATAAAAGTAGTTAATTTCTATTATATTTTTAACAATAAAGGTAATTTGATAATGATTTTTTAACAAAAAAGTATTAAATATCTGAGTATTATTAACCAAAAGGCTACAAATTTATTGATTTTCAACTTGAAACTGCTTTTTTACGTTGTGTTTCGAAAAAAATAAATATTTCCTTTATGTTTGAATAACTAAAGGGATAATTTTATCTCATAAGGCTTTTTGAGTTGTGTTTTGTAACAATAGGTTGTCATTTTTGATTTTTATATTATTTATGCACGATCCTTTTTTTTGCCTCATAAAGTGAGTAAAGCTTTTTAGAATGTGATTATCCTGCTTTACATATCGGTTTTATATTTAACTTTTAAGTTAAATATAAATAATTGTTAATATCTTTCAATAGATCAGCTGATTAGTTTTATTTTACATTTATGCTTGCAAAGAATGCCTAATAAGCGTATATTTGTGCCACACAAAACAAAGGTGATACCTTTTCGGGGTGTAGCGTAGCCCGGTATCGCGCCACATTTGGGATGTGGAGGTCGTAGGTTCGAATCCTGCCACCCCGACTGAAAAGCTCTAACGAAAGTTAGGGCTTTTTTTGTTTCTAGGCAGGACGAGATCCTGCGACTTCATAAGGAGCTACAAGGTTGAACCCAATCCTGCCACCTCGATTGAGAAAGGGCGATGTATATAGCTTTTTTTCATTGTCAACAACCAGTATAATTTTGCATCTTGTTGAACAATACATAAGCCATACCGTAGGGTATGAGATTTCACCTTTGGGTGAGCGGTTTATTCAACTGCTAGAAGCCGAGGAGCAGCAATTAAAGCTGAAATAAAATAGACCATTGCACGATCTTTAATAATGAGGCTGCCCAGAAGCAGCCCCATCGTTTCGATCTTCTTTACTGTATGGCTATAATACCTTATTCTGCTTCAGAAACAACTTATAGTTGTCCTGATGTTCGAAATAGGCAACCTGACCTTCATTTCCGATAAGGACAATGTAGGCCTTTGCTTTATCTACTTTTGATCCAGTATGTGGATCTATGGCATAGCGTACGTTCTCATCTTTTGGGATTCTCTCTTTGCAATTTTCGCAACAGCCGTAATAGATCTTTCCATCCAAAGGTACTGCCAGTTGCTTTTTGCCCATAAATTCGTCATTGACCATACAGACCATATCCTGTGGCACCTGTTGTCCTTTTTCATAACCAAATTGCTTTTGTTTTACAGATGGCTCAGCTGCATTGTTGTTTGTGTTTTCAGGACTGCCACAGCTTATTGTCAGCGTAATTATTAAAGCTGAAAATAGCATTGATCTTAAAATTTTCATGTATTTTTCTATTTAATAGGTGTTCCTTCTGTGATTTCTTCGTTGGCCATTTTTATCAGCTGGTCGCTCTCCATGAGTTCGCCGAAAACTTCAATTTTATCATTGAGTATTCTTCCCTTTTTTACAGGAATAAATTTTGCGCTTCCAGCGGCATTTTTGATGACATAGATTCCCATGTTGCCTTCGACCAATGCCGAACGTGGTATAAAGAAAGTTGCTTTGCTGTTTTTAAGCTGAACCTTTGCTTCGGCGACCATAAAAGGTTTAAGATCCGGATCGTTATTGACAAAGTCTGCTTCAAACTTTTCGGATCGTAACTTCAGATCCAGCGTACCGCTTTTTCGGGTTATTGTTGCTTGGAAGTTCTTCTCAGGAAGTGCCCTTACCGTGAAGTTGACGGTGTCACCTATGGCTACATAGGGAACATGTGCTTCCGGAACCGATAGATTTAAACGGAGCTTAGATGAATTTTGGATGACAAGCAAAGGTATTCCACCCATGGGGCCTACATAGGCGCCGATATCTGTATTTCGGGATGTAATGATGCCACTGAAGGGTGCCCGGATAATTAAATATTGATTGATATCCTGTATTTCTGTATAGGCGGCCCGAGCGGCTTTTACACTGGCTTCGTCCGAAAGTTTTTGTGCGGTAATCTGATCCAGGGCATCGCGTGCAATAGCGCCCTTAGTCTGGTTTGCCCGAAACATACGATCGTAATTGGCTTTTGTTGCGGTATAAATCGCCTCTTGCGAAAGTATTTTGGCCTTTGCATTGGCTATTTGAGCCTGCAATTCGGGGGCTTCCAGTACCATTAGTATCTGCCCTTTGTTGACCTGCGAACCAATATCTACATGAATTGTCTTGACATAACTCTGCACCTTTGCAAACAATGCGGTCTCCTGATCAGGTTTTAGTTCGCCCGCCAGTTGTAGTGGAACCGTAGGATTCATTTTGGCAATCGGAATGGTCATCAAAGGCATAGATCCCATTTTCGCGGCTTTTGGGTTTTCCTTTGTGGCGTCGTTGTTCTCTTTTGTATTTTGGTCGCATGCGCTAAATAATAGTGCAATTGCTGGTAATATGATTGACTTAAATTTCATAAAGAATTAGATTTTTGTTTTAACAAAATGTATGCTTTCCTCATCTTCAGGGTCCAAAGAAGGCGAGGTCGTTGTTGCTTTGTGCTGTATCCATACAAATACCAGCGGGAGGACGATCAGTACGGAGAAGGTTGAAAAAAGAAGACCTCCGATAACAGCGCGTCCTAATGGCGAGACTTGGTCTCCACCCTCACCAAAACCGATAGCCATCGGTAACATTCCCGCAACCATGGCGATAGTTGTCATGATAATGGGACGGATCCGAAGCTTGGCGGCCTCAATAGCGGAGCTTATTGCATTCTGGTTTTTCAGCCGTAGCGATTCTGCATTATTGATTAATAAGACTGCATTGGCGATCGAAACACCGACAGACATAATGAGTCCCATATAAGACTGTAAGTTGAGTGTCGAACCGGTTAATTTTAATAATACCAAAGCCCCTACGATGACAAAAGGAACTGTGGAGAGAATAACGAGTGATATCCGAAAAGACTGAAAAGTTGCTGTAAGCATCAAAAAGATAACGACAACGGCAATCAATAGACCTGTAGCGAGATTACTCATCGTCTCATTCAATACAGGTGCCATCCCTGCGACTTCAATATTGATACCTTTTGGTAATTCACCCAAAGATGCAATAGCGGCTTGAATGTCCTGTGAAGCCTGTCCCAGATCTTTTTTATGCAGATTTGCGGCAACCGTAGTGTAACCCATTGTTCCTAAATTATAACTTTCACCAAGTTCTTTGGTTGCCGTAATTGTTGCGACATCACCTAGCACGGGACGGTCTGCATTCTTAGAAAGTGTTAAATTCTCCAGTTCTTCTTTACTGTTTAAAATATTTTGTGGTGTTTGAACCTGCACATCGTAGGCAATTCCCATCATTCCGCCAACCCAAAAATTCTTATTGGTATAGCGTGTGGATGCGGTAGCGGTGATCAGTGACTTTGCGATATCCTGTGCATCGAGTCCCAGTTGTGCCGCCCTTGTCCGGTCGATATTAATCTGTAGGGCTGGATAATCCATGGACTGGGGGATCTGCTGGTCGCGCAGGTAGTCGATCTCCTTTAGCTTTCCGAGAAGTTTTTGCGCATACATGCGATTCATCTTTTTCATCATCCCTGAGATCCGGATCTCGATAGGCGTATTGGTGCCCTGACTTAGTATTTTCTCGGTAAGTTCAATGGGTTCGAAAGAGAGCTGTATTTCCGGCATTTTTTCTTGAAAGTACTTTCTGAGTTCATCCTTTAATTCATCCGAATTACCTTTGAGTTTCTTCAATGCCACCTGCATCAATGCCTCGTGTGGCCCGGCATTGTATAAATAAATTGGGCTAACGGCGAAAGTAGAGGGGTGCTGACCGATAAAAACCGATGATATGGCAATATTATCAGGTCCGACTTTTTCCTTCAAAAGGGTTAGAAACTGCTTTACTTTTCCTTCAGTTACTTCTATACGCGTACCTTCAGGGGCTTTTATCCGTACCTGAAACTGGCGGGAATTGACTGTGGGCAATACATCCTTACCAATTCCCTGATATAAGAAAAAGCATGCTACCAATGCAAAAATCAAACTTAAGCTTACGATTGTCTTGTGTTTGGCGACTAAATTTGACAATAGATGCAGGAAGCGCTCACGAAAACGATCAAACCAGTTTTTCTTATGTGCTGGATTATGACATGTTTCGGGATCATGTTTCATCATCCAATTGGCCATCACGGGTACAAAAGTCTGCGACAATAAAAACGAAACAATCATCGAAAATCCGATCGCCAGTGCAAGCGGCATAAACAATGCACCGGGAATACCGGTCATCATAAAGGCAGGAGCAAATACGGCCAGAATACAGAGCATGATCAAAAGTTTCGGAAATGCAATTTCCTTACAGGCTTCCCAGATCGCTTGGGCACGCGTTTTTCCCAAGGCAAAATGCTGGTGGATATTCTCGATGGTCACCGTACTTTCATCGACCAATATTCCGATGGCCAATGCCAGTCCCGATAAGGACATGATATTAAGGGTCTGTCCAAATAGCTTCAAAAATAAAACGCCAGAAATAATCGAAATGGGAATGGTCATAATTACAATCAGTGCTGCCCTGCGGTCGTTCAGAAATAGAAGGACCATCAGGCCGGTCAGGACCGCGCCCAGAATTCCTTCGATAACCAAGCTTTTCAGGGCATTGCTGATATAGACCGACTGGTCAAATTCGTACGAAATGCTGACATCGTCAGGCATATTTCGTTGGATTTCGGGCAAGCGTTCTTTAAGCTTATTGACAACATCCAGGGTCGAAGCATTTCCTGCTTTAGCGATATTAATATAAACCGATCTTTTTCCATCAATCAGGGCATAACCCGTGGTGATATCAGCACCATCTTTTATGGTTGCCACATCCCGAATGTATACATTGTCTACCGTGTTTTTAAAGATTGGAATTTCCCCCAGTTCTTCTATTTTCTTTACCGTATTGTTTGTCGGTGTCAGATAGTTTTTGTCACCTATATACACATTTCCGGAAGGAGAGGTGATGTTATTTCTACTGATTGCTTCAACAACCTGCTCCGGAGACAGGTTGTGCGCCCGCAGTTTGTAAGGATCTATGTTTACTTCGATTGTCCGTGGGCTTCCGCCAAAAGGTGGAGCGGTTGTCAGTCCCGGTATCTTTATTAAGAATGGTCGGGCACTGAAGTTCGCGATATCCTGTAGTTGATTGTTGGTTTTCGTATTGCTACGAAAGACCAACTGGCCGACAGGCTGGGAGGAAGCGTCAAAACGGATGATGAATGGTGGTGGCGCGCCTGGAGGCAAAAATACCTGCGAACGATTGGATAGTGCATTGATGGTTGCAATGGCTTCTCCCATATCAATACCCTCATAGAAAACAATTTTCATGAGTGTCAATCCTTGGGTGTTTTTTGATTCTATACTCTTAATACCATTGGTAAACAGGAGCATGTTGACGTACATTTTGGTGAAATAACCTTCCATCTGCTGTGGGGTATAGCCGTTAAAAGAGTGGGCAACATACACGACAGGCAGGTCCATTTCGGGTAAGATATCTACCTTGACATCTTTGGTTGCTTTGATACCAAAGAATAACAGGCCAATAACAATAACCATAATGGAAATTGGTTTTTGCAAGGCAAATTTGATGATATTCATAAAGGATAGATTTAAGAATGATGAATGAAAATATTGAAATCACCCTGTGCGGCGGCCAGCAATAGTAAGGCCTGCCAAACATTATTCTGTGCAATTTCATAGTCGATCTCAGCTCTATTTAAACTATACAATGCCTGGGTATAGTCCACCAGAGTCGTCAGTCCATTTTCATACAATGCATTATGCTGTTTGTAAGCAAGACCGGCAGCGGACAATTGGATTTCGGTTTCCCGGAAATTGTCAATGGCATTTTTTAGCTGAGAATCGGCGAGGAGGGACTGCGCCATAAAATCTTTTTTATGTTTTTCATATTCTCTCTGGATCGCCTGGGTATATAATTTTTGCTCCCTGTTTTTGGTATTAAAACGGAAGATATTAGTCAGGTTCCAGCTTAATGAAACGCCAAGCAGATAATTTGCTCGGTTTATACCCACTCCTTTAAAATAATTTGAAGAGTATGCTGAGTTATCCTGCATATAGTTCCAATCGAAGCCGGTTCCACGTCCTTGTAGTACGCCAAAAGCGGAAACAGAGGGCGTGCGGTTGGATTTCAGGACTTCCTCGGTTTGCAAGCTCTCATTGATCTTACTGTTTTGGAATAGTAGGAATGGATGCTTTTCTATGGAACTTGCAAGTGACGCTACCGTGCTGTTCGGGATGCTGGTATTATAAGTCGTATCCAGCTGATAGGTTTTAAAATCATCATTTAACAAGATGGCGAGTTGTTTTGAGTATTCCAGTTCCTTGTCGTAGGATTTGATCTGTAGGGATTTTGCATTGGAAACTTCCGCTTTGGCCAATTGGGCGTCCACTTCGGCGATCAATCCACTTTCCGCTCGGGCGGCAGTCATTTCATAAAATACCTGCGCGCGGTCCAGGTTTTTTTCCTGAACATATTTTATTCGTTGACTCGCCAGTAGATTCAGATAGGCGGCACTTGTTTTTATTTTGTGCTGAAAGATTTCCTGTGCAAGATCGGCCTCGGTTGTCTGTTCCTTTATTGAACCGAGGAGCACCTGATTTTTGATCCTTCCAAAGGTGTATACGTTCCAGTTGATATTGGCAAAATAGAGCGATCCAAAGGCGGCATTCCAATTTTGCTCCGCTAGGGGCATGGATGTTGCACCCGATGCAAGACCGCCATAGGCATACATAGGACCATGTTGGGCATTTATTGTTCCAAAGCTCTGCTGTGCTGCTAAGGTGAGATCTGGAAGATATTGTTGTTTTTGAAAGACAGTATGCTGTTTTGCTGCCGATGCAACAAATTGCTTTGATTTTATCTGGTCGTACTGTTCAATGGCACGTGTGAGGGCATCTTCGAGTTTTAAGGTCTGTGAAAAGCCATGTAGGCTCATTCCACAGATTATACCCAATGATGCAATGAGTTTTAATTTCATCGAAAATAAAATTTGTTAGTAGACGTCAAGAATTAAGGCGGTACCTGTTTAGGCACCACAAGCTTTTACAAGATGTATGCTGTCAAATTCGATAAGTACAATGAAGGATATAGAGTGGATTGCTCCAAACGGGACTTTTTAAGGATAGATAGGCGAGGGGTTTGTTGTTATTGCTATTGACAAAGGAAATATCAAATAGGGCGCCCAGCAGTTGGTTGGGTATCGCCGAACCCCAGAATTTTACTGAAAAGTCAAAGTGAGATTGCTTTTTTATACTGTCGTTGAGTTTGACCAGTTTGGACTGATGTTTACAGCAGTCTTTCTTTTTTTCGTTTAATTTCTTGTCCTTTGAAGAGCAGATCGGGCAAGGTTTATTGTTGTCAGGGTTTTCAGTATTCGTCCAGCTGTACAGTTTTACAGCTGTTCCTTTGCAAATATGCTGGTACTGTGTAAGGCCTAGGGCCAATACCGAATATATTATGGAAAGAAAGACGACGAGTAATTTTTTCACCTGTTTTTAATTTATCTGTTGGATTGCCTGTAAAATCGCCAGCATCATAGGGTGCTTGACAAATCGTAATGGCTTTACGTATCAGTGATGCAAATATATTTTTTCTTTTAAAGGCTTATTTGTACAATTTCATCAAAGTTTTATAACATTTCTCCAAGCCGAATGCGAGGCAATTTATCGGAGGTAGCTATAGCGGATGTTATAGTTTGGTATAATACTTGTAAATGTACCCCCAAAAATAAATTATGAGCACATTAAAAATGACTTTTAAAAATTGGATGCTGCTGTTGCTTGGAGTAATTGCGGTTGGAATGACATCTTGTAGCAAGGAAACTGTTGATAATATTGGCAGGGATGCAGCACTGAATATAATCCGTACCGGAAATTGGGAACGCTGGACTAAAACTGTTTCAGGAAATAGTGTCGCCGAGTTAAATGTGACCCGTGAAATGATGGAACAGGGCGAGACACTTAATTTTGATAAAGATGGTGCCTGGCATAAGAAAAAAGATAAATCTGCGGTAGCTTACGACTACAGTATGCCTGATTCAAAAACAATGATTTTTGATGGTGTTGAATATAAAATTCAGGAAAATATTGTTTCTACAGTATCGAAGCTCACACTGATTAATCAGGAGGGGGCGATTAAAACCACCATGGTAATCAAAAGAAGTTGGTAATCTAGACGAGATCAGATGGTCAGTAGCTAAATCTAAAATCTGCTGACCATTTATTTAAGAACTTTTCGTTTATAAATATATTGTTTATTGGTTTTTTTAAAATTATTTGTCAATATATCAGTTGGTTAAGCGTGTCGTTGAAAATAATTTTGAAAACAAAATATTTTTAGTGTACTTTTGTGCCACACAAAACAAAGGTGATACCTTTTCGGGGTGTAGCGTAGCCC
>RCUM01000524.1_pt1 | contig 22126 bp, 22 predicted proteins | sample 2166141 | NCBI WGS metagenome assembly RCUM01 (sample SAMN09932756, study PRJNA488358) | compost metagenome | isolation source: compost soil in crotonic acid-enriched | place: Germany: Experimental Botanical Garden
AAAGAAAGCTGAAGTTCGTTTCTATTATTGTTGTTCTGGTATTGGGCCTGCTGTTTTGGGGCTACCAGAAGGTTGAACGCTTCGCGGATACGCCATTGGCGATCCAGCAGGAAGCCATTTTCAAACTGCCGGCAGGGACCGGTCGGGTAGCCCTGGAGGGGCTGCTGGTGCGGGACAAACTGATCCGCAATGGCCAGTGGTTCCCTTGGTTGCTGCGCCTGGAGCCGGAATTGGCCGAGTTTAAGGCTGGAACCTATCGCTTTACGCCGGGTATGACGGTGCGTCAAATGCTTAAACTGTTGGCCAGCGGTAAAGAAGCCCAATTCAGCGCGCGCTTTATTGAAGGTTCCCGGCTGCGGGACTGGCTGCTGGTGCTGCAACAGTCAAAATACCTCAAACATACCCTGGCCGGTAAAAGCGAGGCGGAAATTGCCAAGGCGCTAGGCTTGCCAGAAGGCACCAATCCGGAAGGGCGCCTGTACCCGGATACCTATCTGTATACCGCAGGCATGAGCGATATGGCGCTGTTGAAGCGTGCCCACCTGCGTATGATTAAAGCATTGGAGAGCGCCTGGCAGGGCCGTGAGGCCAGTTTGCCGTACAAAACGCCGGAAGAGTTGCTGACCATGGCCTCAATCATTGAGAAAGAGACTGCGGTACCGGAGGAACGTACCAAAGTGGCCTCGGTATTCATTAATCGCCTGCGTATTGGCATGCGTTTGCAGACCGACCCGACGGTGATCTACGGCATGGGCGAGGCGTATAATGGCAACATTACCCGCAAGGATTTGGAAACGCCGACGCCGTACAACACCTACGTGATCAACGGTCTGCCGCCAACGCCGATTGCCATGCCAAGCCAGGCTTCGCTGGAGGCCGCTGCCAATCCGGCCAAGACGCCTTATTTGTACTTTGTTGCCGACGGTAAGGGCGGGCATCAATTTACCACCAACCTGGCCAGCCATAATCAGGCGGTGCGTGCCTATCGTCAGGCGTTAAAGGAAAAGAATGAAAAGTAAATTCGTGGTTATCGAAGGGCTTGAAGGTGCGGGCAAAACGACCGCACGCGATACCGTAGTCGACGTACTGCGCGAACATGGTATCAACGACATTGCCTTTACCCGTGAACCCGGCGGCACGCCGTTGGCAGAAAAACTGCGCGACCTGTTCAAACGCGGCGTGGAGGGCGAACTGCCGACCATCAAGGCCGAGGTACTGATGCTGTATGCGGCCCGTGTACAGTTGGTGGAAACGGTGATCAAACCGGCTTTAGCGCGCGGTGCCTGGGTGGTTGGCGATCGGCACGACCTGTCTTCTCAAGCCTACCAGGGCGGTGGTCGGGGTGTGGATCAACAACTTATGGCCTCGCTGCGTGACACGGTATTAGGGGAGTTTCGTCCCGATCTGACGCTTTATCTGGATTTGCCGCCGATAGTGGGTCTGCAGCGTGCCCGAGCACGGGGTGAACTGGATCGTATCGAACAGGAAGCATTGCCATTCTTTGAACGTACCCGCGCACGTTATAAGGAGTTGGCGGCGCAAGATGCGTCCATCATCACCGTAGATGCTTCTCAATCGCTTGATCAGGTGACGGCGGCGATTCGTCGTTGCGTCAGCCAATGGTTACAGCAGCAGGAAGGCGCGTAATGAACTGGTACCCGTGGCTGAATACCCCTTACCGCCAGTTGGTCGGGCAATATGCTACCGGGCGCGGTCATCACGCACTGTTGTTGCATGCCGCTGCCGGCCATGGTGAGGATGCGCTGGCCTATGGCCTGAGTCGTTGGCTGATCTGCCAACGTCGCAACGGTGAGAAAAGCTGCGGTGAATGCCATAGCTGTCGGTTGATGCTGGCAGGAAATCACCCGGATTATCACGTGCTGACGCCGGAAAAAGGCAAAAGCAGCCTGGGGGTGGAGCCCATCCGCCAGCTGATTGAGATCCTTTATTCTCATGCGCAGCAGGGCGGTGCCAAGGTGATCTGGCTACCGCAGGCGGAGTTGCTGACCGAGGCTGCCGCCAATGCCCTGTTGAAAACGTTGGAAGAACCGCCGGAAAAAACCTATTTCCTGCTGAGCTGCCGTGAGCCTTCACGCCTGCTGGCAACGCTGCGCAGCCGTTGTTTGTACTGGCATCTCGCCAGTCCGGACGAACAGCTCAGTCTGCAATGGCTGAATCGGCAGACGCCGGGTAATCAGATCGATCTCCTGACCGCCTTGCGCTTGCATGACGGCGCACCCTTGGCCGCAGAGCAATTACTCCAGCCGGAACATTGGCAACAACGTAGCGCGCTGTGCGCGGCCCTGAGTGCCGCTTTGCCGCAGCACGACATGTTGTCGCTGCTGCCGGTATTGAATCACGAAGACGTCGCTGAGCGGCTACACTGGCTATGTTCGTTGTTGATGGACGCCATGAAGTGGCAGCAGGGTGCCGCCGGCTTTGTTCTGAACCAGGATCAGCAACCGCTGGTGCACCAGCTGGCCAGCCGCCTGAGCAGCACGTCGCTGCAGCAAGCCGTGCAGCAATGGCTGCATTGTCGCCATCAGTTGCTTAGCGTCGTCGGCGTTAACCGCGAACTGCTGCTGACCGAACAGTTACTTGGCTGGGAGCAGTTGCTCGGCGCTACCGGCTATTTCCACCCTCATTCGCTGTAAAAGAGTTAAATATTATGTTGTTAGTAGATTCTCATTGTCACCTCGACGGCCTGGATTACCAAACTCTGCATCAAAATGTGGATGATGCCTTGGCGAAGGCCAAGGCGCGCGATGTCGGTTACGTGCTGGCGGTGGCCACCACTTTGCCGGGCTATCAGGCGATGACGCAATTGATTGGCCAACGCGATGACGTGGCCTTCTCCTGCGGGGTGCATCCGCTCAATCTGGAGGGGGGCTACGACTACGCTGAGCTGCGCCGTTTGGCGGCAGCAGAGCAGGTGGTGGCACTGGGTGAAACCGGGCTGGACTACTTCTATCAGAAAGACAATCTTGAGCTGCAGCAAGCGTCGTTCCGTGAACATATTCGTATCGGCCGAGATCTGAACAAGCCGGTGATCGTGCATACCCGCGATGCACGGGAAGACACACTGGCTATTCTGCGTGAAGAAAATGCCCAGGACTGTGGCGGAGTATTGCACTGCTTCACCGAAGATTGCGCTACCGCAGAGGCGTTGCTGGATCTGGGGTTCTACATTTCTTTCTCAGGCATCCTGACCTTCCGCAATGCAGAGCAACTGCGTGAAGTGGCGCGCTATGTGCCACTGGATCGTATTCTGGTGGAAACCGACTCGCCGTATCTGGCTCCGGTGCCGCATCGCGGCAAAGAAAACCAACCTGCCTATGTGCGCGATGTGGCTGAATACATGGCGGTATTGAAGGGCGTGAGCCTGGAAACGCTGGCTGAAGCCACCACCGCCAACTTTTCACGCTTATTTCACATCGAACTCTAATCTTTGGCCTAGGCTATAGCTGTGGTTAACGAAATCTGAATTCTTTTTAAGCTCGTAATTAATCGCCGAAACGGGTAATGTTCCCACCCGTTTTTCGGGCGAGGTGCGGGCATTTATTGCTCATTTTTAACAAAAAATGGGCGATATAAGAAAAATACCCGGTTTTGTTCATCGAAACGTGACTGTCATCAAACATTGCGCAGCCTATTTATTTTACTCTGCGTAATAATTCAAGGGGTGCTCAGACACCCTGAATTGCAGGGGTTTTTCTCCCCCCCTTGCAGCGCGAAGAATCGCGAGAAGTAGCAAAGCACTATTACTCAGGAGCACACTCAACTATGTTCAAGAACGCATTTGCAAACCTGCAAAAAGTAGGTAAGTCGCTAATGCTGCCGGTTTCCGTATTGCCTATCGCAGGTATTCTGCTGGGCGTCGGTTCCGCCAACTTTAGCTGGCTACCTACGGTAGTTTCTCACGTGATGGCGGAAGCCGGCGGTTCAGTTTTCGCCAACATGCCGCTGATTTTCGCTATCGGTGTTGCCCTGGGCTTCACCAATAACGATGGTGTATCTGCGTTAGCTGCGGTAGTGGCTTACGGCATCATGGTGAAAACCATGGCGGTGGTTGCACCGCTGGTGCTGCACCTGCCGGCTGAAGAAATTGCGGCCAAACACCTGGCGGATACCGGTGTGCTCGGGGGGATTATCTCCGGCTCCATCGCGGCCTATATGTTTAACCGCTTCTTCCGTATTCAGTTGCCTGAATACCTGGGCTTCTTTGCCGGTAAGCGGTTTGTGCCGATTATCTCCGGCCTGGCGGCGATCGTTCTGGGCGTAGTCCTGTCCTTCATCTGGCCGCCAATCGGTACGGCTATCCAGACCTTCTCCCAGTGGGCTGCTTATCAGAACCCGGTAGTGGCGTTTGGTATCTACGGCGTGGTTGAACGTGCGCTGGTGCCGTTTGGTCTGCACCATATCTGGAACGTACCTTTCCAAATGCAGATCGGTGAATACACCAACGCGGCCGGCCAGGTATTCCACGGCGATATCCCGCGTTACATGGCGGGTGACCCGACTGCGGGTAAACTGTCCGGTGGCTTCCTGTTCAAAATGTACGGTCTGCCTGCTGCAGCTATTGCCATCTGGCATTCAGCCAAGCCGGAAAACCGCGCTAAAGTCGGCGGTATCATGATCTCCGCTGCGTTGACCTCGTTCCTGACCGGTATCACCGAGCCGATCGAGTTCTCCTTCATGTTCGTTGCGCCGATCCTGTACGTAATCCACGCCATTCTGGCTGGCCTGGCGTTCCCGATCTGTATCCTGTTGGGGATGCGTGACGGCACCAGCTTCTCGCACGGTCTGATCGACTTTATCGTACTGAGCGGTAACAGCAGCAAAATCTGGCTGTTCCCAGTGGTCGGTATCATCTACGGTCTGGTGTACTACACCATCTTCCGCGTGCTGATTGCCAAGCTGGATCTGAAAACCCCAGGGCGTGAAGACACGGCCTCTGAGCAGGTTACTCAGGGCGGTTCTGAAATGTCTGCGGCGCTGGTACAGGCCTTTGGCGGTAAAGACAACATCACCAACCTGGATGCCTGCATCACCCGTCTGCGCGTTAGCGTGGCGGACGTGAGCAAGGTTGACCAGCCTGGTCTGAAAAAACTGGGTGCTGCCGGCGTTGTTGTCGCAGGCTCTGGCGTTCAGGCTATCTTTGGTACCAAATCTGACAACCTGAAAACGGATATGGACGAATACATCCGTAATCATTAATTCAGGCAGGGGAGTTTTGAGGGAGGCGAAAGCCTCCCTTTTTTATTGGTGAGGATTTATTTTACTGCGTGCTTTTGCAAATACTGTTCAAACACCGCCAGGGTGTCGCTAGAAATGTGATGTTCAATCCCTTCGCTGTCCAGCTCCGCCGTTTCATTCGGTACGCCGAGGCAAACCAGCAGATCAACCACAATCCGGTGGCGACGCCGTACCTTCTGTGCCAGTTGTTCACCTTCCTCGGTCAGAAAAACCCCACGATAAGGGCGTGACTCCACCAGACCGGCACTTTTCAACCGGGCGATGTTTTTGATCGCGGTAGGGTGCGATACGCCAAAGCGTTTGGCGATATCCGTGGTTCTGGCTTCGCGGGTGGTGACCAGCAGGTCGGCAATCAGCTCAACATAGTCCTCGATCAGCGCATTGGATTGCGCCTCACGAGCGCGGGTGAAGCGCAGGGCATGTTCAGCCTCGTCCGGCATTTCAGCCACCACGGGGCGTTCTGCGTCGTCTGGTGCGCTTGTTGCCATAGTCTGAGACGTCCTTTAAACGATAAACCAGTAAGTTGCAGGTTAATGCAGTTCCGCCATACGTTAGTCCAAAGACGACGCATTATCAATTCGGCTGGCGTATTCGATGACAATAAGAAATATTTGTACACAAAGGCAGTTAATCTTCCATTTTGCATAAAGTGTAGCCGATGCTACATTGCTGTGAGTGTTGGGTGAAAAATAACCAGAAAAAGATTGAGGGTAAATCATGCGTGATGCGGCAACCACCACATCGTTAACCGAACGAACCAATACGGCAATTGGTAACGCACTTGCCGGGCGCAAGCGTGGTGCATTCACGCCGCTATTGTTCGCCGGCCCTGCAGTGATTGCCTCTATTGCTTATATGGACCCCGGTAATTTCGCTACCAATATTCAGGCCGGTTCGAAATACGGCTACAGCCTGTTATGGGTGGTGGTGATGGCTAACCTGATCGCCATGCTGTTTCAGGCGCTGTCGGCCAAGCTGGGTATCGTCACCAACCGCAATCTGGCGGAAATGTGCCGCGATCAATTTTCTCGTCCGGTGGTCATTGGCATGTGGTTGCTCAGTGAGGTGGCGGCAATGGCTACCGATCTGGCGGAGTTTCTCGGCGGTGCGATAGCGCTGGCGTTACTGTTCAATATGCCGCTGCTGCCAGGCATGGGGGTGACGGCGGTGATCACCTATGCCTTGCTGATGGTGGAGAAGAAAGGTTTCCGTCCGGTAGAACTGATGATCGGCGGCTTGGTCGCGGTGATTGCCCTGTGTTATCTGGTCGAGATGTTTATCGTGCCGGTCGATTGGGCGGCAGCGGGCATGGGCATGGTCACGCCGCAGTTGCCGGATGCACAGGCGCTGACCATTGCTGTCGGTATCATTGGTGCCACCGTGATGCCGCACGCCATCTTCCTGCACTCGGGGCTGACCCAGCACCGTGCGCCGGCCAGTGACAGCGGCGAGCGCCGTAAACTGCTGCGTTTTTCCAATATTGAAGTGGTGATTGCGCTGTCTATCGCCGGGATGGTGAATATCGCCATGGTGATTATGGCCTCCAGCGCCTTCCATGCCGGTAATAGCGATGTGGCTGAGATCGGTACCGCTTATCATACGCTGACGCCACTGTTTGGTGCCGCTGCCGCCGGTATCTTCCTGATGTCGCTGATTGCCTCCGGGATTTCCAGCTCGGTGGTGGGCACCATGGCGGGCCAAATGATCATGCAGGGCTTTGTCGGTTTCCGCATTCCGGTATGGGTCCGCCGCATGGTGACCATGATCCCGGCGTTCATCGTGGTCGCGTTAGGGGTTAATGCCACGGATGCACTGGTTTACAGCCAGGTGGTGCTGAGCCTGGCGCTGCCGGCGCCGATGATTGCTCTGGTGATGTTCACCCGCCGTCGCGACATTATGGGCGAATTTGTCAACAGTCGCCTGACCAGCCTGGTGTCAATCATCGGGACGGTGATTATTCTTTTTCTCAATATGGTGTTATTGCTGCAGACCTTCGGCGTTGCCATTCCCGGTCTGGGCTAACTGACAAGCCGTGCAGTCGTTGCTGTCACGGCTTGACGTCCAAACCATCACTGCTACAAATTCCCCACGCCGCCGTCAATCAACAACTCACTGCCGACCATAAAGGCGGACTCGTCAGACGCCAAAAACACCGCCGCCTTGGCTAATTCCAGCGCCGTGCCCATGCGGCCAATCGGTACCAGGGCGCGGATCTCGTCGCGCAGTGCTTGCTCATCGGCATCCTTCAACCCGAGCTTGCCCAACGCCGGGGTTTCTGTCGGGCCGGGGCTGAGGCCGTTAACCCGGATCCCGCGCGGATGCAATTCACCGGACAGCGTTCTGGCCAGCGACAGCAGGCCGGCTTTGCTGGCGGCGTAAACGTTGCTTAACGGCAGGCCAATATGTGCGCTGACCGAGCCACACAAAATAATCGACGCCGGATTGGCCAACAGTGGCAACAATGACTGGATCAGAAAGAACGGCCCCTTGAGATTGATATCCATCAGCCGCTGATAGCTCTGCTCATCCCATTCCTGCAACGGGTGGTGGGTGACGTCGCCGGCGTTGATGTACAACACATCGAGGCGCGGCCAATGGCTGGCCAACTGCTGTGCCAAACTACGCTGATCAGCAATATCCCCGGCATCGCTGCGCAACAACAGAACCTTGCCCAGAGCTGCCCCCGCCGCATCGAGACCACTTTGGCTGCGGCCGGTGATCGCCACGGTGGCACCTTCGGCAATAAACTGACGCGCAGTTTCCAGACCAATACCGCTGGTGCCGCCGGTGATCAACGCATATTTACCTTTAAGTCGTGACATAGCCCACTCCCGTTTGTTGTCGATGCAGGCATTATTTGCGCTATAGTACCTTTTGCATAGTAGGCACCTTTTGGATACTAAGGGACAAGGTGGAATGAAATGACCGATGCAGGGCGTTCGACAGCGGAAAAAAATTTAGCGGTGTTACCGGCCGCGGGCGAACCTTGCCCAATGGTGGGCTTTGTGAATCTGGTGGCGGGGAAATGGGCGATCCCGATCCTTTACCGACTGATATTGATCGACAGCCCGGTGCGTTTCAGCGAGCTGCAGCGTGCCGTGGCACCGATCGCCCAGAAAGAGCTGACACGCCAACTGCGGCAGTTTGAACAGCGCGGCCTGGTCACGCGACAGGTGTTCCCGGAAGTCCCGCCGCGTGTTGAATACCAGATTACGCCGCTGGGCAAAACGCTGCGCCCGACGCTCGACTCGTTGGCCAACTGGATGCGCACACACGCACCCCAGTTGATAGAAGATTAGTCGCCAATGCCCGGCGGGTTGATGGTAGAGCGTGGGACCTTCTCATCGCGCTCGCCCCAACGGTCCAGCACCTGGCCGTACTCGCCGCTGGCGATCACCCCATTGATGGCGGCATTGATGGCCGCAACCAGACCGTTATCCCTTTTGGTGGTCACCGCCACATAGGCCACGTTCGGGCCAATGCCGACCATTTTGGTTTTGCCGGTCAGTGCCGCCTTGTAGGCGCCGGTAGAGTGGGGGCCGAAGTAGGCGTCGACGCGTCCGGACTGAATGCTCAGGTTGGCGGCAGCATCGTCGGTGACATAAATCGGTTGCACCGGCGGCAGGCCGTTGGCGCGGTTCTGTTTATCCCAGCCAAGCAGGATATTTTCCTGATTAGTCCCCGAGCCGACAATAACCCGCAGCCCGGCAATGTCCGCAGGTTGGTTGATTGAGGTGATTTTGCTGGTGGATTTCACATAAAACCCCAGCGTATCCACGCGGTAGGTGGCAAAATCAAACCTGGTCTTGCGCAGTTTGGTGACGGCAATATTGAAAATGGCGGCATCGTACTTGCCCGAACTGATCCCGAGTGGCCAGTCCTCCCAGGAGGTGGGCACCAGATTCAGTTCCAGCCCCAGGCTGTCCGCCACCAGTTGTGCAATATCCGGGTCGCTGCCAATCAGCGTTTTATTGTCTTCGGCAAACAGCGCCAACGGCGGGGAGTTTTCAGACGCCACCGCTACGGTTAGCTTGCCCGGCACGGCAAAAGGGTAATTGGCTGGGATCAGTGCCACCGCGGCCGGGTTTTTCGCTGCACGCAAATGTTGCTGATTAGCCTGCAGGTCAATAATGCTTTTGGTTTCAGCCGCTACGTGGCCGCACAGCAGCAGCGCACTCAGTACCAGGGTTTTGCATCGCATGTTGTTACCTATCCGTTTTTAATCATAGGGTTACTATTGGCGGCGGCAACAGGCAAGTAAAGCAACATTAGTGAATAACCAAAGTGAAAAAAATTAGATGAATGCCACCGGGCAACTTTGACAGCGGCGCGATTTCCCTGACCGGTTGTCTGATTCTGCATCACTCAACGCGGAAAGTGCGCAATCAGGTTGAAAGCAGTAGAATTTGTCACTCATACTGCGTACAGATTATTTTCCTCAACAAGGAATGCCAGATGGCCGAAGAAACGATTTTCAGTAAAATTATCCGCCGCGAAATCCCTGCTGATGTGGTCTACCAGGACGAACTGGTCACCGCGTTCCGTGATATCTCACCTCAGGCTCCGACCCATATTCTGATCATCCCCAATGTCTTGATCCCAACGGTAAACGACGTAACCGCAGAGCACGAAGCGGCGCTGGGTCGCATGATCACCGCCGCGGCGAAAATTGCCGAACAGGAAGGCATCGCCGAAGACGGCTATCGCCTGATTGTTAATTGCAATCGCCATGCCGGCCAGGAGGTCTATCATATTCATATGCACCTGGTCGGTGGCCGTTCGTTGGGGCCGCTGCTGTCACGCTAACCGAGGTCAATCATGCGCTATAGCAAAACCCTGCGTTGTCTGATGGCGCTGGCGTTACCCGCCGCAATACTGATGGGCTGCAGCAATCGGCCCGGCATTGCGGTTAACGAACGGCAGACGGTGGTGATGGATTCGCCGGTGCTTACCGCAGGTATCGTGGCCGATAACCCGTCGATTAAGGATGCCTCCGGGCGCGTGATGGCCACTTCGGTGCTCAGCAACAACCAACCGACGCCGGTAACTGTGCATTACCGATTCTACTGGTATGACAATCAGGGGCTGGATATTCGGCCCTTTGAAGAGCCGCGCACCGTTACCGTTGCGCCAAATTCAGACGCTGAAATTTACTCGATTAACGGCAATCTCGATGCCAAGCGCGTGCGTCTGTATCTATTCTTGTAAGCTCTTGCTTTAGTTGTTGGAGAGGGATAATGAAAAAGTATCTAGTTGTCGCACTGGCCGCGTTGACGTTAAGCGGCTGTTTGTCACGTCCCCCAGAGCCTGAACAGCCACCGGCCACCGTTGAGCCGGCCAAACCGCCGGTGGTGGTAGAGCCGCAGCCGCAGCCGCAACCCCAGCCGCCCATTGGCGAGCAGGTACCGCAACCGCCAAAAATCCAGCAACTTGACTGGCTGAGCAGCGTGCAACCGCTGGTGAACCAGATGCTGAAAGCCGATGGCGTCAACCCGGGCAGCGTGCTGCTGCTGGACAGCGTGAAGAACAACACCAACGGCGCATTGCAAACCGCTAAAGCCACCTCCGCGTTGCACAAGGCGCTGGCATCGAACCAAACCTTCTCCGTCGTGCCGGAAGCGCAACTGGCGACCGCCAAGCAGACGCTGGGCCTGTCGGCGGATGACAGCCTGGGGTCGCGCAGCAAGGCCATTGGCCTGGCGCGTATCGTCAGCGCACAGTACGTGTTGTACAGCGATGTTAGCGGCGACGTGAAGTCTCCAACGCTGGATATGCAGTTGATGCTGGTACAAACCGGTGAAATCGTCTGGTCAGGCAATGGCGCTGTTACCCGCTGAGACCGCGCTGCGAAGGCTGATTGAGAGCGAACTGCCGGCGGTGAAAACCGCCGGTTGTCGTTTCAGTCCGGTGCAGGGGCTGACCGGCGAAAGTTGGCGCATTGACGGTGAGGGCGTGCAATTGTTGGCGCGCCAGCAAAGCGCAGAGAAAACGGCGCTCGGCGTGAGCCGGCGGCGAGAGGCGCGTGTGTTGCGCCGTGCAGGCGAAGGCCTGGGTCCGCAGGTTTTAGTGCAGAGTAATCAATGGATTATCCTGGAATGGCTAGCTGGTGACGTTGTCACTGAGGCGCATTTTACGCGCCTGAATCAGCACGGCGAGCTGGCGCGATGGGTTGCCCGTTTGCACCGGCGGCCGCTCAGCGGTTATCCGTTGAACCTGCATAGCCAGTTTGCCCGTTACTGGCAGCAGTTGGATCGTCGGCGTTTGACGCCTGCCTGGCTGCGGCTGCATCAGCGCTTCTTGCAAGCCCGGCTGCCGTCTCCGCTGAAAATAGCCCCGCTGCATATGGATATCCATCCGGGCAATTTGATTGCACAGGGCGAAGGAGTACGGCTGATTGACTGGGAGTACGCCGCCGACGGTGACATCGCACTCGAGATTGCTGCGCTGTTTCGCAGCAACGCGTGGTCTGCGGCCAATCAGCGGCATTTTTTGCAGCACTATTCTCTACAGGGCTACAACGACTTGCCGCTGCTGAGCACGCAGGTGCAGCGCTGGTTGCCGTGGGTGGATTACCTGATGCTGTTATGGTTTGAAGTGCGCTGGCAACAAACCGGCGATAGCGAATTTTTACGCTGGGGCGCAGTGCAGCGCCGGCGTTTTTGTTTATCATCCCCATGTTCTGAATGAATAATGAAGTGAGGTGGCCGTGGGCCCAGTAATGTTAGATGTCGCCAGCTATGAGCTGGATGCCGAAGAACGTGAGATTTTAAAACACCCGCTGGTCGGCGGGCTTATCCTGTTCACCCGCAACTTCCACGATGCGCAGCAGTTGCGTGAATTGGTGCGCCAAATCCGCGAGGCTTCTCACGATCGGCTGGTGGTGGCGGTGGATCAGGAAGGCGGGCGGGTTCAGCGTTTCCGCGAAGGGTTCACTCGCCTGCCGGCGGCGCAGTCGTTCGCCGCATTGAACGAAGCGCATGAGGCTGGGCGTCTGGCGCAGGAGGCCGGCTGGCTGATGGCGGCGGAAATGATCGCACAGGATATCGATATCAGCTTTGCGCCGGTGCTGGATATCGGTCACGTCAGCGCGGCGATTGGCGAACGCTCATTCCACAGCGACCCGCAACAGGCGCTGGCGATGGCCGAACGTTTTATCCTGGGTATGCACAGCGCCGGGATGAAAACCACCGGCAAGCATTTCCCCGGCCATGGTGCCGTCAGCGCAGATTCACATAAAGAAACCCCGCGCGACCCACGCCCGCTGGCGCAGATCCGTGAGCATGACATGGCGATCTTCCGTGAATTGATCAACCGTCAGTTGCTGGACGCCGTGATGCCGGCGCACGTCATCTATACTGAAGCGGACCCGCGTCCGGCCAGCGGTTCGCCATACTGGCTGCAACAAATCCTGCGCCAGGAGCTGGGTTTTGACGGCGTTATCTTCTCCGACGATCTGTCGATGGAAGGGGCTGCCATCATGGGCAGTTACGCTGAGCGCGGCCAGGCGTCGCTGGATGCCGGCTGTGACATGATCCTGGTGTGCAATAACCGTCAGGGGGCGGTCAGCGTGCTGGATAACCTGTCCCCGGTCAAAGCAGACCGGGTGAAGCGGTTATATCATCGCGGTCAGTTCACCCGTCAGGAATTGCGTGATTCTGCGCGTTGGCAGCAGGCGCACAAAGAGCTGAGCGCGCTCAGCGAACGCTGGGAAGAGCATAAGCAGCAGAGTGCCGGGTGAACCCAGGGCGTCGTAATGCGGCGTAGTAAATGATGAGGGCTGCGGCGCGGCCCTCAGCTTGTTGCGAGGATCCATATGATTATCTATTTGCATGGCTTCGATTCCACCAGTCCCGGCAATCATGAAAAGGTTTTACAACTGCAGTTCATTGATCCGGACGTGCGTTTTATCAGCTACAGCACCTTGCACCCACGCCATGATATGCAGCATCTGTTGAAAGAGGTGGACAAGGCGGTTCAGCAGGAAGGGGATAAGCATCCGCTGATCTGCGGGGTGGGGCTGGGCGGTTTCTGGGCCGAACGCATCGGTTTCCTGTGCGGCATCCGGCAGGCGATCTTTAACCCTAATCTGTATCCTGAAGAACATATGCACGGCAAAATCGACCGGCCGGAAGAGTACCGCGATATCGCCACCAAATGCGTCGAGGATTTCCGAGAGAAAAACCGCGATCGCTGCCTGGTCGTGCTTTCCCGTCAGGATGAGGTGCTGGACAGCCAGCGCAGTGCAGAACTGTTGCACAAGTACTACGAAATCGTCTGGGATGAGCAACAGACCCACAAGTTCAAAAATATCTCGCCGCACCTGCAACGCATCAAGGCGTTCAAGAGCCTGCTTTAACAGTTTCATAACGCCTGACGCCGCCGCAACGATTGCTTTTTACCGGCAAGAGTTGCGGCATTTTTTGTCAAAAAAGCCCCGTTTTGCCCGCCCGGCGGCAAAATTTAAAACTGTGACGCAGCGCTAACTATTTGAATCACAATCCTCAAAAATCCCCCTCGTCCAGCCTTTAACCAAAAAAGTTTGATGCACATCAATTTTGGTATGACCAAATAACCTCACATGCTATTCTGACTTTAGATAGCAGGTTTATTTTAAGCGAACCCTATGTAATCTAAGGATATTATTTATTTACCCTTGGGTAACAATTGGTTCACATTTAGGGGGTTATTTTGACAACGCCAAAGAAAAAAATCGTCATTGTCGGCGGTGGTGCCGGTGGTCTGGAACTGGCGACCAGCCTGGGCCATAAACTCGGTCGTAAGCACAAAGCAGAAATCACGCTGGTGGACCGTAATCACAGCCATCTGTGGAAACCTTTGCTGCATGAAGTAGCAACCGGCTCCCTTGATGATGGCGTCGACGCGCTGAGCTACCTGGCACACGCACGCAATCACTCTTTCAACTTCCAGCTGGGTTCGCTGACCAACATTAATCGCGAAACGCAAACCCTGCAGTTGGCGCAAATCTGCGACGAGCACGGTGCTGAACTGGTTCCTGCACGCGAACTGCCTTACGACATCCTGGTGATGGCGCTGGGTAGCACCTCGAACGATTTCGGTACTGCCGGCGTGAAAGATCACTGTATCTTCCTGGACAACCCCCACCAGGCGCGTCGTTTCCACAACGAAATGCTGAACCTGTTCCTCAAGTTCTCTGCACAGCCAGGGCAAAAAGAGCGGGTGAATATCGCCATCGTCGGCGGTGGTGCCACCGGTGTGGAACTGTCTGCAGAGCTGCATAACGCGGTGAAGCAACTGCACAGCTATGGTTTTGAAGGCCTGGACAATAGCGCGCTGAACGTGACCCTGGTCGAAGCGGGCGAGCGTATTCTGCCTGCACTGCCGCCGCGTATTTCCGCTGCCGCGCATCAGGAACTGAATAAACTGGGCGTGCGCGTGCTGACCAACACCATGGTCACCAGTGCGGATGCCAACGGCCTGAACACCAAGGGCGGCGAATTTATCGATGCCGATTTGATGGTGTGGGCGGCCGGCATCAAGGCGCCGGACTTTATGAAGGACATCGCCGGGCTGGAAACCAACCGCATTAATCAGCTGGTGGTGGAACCCACGCTGCAGACCACGCGCGATCCGAATATCTTCGCTATCGGTGACTGTGCTTCCTGTCCGAAAGAGGGCGGTGGCTTTGTGCCACCTCGCGCCCAGTCGGCGCACCAGATGGCATCACGCTGCTTTACCAACATTCTGGCGCTGATGAACGGCCAGACGCTGAAGCCGTACGTGTATAAAGACCACGGTTCGCTGGTGTCTCTGTCCCGTTTCAGCACCGTTGGCAGCCTGATGGGCAACCTGATGCGCGGTTCGATGATGGTTGAAGGCCGCATTGCGCGCTTCGTCTATATCTCGCTGTACCGTATGCACCAGGTCGCTTTACACGGCTATATCAAAACCGGCCTGATGATGCTGGTCGGTGGCATCAACCGGGTGATCCGCCCACGGTTGAAAATGCACTGACAGTCTCCTGAGATCGACCCACCCACGCCGGTTCGCCCGCGTGGGTTTTTTTATGCCGGTCCCCGTGCGATAGGGCAGTTACGGGCTGATTGTTCAGCACGATGTCCCGTGATTATGGGTAAAAATCTTAAGATTCCTCCTAAACACTGGGGGTAAGGGCGATTTCCAGCATCTTTGGTCACATTGTCTTATTGCGAGGTTCTGGAACATTGTGCAGACTTTATCTTGTTTACAGACGGCGCGTCGCGCACGCCGTAAACCGGAATACCACGTGCCGCCAATGCGCAAAATAATAAGCGCGGTGCAATGTCGGTAAAGTCCCCGGTACAAATGCGTGGTAACACTTTCAGGAGGATTTCCTGTGAACAAGTCAATGTTAGCCGGTGTGGGTATTGGTATTGCAGCCGCTCTGGGTATTGCTGCGGTGGCCAGTCTTGATGTTTTTTCTTCCGGTCCGCAATACGCGCAGGTTCTTGCCGCAACGCCGATCAAAGAAACCATCAAAACACCGCGTCAGGAATGCCGCAATGTAACCGTCACTCATCGTGCGCCAGTGCAGGATGAGAACCGCATTGCCGGTTCGGTTCTGGGTGCAGTAGCCGGTGGCGTTATTGGTCATCAGTTCGGTGGTGGTCGCGGTCGTGATGTGGCGACGGTGGTGGGTGCCTTGGGCGGCGGTTACGCCGGTAACCAGGTGCAGGGTGCGATGCAGAATAACGACAGCACCACCAGCACGCAGCAGCGTTGCAGAACGGTTTATGACAAATCACAGAAAATGCTGGGTTACGACGTGACCTACAAGATTGGCACTCAGCAGGGCAAGATCCGCATGGATCACGATCCCGGCACCCAGATCCCGCTGGATAAAAGCGGCCAACTGGTGCTGAACAAGGCCTGATCACAGTTTAAGAATTAAACCCGCGGACAGTGTTAGTTCTGATCGTTTAACGCAGTTAAGCGAGCGGCATTAATATTGACGCGGGTTTCTGTTTTATTACGCCGCCGCTTCACCTCGAGCCGGCGCCAACGGCATTTTTTACGCTAATGTATCCGTGCGATTTCCCAGGGCATAACTTCAATAATGCGGCAATATTTGTTATATTATTGTGCAATTGAGCGGGTGTTATGGCGTGATGCCGCACCGGCCAAGCCTGAGATTTTGGTCTCCTGGAGACAGAGATAAAGACATGCTAGATTTCCGCTTTCCGACAGCATTGCAAATGGTACTTAGCGTAGCCTTGGCTGAAAAGCAGGGCCTGCGTTCGACCAGCGCGATCCTTGCCGCTGGTCTGGAAGCCAACCCCAGTTTTATCCGCAAGCTGATGGTGCCCTTGACCAAAAATGGCATCATCGTTTCGACCCTGGGCCGTAACGGCTCGATTCACCTGGGCCGCCCGGCGGAGCAGATCACCCTGCGAGATATCTATCTGTCCGTTATCGAAGATAAACGCATTTGGGCCGCCCGACCGGAAGGGCCGGCGCGTTGTCTGGTCAGTGCCAACGCCTGCTGGTATTTCAAGTCGGTGGTGAACGAAGCGGAAGAGGCATCGCTGAACGTGCTGGCGGGCTACACGGTGGCGGATTCCCTGGCCGAGCTGGAGCGGGGCGATAAACGTGCCTGCGCGGCATATGCAATGCAAGACGTGAAAGACGAAGAGACAGCAGAAAAATAGTCTGCGGTAGATGCGGTATAAAGCATAAGACAAAGAAAAGCCCGGTTTAAAAAAAACCGGGCTTTTTTGTGGCTATAGTGGGCGAATTATTCCGCCACTGGTTGCCGCGTTTTGCGTGTCACCATACGGCGCAGGGTGACGTAGAACACTGGGGTCAGGAACAGCCCAAACAGTGTGACGCCCAGCATGCCGGAAAATACCGTGATGCCGGTGACGCCGCGCACTTCGGCACCGGCACCGTGTCCGAGGATCAATGGAATAGTCCCGGCGATAAAGGCGATGGAGGTCATTACAATCGGCCGCAGTCGCAGACGACAGGCTTCCAGTGCCGCTTCCATAATGCTTTTGCCCTGTAGCTCCAGTTCACGGGCGAACTCGACGATCAAAATGGCGTTCTTACAGGCCAGGCCCATCAATACCACCAGCCCCACCTGCACGAACACGTTGTTGTCACCGCCGGTCAGCCAGACCCCGAACAGTGCCGACAGCATGGTCATCGGCACGATCAGGATCACCGCCAATGGCAGAGTCCAGCTTTCGTACAAGGCTGCCAGCGCCAGGAAGGCCAGCAACACCGCCACCGGGAAAACAATAATCGCCGCATTGCCCTGGGTGGACTGCTGATAGCTCAGATCGGTCCACTGAATGTTCATGCCGTTCGGCAACAGCTTGTTGGCCATGACCGTCAGTTCACTCATGGCCTGTGACGATGACAGCACACGCGGATCGGCATCACCAATCAGATCTGCCGCCGGGAAACCGTTGTAACGGATCACCGGATCCGGGCCGTAGGTGGTGCTGATGCTGACCATGCTGCCAATCGGCACCATTTCCCCCTTATCGTTACGGGTGCGCAGGTTGGCGATGTCCTCCACGCTGTCGCGGAATTGACCGTCGGCCTGCGCGATGACTTGCCAGGTGCGGCCATAGCGGTTGAAGTCATTGATGTAAGACGAACCCAAATAAGTCTGCAGCGTGCCGAACAGCGCGTTGAGCGGCACGCCCTGCGCCTTGGCCTTATCGCGGTCGATTTTCGCTTCCAGCTGCGGCACGTTGGCCTGATAAGACGAGATCGGGAAACTCATGCCCGGCGTTTGCATGATACTGCCCGACAGGGTATTGATCGCGGTTTGCAGCGCGCCATATCCGAGACCGGCGCGATCCTGGACATACAGCGAATAACCGGAACCCTGTCCGATGCCGAGGATTGGCGGCGGCATGATCGAGAAGGCGAACCCTTCCTGAATCTGCGAGATGCGCGCATTGATCTCGGCGTTGATCTGCGCCGCGCTGCGAGTGCGGGTGCTTAAAGATTCAAGCGCGAAGAACACGGTGCCGGTATTGGGCGTATTGGTAAACTGCAATGCATTCAGCCCCGGGAAGGCCACCGCGTCCGTCACTCCGTCGACGCTCAGGCCGATGGCGCTCATTTTGCGGATCACCGCGTCGGTACGTTCCAGCGACGCGCCCTCCGGCATTTTCACGCCGCCAATCAAATAAAGCTTGTCCTGAGTCGGAATGAAGCCACCGGGCACGGTTTTAAACATCACCCCGGCGGCGCACAGCAATAGCACATACACCACAAATACCGCGCCGCGTTTGCCCAGCGCCCGGGAAACCCCACGTTGATAACGTTGTGAGCTACTGGCAAAGAAGCGGTTAAACGGACGGAACAGCCAACCAAACAACCGATCAATCAGGCGTGATGGCATGTCTTTAGGTGCACCGTGCGGCTTCAGCAACAGCGCCGCCAACGCCGGTGACAGGGTCAGCGAGTTGATAGCCGAGATCACGGTCGAAATGGCGATAGTCACGGCGAACTGCTTATAAAACTGGCCGGTGACGCCGGACAGAAACGCCATCGGCACGAACACTGCGCACAGCACGACGGCGATGGCGATAATCGGGCCGGACACTTCACGCATTGCCTGGTGCGCCGCCGCCAGCGGTGACAGACCTTCCTCGATATTACGCTCGACGTTTTCCACCACCACAATGGCATCATCGACCACGATACCTATGGCCAGCACTAATCCGAACAGGCTCAGGGTGTTGAGCGAAAAACCCAACAAATAGAGCGCCGCAAAGGTACCGACGATAGAGATGGGGACCGCCAGCAGCGGGATGATCGACGCACGCCAGGTTTGCAGAAACAGGATCACCACCAGAACCACCAGCAGCACCGCTTCGAGCAGGGTATCTACCACCGAGCTGATCGAATCGCGCACGAATACCGTCGGGTCGTACGGGGCTTGCCAGCTCATGCCGTCCGGAAAGCGGGTCGACAGCTCGGCCATTTTGGCCCGCACCGCGTTGGACAGCTCGATAGCATTGGCGCCCGGAGCCTGGAAGATACCAATCCCCACCGCGTCCTTATTATTGAGCTGGGCTCGCAGCGCGTAGCTGCCGGAGCCCATTTCAATGCGTGCGACGTCGCGCAGGCGAACGACTTCGCCGTTGTCGCCGCTCTTGAGGATAATATTGCCGAACTCTTCCTCGGTCTGCAGACGGCCCTGCGCGTTGATCGACAGCAGATAATCGCTGCGGGTTGGCATCGGTTCTGCGCCCAGTTGCCCGGCAGAAACCTGTACGTTCTGCTCCTGCATGGCAGAGACCACATCAGAGGCGGTCAGCCCACGTGAGGCAACCTTATTCGGATCGAGCCAAATACGCATGGCGTACTCACCGGCACCGAAAATCTGTACCTGGCCGATACCGGGCAGGCGAGCCAGCTCATCCTTGACCTTCAAAGTGGCGTAGTTGCGCAGGTAGAGCGAATCGTATTTACCGGAAGGGGAGACCAGATGGACCACCAGCGTCAGGGCCGGGGATTGCTTCTGGGTCGTCACCCCTTGCCGCCGCACATCCTCAGGCAGGCGTGCTTCGGCCTGCGCCACGCGGTTTTGTACCTGCACCTGTGCCTGATCGGGGTCTGTTCCTGGGCGGAAGGTGACGGTGGTGACCAGCACGCCGTCAGAACCGGCCACCGACTTCATGTACATCATGTTTTCGACGCCGTTGATCGCCTCTTCCAGCGGCGTTGCCACCGTTTCAGCGATCTCTTTCGGGTTAGCGCCGGGGTATTGGGCACGTACCTGCACGCTGGGCGGCACCACGTCCGGATATTCGCTGATCGGCAGCAGCGGGATGGCAATAACACCGCCGACAAAAATCAGAATCGACAGTACCGCGGCAAATATCGGCCGGTCGATGAAAAAACGGGAAAAGTCCATGGATCAGGATCCTTTACTGGGGCTTAGTTAAGCGCGGAAGCGTCGGCGTTGATCGCCACGTTTTTGGCAGCGACCGGCATACCCGGCATAAACACTTTTTGCATGCCGTCGACGATCACCCGGTCACCGGCAGACAGCCCCTTCTGTACAATACGTAGCCCACCGGCCACCCGGCCCACTTCGATATCGCGTCGTTGCGCCTTGCCGTCCTTATCGACGATATAAACAAACTTGCGATCCTGATCGGTCATTACCGATTTATCGTTGATCAGCATGGCATTGAACTCGGCGCTACCGGGCATCTGCACCCGGGCGAATAACCCTGGAGTGAAACGGCGCTCCGCGTTTTCCAGCTGGGCGCGCATGCGGATGGTGCCGGTACCGGCATTCAGCTGGTTGTCGGTAAAATCAACGATGCCCTGATGCGGATAGCCGTCTTCGCCGACCAGCCCGACTTTCACCGGCAGTTTTGTCGTGCGTCGTCCATCGTTTTGGTAACGCAGAAAAGTGGCTTCATCGACGTCGAAATAGACGTAAACCTTGTCGAGCGACACCAGCGTGGTGAGTACGCTGGCACTGTCGCCGGTGGTCACCAGGTTACCGGCGGTGATCATCGCGCGGCTGGCGCGCCCGTCAATTGGTGCGATCACTCGGGTAAAATCGAGGTTCAGTTGCGCCAGGTCGAATTGGGCCTGAGCTGCCAATACGTTGCTTTGTGCCTGTGCGGCGGAGGAGCGGCGTTGTTCCCACACCTCGGTCGAAATTGCCTGGCTGCCGATCAGTTTTTCGGTGCGGCCGGATTCGCTGCGGGCCAGCGCTGCCTGATTGCGTGCTCGAACCAATTCGGCCTGTGCCTGCTCACGAGCGGCGCGGTAGGTACGATCGTCGATGGTGAACAGCACCTGACCTTTTTTCACTTCATCGCCTTCGGTGTAATTCACTTTATCGATATAGCCGGAAACCCGAGGCCGTAGTTGGACGCTTTGCACCGCCTCGATGCGACCGTTAAAAGCATCCCATTGGCTGATGGGTTTTATCACCACGTCGGTGGTGCTGACGGCCGGTGGCGGGGGCGCCGCATTGTGAGCGACGCTGTTGTCACACCCGGCCAGCAGAGCGACCAGCAACGCGACAGCAGAGAGGCGAGTGCTGATACCGATGCCGCTTTGGCGACGGCGTGAATGGAACAATGAGTTTGGCTGGCTTGGCATTATTTTTCTTTCCAGTAGTAAGCACGATCTGGCGATACACCCGGCCCTGTTATCCGGGTAACTTCCCTGGCCTGTGACCGGCGGCAGAGCGGTTGCACCGGTCATCGGCGCAACGGTTAGGTTTTGAAACACATTGTTGTCACATTAATGTATCAATATCGGTTACATTAATTGGCTGGATTATAGAAGTGCCTCTCTGTTAAATGCAATAATAAAAATTGCATTTAATGCGAAACTGCTGCAACGTAATGGCATCGGGCAGCGGATCTACCTGCCAAGTCATGGGAGCGTCAGCATGAACAGCACGGGTTTTATTACTGATTTGATTGAGTGGATTGATAACAATCTGGAAGAGAAGCTGGACATCAACACCGTCGCGGGCCGCGCGGGGTATTCCAAGTGGCACCTGCAGCGAATGTTCAAACGGCAGACCGGTTACGCGCTGGGAGAGTATATTCGCATGCAGAAGCTGAGGGTCTCGGCAGAGCGCCTGGCCAACAGCGGCGAACCGATCGTCAGCGTGGCGATCTCACTCGGCTTTGACTCGCAGCAGTCCTTCAATCGCAGTTTTAAACGCCACTATGGTCAAACCCCGGGCGACTGGCGCCGTGGCGTGATGCAGCCATCCATGGCGGCTGGCCACACGCATTGAGGCGGATTGCCGACAACAAAAAAGCCTGAACTTGCGTTCAGGCTTTCTCGTAAAATATGGCGGTGAGGGAGGGGTTCGAACCCTCGATACACTTACGCGTATACACAC
>RCUM01000531.1_pt1 | contig 21762 bp, 19 predicted proteins | sample 2166141 | NCBI WGS metagenome assembly RCUM01 (sample SAMN09932756, study PRJNA488358) | compost metagenome | isolation source: compost soil in crotonic acid-enriched | place: Germany: Experimental Botanical Garden
CCGAAGCGCAGTTCAAGGAAGTCGCGGAAGCCTATGAGGTGTTAAAAGACGATGAGCGTCGCGCCGAATACGATCAATTGGTGCAACATCGCAACGACCCTAATTTTGGCCGTCAAACGCAGCACGGTCACGCCAATAACGCCGAAGACTTTTCCGATATTTTTTCCTCGATGTTTGGCGAACATGCGCGTTCGCAACACCGACGCCAAAGCCGTGCCATGCGCGGGCAAGACATCGAGATGGAAGTGGCGGTTTTCCTTGAGGAAACTCTGGCCGAGCAAACCCGGACCATTCGCTATAGCCTGCCGATTTATAACGCTTTCGGCATGGTGGAACAGGAAATCCCCAAAACCCTTAATGTGAAGATCCCCGTCGGCGTGGGCGATGGCGAACGCATTCGCCTGAAAGGCCAGGGTGCGCCGGGCGCTGAGGGCGGCGCCAACGGTGACCTCTATCTGATCATCCGCATTGCGCCGCACCCGCTGTTCGACATCGTCGGCCATAATCTGGAGATCGTCTTGCCGGTATCACCATGGGAAGCTGCTCTGGGTGCCAAGGTGCCGGTTCCGACCCTGAAAGACCCTATTCTACTGACCATTCCAGCCGGTAGTCAGACCGGCCAGCGGCTGCGTATCAAGGGGAAAGGCCTGGTCGGCAAGAAAGAAACCGGGGATTTATATGCGGTGATCAAAGTCGTGATGCCACCGAAGCCGGACGAAAAAAATGCGGCGCTGTGGCAACAACTGGCGGAGGCTCAACCCGCTTTTGACCCACGCAAAGAGTGGAGTAAGCAAAATGGCTAACGTAAAAGTGACTTTAACCATTACCGAATTTTGCCTGCATACCGGTGTTTCAGAGGATGAGTTAACGGAAATCGTCGGGCTGGGGGTGATCGAACCGCGTAACCCGACGGCTGCAGACTGGGTATTTGACGATCATGCGCTGACCATTTTTCACCGCGCTCAACAGTTGCATCGCGAATTGGCGCTGGACTGGCCGGGCATAGCGGTCACCTTGACGCTGCTGGAGGAAATTGAACACTTACGTAAAGAAAACAGCCAATTGCACCAACAACTTGCACGATTCGTCACCAGGCCCTGATACCGTGGGAACAGCCCGTTGCTTCTGCAGCGGGCTACGTCAGGCCCGGATAGCGGTTTCTGCGGCAACATAAATCGCCAGCCTGCCTTCTACGGACAAGATCATATTTTGGTTTTTGGCTTAGCTAATGAAACGCTAATATTACCCAAGCATCGGCCCCGCCATTTCAGAAAAAACTCCGACATAATACCCCCCTCCCAAAAAAGGTAAGCCGATAAAAATAAACGTTCGGCGAGGTTTGAAAGAGATCACGTATAAACACTGTGAATAAAAACATGTTATTAAAAACATGTCATTAAAAACAGTATTGACACCCTTTTAAAAACCCGTAGATTGGTCATCAGCAGCAGCAAAATGGTAGCTAGCTGTTATTACCAAAAGTGTTAATTAAGTTGATTTAAATTTATTTTGCGATAAAGGCCACGAAGTGATTTTTGTATGGGCATCAATGCCGAGGAAAATCCAGTCGCTCGCTTGATGACGCTTTAAGGCCACGTAGTCAGTATCTACAATCGCAGGGTGTGGACCAAAACGCGATGATGTAAGGCCATGATTCAATTGTTTTTTGTTTGCGATTGGTTTTCAAGATAGCCTAGAAAACAGTGCAACAAGATCGCAATGGAAGTGAGGCTACGCATCAAGAGTCTATATCGCGAGGGGAGATGTACTTGTTTAAAATGCCAGACCTTGGAATATTCATTCGGGTTGGCGGATAATGTGAACTGGTAAATATAGGGGAGGTTTTAGTTAGTATTAGTACCCAATATTATCTGTGATAAACGTGTACATTTAAAATTAGTACCTTAGCAGTAAGAAATATTAAGTTCATTAATGTTAAATCTGAAGTCAATAGTACCATAAAAGCCCTGGCTGCAACGGTCAGGGCTTTTATCTTTTATGCATCAACCACATCGCGATGAAAAACGCCTTCCCCAGCCAATCACGATAAAATCATCACACCACATCAGGATATATTGGCCTGCCAATGACATTAACAAAATTAATCCTTGCTTAATAAATCAAACCAAGCCTACTATGACGTCATCGGTTTGGAACACAGACCTTATGAAAGCAGTTTTAGTAAAGCAGTCCTCAGTTCAAGCGTTATCTCTAGATACCCCTTCTTCATGAGCCTCCTCCTAAGTGCCCCATAAGTAAAATTCTGCAAAACAGGCCATGTTCGCCACGATGAGTGGCTCAAAAATGAAAAAGGATGTATCTATGTCTACTAAAATGACTGGTTTAGTAAAATGGTTTAACGCAGATAAAGGCTTCGGTTTTATCACTCCACAAGATGGCAGCAAAGATGTCTTCGTACATTTCTCCGCTATCCAGAGCAGCGATTTTAAAACCTTAGACGAAGGTCAAAAAGTGGAGTTCTCTGTTGAGAGCGGCGCTAAAGGCCCTTCTGCTGTAAACGTTATCGCGCTTTAATCGCCGATAATCTCGCTAAAACTTGCAATCGCGATGAAGGCAACGGCCTGAGCAGTTAAGTATTAGCGATCAAAAACCCGCTTATGGCGGGTTTTTGCATTTCTGTAATGTCGAAAAATGCTTCGAAACCAATAAAATGGAACGCGGAGCTTCACTTTCCCACTGAAAAACGAACCAAAAACCAAAAGTGCAAAGCCGGTCATCGCAGTAAACAACAGACCAATCCCCCACCATAAGTTCACCTGCATTCCTGTCAGATTGATAATGCTTTATGTTCATTCCAATATGCGGCAGAAACCTGTGGGCAAACCGGCAGCGCAGAGGTTGGCAGGCGCAAAAGCGGGTGCCGGCCACGCTGGCACAGGAAGGAAAATGCCATTCCTCTTTAGATTCCAACCAAAAAACGGCAAAAGATAATAACGCAACAAAACCATATTAAATCCCTTGTTTTTGTTGGTATTTCATAAAGCCCCTCTCATATTCCATTGAGATTTTTACCCAAAAATACGCATTAAATTTAATAACATTAAGATTCATCTTAAAATATGCCCGCAGGAATTTAAGGATGTTAATTTCCAGGGAATGTGATGAAAAGAAAGGATGTCAGACCCGATTATCAGGTTGAATATGGCGAAGAATGGAAGCCGGAAAAAACCTCTAAATGGTTTTGGGTCGTGTTGATCGCAATTATCGGTTTTTTGGTCGCCATTTCATAAAGCTGACCAACAGGTAAGCGTGATACCACAAAAGAAAGTTTGAAGAAGGTCTTGGAGCGGGTGAAGGGAATCGAACCCTCGTATGCAGCTTGGGAAGCTGCCGTTCTACCATTGAACTACACCCGCATCGGTGTGCGACTGGCATTATAACCGGTTATCCACGCCGGGCAAGCGGAGATAGCGCGTAACTGCCGATGTTTTAAGCAGTTAGCCGCATCGGCCCCCTGTTTCCTTCCAATAAGCGAAAAAAAACCGGCGCAGTCGCCTGCACCGGTTGATGTCCACACCGCAAAAGATTATTTCTGCGGGCGCATTGCCGGGAACAGAATCACATCGCGGATGGTGTGGCTGTTGGTGAACAGCATAACCATGCGATCGATACCGATACCCAAGCCAGCCGTCGGCGGCAGGCCGTGCTCCAGCGCGGTGACGTAGTCTTCGTCGTAGAACATTGCTTCGTCATCGCCTGCGTCTTTCGCATTCACTTGGTCAGCAAAGCGCTGCGCCTGGTCTTCCGCGTCGTTCAGCTCGGAGAAGCCGTTACCGATTTCACGCCCGCCAATGAAGAACTCGAAACGGTCAGTGATTTCTGGGTTCTCATCATTACGGCGCGCCAGCGGGGACACTTCCGCCGGGTATTCGGTAATGAAGGTCGGCTGAATCAGGTGGCTTTCCGCCACTTCTTCGAAGATCTCGGTGACTACACGGCCCAGACCCCAGCTCTTCTCAATCTTGATACCGATGGATTCAGCGATAGCCACCGCCTTGCCCATGTCAGCCAGATCGGCCAGATCGGTTTCAGGACGGTATTTTTTGATCGCCTCGGTCATGGTCAGTTTTTCAAACGGCTTGCCGAAATCGAACACTTCGTCACCGTACTGCACCTGAGTTTTGCCCAGCACGTCCTGAGTCAGGGTGCGGAACAGCGACTCTGTCAGCTCGATGAGGTCTTTGTAATCCGCGTAAGCCATATAGAGTTCCATCATGGTGAACTCTGGGTTATGACGCGGAGAAACGCCTTCGTTACGGAAGTTACGGTTGATTTCGAACACCCGCTCGAAGCCCCCAACCACCAGACGCTTCAGGTACAGCTCCGGGGCAATACGCAGGTACATATCGATGTCCAGCGCATTGTGGTGAGTCACGAATGGACGCGCAGAAGCGCCGCCAGGGATCACCTGCATCATTGGGGTTTCGACTTCCATGAAGCCGCGTTCCACCATGAAGTTACGGATCCCCGCCATCACCTGAGAGCGCACCTTGAAGGTGTTGCGCGACTCATCGTTGGCGATCAGGTCCAGATAACGCTGGCGGTAGCGGGTTTCCTGGTCGGCCAGGCCGTGGAACTTGTCCGGCAACGGGCGCAGAGCCTTGGTCAGCAGACGCAGTTCGGTACAGTGGATAGACAGCTCGCCGGTCTTGGTTTTGAACAGCTTGCCGCGAGCGCCAAGGATATCGCCCAGATCCCACTTCTTGAACTGCTCGTTATAAACGCCTTCCGCCAGATCGTCGCGCGCGACGTAAAGCTGGATACGGCCGCCGACGTCCTGCAACGTCACGAATGACGCTTTACCCATGATACGACGGGTCATCATGCGGCCTGCAACGGTAACTTCTACGCCCAGCGCTTCCAGCTCTTCGTTATCTTTATCGCCGTATGCAGCGTGCAGCTTGTCGGACGTGGTGTCGCGACGGAAATCATTCGGGAACGCAATGCCGTTCTCGCGCAGCGAAGCCAGTTTTTCACGGCGTGACTGCAACTCGTTATTGAGATCCAGCGCCTGTTCGGCGCCTTGTGGTTGTTGCTCAGACATTTCTGTTCCTTATAACCCGGCTTTCAAACTTGCCTCAATGAATTTATCCAGGTCGCCATCTAATACGGCCTGCGTGTTACGCGTTTCAACGTTGGTGCGCAAATCCTTGATGCGGGAATCATCCAGCACGTAAGAACGGATTTGGCTGCCCCAGCCGATGTCGGACTTGTTGTCTTCCATCTGCTGTTTATCAGCATTTTTCTTTTGCATCTCAAACTCGTACAGCTTGGCTCGCAGCTGTTTAAACGCTTGATCCTTGTTCTTATGCTGAGAACGGTCGTTCTGGCACTGCACCACGATGTTGGTCGGCAAGTGGGTAATACGTACCGCCGACTCGGTTTTGTTTACGTGCTGACCGCCCGCACCGGAGGCGCGGTAAACGTCAATACGCAGATCTGCCGGGTTGATGTCGATATCGATATCGTCATCCACTTCCGGATAGATAAACACCGAGCTGAACGAGGTATGACGGCGGCCGCCGGAGTCGAACGGGCTCTTGCGCACCAGGCGATGTACGCCGGTTTCAGTACGCAACCAGCCAAACGCATAGTCGCCGATAATCTTGATGGTGGCGGATTTCAGCCCCGCGACGTCGCCGTCGGACTCTTCAATCACTTCCGTTTTGAAGCCCTTGGATTCCGCCCAGCGCAGGTACATGCGCAGCAGCATGCTCGCCCAGTCCTGTGCTTCGGTGCCGCCGGAGCCGGCCTGGATGTCCAGGTAGCAATCCGCGCTGTCATATTCACCGGAGAACATACGGCGGAACTCTAATTGTTCCAGCTTGGCAGACAGTTGATCGAGTTCGGCTACGGCTTCGGTAAAGGTTTCTTCATCGTCGGCTTCAACCGCCAGTTCCAGCAGGCCGGTGACGTCTTCGCCGCCCTGTTCCAGTTGATCGATGGTTTCCACGATGGCTTCAAGCGCCGCGCGCTCTTTACCCAGCGCCTGTGCGCGCTCGGGTTCGTTCCAAACATCAGGCTGTTCCAGCTCGGCGTTGACTTCTTCTAGGCGTTCTTTCTTGGCATCATAGTCAAAGATACCCCCTAAGAACGGCAGTCCGCTCGGACAGGTCCTGAATTCGGTTTTTTACCGGATTAATTTCAAACATGGTTTTTAGCGTTCTTTTACGTTGATGTCGTCGATGGCGAAATGCCATTAGAACCGGTAATTCTATCGGATCCGGGCGTCAGTTTATAGCGAGTTGGTCAGTTTTTGTGGGGGGAAGGATGTGTATCTGAATCAGGCGCGGCATCACCGCGCCCGTTCAGGAAAAATCAACGCGGCCAGAGGTGCTGGATCAATAACTGCACGTTGCGGTTACCACGGAACTCATTGACGTCGAGCTTGTAGGCCAGCTCCACTTCACGCACGCTGCTGTCGGGCCACAGGGTGGTGTCCACGTTGAAGGCGATGCCGTCGAGCAACGGGCCGCCACCGAGCGGCTCCACCATCAGCTTCAGGTGTTTCTCGCCCACCAACCGCTGTTGCAGGATACGGAACCTACCGTCGAACGTCGGTTCCGGGAACGCCTGCCCCCAAGGGCCCCCCTCGCGCAACAGCTCCGCCGTTTCCAGCGAAAGCTCCTGCATCGCCAGTTCGCCGTCGGACCAGATAACCCCTTCCAGCATCGCCGGATCGAGCCATTCCCCCACCAGTTCGCCAAAGCGCAGACGAAACTCGTCGAATTTGGCCTCTTCCAACGATAACCCGGCCGCCATCGCATGGCCGCCGAACTTCATCATCAAACCCGGATTCAGCGTATCCAGCCGCTCCAGCGCGTCGCGCATGTGCAGGCCGGCTATCGAACGGCCGGAACCTTTCAGAATGCCCTCGCCCGCCGGCGCAAACGCAATCACCGGGCGGTGAAAACGTTCTTTGATGCGCGAGGCCAGAATGCCCACCACGCCCTGATGCCATTCCGGATGATACATCGCCAGCCCATACGGCAAAGCGGTGCTGCTGCGCTCCAGTTCGTCGCACAACTGCAAGGCCTCGACCTGCATGCCCTGCTCAATCTCACGCCTTGTCAGGTTAAGCGCATCGAGATCGTTGGCCAGCATGCGCGCCTGCGCAATGTCATCGCTCAGCAACAACGCCACGCCAATCGACATGTCGTCCAGCCGCCCGGCGGCATTGAGCCGCGGCCCCAGCGCAAAACCAAGATCGTTGGCCGCCAGTTGGCGCGCGTCACGGTTGGCCACTTCCAGCAGCGCCCGGATGCCCGGCCGACACTTGCCGGCGCGAATGCGATTCAGGCCCTGATACACCAAAATGCGGTTATTGGCGTCAAGCGGCACTACGTCGGCAACCGTGCCGAGAGCGACCAAATCCAACAGTTCTGCCAGGTTCGGCATCGCCAACGCACGTTGTTCAAACCAACCGCTTTCACGCAGCCGGGCACGCAACGCCAGCATCAGATAGAAAGCCACACCGACGCCGGCCAAGGATTTGGAGGGGAACTCACAGCCGCGCAGGTTCGGGTTGACGATCGCTTCCGCCGCCGGCAAGGTTTCCCCCGGCAGGTGGTGGTCGGTGACCAGTACCTGCATACCCTTGGCGTGCGCCACGTCAACGCCCGCATGGGAAGAGATGCCGTTATCCACGGTCAGGATCAACTCTGCACCGCGCGCCGCCGCCTGCTCGACCACTTCCGGACTCAGACCGTAGCCGTCCTCGAATCGGTTCGGCACCAGATAGTCAACCGCACTGCCGCCCATGCTGCGCAAGGCCAACACCGTCAACGCGGTACTGGTGGCGCCATCGGCGTCGAAGTCCCCCACCACCATGATGCGGCGATTCGCGGCCAGCGCCTGTTGCAGAATGCCAACGGCGGTGTCGATGCCGTCCAATTGCTGCCAGGGCAGCATGCCTTTGACGCTGCGCTCCAGTTCCTGTTCAGCCTTAACGCCGCGTAGCGCGTATAAACGGCGCAGTAGCGGATGCAGGCCGGCAGGCAGATGGCTGTCGTCCGTCGCCGCACGGCGGCGTAGTTGTGTTTTGAGGCTCACCGGCGATTAACCACCGGTTTTGGTTGCGGTCTGATGCGCATCCAGCATGGCGGCCATCTCTTTCGGCCCCTGATAGCCCGGGATCATCATGCCGTTTTCCAGAATGATCGCCGGAGTGCCCTGAATGCCGAACTGCACGCCAAGCGCATAGTGTTTGCTGATGTCGGTTTTACAGGTCGCCGGGGACACCGCATCGCCTTTCATGGCGGAATCGAAAGCCTTGGCCTTGTCGGCGGTGCACCAGATTGACTGCATGTCTTTCTCGGCCTGGGAGTTCAGCCCCTGGCGCGGGAACGCCAGATAGCGGACGGTAATGCCCAGGTCGTTATATTCTTTCATCTGCTGGTGCAGCTTGTGGCAATAGCCGCAGGTGATGTCGGTAAACACGGTGATCACGTGTTTTTCTTTTGGCGCTTTGTAGACGATCATCTGATCTTTCAGCGCTTCCAGCTTGCCGGTCAGCAATTGGTTGGTGACGTTAACCGGTTCTTTGCCGCTGACGTCGTACAGCGGGCCTTGCAGAATGTGTTTGCCGTCTTCGGTCACGTACAGCACGCCGTTATCGGTCAGCACGGTTTTCAGGCCGTTAACCGGTGAAGGCTGCACTTCCGCCTGCTGAATGCCCAGGCTGCCGAGCGCTTTTTTGATTGCCGCATCGTCGGCGTGGGCCGCACCGGTCACCGAAGCCACCAGCAGAGAGAGCAGCATTAAACCTTTATTCATTCTTCCAATCCTTTTGAGCCCGGCGTGTCACGCACGCGGGTGATGCTGTTGATGTAGCTGTTTAAGTCGTTCGGTCGCTACATGCGTATAAATTTGTGTGGTAGAGAGGTCGCTGTGCCCCAATAACATCTGTACGACACGGAGATCGGCCCCATGGTTCAGCAAATGGGTGGCAAACGCGTGGCGCAACACGTGCGGTGACAGCCTCTCGCTATCAATACCCGCTAGGATCGCATAGTGTTTGATGCGATGCCAGAACGTCTGTCGGGTCATTTGCTGGCAGCGGTTGCTTGGGAACAGCACATCCAGCGCCTGGCCGTTAACCATCCACGGGCGGCCGTGCTCCAGATAATTTTCGATCCAGTACACCGCCTCCTCGCCCAGCGGCACCAGCCGTTCCTTGTTGCCTTTACCGATCACCCGCACCACACCCTGGCGCAGGCTGACGTCGCTGATGGTCAGCCCGACCAGCTCGGACACTCGCAGACCGGTGGCGTACAGCACTTCCAGCATCGCCTTGTCTCGCAGCTCCAGCGGCTGATCGACGCATGGCGCCTGCAACAAGGCATCGACTTGCGCTTCGCTCAAATCTTTCGGCAGCCGCTGCGGCAGCTTCGGCGAGGCGAGCAGCGCGGTCGGATCGTCTTCCCGCAGCTTTTCACGGTACAGATACTGGAACAGGCGGCGCATGGCGCTCAGCAAACGCGCAGAGCTGGTCGCCTTGTAGCCCCCCGCCACCCGTTCGGCGAGAAACGCCTGCAAATCCAGCGCCTGCGCCTGTAACAACGAGGTATTTTGATGGTTCAGCCAGGTGCTCAGCGCCTGCAGATCCAGCCGGTAAGAGGCCAGCGTATTTTCTGCCAGATTGCGTTCGAGCCACAGCGCATCCAGGAATTGCTCAATCAGCGCACTCTCTTGCTGTTGCACGCGGTCCTCTCTTTGTTAGCTTTCCACCTGCGCCATTATGCCTTAAGCCAGTGCAAATCTGGTACACTCGATGCCATTCCACGAACGGTAACATAACGGTTTAAAAATGAAGATTGGTCTGTTTTACGGCTCCAGCACCTGCTACACCGAGATGGCGGCAGAAAAAATCCGTGAGATTCTGGGCGAAGACCTGGTCGACCTGCACAACCTGAAAGACGTGTCCCCGCAGTTGATGGAAGAGTATTCCATCCTGATCCTCGGCATTCCTACCTGGGATTTCGGTGAATTGCAGGAAGACTGGGAAGCGATTTGGCCGCAACTGACGACGCTGGATCTGAAAGGAAAAATCGTCGCCATGTATGGCATGGGCGATCAACTCGGTTACGGCGAATGGTTCCTCGATGCGCTCGGCATGTTGCACGATCACATCGCCCCGCTCGGCGTACAGTTTATCGGCTTCTGGCCCATTGAAGGCTTTGAATTCACCAGCCCGAAACCGCTGAGCGCCGATGGCAAACACTTCGTCGGCCTGGCGCTGGATGAGGTGAACCAATACGACATGAGCGAAGACCGCCTGCAACAGTGGTGCGAACAGATCCTGTTGGAGATGGAACCGCTGCTGTAATGCCAATGGGCGCGATTGCCGCGCCCAACGCCTCTGCCTATTTCCACAACCGGAAGCGGTTTTCGCCGTCACCGGTCGGCGTTTCGCCGCTCAACCGCGCCGGATCGGCCACCTGGTACCAGTCCAGCTTGCGCGTCAGCAGCATTATCCCCGCCAGAATAGCGAACAGCAGCCCTGCCCCGAGCACCAGCGCATTATCTTCCGACTGCAATAGCAGGTACAACACGCCATAAAGCATCAGCAGGCTACCGGCGAATATCGCCCCGCGCCGCTTACCGCGCAGCACCGCGCTGAGATAAAAGGCAATCAGGCCGCTGCAGGCCACGCTGGCCAACAGGTAGGCGGTGGCGAAACCGAAATGTTCGGAGAACGCCAGCAGGATCAGGTAGAACAACACCAGCGCGGCACCGACCAGCAGATACTGGATCGGATGCACCCGCAGGCCGGTCAGGGTTTCGAACAGGAAGAACGCCATGAACGTCAGCCCGATGAACAACACGGCATATTTCACCGCACGTTCGGTCAGTTGATAGTGATCTACAGGTTCAATCAGGCTGGCGCTGAAGGCCGGCAGCTTGTCTTCGTCAATGATCCCATCGTCATAATGAAACGCACTGTTGATGTTGTTGGCGAACCAGGTGCTGCGCCAGCGGGCGCTGAAGCCTTTTTCCGTCACCTTGCGTTCATCCGGCAGGAAGTTGCCGAGGAAATTGGGGTGCGGCCAGTTGCTTTGCAGCGTTAATTCGCTGCTGCGGCCGAGCGGCACCAGTGACAAGCTGCTGGTACCCGCCAGCGTTAGGGTAAAGTCGGCATCCAGCCCCTCTTTTTGCAACGCGGCAAGCTGCAATGGCGCATGGATGCCCTGCGGCAACGTATCCACGCGAGTGCCCGGTTCAAAGGTGGTTGGCGGCTGGGTGCTGGCAAGTGGCGAGATGCTCTTGATACCCCGTGAGTCGCTGAGCGCAACCAGCAAATATGGCTGCTCAAGAGTCACGTTGCTGCGCTGCAAATCAGCCAAGTCCGGCTGACCGAATTTCACCTGAAACTTTAACGGCCCCTGATATACCTGGGTTTGATAGATACCCAGCTTGCGTACCTCTACATTCGGCTTGCCGCTAACCTGTAAACTCTCCGGCAGCAGATAACGATAATGCCTCACTCTCTGCACTACCGGTTGCCCCTTGTCGTCCTTCTTCTCTTCCCGCTCGATATAAGGGATGACAATCAACGGCCCCAAAATGCGCTGCGCCCGGCTGGTGCTTTCGCTCACCTGCCCAACCACGCTCTGGCGATAGCCACTGCGCTCCTCAATCACGTTCATCAACTGCGTCACCGGGATAATCATTAAAATCATCAATCCCAGCAGAGTGGTTATTTTCCAAAACAGTACCGATTTCATCATCGCTGCGCGCTCCTTGTAGGTAATGGCGCCACGATAAAACCGGCAAGTGAAAACAGGATGTGGTTATGTGAAGGGACAGTGAAGTCAGAGCGATAAAGTGAAAACGGCTACCACGCCGTGCGGTTGGCGGTTGTACAACTGAATGCCGCCCCGGTGCAATCGCGCCACTTCCTGCACAAAGTTCAGGCCCAGCCCGCTGCTTTTGGGTTTATCGGCCCGCGCCAGCGAATAGAAACGCTCGAACACTTTGTCCAGCGCGTAGTCCGGGATACCGCTGCCGTTGTCGCTGACTGTGATGAGGTAGTGACTCTCACGGCGCTCGCCGCACACGCTGACGGCACCGCCCGGCGGGGTGAAATCCAGCGCGTTGTCGAGCAGATTGGTCAGCGCCTGGCTAATCAGCAGCCCATCGCCGGTCAGCGTGATCGCCGCCAGCGCATCCACCTGCAACACAACGCCGCGCTGCGCCGCCTGAGCCTCTTTGCCCGCCACCGCCTGGCGTACCAGCGCCGCCATAGCCAGCGGTGCCAATTCAAGGCCGGGACGGCTCTCGAGGCGAGCCTGCACCAGCAACTTGTCCACCAGTTGCTGAATACGGGCGCTTTGTTGTTCGATATTGGTCAAAAATCGCCGGGCAGTCGCCGGAGGCGGCAGTTCCTGCAGCAGCTCGGCCGCACCGCGGATCGCCGCCAGCGGGCTTTTCAGTTCGTGGGTCAGGGTATGCACGTACTGTTCGATATAAGCTTTACCTTCCAGCTTCATCCGCATGCTTTCCAGCGCTTGCGCCAATTGCGTCAGTTCGTGGCTGCCCATTGTCGGCAACGGCGCGCTTTCGCCCTGCGAGACACCGTCGGCATAGCGCACCAACCGGCCAATCGAGCGGTTGATCCACCAGACGAAACCCAGCCCGATCAGCAAGGCAATGCCCAGCAGCAACGCGCCGGCCCACAAGATCCTCCGCTCGCTGCGCTTGATCACCGGCGCCATGGTGCTGTTAGGCTTACCTACGCTGAGCACGCCGATAATATTGCCTTGCTCGCGCACCGGCGCGGCGACGTACATCACCGAACTGTTTTCATCCTGTGGATTGCTGCGCGTACTGCGCGCGCCATATTGGCCGCGCAGCGTCAGATAAACGTCATTCCAGCGTGAGTAGTCCTGGCCGACCGCCTGGCCGGCGGAGTCAAAAATGACCCTACCGCGCGCATCGGTCAGATAGACGTGATATTCGCTGCGATCCTTGCGTATACCGGCAATATTGGCGCCAATCGGCCGTTGATTCAGTTGGGTGAACGCCTGTGCCAGTTGCCCGTGCGCCACGTCGTCGCGCTGCATGTCCAGGCGCGCTATTTGCGCCAGCAGATTGGCGGTGTCCACCAGGGTGCCTTCGGTCGCACGCCGCACGCCGGGTTTCACTTCCTGTACGAAAATGCTCAGCACGAAATAGCCCGCCACCGCCACAATCAGGAAATACCCCAGCAGCAGGCGCAGGCCGATTCTCATGCTAGGCGGCTCACGCTGTAGCCCATGCCCCGGTGGGTGTGAATAGGCGGTTCACCGGGATCTATCGCTCGCAGCTTGGCGCGCAGCGTTTTGATGTGGGTGTCGACGGTGCGATCCAGGCTTTCTTCCGCTTGCGCCCAAACGCTGTCCATCAGTTGCTGGCGTGAAAACACCCGGCCAGGTGCCAGCAGCAGCGTTTTCAACAGCAGAAATTCGTAGCGGGTCAGCGGCAGCGGTTGCTGATGGTAATAAAGGATCGCTCCGGGTTCATCCAGGTCAAAAGGACCAAAGGTGTACAGCGCCGGCTGTTGCAGGCGCTGCTGTTTTTGCAGGCGACGCAGAATGGTGCGCACGCGAGCGCTGACTTCGCGGGGAGAAAAAGGTTTGGCGACGTAATCGTCCGCGCCTATCTCCAGCCCGATCAGGCGATCGACTTCGTCACTGCGGGCGGTGAGAAACAGAATGGGCAAATCCGCCGACTGCGACAACAAACGGCGGCACAGTTCAAAACCGTTGATATCCGGCAAACCGACATCGAGGATCACCAGCGCGGGCGCTCCTTGCGCCAACGCCTGCAATGCCGGCTCGCCGCGTTCGAACCAGCGTACCTGAAAGCCTTCGCTCTCCAGGGTATAAATCAGCGTATCGGCAATGCTGGGCTCATCTTCCACCAGCCAAAGCGTCGGCTTCATCAGGGTTCCTCGTCATCATCGGCCGACGGGTACTGCAACAGCTGGCGCAGATGCCGCCACTCGGCTTTGCCCATGCTGTCGGAGGCCAGCCACAGCCGGCGGAGCTTTTTGCCCGGTATCGGCTGCAGCGTCAGCAGAATGCCGTAACGCGGCATCCAGGGCTGCTTTACCAGCAACCATTCCTGTCCGTGCCAGCTCAAACGCTTACTCGCCAGCAGGCGCAATTCGCCCTGCCGTGACGCAATGCGCTTTTGGCTGCGAATACATTCAAACACCACCAGCGTCAGCAGTACCAGCCAGATCGGGCCGTAACCTTCCGGCCAGGGTGCAATCAGGATCAGCAGGATCAGAACGCCATGGGTCAGCAGCGAGAGTAACTGGGTGCGCCAGGAAATGCGGACATTACATCGCCACTGGGCCACGGTCTTTATTTCGCGTCTGGATCAGTGTCACCATTCTCTGCAGTTCACTGTCTTGCGGAGCGCCATGATTCATCAACCAGTTGAACAGATCGGGATCGTCGCTCTCAAGCAGGCGGATAAACAACGCTTTGTCTGTGTCATTCAACTGGTCGTACTCATGCTCGAAGAACGGCATGATTGAGATATCCAGCTCACGCATGCCACGGCGGCAGGCCCAGTGAATACGTGCTTTATTATTAATATCCATGTTGTTATGACTAACCTCTTTCGGCGTGGCAAAAGCCATCGCAGGGTTCAACCGACACACTGTATGGCAACACCTGCGCGATATAATTCCATCGGCCAAAGATCTGTCTGCAAGGGTTACCTTTGGCCGTAATCCCATAGAGTAACAATTTGACATACTCGCCGGGAAGGACGTTCTCTACGTAAAGTGGAATAAAGCGCTAAATGTCAAAAAAAGCGCTGCCGAGGCGGCAAGCGTGAATAACAGTTTGCAAAGCCCGCCGCCTCTTTTACCATGGGGCCAACACACCTTCAGGTAAGCTAAACGTTAAGCAGGATCTTACTATGGCGTATAAAATTCCATTTCCACCCCGTCAGCCTTCCGCTTCCTCCCATCTGCCCCTGACCCTGATCTCTCTGGAAGATTGGGCGCTGGTGACGCTGAACGGCCCGGATACGGTGAAATACCTCCAGGGCCAGGTGACCGCCGACATCGAAGCGCTGGCGGACGATCGTCACGTGCTGTGCGGCCACTGCGACGCCAAGGGCAAAATGTGGAGCAACCTGCGTCTGTTCCACCGCGGTGAAGGCTTCGCCTATCTGGAACGCCGCAGCGTGCTGGACAGCCAACTGGCGGAAATCAAGAAATACGCGGTGTTTTCCAAACTCACCATTGCCGCCGATAGCGAAGCGGTGCTGCTGGGCATAGCCGGTTTTCAGGCGCGCGCAGCGTTGGCGGGCGTATTCAACAGCCTGCCGGACGCCGAGCATCAGGTGGTACAAGAGGGTGAAACCACCCTGCTGCATTTCTCCCTGCCGGCGGAACGTTTTCTGCTGGTGACCACTGCCGCCGTGGCCGAACAATTAGTCGGCAAGCTGAACGAGCAGGCAGAGCTGAACGACAGCCAACAATGGCTGACGCTGGATATCGAAGCCGGTTACCCGGTGATTGACGCCGCCAACAGCGGGCAGTTGATTCCGCAGGCCACCAACCTGCAGGCGCTGGAGGGCATCAGCTTCAGTAAGGGCTGCTATACCGGCCAGGAGATGGTCGCTCGCGCCAAGTTCCGCGGTGCCAACAAGCGTGCGCTGTACTGGCTGGAAGGCAAAGCCGGGCGGGTGCCACTGGCCGCAGAGGAGCTCGAACTGCAGTTGGGCGAGAACTGGCGCCGGACCGGTACGGTGCTGGCCGCCGGCAAGCTGGCCGATGGCCGGCTTTGGGTGCAAGCGGTGTTGAATAACGATTTGGATGCCGACAGCAAACTGCGGGTACGTGACGATGCCGCCAGTCAGTTGACGATCAAACCCTTGCCGTATTCGCTGGAAGCGTAAGGGTTCAACACGCAGAATCCGTGGGCGCAACCTGTTGCGCCCTACACCCCTCGCTATTCGTCCAACTCTCCGTCACGCTGAACCAGATAGATCAGAACTAAAATAAGGGTCACAAAGAAACGAAAGGCAGCAGGCACGCCGTTCCACTGTTGCGACATCCACATACCGAACCACTCTCCCCCGATCGACATAAAGCCAACTTGCCAGGTCAGGAACCCGAGCGTCAGGCCGGCTACCGCCAATTTTTTACGACCATTAAACGCTTGCGACGGCAGTTTCAGGCCCCCCAACAAACGCAGGCCGCCGATCCAACACAGCAGCGCGGTCAGGCTTTCCAGCATAATAATGACGATATAGCCGGCATGATGCAGCCAGGGCGTTTGTATCGAGCGGTAAGTGATGGTCGCATCGGGGAAAATAGTGTCCATCATAAAAACATGGCGCACAAAGGCGAAGTTGGAGCCGTAATCCGTAATATTGCCAAAGGCAACCAGGGTAGCAAACAGCGCCATAGCGCATACCAGCAGCGCCTTAGATAAGCGAACGATCATAGTGATGATTCCTGAAAAAGTGATAGGTGCACCGAAAGTGCAAGAGTGCGGGCTCAGGAATGGGAAAGGGGCTTGCTGGATACCCGTAAGAAACAAGCGCTCCCTTTTTAACCTAAAAGAAACGCTTGTTCAATATGGCATTTACACCTGTGCGGTCGGCACTCAGACGTACAGATAAATCGCCATAAAATGGCACAGGCTGCCGCCGAGCACGAAACCATGCCAGATAGCGTGACCGAAGCGGAACCGTTTGGAGGCGTAAAAAATCACCCCCAGGGTATAGACCACGCCACCCACCGCCAACAGCGTTACGCCGCCGATCGCCAGGCGGGTCGCCAACTGATAAATCACGATCAATGACAGCCAGCCCATCGTCAGATAGGTGACCAACGACAACGCCTCAAAGCGATGGGCGAACGCCAGTTTGAACAATACCCCCAGCAGCGCCAACCCCCAGATAACCGCCATCAGCCCTTTGGCCAGCGGCGAGTTGAGCCCCACCAGCAGAAACGGCGTGTAGGTACCGGCAATCAAGAGATAAATGGCGCAATGGTCAAACTTCTTCAGCCAGTGCTTGGCTTTCTGATGCGGAATGGCATGGTACAGGGTGGAGGCAAGGTACAGCAGGATCATGCTGCCGCCATAAAGACTGTAACTGGCGATGGCCGTCATACCGGCGCCGGTATCCACCGCCTGCACCAGCAGCAACACCAGCCCGACAATGCCGAAAACCAGTCCGATACCGTGGCTGATGCTATTGGCTATTTCTTCCGCCCACGGATAGGTCGCAGCGGTATTTTTGTCGTCCTCGGCTTTCATCAATACGCCTGAATTTCCCATAAATCACAAACCCTCAAACGCCCAATATTGTTCGAAATTACCGCAAGCAAGCTTAGCTGAGAACAATTCCAGTGTACACGTGTACGCTAAAATAAAACTGTGAACGCGTGTAACGCCACAAACATCGAAATCCCCTGCCCGCTGGTCTACAATCGACGGGCTTCACCCATCTACCTTGAGGTTTACACCATGTCATCCGCTGTACCCGCGTTAGATTTCGGCTCCATGACCCAGGTCATCCAGTTCCTGATGGAAATCGACAAGTTGAAAAGCGTGCAACGCCGCACCAAGGTTCTCGGCACCCAGCGCCAGGAAAACTCCGCCGAGCACAGTTGGCACTTTGCCATTGCCGCTCTCAGCCTGGCTGAGTATGCCGGTGAAGGCGTGAATATCCAGCGGGTGATCCAGATGGCGCTGCTGCATGACATCGTGGAAATCGATGCCGGTGACGTGCTGGTTTACGATCTGGCGGCGCGGGCGGCAATCCACGATCAGGAAGTGGCGGCGGCACGGAGACTGTTTGGCATGCTGCCTGCGGCACAACGCGAGTATTTCACCGCTTTATGGCAGGAGTATGAAGATGGCGAAAGCGCCGACGCGCGCTTTGCGCTGGTGCTGGACCGCACCATGCCGATGCTGATGAACCTGCATAACGAAGGCCAAAGCTGGGTCGAGAACGGCATCAGCCTCGAACAGGTGCTGTCGCGCAACGCGATGATCGCTGAAGTCCACCCGGAGCTGTGGAAACACCTGCTGCAACACCTGCAGGATGCGCAGCGCAAAGGCTGGCTGAAGTAATTGTATCTGCTGCAGTGAGCGCACTGCAGCCTGTTGATTTCACAGCGCCGCCTCGACCCGCGAGGCTCCATAGCGTGCTTTTAGCCGCCATCGTAGCGGTCAGTTCAGGGCCAGGCCACCTATAGGCCTCACTCCCCAGCGCCGGCACGTAGCATGTCTCATACTTGCTTAAGCCCGGATTCCCTTCTTTACTTACCTTTTGCGAATCCATTTATCTGGGAAAGGTCATGAGCTCACTTTTCGTTCAACGCGATGTTGCCGCATTATTTTATGCCATCATAGGAAAAAAAGCTGATATTAAAGATATCAATTATTTTTCAAAAAAATTAACGCAAGAAAAACTTTCCCTTGCTGCATTAACAAATAAATTCATTCATTCTGAATTAGGTCAATCACGCCTTTCGGAATTAAATGAACGTGAAAAAGTACAGTTTATTTATCACAATATTCATGGCGCCGACGCATCGGAGGAAACGCTCGCTTATCTTCTCAACCGATTAGAGAAGAACGGCGATCTCGGTAGCCTTGCTGCTTACATCAGTAACGAACTGTTGCATTACACCGGGCAAGATGCTCTCTTGCAAGAACAACAATCGGCGTTGATTGAAACCGTCAATCAAACGATTTTCCCCTCTTTTAACGGCTCAGTACCAGACGGAGCCGCATGGGTGCAGGGTTTTTATTATGCAGTGAAATCCACGATGACATCCGATGGGATAAACTATTGGGGTGATGTGATAAATAATCACCCTGAGCAGTTAAATCTGATTGCACAAAAGTTTGTCGATGGTAAAAAAACGTTGTCGAATCTTGGCAACAATGATTTCGTCATCAAAATTTATGAAAATATTTTTGGCTCATCCCCCGACAACAACCAACTACAAAAATATATTGCCGGACTAAATGTCGGTACGGAAAACCGTGGTGATATTATAGTGCGCATGATTAATGATATCCGCAATGATGACACCGGCGCTCATGCCGATGCCAAAGCGATTTTTTTGGCTAATACGCATGTTTATGCTGCTGGAGAGTTACCGGCGCCGGAGTATCGAGAGGCCATAACTGCAATATACTTGAGCATTGCCGGGTATTATATTGATGCCAATGCATTGGATACCTACAGTAAGCAATTAGCCGCAGGGCGATCCGAGAGTGATATCCTCGCCATGTTCGCCAAGCAACCTGCTTTCGCCAAAGCCGCCTCGTACCAGATAATATTCAATAACCTATGGGGAAGACCCATGGCGACAGCCGAGTCTGTCGCTATTATGAACGAAAGCGGCAATGATGCACTGAAGGCGACACTGGCTGTATTGGCACACTTTCGGGCTAATGAGAGTATTATTGCAGGCAATGGCGGAGCACCGGGCAGTTATGCAGTTCAACAATTCGAACAAAAAATCGGTGCCAACTTAAACTATGTCAAACAGGGCGTACTGACAAACAGTGGTGAAAACGGCGCATTAACCGGGATAATAAATAATCATGGCGTCGAACATAGTATTTCCAATGCTGAGTTATCCATGCTTAATGACATTACGTTGAACGTCGTAAAATCAGGCACTATCGACATTAGTCAATTAAATGGCTGGCATACTCTTACCATCGACGGTACTGAAAATATTTTTCTGAAGCTGTTCACCCAACCGCTCAACAATATTGATATATTCCTGAAAAACCCGAATGTCACCTTGGTACACCCTATTACTGGAAACAACCAAAACGTCATCATCACGGCAGATGCGGATATGGCGCATGCCACCGGCGAGCTTCGATTCAATTTTTCAAAAGATATCAATGTGCAGTGGCAAGGCAATGGCATCAATGACGGCGCCAATAGCGTTAGCAATACTTTCAAGATTAAGGGGTATGACCAAGGCTCGGTATTAACTGCCAACCTTATCACCAAGAATGTTTATCTCACCACGGGTGGCGATGGTACGCTTTCCGGCACTATTGCCACCAATGTAGGTAACTTTACTCTTTTCCCCCAGATCGATTTGGCAGGCTATCGAGGTACGGGTTCTATCTACGTTGACGGACAATTAGTCGGCAACGAGGGCAGGCACGTATTTGATATAGGCCTCTTGGCCGATCCTTCGATCACTAACATACACAACAAGGATTATACGCATGTCACCGACCTGAAAGCCCCCGAGCTTTGGGATCCTGCATGGGGGATGCCAAACGGCTTTACGGGCTCATACGGCTTGGCGCTGTCCGGCTTTGCCGATAACGTTACGGTGATTAATATGCCGGTGGATTCATTTATGGATGCCCCCTTTAGCCAACGCGCTCTGGAAATCACCGGTAATGCCGGTGAAAACAGCCATATTACCTTTGAGTACGCCCCCGATTACCGCTATAAAAACTTTTCGCCAGTGATGACAATTACTTTTGATGCGAAAAATATAGCTCAAGCTGATGCCGGCACCTTATCGTTCAAAACCGATACGGTCTATATTGACTCTGGTATTCCGGAGGTCAGAGAGTTTTTGGAAATAGCATCCAAAGGGGATGCGGAAAACACCCTACGCCTTGAGGGCAATGACAACCATATCAGTGAAATTAACATTACTGGCGATAAGGCGCTTAACCTCACCATCAAAAACAACTTCAGCGAAGAATTGAAATCTATCACCAGTCACATGGCTAATAGCACGTTACTGAACTTAACCCTGGAACAAGGAGGGACCGGCGGCGGGCAGTTCTATCAGGTGCTGAAGCAATTAGACGGGCTGACGGGATACGAGACGATCATGACCCAAATGGCCGGTTACCAACTGTCGATCGCTAACGATGCCCCCACGACCAGTGGCATCCAGGCTAATCATATCTACAACGTAATGGGCAATACGATGCTGGCAACCGGCAAAGGCGCGGATACGGTGGTATTCAGCCACAGTACCATTGATAACATGGTCACCTTTAACGATTACGAAAACAGCAGTACGCAAAATGCATCATGGGTTGAAGGCGACAAGATTGCCGTCGGTGATGTCGACCAGCAGTGGCTCTTTTCCGCAGGTGGCAGCAAGACTATCGATCTCGTCGGCAGCTTATCCCTGAATGCGCTGACGGCGCTACTCTCCGGAATGAATGTCCAGACGAATACGACTCCGCAACAATTGTTCATTGAACTTATATCTAAAGTCACTCAAGGCCACAGTCAGAGTACATTGAGCGAAGTCAGCGCCTTATCGTTGAATGGATTCTATTTTGTGATGGTGGATAAGAACCTGAATCACAGTCTGGACAACGATGACATTATTTTTGGTCTCACAAACGACAATGCCTTCAAAATGGCCCATTACGATTCACCTGCTCTGGAAGTTAATGGCATTGGCAGTTTTACCCACGATGCCGTAGCTGCATAGCTGTTATTTATCATCCGTAACTTTCACGCCGGACTTTGACCCGGCGTGATTTTTACAAGGGTTTGTGCGCCGTCTCCTTGGCGGCAATCACCGCCCACAGCGTGATCAGTAACGCCGCCACGACATACGCCGAGATCGCCAGCGTGCTGTCGTAGGATTTGAACAGCGTAGCGATAATCAGCGGCGCAAAGCCGCCCCCCAGAATGCCGGCCAGCGTGTAGGCCAGCGACGAGCCGGCATAACGTACCCGGGTCGGGAACTGTTCGGTG
>RCUM01000534.1_pt1 | contig 21685 bp, 32 predicted proteins | sample 2166141 | NCBI WGS metagenome assembly RCUM01 (sample SAMN09932756, study PRJNA488358) | compost metagenome | isolation source: compost soil in crotonic acid-enriched | place: Germany: Experimental Botanical Garden
TCTTCGCTGCCATTCTTGGCGACGACATAGTCACCTGGACGCGGTTGTTCATCGGGGTCGATGATGACCAGGTCTCCTTCATTGAATACTGGGTTCATTGAGTTACCACGCAACCAGAGACCAAAACCACATGGCCCGATATCAACGCTGGCCGTCACATATTCGACATTGCCATCGAAGGTAGTGGCCTGCTTACACACTTCTCGCCAGTTTCCGGCCTGAACATAACTTATGATCGGAATCCTGTTTCCATGTGGTATTGGGACCGGCTCAATGCCTGGGTATTCAAAATGCAGCCCGTGATCGCTTTCCTGTCGTTCAGGCTTAGATAAAGTGCCAACCCCATGAAGCAGCCAGTGTTCATCAACACCAAGAGCAGTCATCAAATGAGATAGCCTCTCATCGCTGGGTACAACTTCACCCCTCTCCCACTTGCTTATCAAGCCATGACTTACACCGAGTGTGTCAGCCAGCTGGGATGGTTCGAGGCCAAGCTGTACCCGCTTAGCTTTAATCCGCTCCCCAACTTGCATCGCATACAAAGAAGTTGGTGGCTTTATTGCTCCCGTCAACAACCAATCTACGGACACGCCCAAAACGTCCGCTAAATCATTGAGATAGCGACCTTTTGGCTGGTTTAGACCTGACTCCCACTTTCCAACCGAAACATCACTCACACCAATAGCTTTGGCGAGCGCCGTCTTGGAAAGCCCCAGGGCAGTTCTTCTGCTGAGTATTCGATCTGAAATGTTCATCGGCCTAGCTTAACCTTGGCAATCCGAACTTAAGCTTACTTATGTGGCAAATTTAAGTTTGCTTATGACTCAAGCCTAGGTTAGGATTTTTTCAAATCCGAACTTATGATCGAGGTGTGAAGATGAAAAAAGCAGATGCGATTAGCTACTTCAGCTCAGCCGCTGCCCTGGCAAAGGAGTTGAACATTTCAGAGGCCGCTATTTCTCAATGGGGGCAAAACGTCCCCAAAGGCCGTGCCTACCAGATCGAAGTGCTGACCGGCGGCAAGCTGAAGGCCAATCCATCCTCCACCGCGCCAGACCACGCATAACTGACAGGAGGCAACCGCCCATGATCATCGCCCCTATTCATATCGATACCCCGGTTTGCACGGTCGAGAGCTTCTCTGAGCGCACCGGTCTGACCCAGCGCACGGTGGAGAACTACGTGCGGGCCGGGCGTATTCCCATCATGCCCAAGCAGGGCCGCGCTGAAAAAGTGCTGATCAATCTGGTGCTCTACACCCAGCAGGCCATGAACCAACAAGGAACAGTGCCTGCGGCCAAGCCTGTGCGCACTCCCAGAGTGTCGCGCAAGCAGGGGGATTAGCACCATGTTTGAACAGATCGTATCCAAACAGCATCACTTCGACGCGGCATGCGCGCTCTTCGCCGCACGTTACACCCTGGCCGATGTGGCGAGAGAGACTGGATTAGGCGAGCAGATGCTGCGCAACAAGCTCAACCCTGATCAGCCACATCAACTGACCGGGCGTGATCTGGTTGTTATCTACCGTGCCACCGGCGATGACACGCTGTTTGATGGGCTGCTGTTTGATTGCGATTTGACAGCCGTTCGCCTCCCAGCTGGTGCCGCTATCGCACCAGAAGCTCGTGCCCAGCAGGCGCTCAATGCGGGCGCCCAGATCCTGGGCGTCACCGCTCAGGCCACCACCATCCTCGCCGGTGACCGTGTCACCAAATCCAACCGAAACACCGTTGTGGGCGGCTTGTGGGTGGGCATAGAGCACCTGGTGCTGCTGGCCACCGAAGTCGAAGATCGCTTTCACGCCGTCCCCGGTCTTGCGTGTGCTGCCGATATGGCCCGCGCAGCCCTCGGCGCATAGGAGACCAGACATGAGATTGATTTGCCCACACTGTGGTCATAGCAGCGCCGTTCGCACTTCGCGTCGAATGTCGCCCCTGACTGGGGTTGCCAGTTATCAATGCCGCAATGTGGATTGTGGCCACACCTTCAAGGCGGCGTTCGAGATCATCGCCACCATCAGCCCCAGCGCCTTGCCCAACCCGGCCATTGTGCTGCCGATCAGTAAAGGCTCGGGCCAGAACAGCCAGCCCCTAGCGAAGAGCATCCCGCTCAAGGTGACACCATGAGCAAGCTTCGCGCCGAGCAGTCGGGGCTGATCCCGCTGCCAACCCTGCTGTTTAACCGCGCCGTGACAGTGAGTGAACAGGTCGAGCCGGTAATGCGCAACACCACCCGCTTTGATGGCAGCTATCTGGAAGACAGCCAGGGCCGCCGTGGCACCCTGCGCTTTGCGCCACGCCAGCAACCTCGCCCGAACTGGCTGGCCCAGCTGCTGCAGGCATAACCGGAGGGCCCCTCATGAACACCGCACAGGTTTTCGAGCTCGTTCAACCAACCAGCGCCGCAGCCGCAGCACTGGCAGAGATCCGCGCCCAGCTCGGCCGCAATGGGGCGGCCAGCCGCTGGTCACGCCTGCCGGCCAAGGCCCGGGCAGTCATCTGTTATGCGGCCGGGGTATCGACCACCGCCGCCAGGCTGGAGCTGGACCAGTTCGACTTTGACCAGCAAGAGGCGATCCGCCACGCCCTGGGCGAACTGCTGGCCACGTTGCACGAATTTGATGGCGGGGTGCTGCACCGCCGTGAGTGGCACCGATCCATCCGCCGCATTGAGGGGCCAGCCCGCAGCGAGCGGGAACAGGCAGAGCACGAGAACAAGCGCCGGGCATTGCTCACCGAGCAGGCCGGCATATTGGAAAGCCGCATCGCGGTAATGAGAAAGGTGCCCGGAAACGGGCAATAAAAAACCCCGCTATTGGTGCGCCAACACCAGCGGGGTTTCCATCAGCAACTGAGGTAACTGATATGCGAACTGTAGCGATTCCCACCGCACTACGCAATGTGAAGGTGCTCAACCGCCAGCTGGCCCACACCGCTGGCCGCCGTCACATTAAACGACCCGACGATAAAGCCGCACAGGTTAATGCCGTCAATGCCCATGCCTGGCGCTCACTTTGGTTATGCCTAAACACCAAAGGGGAACGGGTATGACTGTCGACCTGTTTGAACTCGAAGCCCCACAAGACGCACTGGGCACCACCGAGGCGGGCCCTGCCCATATGCAGCCACCGGCACCGGTCAGCCAGCTGACCAAACACTGGGAGGCTGCCGTCGATGAGTTCGCCAGCTCGGGCAGCGATGCCAAGCGCAACCGCAACGTGACCAAGGAGCTGCTGGCACTGGGCGCCATCCGCGCCGTGTACTGGCTGGCCACCGCCAACGTCGAGCTGGCACTGGCAAAAGAGATCGCTGAGTGGTGGGCAGACTGCGAACCGCTACACGGCCTGGGGGAGACCATCAAATGAGCCACCAACAAGTCATCGACCAATGGGTCACCAACATGCTGTCCGCCGAGGCCAGCCTGCACGGCCTGCAGCTCGACCTGCTGGACCTGCGCAAAGATGGCCCCCATGGCCAGCGCACTCCGGCCAGAACCCATCTGACCCTGTGCCGTCAAACCCGCCTCGCAGCCCGCCAGGCATCACGCAAAATCCAGTCCCTCTATGCCGGAGGCGCCATCTAATGACCCATCCAATACCAGCCGGGCTTGCCCCGGCCTTGGGCTTCGTGCGCCCTGCAAACAGCAATCCCGTCACGCTGGAGCCCTGCACCAAGTGCAAACAGCCCGCCGTGTGCATGCCGGTAGCTGGCCGCCACGGTCGTCGATCTTATCCCTATTGCGTCGAGCGCTGCTGGCCGCTGGCCCGCGCTGCCAGTGAAACCCTGGTGAAGGCTGACCCTGCTGCTCGCCCCTCGATGCTCTGCAGTTGCTGCGGCGAGTTCAGCCATGTACGCCCAGTCATCCTGTCCGGCGGCCGCATGACCAGTCTGTTTTTCTGCGAGACCACCTGCTGGTCTGATCGGCTGGCAACCCTCGACATGGTACCGACCTGCACCCAGTGCGGCCGCTACCTGCAACCGAACGAATACACAGTTGGCAAATGCGGGGTGTGCAAGTGAACGAACCCATCAACAATCTGCAGGGCATCCAACTGCCTCAGCACTACCTGGTCGGCCACCATGCCATCAACATGTCAGGCGCCGCCGAGCAGTTAGCCCGTGTCGAATGGCACGTTGCCAAGCCGCTGGCCAGAACCTACCTGCACCGCTATCCCGCTAACCCCAAGACCGCCAATGTCTGGTTGCGCCGCATCGTTGAAGTGTGCGCCGCTGCAGCGGCCCGCTTCCCGATCCCGGTTGTCGACCTGCGCAACGATGTGCGCCGCGAACTGGTCGCCGCCGAGTGGGCCCGCCGCTGCCAACAGTTGATGACAACGGCGGGCAACGAGCGCACCGCCGCCGAGCTGCTGACCGATCTGGGCTCACAGGCGAAAGCGTGGCATTTCTGCCCCTCCCTGCCGGTCCACCCCCGCACCAAGGTCGAGCGTTTGCTGTGCCGCCCATTGAACCAGAAAGAACGAGACGACTTGGCCGGCGAGGTGGAACAGTTCGAAGGGGCCGCCGCCAGTCTGCTGATACGCCTGCTTGATGAGTCCTGGTGGCGGCGCAAAATCAACCGCGCTTGGGCAGTTTACTGCGAGCTGATCGCCATCCTCACCGGGCAGGTGCGCAAGGGGGTCAGCCCCTACGCCAGCTCCCACGCGGTGCGAGAGTTCACCCAGCGCAAGGCGGCCCAGCGGGCATGGATGGAGGGCATGAGCGCCGTCAACGAGGAGCTGGGGCAAGAGATCGATCTGGCTGACGCAATCATGGCATCCGTGGCCAACCCCGAGATCCGCCGTCATGAGCTGATGGTGCGGATGCGGGGCTTTGAGGATATGGCGCAGGAACAGGGCAAACTGGGCCTGTTTCTGACCCTGACTGCTCCCTCCAGCTATCACGCCTGGCGCCAGGGCAGCAAAGATACGAACAAGACCTACCAGAACGAGGATTTCAACGGCGCCTGCCCTACCGACACCAACCGTCTGCTGTGCAAGCAGTGGGCCCGCTTTCGGGCCGCACTGGCCCGCGAGGGGATCATGGCCTTCGGCTTTCGGGTGGTGGAGCCGCACCACGACGGCACCCCGCACTGGCACTGTCTGCTGTTTATCAACCCGGAGCATCAGCGCGATTTTCTGACCCTGCTCGCCTACCACTTCACCGATGCCGATCGCAGCGAGTTAAAGATGCCGAACGGTGAGCAGCTCGAACAGTTGGCCAAGCTGAAAATTCGCAACAAGGCCCCGCGCATCAAGTGGTTGCTGGACGTGAACAGCCCAGCAGTGGTCAAGGCCATCAACCCTAGGGTGAACTGGAAAGAGATCGACCCGACCAAAGGCAGCGCCACCGGCTATATCGCCAAATACATCGCGAAAAACATCGACGGCCATGCCGTGGGGATGGATTACGAGGCCGAGGCCCCCGTAGACCACACCACCATCGCCGTGGCCGCCTGGGCCAGCTGCTGGCGCATCCGCCAGTTTCAGCAGATTGGCGGCCCTGCCGTGAGCGTGTGGCGCGAGCTGCGCCGCCTGGGTGACGAGGTGATCGAATGGGACTGCGTGCTGGAATTAGCCCGCCACGCTGCTGACAACAACCGCTGGGGCGACTTCATCAACGCCATGGGTGGCATTGATGCCCCACGCAAAGAGCATCTGATCCGCCTCTCCAAGCGACTGGACGAAGCCGCCAACAAATACGGCGAGGACGTGCTCAAGCTGCTGGGGCTGATCACCGACGTCGGCATGACCACGGCCGTCACCCGTACCGAAGGCTGGCAGATAGTGCGCAAGGGGGCCGCGGTGTCGGGTTTGGGCGAGCAGCGCGAGCATGCAGTCGGCGAGCGCAGCGAGTTGCCCTTGAGCAGCGGCAGCTGCGCCCCTTGGAGTTCTGTCAATAACTGTACGAAAGGATCCAAATCAGGGGTTAAAGGATCCGCTCTGGCTAAAGAGTTGAGCCGGATGGGTCTTGATGCAAGCAACGCCGCCCTGCTGCAGCACGGCAGCATCATCAATGCCGGCGGCCAGTACGTGCGCCTAGTTGGTGATCGACTGATTGTAAGCCGCAACTGGCCAGGATCGACCAGTGCACTAGGGCATTGCAGCAAGGTAATGCTGACCCCAGTGGAGGCTGAGGTGGAGGCCGCGCTGGCAAAGGCCAACGCCCAGAAACGCGCGGCTTGCTATCAGGAACTCTCCCCCCTGTTTACTCCGGCCTCCACTCTTCGCGTGACCGACTGGCTGGACCCCGTGCCGCTGGCGCTCTGGCCTGATGCACTGATCCACCTCAATAACCGCTTGGGCGACGAGTTCAAGCAGATCGGTGATGGCCGCAACGAAGGTACGGTGCTTCGCGCCGTCGAACGGGCCGTGGCACTACTCGAAAGTGCCTATCGCGCTGGCCAGCTCAGCGAAGAGAAGTTTAAGGCGCAAGTCGCCGATCTGCGCAATCACAACTATGCCCAGCGGCTGGCCCGCCTGGAGGCGCTGAACACAGAGCAGAGGGCGCTGACGATCTCGCTGGCCTATCAACAGGAAGAGGACGCCTTGTCATGAAGAAAAAGCCTGTTTTCGTCGCCTACGGCGGCACCATTTTGTGCGCCACCACCGGCAAGATCTTGTGGATTGCCGAGGGTTGCCACTATGACAAAGCGAACCCCGGTGCCCGTGACTGGCTCAACCTCACGTTCAAACGGGATGAATACCAGTTACCTGGCGACGAACCACCCGAGCCACCAAAACCGACCTGGTCACCGTATGCAGAGGAAGAATAACGTGCAGGACTCCAATACCCGTGCCGCCATCGAACGCCTGCAACCGCACTGCCTGCGGCTATGGCCCATCATCCAACAGCATCCGCCGGGATCTGCAGGACGTGCCACCGTAACCCACTGGCTTGATAGTCTCCCGGCCGCCGATCGCCACCTCTGCGATCGCCTACTCGACCGAATGGAGCGAATCATCCGGTTAGAAGATGCCTGGTTCCCGTTCTACCAGGGCGAGATCGATGCCATCACCCCACCGAAAAAGGCACGACGACCAGTAGAGCCACTGCCCGACTACCGCCTGATCGGCAAAGACACTCAGGCGCGCCGCGGTATCTACGCAAGGAGGCCAACATGAAGACCGCCAAAGGAGCCGCCCAGCGCAAAGGGGAGCAGCGCTCGCGCGAGGCTGCGCTTGGCATCAAGCGGGTAGAGGTGAAACTCTCCGCCCGTGAGCGCGATCAGTTGGAAACCCTATGCCATGCCAGAGCTGGATCCGGTGAGCCCTACAGCGCCGACGAGTACATCAGTACCCTGCTGCGCCGTGACTGGGAACACTGGCAGCAGCAACAAGCAGAGCTGGCCGAGCAGACCTGCCAGAACTGCAACTGCGCTCTGCCGGCTGGATGCGGCGGTGCATTCAAGGGGGCACAAGAGTGCTGGCACACCATGGGCGACAAGGCGATCGCCCTATAAGGAGGCAACATGCAACAGATGCAACAGATGCAACAGATGCAACAAGTTGAGCCCGCCGTCGGCGGGCGCTACCGGGTGATCCTCCCCGCCGAGTCGTTCGAAGACATCGACGGCAGCCTGGTCACCTTTGCCCCGGTCGAGTTCGTGGCCGTGATACTGGGAAAGCCAGAGAAGGTGCTCGCCTTTGATGGCATCGAGAAGGTCATCAAGCCTTTACCGGACTACCTGAAAGCGCCGGAATGAATCTCCCCTATACTGTGTGAAAACATTCAATATGCATTTCACTGCATATGAGTTAATATTTATAAGTTAAGTTACGATCATAATAAATTCATGTGGTAGGGGAGATTTCAAGGTTGGTTTTTAGAAGAGATATCAATGGATTAAGAGCCATTGCAGTACTAGCTGTAATAATATTTCACTTTAATGCAGCATGGTTACCGGGTGGTTTTGCTGGGGTAGATGTTTTTTTTGTCATATCAGGGTTTTTAATGACAAAAATAATATTCGAAGGCATGGAGAAACAGACCTTTTCTTTACTGAGTTTCTATCGTTCCAGAGCAGTGAGAATTATACCGGCATTAACTGCCATATGTATATTGTGCATTATAATTGGCTGGGCATTCCTATCCCCAAAAGACTATTTTTCATTATCTGAGGATGTTTTTTCAAGCATGACATTCCTCTCAAACTTTCTATATTTATCTAGAACTGGATATTTTGATGACTCAGCGCAAAATAATCTACTTCTTCATACATGGTCTTTATCGGTAGAATGGCAGTTCTACATTGTCTATCCATGGTTGATTATGCTTTTATGCAAGATAACAACCATCGAAAATGTAAAAAAGACTTTACTGCCTATAACTGTTTTTCTTTTTTTATTTTCCTGCTTTGCAACATTTAAGTGGGCATCCGAAGCATATTTTATGTTTCCGACTCGAGCTTGGGAAATGACTATTGGTGGCGTTGCTTATCTACATTCATTCAAATTGTTAAAAAATAATAGCAAGCTGACAGAAATGATAGGGATAGCACTTATATTAAGCAGCTACATATTCATAGATAAAAACACACCATGGCCTGGGTATATGTCAATAGTTCCGGTACTGGGAACTTTCCTTGTAATACAATCGTACAGAGTCACATCAATATTAACTACATCATGGGTACAGCAAAAGGTTGGCTCCATTTCCTACTCAATTTATTTGGTTCACTGGCCAATCATTGTTTTTTTTAAAAAGATAAATGTAGAGATAAGCTTCCTTCTATACATCACTCTTACGATCTCAATCTCTTTATTCATTTATAACTTCTTTGAGAAAATCAAGACTATTTCAGTGAAAAAAGTAGTTACTTTTTCGGCTGTGCTATTAGCTGCATGGCAAGTTCGTGCAAATAATGGTTTTGAAAATAGAGTGTCGGAAGAATTTAGATTAAGCGCAAGTGAATTTCACCAAAAATATTATGGCGGTGCAGGGTATACACCAAATGAAATTTCCCTTCTAAATACTTCCGATGAGTATGATTATATAGTCTTTGGGGATAGTTTAGCTGGCCAATATATGATGGCGTTTGATGAGACAGGGAAAAAAATTGCTGCACTATATGATCACGGGTGCCCAATACTCCCTAATTATTCTCGTTACATTCACAACAAAGAAGATGAAACATGCTCTGCTGAGTACGCCAAAATAAAATATCTTATGAACAAGAACAAGACCTCACCTGTTTTTATAATGCACTCATGGGACGGATACCAGAAAGAAATTATCAAAAAAAACAACAACCAACCATCAACAGCAGTTGGCATGGAATATTTTAAAATAATCATTAATGAGCTGGAAGAAATCATCAAACAAGGTGGTGGTGCAAGAACCTACAATCTAGTACTAAGGCCAACGATGGAAAAATCCAGCGCCTTCGATTGTCTATCAAACAACAATCTCCCAGGCTATAAGCTCCTTGGGAAGTGTAATAGCACTCAACCACAGGAAAAAATAGAGTTCAACGAGATACTCGCCGACCATTTTAGAGATCGCAGTAATGTAAATATAATAGACCCTAATGACCTCCTGTGCGAAAAGGGCGAGTGCATTACAGTTATAAAAAATCAGCCTGTGCACAGTGACCCATACCATCTCTCAGTGTACGGTGCGGCTTATGTCACAAAGCATTTATTTCAATAAGAATTGATAAATGTTTATTCATTAGCGTTTAACAAAATAAGACTGAAAGGATCTGACGGAAAGTGAAGGATCGCAAAAAAGATCCATCCCCCCGCGCGCGGCCAGTGCTGGCACGGGGCGCCGCCTCCCTCCCCCAGCAGTTCACCTGCATGATTTTCAACACATAAAGCGCGCAGGCGAGGCGGGGTCTTCACTCCGCGCGCTGGGTACTGGCAGGGGCGGCAGGCTGCATCTGTCGCTCTTGGGGCTCGATCGAGGATCCACGAGAGGATGAGTGTGGCCTGCGTCTCTGATGCAGTTGCTGGCCGCACAGGCCACCAGGTGAAGGACAAAACAAAGCCCCCTCTGGTGAGGGGGCTTTTTCGTACGCCATTCGAACACGCACAAACTCCAAGTATTCGCTGTAACATTAGCCTCTCTTATGCAGCCTGCCCTGTCATTTCTGTCAGTCGATAGGGCTTGAAACTGATGATCTCCTCCCCTGCCCAATCGTTCAGCTCCATCAGGCTGGCGCGGATGCTGTCCATCTCGGTGGCATCAAACACCAGCGCCGCCTTGGCCGCATCCCCAAAGCCGCCGGTGTTGTTGGGCAGTACCCCCATCAGTTGGGGCGGTACCCGGTTGGCCGCCAGCTGGTCGTCGCGGGTCACGTTCTTGATGGTCAGAAACTCATCCTTGGCGGCCACCTCAGACACCGGGATCAACTGCACCCCGTCCTTCTTGCCGTTTGGCGCGTAGAGCAGCAGGTTGCGGAAATTGCCAGGGCCTTTGCTCTCTTTGAGCGCCTTGCGCAGCGCCACGATGTCCGTCTCGTTGTGCAACGGGTCGGTCATATACATGATGAAACCGGCATGACTACCGTTCTCGTAGTATTTGCGCCGAAACAGGGTCGCCGACTCGTTGAGCAGGGCGGAGTTCACCGACGCCACATAGTCGGGGATTCCATAGATCTCCTGGTTGATGTCGCTCTCCTTCACCTGGCCGACGCTATCGGCCGGCAGTTCAAGCGGCTTGCCCGCCTCGGCTATCCACCAATATTGCTCGGGCAACCGCCCCCGCCGCACGTACTTGGCATGCAGGTGCTCATAGCGCAGCGCTCCGCCCAGCCGGTTGCTGACTTTCCCCAGGTAGCCGTTGCCAAACACCAGAAAGTCCATCACCAGCGCGGTGAACTCGGCCAGTGGCAACTTGGGGTGAGGGATGAAACCGGCGCGCAGGATGTTGCGCTTGATCTGGATGGCCGAGGCGTGGTGCACCGCCGCCCGGTAGACCCGCGCCAGGCCCACCAGGGAGAGGGGCGGCTCATACCAGCGCCCGTTCCAGGCCGATTCCAGGTAGTCGAACAGCTCGCGCTGGGACAGCACCGGCACCGGTTCGCCAAAGGTAAAGGCCTCGATAGAGGGCTCCGGCGTGGCCGGCATAGGATGATTGCTCATTGGTAAATCTCCAGGAACGAGGAATTGGTGGAGGTGGTGCCCTCGAGGGGTTCGTGCAGCAGGGCCTGCATGGTGGCCCAGGCTATGTCGGCGTGACTGGTCTCTTCCGACCGGCTGGCTTCAAAGGTGGGGAGTTTGCCGCTTTGGGTCACGGCACGGCGGATGCTCATAAACGCCTGGGCGAGATCGGTCATTCCGCTGTCGAACTCCAGCCGCCCTTTGTTCATCACATCCTGCGCCTTCATCACCATGCGCATCTTCACGTTCGGGTTGTACTGAATGGCAGTCACCGCCGGGAAGAACTGCTTCACCAGCTGATAGACCCCCTCGCCGATGCCGGTGGTATCGATGCCGATGTAGGTCACGTTGTAGCGATCGCACATGGCCCGGATGGCCCGCGCCTGTGCATCAAAATCCATCCCGCTCCAGCGGTGGCGCTCCAGAATGCGAAACTTGCCACCGGGTGCCACCGGTGGGGCCAGCACCGCGCAGCCAGCGCTATCACTGCCAGCGGCGCCCTTGGCCGGGTCATAGCCGATCCAGACCGCGCGATAGCCGAATGGCCTGGCGGCAAACGGCTTGTAGTCGTCCCACAACTCCCAGCTGTCGACCATGCAGCGCTGCAACGTGAGTAACGGGAACAGGCTGAGGGTGTCGTCCATGAACTCGCACATCAGCAAGTTGCGATACTCGTCCTCCGAATACTCACCGCGCAGCTCGTCGAGATCGAACAGGTCACAGCCGCCACGGACCGCATCTTCGACCGTCACAATCTGGCGCCAATGCCGGTCGCCGCACAGCCTGCCTTCCACCAAGTTGGCGTGACTGAGATCAACCTCAATCCGGTCGGCCTTGGCTTTGCCCCGGTTGAAATGGGCACCAGACCAGAACTTATAGGCCGGATGGGAAAGGCTGGACGGGGTCGAGATGTAGGTCTGACGCCACTTCTTGTGCATCGCCATGCCGGAGGCGACCTTTCGAAAATCCATGAAGCCATGGATCCAGAAGTACTCATCCATGTAGATGTTGCCGTGGTAACCCTGGGCTGTACGGGTGTTGGTACCGAGAAAATAGAGGTGCGCCCCGTTGGGCAGCACCATGGGATCGCCTTTGAGCTCGACCCCCTCCCCTTTGGCGAACTGGATGATGTACTGCTTGAACATATGGGCCTGCGCCTTGCTGGCCGACATGAAAATCTGATTACGGCCGGTCACCAGCGCATCAATGAACGCTTCGAAGGCAAAAAAGTATGTCGCCCCTATCTGGCGTGACTTGAGCAGATTGCGGATCCGGTGATGCTTGCCCGCCTCGAACCAGGTGCGCTGGTAGCCAAACATGGTCGACTCGAACTGCTCGATTAAACGTGCCTGCTGTTCGGGCTCCACCACATTGCGATCGGGCGCCTTCCTTGCCCCCTTGTTGCGGTTGGCCACCTTCGGGTTGAGGTCGGCCTCATTGCCGCCGTGGCTGTATTTGTTGACCCTGGCGATCCGCTCGAGCTGCCGACCCAGCAGGTCGATCTCCTTGAAGTCCCCGCCGGTCTTGGTCTCCTTCATCACCAACTGAACCATGCGCGATTCGATGGCGAAATCCACCCGGTCGATGGGTTTGATGTCATCCCAGCCGTCGCGTTTCTTCCAGGTCGAGACCGTCCCCTCCGGCACCTGCAGCAACTCACTGATGGCTCGCAGCGGATAGCCCTGGAAGAACAGGTGCATGGCCTGCCGTCTGGGGTCTACGTGGGGAAAAAGCAGGGGGGTGGTGGAGGCAGTTGTCATGTGAAAGGCCAAAGGGCAGTGGTCATGGCGCCAGTCTACCCAGCCGCAGCCATCCTCCCGCGCCATCGTGGGTGTGTCAGCGCCGCACACACCCGGCCTCGATTGCACGATCCCGCCCTTCACCCAGACCATAGCCGCGACCTGACCATTCACTCACCAAGGGATCGCCCATGGCATCAAAGTCCAAATTCTTCCGTGTCGCCGTTGAAGGCGGGACCACCGATGGCCGCACCATCACCCGCGACTGGATCGAGCAGATGGCCCAGCGCTACAACCAGAGCACCTATGGCGCCCGCGTCAACATGGAGCACATTCGCGGCTGGGACCCCAACGGCATGTTCAAGATGTACGGCGACATCACCGCCGCCAGGACCGAGGAGATCGAGCTGGAGGGCGAGAAGCGCCTGGCCCTGTTCGTCCAGATTGACCCCACCCCGGAGCTGGTCGCCCTCAACAAGCAACGCCAGAAGGTCTACACCTCCGTCGAGATCCACCCCAACCTGAACCAGAAAGGCGCCTACCTGATGGGGCTGGCGGTCACCGACTCCCCCGCCAGCCTCGGCACCGAGATGCTGACCTTCTGCAGCCAGGCCGCCGTCAACCCGCTGGCCGATCGCAAGCAGCACCCGGAATGCCTGTTCACCGCGGCGCAAGAAACCCTGATCGAATTTGAGGAAGAGCAGGACAAGGGCCCCGGCCTGCTGGAGCGGGTCACCGCTCTGTTTACCCGCCACAAGCAGCAGGCAACTGCCGATTTCAGCGATGTGCACCAGGCCGTCGAAGCGGTGGCCAACGAGGTCACCGCCCAGGGCACCGACCTCAATGCCAAGTTGAGCGCGCAGGCGAACACCATCACCGCCCTGACCGGCAAGCTGGACACCACCGCCACCGCGCTGGCCGACCTCAAGGCCACCCTGGAGCAGCAGGAAGGCTTCACCCCACCGCGCCATCCCGCGACAGGCAGCACCACTACCCCCGAACTTGATTGCTAAGGACATCCCCTCATGCGCAACGAAACCCGTCAAAAATTCGAGCAGTACACAGCCCAGCTGGCCAAGCTCAATGCCATCACCAGCGCCCTGCATTCGTTCGCCGTACAGCCGAGCGTGCAGCAGACCCTCGAAACCAAGATGCAGGAGTCGGTCGCCTTTCTCGGCATGATCAACGTCATCCCGGTGGATGAGCTCAAGGGCGAGAAGGTCGGTATCGGTATCTCCAGTACCATCGCCAGCCGCACCGACACCAGCAACGCCGAGCGCCAACCCGTCGATCCGACCGCGCTGCAAGCCAAGGGTTATGAGTGTTTCCAGACCAACTACGACACCTCCATCGGTTTCGCCAAGCTGGACGCCTGGGCCAAGTTCAACGATTTCCAGATCCGCATCCGTGACGCCATCATCCAGCGCCAGGGGTTGGACCGCATCATGATCGGCTGGAACGGCACCAGCGCAGCTGCGAACACCGATCGGGTGGCCAATCCCATGCTGCAGGACGTCAACATCGGCTGGATTGAAAAAACCCGCCTCGAGCAGCCCACCCAGATCATGAGCGAGGGGGTTGCCAGTAGTGGTCAGATCCTCATCGGTGACGCCGGCGATTACATCAGTCTCGATGCCCTGGTGTATGACTTGGTCAACACCCTGATCGCCCCCTGGCATGCCGATGACACCGAGCTGGTCGTCATTGTCGGTCGCAAGCTGCTCAGCGATAAATACTTCCAGATCATCAACGATGGCGACGACAACCAGTGCAAGCTGGCCGGCGAGGTCTTGATGAGCAAGAAGCAGCTCGGCGGCCTCAAAGCTCTGCGGGTGCCCTACATGCCGGACGATTGCCTGGTGGTAACCAAACTCGCCAACCTGTCCATTTACTGGCAGGAAGGCGGCCGCCGTCGTCAGGTGGAGGAGGAGCCGCGCCGTAACCGCATCGTCAACTGGGAGAGCTCCAACGACGCCTATGTGGTCGAAGATTACGACTGCATCGCCATCGCCGAGAACATCATCATGGGCACCGCCCCAGATCCTGCGGCGCAGAAATCGGGTGTCAAAGAGGAGTTGACCAAAGTGACTGACTCCATTGTCGAGATGGCCGGTGCCATCACCCAGGTTGGTGAATACACAGCCGAAATGGCCGATGCCATCGCCCAAGTGAGCAAGGCTCAGCTTGAATCGAATGCCGAAGTGACAGGTGCTATCACCCAAGTGGGCAAGGCTCAGGCTGAATCTAATGCCGAAGTGGCAGGTGCTATCGTCCAGATGGGGGAATCTACTACCTTCATGGCCAAGGCCATCACCAAGGTGGGAGAAGCCCTTACCGCCATCATTCCCAATCTTCCCGCGTCCATCCGAGCCTTCTTCTCCGGCAAGGATGAGAAGAGCAAGGACAAGCCGTGATGACCCCCGCCCAACGCCACCTGGCCAAGACCCAAGCCGCCCTGAACAGGGCGGCTCCGGTCGCTGACCGGCAATACGCCAACGCCTACGAGCTCCAGCTGATGCAGCTGGCCGAGCATCGCCGCACCCTCAAGGGTATTCAGAGCATAGAGCGCAAGATTGAGGTCAAACGCACCATGCTGGCCGCCTATCAACCGTGGATCCAAGGGCTGCTGGCCGCAGACCGGGGTGGCCAGGATGACGTACTGGTGACCGTTCTGCTGTGGACCCTCGACACCGGCGATCTGGCTGGCGCCTTGCCGATGGCCCGCTATGTCATCAAGCACGCTCTCGCCACCCCGGATCGCTTTGATCGCACCGCAGCCACCCTGATCGCCGAAGAGGTGGCCGACACCGCCATCAAGTTGCAAGACGCAGGTATAGGCCCCGATCTGGCACTGCTGCGCCACTACCTCACCCTGCTGGCCGACAGCGACATGTTTGACCAGGTGCACGCCAAACTGCACAAGGCCACGGGCCGCGCCTGCCAGGGGGCCGGTCACAAGCAGGCCGCCATCGAACACTACCAGCGCGCGATCGCCCTCCATGACAAGGTCGGCATCAAGAAGGAGCTGGAAGTGCTCGAACGTGAGGTGAAAAAAGAACAAGCCGCCGCCGGTTCCCCCGACGGCAGCTGACCGAGCGAACCCCGCACCCTGGGCGGCTCGGGCCCGATGCATGCCTGATGGCATTCCTGACGGCCCGACCACCGCCCATTCGGAGGCCCATTGCAGATACAGACAAAGGGGTTTATCCCCACCAATCCCATCCCCCCGAACGAAGGCAAGGTCATCAGCGGTGACTTTTGGCCGGTGATCGAGCTGGAGGATTTTCGCAGCACCATGCGCACCGACGGCACCATCACGACCGATCGGCTACGCCACGCGGTGATCGACGCAGTGGCCAGCGTCAACGGGGATCTCGCCCTCTGGAGCCAGTACCAGATGGCCGCCGGCTACCTCAGCCTGATGTCCGTGCCCGCCGAGTCAATCAACCAGGAGTCCGTGCTGGTGCACCGTTACCGCCGGGCGGTTTATGCCATGGCACGCGGCAACCTGTACGAGCGCTATCTCGACAGCTCGGCCACCGGTGACGCGGTCAAGGACACCGAGGCCCGCGACACCACCGCGGCGGACATGTACCGCGATGCCCGTTTCGCCATCCGTGACATCCTCGGTACCGGCCACCTCACGGTGGAACTCATCTGATGCAGATCAGGGCCAAGCAGGGCGACACCCTCGACCTCATCCTGTTCCACCACTACGGCTACACCGCGGGCATCACCGAACAGGTGCTGCAACTCAATCCGGCCCTGGCCGAGCTGGGCCCCCTCCTGCCCATCGGCACCCTGATCACCCTGCCAGACGCCCCGACCAAGGCCGAGGCCCCCCTAATCCAACTATGGGACTGACACCATGAGCCGTCTCGACGATGAACTCGACCGCCTCGAACAACTGCGCCAACTGACGATAGACGCTGGTATCCATGCCGCCCGCATCAGTGGCACCGGCCCACATTTCTGCATCGACTGCGACGAGCCCATCCCCCAGGCCCGCCGTGAGGCGGTCAGGGGATGTGAGCTCTGCATCGATTGCCAGAGCCTGGCCGAACACCATTACCCAAGGAGTGCCTGATGGCTGACCCTATCTCAACCGGCGCCGCCACCGGCACTCTCACCGGGTTGGTGTTGCTGTTCAACTTACCCGGCGTCGATCCTGCCACGGTACTCGGCGCCTTTGCTGGCGCCGTGGTATTTGCCGCCACCGCGGATGAACTGGGCAGGCTGCGCAAGCTCGCCCTGTTTATCGCCTCGTTTATCGGCGGCCTGTTGCTGGCCAACCTGGTCAGCCAGCTGCTGACCCTCGCACTGCCGGGCAGTGTCACCTCCAGCAAGGAGATCGGCGCGCTGCTCTCGTCGGCGATGATGGTGCGACTGCTGCAACCCCTCATCCGAGCCGAACCCGGGCGGCTCTTAAACATCCTGCTCAATCGACGGGAGGGACCATGATCCTGCTCCAGGATGCCCCCATCGGCGTGGCCATCTACACCTGCGTTTATACCTTGATCTGCCTCGCCATTTTCCTGCGGGTGATATTGTTTGACCGCCGCGGCGGCGAGTATCGCGCCCTGCCCGCCTGGCTGGCATGGATACTCTGCGTGGCCGCGGGCTCGGTCCCGCTGCGCTTGCTGGTTGGCGGTCTGCCGGTTCCTGACCCTTCCAACGTCGTGCTGGCTGTCTTCTTGCTCTGCGCCCTGCTCAAGAGCCGCGGCTCGGTCTATCACCTGCTCCCCCGTCGCCGGCCACGTTTGCCCGCCATGACGGAAGCCCCGGCCAGTCGCCATCACGGCGCTATCCATCAGCAGGAGGCGCCATGAACAAACTGGCCGAACTGCGGGCCGCCATCAACCTCACCAACCCCGAGCTGCGCCAGAATCCAGACCGGCTGCTGGTGTTCGCCGACAAGGGCAAGGCGGTGGCCACCGGCGCCACCTCCCTCTCGTTCGAATACCAGTACGACGCCCGGGTCATCGTCATCGACTACCCCCACCACCCGGATGCACTGGTCATCCCCCTGCTGGCGTGGATCCGGCGACAGCAACCCGAACTGATGACCAACAGCAACAAGCGTGCTGACGGTCTGCGCTTTGAGGTCGAGATCTCGGCCAACGACCTCTATGACATCGAGATCACCATCCCGCTGACCGAGCGGGTCAAGGTCTGGAGCACCGAGGCGGGATTGTGCTGCGAGCACCTGCCTGAGCCGCCAGAAGACCCCTATGCGGGGATGGAGTGGGATTACAACTTCAACGGGGAGGACGTGCCATGGCCGCCAGCACTAATCACGATGACCTGATAGCCGATCTGGAACGATTGGCAGACCGCTTTGCCGCGATGGGCAATGAAAGGGCGATGCAGCACTCGCTGCGCGCGATGAACGACCTGATCCGGGATCGCAACCAGGCGCGCATCAAACGCAACCTCACCCCCTCCGGCCAGAAGATGCGCGAGCGAAAAGCACCGCAGCAGGGCAACGCGCACATCTCCTTCTTGTACAAGACCGCGAGCGGTCACAAGGCGATCCGTAACCTCAAGAACTATCGCAACCTTGGCAGAAAATACACGGGCTACGACCGCTACCGGGGCGCGGTGCGAACCTTCCTCAAATCCCGCGTCATTCGCACCATCAGCATCGACAAGAGCAAGGTGCTGACCCGACCAAGCCAGCAAAAGATGTTCAAGGGCCTCATCAAGGCCCGCTGGCTCAAGGCCAAACTGACCAAAGCCGAGGCCAGCATCTACTTTGCCGGCGTGGCCGATCAGGTTGCCGCCGTGCACCACTTCGGCGACAAGGACAAGCCACACCCCAAGGCCGACCCGGTGCGCTACCCGGAGCGCCAGCTGCTCGCCATCACCCCAGAGGATGCCAAGGAAGCCGAGGCCATCCTGATCGAGGCGCTGCTCAAGTAAGGTACCTGGACCGCGTCATCACGACGGTTTTCTCATTCGCCGGGTGTGCCAGCGCCCGGCACACCCGCCGCCACTCGCCTTTGCTGCCCGCGCCCAAAACAATGGGCCATGCGACCAACTCTCATTGAACTGCAACGCCTGATCGACAACCTGCTCCGCGTCGGCACCGTCACCGCGGTGCGCTCGGGGCAATGTCGGGTCAAGACCGGCGAACTCGAAACCAACTGGCGACCCTATCTGGTGCCCCGCGCCGGGAATACCCGTGTCCGCCAGCGCCCGACCCTGGGCGAGCAGGTGCTGCTGCTCAGTGTCTCGGGCGATCTGCGCAACGCCTACGTGCTGCCCTCCATCAACCAGGCACAGATGAGCGAACCGCTGCCCGAAGACGAGGACCCCGATCTCGACCTCATCGAATACCCGGACGGCGCCGTGCTGGCGTACCGCCCGAGCACCGGTGAGCTGCACGCCAGCGGGATCAAGAGTGCCCACCTCACTGCCTCGGTCAGTGTCACCCTCGATACCCCGCTCACCGAGTGCACCCAGGACCTGAAAGTGGGCGGCGGCATCGAGTGCGTCCAGGGAGTGACGGTGGGCACCGAGCTGACCGCGTCCTCGGCCACCATCGGTGGCATCGCCTTTGGCAGCCATAGCCACGGTGGGGTTGAGAATGGCCCGGGCAGCACCGGGGGGCCGCAATGAGCTGGCAGGGCATGAGCGCCGCCACCGGCCGCACCTTGAGTGAAACCGACCACATCATCCAGTCGGTGCGCGACATCCTCGCCACCCCGGTCGGCTCGCGCCTGATGCGCCGCCATTACGGCAGCGAGCTGTTTTACCTCATCGACCAGCCCCAGCACGCCGCCACCCGGCTGCGGCTGATGGCCGCCATCGTCGATGCCCTGACCCGCTGGGAGCCGCGCATCAAGATCCGCCGCGTCGAAGTCGGCGCCCAGGGGCTGCAGGGGGCCCTCGTTATCACCCTCACCTGGAGCCGCGCTGACAACGGTCTGACCGAGCACGGCTCCCTGACCCTCCCAACAGGAATCAAAGCCCCATGAGCGCCGTCATGCTCTCGCAGCTCCCCCCACCCGAAATCATCGAGTCCCTCGATTTCGAGGTCCTCTTCACCCAGCGCAAGGACGCCTTCATCGCGCTCTATCCACCCGAGCAGCAGGCCGCTGTTGCCGCCACCTTGGCGCTGGAGTCCGAGCCCATCACCAAGACACTGCAGGAGAACGCCTATCTGGAGATGCTGCTGCGCCAGCGCATCAACAACGCCGCCCTGGCCTGCATGTTGCCCTGGTCGACCGGGGCCGACCTCGACAACCTGGTGGCGAACTGGGATGTGTTTCGTCTGGTCATTCAGGAGGGAGACGAGACCGCCACGCCCCCCGTTCCGACCATCATGGAGAGCGACGAGGCCCTGCGCGAGCGAGCCCTGCTGGCGTGGGATGGCCTGAGCGTGGCGGGCCCCGAGCTGGCGTATGAGTATTTTGCCCGCTCGAGTGACGGCCGGGTCAGCGATGCCAAGGCCGTGTCACCCACGCCGGCCTGCGTGACGGTGACCGTGCTCAGCAGTGAGGGCGATGGCAGCGCCTCAGCCGAGCTGCTGGCCATCGTCGAGGCAGCATTCAGTGGCGAGGACGTCACTCCCTGCGCTGACCGGGTGACGGCGCAATCGGCAGTGATCTTGCCCTATCTCATCGATGCGCGGCTCACCATCGACGCCACCGATGCCGAAGCGGAGCTGATCCTGAAGACCGCCCGCGACCGACTGGCCGCGTGGGTCAACCCGCGCCTGCGCCTTGGCGTCGAGGTGCCACGCTCGGCGGTGGATGCCGTGCTGCATGTACCCGGTGTGCGCCGGGTCGACCTCATCGACTGGGTCGACCTCATCGACTGGGTCGACATCGTCCCCACCCAGCAGCAGGCGGGCTGGTGCGAGGGCTGGAACGTGGAGCGAGCGCCATGATGACCCTGCTGCCCCCCAATACCACGCCACTCGAGCGCAACCTGGAGCAAGTCACCGCCCAGGCGGTGCAACTGCCGGTAGCACTGCGCGACTTGTGGCTGCCGGCCTCGGCCCCGGTGCACCTGCTCCCCCATCTGGCAGCCAGCTGGTCGGTCGACCACTGGGACGAGGCCTGGAGCGATGACAAGAAACGCCAGGCCATCGGCAACAGCTACTTTGTGCACCGCCGCAAGGGCACCGTCGGCGCCATTCGTCGGGCCATCGAGCCCACTTTCAAGCTCAACCAGATCACCATGTGGTGGCAGCAGGCCACCGAGCCGGGGACGTTCTCTGTCGATGTCAGCGTGACCGACGTCGGCATCGACGAGACGCTCTATCAGGAGCTGGAGCGTCAGCTCAACGACGCCAAGCCAGTCTCGCGCCACATGACCCACCTCACCATCAACCTGGAGTCTGTCGGGCAGTTTTACACTGCCGCCGCCTGCCACCAGGGCGAAGAGCTGACCATTCAGCCACTGCGAACCGAGATATGAGCCAGAACCTGCACAGCATCCAGCCCCAGCCGCGGGCAACCGTTCCCGCCGTCACCGAGGCGGCCCCCATCTATTACGGCATCCTGACCGATCAGGGGCAGGCCCTGCTGGCTGCCGCCATTGCCAGCGGAACACCGCTGCCGCTCACCGCCATGGCGGCAGGAGACGGCGGCGGCCAACCCGTCACCCCGCTCGCAGAGATGACCGAGCTGGTCAACGAGGTGCACCGGGCCCCCCTCAACCAGCTGTTTGTCGACCCCACAGTCCCCAACCAGATTGTGGCCGAGATGGTCATGGCCGAAACCGTCGGGGGGTTCTGGATCCGCGAGCTGGGCCTTTTCGCCGAGTCAGGGGAGCTGTTTGCGGTGTGCAACACCCCTGATTCCTACAAGCCGGTGCTTGCCGAAGGGGCGGG